>ERZ1027256.80-NODE-80-length-54905-cov-12.686928_pt1 | contig 54905 bp, 40 predicted proteins | sample MGYA00519242_ERZ1027256 | MGnify/ENA primary metagenome ERZ1027256 (study PRJEB26926, sample SAMN06164394) | human gut metagenome | biome: ENVO:00009003; feature: ENVO:2100002; material: ENVO:00002003 | host: Homo sapiens | place: USA | collected 2012 ...
GGTTTTACCGGTCGCGACAAAATTATTAAATTTGAAGGTTGTTACCACGGTCACGCTGACTGCCTGCTGGTGAAAGCCGGTTCTGGCGCACTCACGTTAGGCCAGCCAAACTCGCCGGGCGTTCCGGCAGATTTCGCCAAACATACCTTAACCTGTACTTATAACGATCTGGCTTCTGTACGCGCCGCGTTTGAGCAATACCCGCAAGAGATTGCCTGTATTATCGTCGAGCCGGTGGCAGGCAATATGAACTGTGTTCCACCGCTGCCAGACTTCCTGCCAGGTCTGCGCGCGCTGTGCGACGAATTTGGCGCGTTGCTGATCATCGATGAAGTGATGACCGGTTTCCGCGTAGCGCTAGCTGGCGCACAGGATTATTACGGTGTGGAACCGGATCTCACTTGCCTGGGCAAAATCATCGGCGGTGGAATGCCGGTAGGCGCATTCGGTGGTCGTCGTGATGTAATGGATGCGCTGGCCCCGACGGGTCCGGTCTATCAGGCGGGTACGCTTTCCGGTAACCCGATTGCGATGGCAGCCGGTTTCGCCTGTCTGAATGAAGTCGCGCAGCCGGGCGTTCACGAAACGCTGGATGAGCTGACAACGCGTCTGGCTGAAGGTCTGCTGGAAGCGGCAGAAGAAGCCGGAATTCCGCTAGTGGTAAACCACGTTGGCGGCATGTTCGGTATTTTCTTTACCGACGCCGAGTCCGTGACGTGCTATCAGGATGTGATGGCCTGTGACGTCGAGCGTTTTAAGCGTTTCTTCCATATGATGCTGGATGAAGGTGTTTACCTGGCACCGTCAGCGTTTGAAGCGGGCTTTATGTCTGTGGCGCACAGCATGGAAGATATCAATAACACCATCGATGCTGCACGTCGGGTGTTTGCGAAGTTGTGATGATTTTGCCTCGCCCACCGGGCGAGGCATTTTATTAACGGCTCTGCTTTCTCAACAAATAGATAAAATATGGCGCGCCGATAAAGGTCGACAGCAGCCCCGCCGGGATCTGGAACGGAAACAGCACCATCCGCCCACACCAGTCAGCGAACACCAGCAGTAAACCACCCACCAGCGCCGAAATCACGATGTGCGGCATCGTCCGTCGAAAGCCCATCATCCGCGCGATATGCGGTGCCATTAAACCAACAAAACTCAACGGTCCAATGGTCATCGTCGCGGTCGCCGTCAGGCAAGCCGCTAACAGCAGCAGCGCAATTCGCGTCGGCGTTAACGCCACCCCCACGGCCCGCGCGGTATCACCACCCAGCGGTAAAATGGTCAGCCAGCGGCGGCACAGCGGGGTAATCGCCAGCAAAATCACCATCACAATTCCGGTGCGCCAGACCTGCGCATCGGTGGCGTTGTAGGTCGAACCAGAGATCCAGGTCAGCACTTGCGCCATTCGCGGGTCACCACTCGCCTGCAACATCATTAAAAGCATGGTGAATGCGGTACTTAACGCCATCCCCGCCAGTAACATGCGGTGTGGGGAAAATCCACCGCGCCCGGCGGCGATCATAATAATCAACAGCGTCACCGCCGCACCGATACTTCCCGCGGGTAACAGCCAGCCAAAAGCATTACCCGGTACCAGAAACAGCATCAGTACCACGCCAAACGCTGCGCCGGAGCTAATCCCCAGCACTTCCGGGCTTGCCATCGGGTTGCCGGTCAGTCGCTGAATAATACAGCCCGCCACCGCCAGCATGACGCCCGCAAATAACGCCGCCATAATTCGCGGCCAGCGCCAGGGCATTAAATCATCGAGCAACGCCCCGCTCGCCCACGTCCAGCCGTGCGCATCACGACCAAACGACAGCGCCACCACCACAGCCATCAACAGCAGCACGCCGCCCGCGAGGGCAAACGCCAGCACATGTTGGCGTTCAGCCGCGACACGATCGTTGACCTTCATATCCGGCGCGCTAATGCTGCGTAAACGCGGCAGCAACCACAGTAGCAGCGGCGCACCGATCAACGCAGTGACCGAACCGGTGGACACTTCCATCCACACGCGAGTCAGCCAGAGGATGATTTGATCGGAAAACCAGAGGATCAGCGCACCAATCAACGACGCCAGCATCAGTCGCGGCAGCAGACGCCGCGCCCCCAGCATTTTTGCCAGCAACGGCGCGAACAACCCGATAAAGCCGATAATCCCCACCGCGTTCACCAGCAGCGCACTGATGACAATAGCCAGCGACAGCGCCGCCAGACGCGCCAGCGACAAGGCCAGCCCGAGATTGCGCGCCACGCCATCATCAAGCCCCATCAGGGTTAACGGACGAAGTAGCAGCAACGTCAGCATCACACCGCCCAGCAACTGCGGCCATAAACGCTCAACACCGCCCCAGTCGGTTTGCGTCAGCGTTCCGGTGCTCCACAGAAACATGCTTTGCAGTTGGTCATGGTGGAAGATAACCAGTAACTGATTGATTGCCCCACAATAAAGGCTCACTACCAGCCCCGCGAGAATCAGCGTTACCGGCGACAGCCGTTTCCCCCACGCGACGCCAAAGACAATTAAGCCAACAACACAAGCCCCTGCCAGCGCAGCAAACTGGCTCGCCATCGCACCAGGGATCGCCCAGAGCGTCGTGACGGTAATCCCCAGTTGCGCGCCTGTAGCAACGCCCAACGTCGTCGGTTCCGCCAGCGGGTTACGCAGCACTTGCTGAAACAGCACGCCCACCAGCCCCAGGCCCGCGCCCACCAGCAGCGAAATCGCCAGACGCGGTAACAAGCTGTAGTGAAAAATCATCTGCTCGATGACGTTAATATCCGGCGACCAGGCGGCCTGCGCCCACTGGCTACGCGGCAGCGCCTGCGAAAAGTTCATCCAGGTCAGCGCCGTAGCGACAATCACCAGCAGCGCCAGCAATAATGCCGGGAAAAGCGCAATACGTTTACTCACGCTTTACCTCCAATGGCGTTATCCAGAACGCGCACAAAGTGCATTGCCGAGAGCGTTGCACCATAAAACCAGACTGCGGGTACGCGCTGAAAGCGTCCGGCGCGGACAAACGGCATGGCCTGCCACAGCGGCGTTGCCATTAGCGCATCCATGTCTTTGCTGTTGTCGTGATCAAAACAGAGCACATCAACGTCTTTATACGCTGCCAGACGATCGATGCTGACGGCGGTACTGCCCCAGAAGTTGGTTTCCCCTTGCCAGGCATTTGGGATGCCGTACTCATCAAGAATTTCCTGGAACAAGCTGTTTGGACCGAAGACCAGCATATGGCGCGGATCGATAAGCGTCGTCAGCAATAACGGACGCGCACCACGCTTCACAAAGCGGGGTTTCATGCTGCGGATAAAGTCTTCGTATTGCGCTAAATGCGTTTCGGCTGCGCTTTGCAGGTTAAGTAAATCCGCCATTTCCGTCAGCGATTTACGCGCCATCGCCAGCGGCTGTTTGCCATCGCTGAAGTTAAATCCGCGCCCCGGCGCAATGCGTGCCAGCATTTCTGGTGAAGGGCCATATCCTGCCGACCAGACCATAAACGACGGTTTCATTTCGGTCAGCAGTTCAAGGTTAGGTTCTGTACGCAAACCAACGTCAATCACTGAGTCCGGCAATGGCGGTTCGCTGACCCACAGGCGATAGTTGATGGTATCCGCCACGCCGTAAGGCACGATGCCGAGCGCCAGCAGTAATTCCACCGGCAACCACTCCAGCGCCACTATACGATTGGGATCAATAGCCGCCGCGTGGGCGGTATTCATCTGCCATAACAACGGAGAAAGCGCCATCGCCGTTAACAGTCGACGACGCGAAATAAGAGGTAAGCCGCTCATCAATAAACAAAACTCACAGGTGCAGCACCCGCCGGATGCGGCAAAATACCCATCGGGATGCCATAAATCATTTCGAGGGTTTCGCCGCGCATAATTTCCGCAGGCGTTCCCTGAGCAATCATTTCACCGCCGCGCAGGGCGACCAGATAATCACAGTAGCGTGCCGCCATATTGATATCGTGCAGCACGGCAATGACCGTCAGACCACGTTCCTGACTTAAACGATGCACCAGCGCCAGCACATCAACCTGGTGGGCGATATCCAACGCCGAGGTCGGTTCGTCGAGCAACAGACAACGGCTATCCTGCGCCACCAGCATGGCGATCCACGCCCGCTGACGTTCGCCGCCAGAGAGGCTATCGACCAGCCGATGCGCCAGCGGTTTTAAGCCAACCAGCGAGATAGCTTCCTCGACTTTTTCGCGATCTGCCGCCCCAAAGCGCCCCAGCGCGCCATGCCACGGGTAACGACCAATCGCCACCAGTTCACGCACGGTCATCCCTTCTGCCGGAGGAAGCTGCTGCGGCAAATAAGCCACTTTGCGGGCAAACGCTTTGCTGCTCCAGCTTTCCAGCGGCTGGGCATCAAGAAGAATCTCCCCTTCTGACGGAGGCTGATGACGGCCAAGCATTTTGAGCAGAGTGGATTTACCAGAACCATTGTGACCAATCAGACCGGTCACTTTCCCGGCTGGAAAGGTTAACGACAGCGGATGCAAAAGCGTGCGCCCGGGCACACGAAAGGAGATATTACGCAGTGCAAAAGTGGTATCGGAATGATTCGTGTATTCCTGCATAACAGCCAACTTGTGAAACGGGCACGGATATCCGTGCCCCAAAAGAGAAATTAGAAACGGAAGGTTGCGGTTGCAACGACCTGACGTTCTGCGCCCCAGAAGCAGCCATAAGTGTTAAAGCAGCTGGCGACGTATTCACGATCGAACAGGTTGTTGACATGCAGCGCCACGTTGGAGCCCGCCATGCCGACTCGCGCCAGATCATAACGCACTAACGCATCCACGACCGTATAACTTCCCACTTTAAAGGAGTTAGCCGGATCACCATAGCTGGAGCCAGTATAACGACCACCGGTGCCCAGCGTCAGACCTGAAAGCGGACCGTCAAAGAAGGTATAGTCAGCCCACAGCGAAGCCATGTGTTTTGGCACCTGTGCCGGCGTATTGCCTTTATAGGTAGTATCGGTGGTGTATTCCGCATCGGTGTAAGTATAAGAACCGACTACGTTAACACTCGCCGACAGCGCCGCTTTCGCTTCGATTTCTACGCCACGTGCGCGGATCTCACCACCTTCAACCGAGAAGAAGGAACCCTCAGGGTCCGCCATCAGGTTGTTGGTTTTAGTGAGATTATACACGGCACCAGTAACTACAATCGGACGATCTTCCGGTACATATTTCACGCCGACTTCATACTGCTTACCTTTAGACGGTGCGAAAATATTACCATCCTTCCCAACTTGCGAAGAAGGTTCAAACGATTCGCTATAGCTGAAGTAAGGTGTTACGCCATTATCAAACAGGTAGTTAACACCACCACGCCAGGTAAACTGTTTGTCATCGCGTTTATCGGTCGTCGCGGCAACGCGGTTAAGAGATTCTTGATCTGCCCAGTCGTAACGACCGCCCAGGGTGACCAGCACTTTATCCCACTGCGCCTGATCCTGAACATAAACGCCCGTTTGTTTCTGCTTATTCAGAATGCGGTAAGGACCGGAGTTTGCCGGATCTTTCGCATTGAAGTCGAAATCGGTATTCACCGGATTGTACAGATCGAGCAGCGGTACGGAGTCGTCATAACCAAACCAGGCGTTGATGTCATTACGCATACGCATAAAGTCGACACCGGTCAGCAGGGTGTGGTCGATATCGCCAGTGGCAAACTTGCTCTGCAACTGGGTATCAACAGAGAAGTTTTGCAGCTTCTCATCATCAACGACGTATTTACGTGCCAGATAATGGCCTTTATCCGCTGGCGCTAATGCCGCACACTGTTTGCTGTAAGCATTCGCCGGATCGGAGCAGACGCCGTAACCATAAACGCTGTTTTGCGAGGTTTTGTTTTCAGCAAAGCGCAGGTTCTGACGCACAGTAAAGGTGTCGTTAAATTCGTGATCGAAGCTGTAGCCCACCATCTTCTCATTACGAGAATAGGTGTTGTTCTTCGCCCCTTCGTTAAAGTCTGTCGGCAGACGCTTACCGTTCGGCAGCGGCTCAACGGTTCCCTCTTTCGGCAACCAGCCGTAATAACCCGTTTCCGGCTCGTTCTGGAAGTAAGAGAGGAAGGTGAAATTGGTTTTATCATCCGGACGCCAGGTGAACGCCGGTGCAATGGCATAACGCTGCTCTTCTGACCCTTTCTGCTGGGCATTGGCAGAACGCGCAAGACCGGTCAGGCGATAAGAGTAAACGCCGTCATCATCCAGCGCATCGCTAAAGTCAAAACCAGTCTGGAACAGGCTGTCAGTACCGGCTTTAAACTGAACTTCTTTCAGCGGTTCGGTGGTCGGACGCTTGCTGACCATATTCAACAGGCCGCCAGGACTGCTTTTACCGTAAAGCACGGAAACCGGGCCACGCATAATTTCAGCGCGTTCCAGCATATACGGATCAATGACCGCATCGTTATAGAAGTTGCCCTGCAACTTCAGGCCATTCAGATAGTTATTCTGGCTTTGGCCTTCTGCCGCAAAACCGCGAATGATCAGGTGGTCATAGGTGTTGGATGCGCCACGCGTACCAACAGAGACACCCGGCGTGTAGCTAAGCGCTTCTTTTACCGACTTCGGCTGATGCAGCGCCATCTCTTCGGCGGTCACAACAGAAATAGACTGTGGCACTTTTTGAATCGGCGTATCGGTTTTAGTGCCGGTAGCTGACTGTCGCGCCGCAATAGTTGCAGCAGGCCCCCATGCGCTTTCTTGCGGCGCAGGTGCAGCGGTAACGGTGATAGTGTCTTCTTTCGGTTCAACCGCTGCCTGTGCATAAACAGACATGCCGCTAACCGCTGTGGCTACTACAACTGCGATTTTACGCAGTGAGTGTTTTGGCTGAGCAGTTTTGGAACGCGCCATTGGTATATCTCTGATGTAAAGTGAATGATAACGTAAACGAGAATGATTATTATAAAGATAAGATAATATTCGAAACGCTGGCGGGTTCGCAAGCGGTACGCAATCTGAGCGTTCCTGAAGGGTTAATAAACAACCAGATGAAAAGAAAGGGTTAATACTTTGGGTGGGATGTTATTTTACCGGATGGCAACTCGCCATCCGGTATTTCACGCTTAGATGTTAATTACTACCAAACATATCCTTAATCCAACCGGCTACACCGTCGCTGTCTTTCTGCTCTTGCTGAGCAGGTTGCTGTTGCGGCTGTTGCTGCGGCTGAGAAGACTGATCAAACGGATTGCCTGACGGCTGCTGCTGCATCTCACTCTGCTGGCACAGCGATTGCGGATCGCTGGTCCAGACCGGCAAGACACGCATGCCACCGCTGCAAACAAAGTTGCCGTCGTAGTCCACGCCCATATCTGCAATATCTTCTGGCGGAACAAGATTCAGCGGCGTTGGCGTCTGGTTAGCCAGATAACGCTGATAAATCGACATTGCCCCGCTGGCACCATACAGTTTGGTCGGCTGGTTGTTATCACGGCCTACCCAGGTGATGGTCACCGTGCTGCCGTCAATGCCCGCAAACCAGGTATCAACGTTGTTGTTGGTTGTCCCGGTTTTACCCGCCAGATGCAGGTTCGGGTATTTCGCCCCAAGCTGACGACCCGTACCGCGTTGTACAACCTGCTGCATGGTCCATAGTGTCAGATACGCCGCCTGCGCCGGAACAGCGCGTTCCGCCTGCGGGAAGCTCTGATATAGCACCTTGCCATCTTCCGCAATTACCGAACGCAGCGCAGAAAGCGGTGCACGGTTACCACCGCTGGCGATGGTCTGGAATGCCTGCGCCACTTCGATTGGCGTTAAGTTCAACGCCCCCAGCAGCATCGCCGGAACCGGATGCAGCTGATCTTTCGGCACGCCCAGTTTAATCCAGGTATCCGTAACCGCAGGCAGCCCCAGCGCCATCCCCAGATTTACCGTCGGCACGTTCATCGAACGGGTCAACGCATCCACCAGCATCACTCTGCCGCTTTCGCTATAACGACGGTCATCGTTCTGCGGTGACCAGACCTGGCCATTCGGCTGACGTAGCGCGATTGGCGCATCCGCAATCCACGTATTCAGACGATAGATTTTCGGCTGGCTTAAAGCCGTCAGATAAGTCGCTGGTTTTGCAAGGGAACCAATCGAACGCCGCGCCTGCATCGCACGGTTGTAGCCCGCAAACTGCGGCTCAGAACCTCCGACCATCGCACGAACTTCACCACTAAAGCGGTCGACGACCACAATCGCGGTTTCCAGATCGCTCAGCTTACGCTGTTTCTTAAGTGCCGGAATGCCTTCCACGGCGGCTTTTTCTGCCGCGTCCTGGGCCACCGAGTCAAAGGTAGTGAAGATCTTCACGCCGGAGAGATCTTTTACCTTATCGCCTAATTTAGCCTGAAGCTCCTGACGCACCAGTTGCATAAAGGCTGGCTGAGGAGAGATCACCCCACCGCGCGGCTGAACACCCAGCGGACGCGCACTCAACATGTCATAGAGTTCTTGATCAATAATCTGTTGCTGTTGCAGCAGACGCAGTACCAGATTACGTCGCTCCAGCGCCAGTTTCGGGTTACGCCACGGGTTGTAGATGGACGCTCCTTTCACCATACCGACTAACAGCGCCTGTTGATCGAGGCTCAATTCTTCTACCGGGCGACCAAAGTAATACAAGCTCGCCAGCGGGAAGCCGCGGATTTCGTTGTCGCCACTCTGACCGAGATACACCTCGTTCATATACAGCTCAAGAATACGGTCTTTGCTGTAACGCGCGTCCATGATCAGCGCCATGTAAGCTTCGTTCGCTTTACGCCAGTAAGAGCGCTCGCTGGAGAGGAACAGGTTTTTCACCAGCTGTTGCGTCAGCGTACTCGCCCCCTGCACCGTGCGTCCGGCTGTCAGGTTTGCCAGCACCGCACGTCCGATGGAGTAGAGACTGATTCCATCATGCTCGTAGAAATGGCGGTCTTCTGTCGCCAGCAAAGTATCCACCAGCAAATCCGGGAAACCACTGCGCGGCACAAACAAACGCTGCTCACCGTTTGGTGAGGAGATCATGGTGATCAGACGCGGATCAAGACGGAAGAAACCGAACTGACGGTTGTTCTCCATATTGACGATCGTCGCCAAATGATCGCCATCAAAGGTCAGACGCGCGCGCACCTGTCCTTCTTTACTGTCCGGGAAATCAAACGGACGGCGAATCATCTCAATGCTGTTGGCCTGCACGGTAAATTCGCCAGGACGGGTCATTTTTGACACCTGACGATACTGGGTTGCCTCCAGCAGCTTCACCATTTCGTTCTTGCTGATGGTCATGTCTGGCTCAAGGTTGACCATTCGACCATAAACTGCCGCAGGCAGTTGCCAGACCTTGCCATCAATACGGCTACGAATTTTTTGATCGAGATAAACGCCGTAAATGGCGATCAGCACGGCAAAAACGATAGCCAGTTTTAACAGCAGCCATAGCCAGCCGCGTTTGCCACGAGGCTTACGCCCTTTGCCTTTGCCCTTACCTTTGCGCGGCATCGGTTCTTCATCCTCATAGTCATCATAATCGTCGTAATCATCGTCATCTTCGTAACGACGACGGCTTACCTTTTGTTTGACCGGACGCGTCGGTTTCCCTTTGCGTCCAATTGGCTCGCGGTCATTCCCGGCCATGCTTTTTCTCCGCAATATTCAGGCGCAAAAGCCCGATTTTCTGTTCTTCTGTTACAAGACAGAAGAAGATATCTCTCAAAATTTGTGCTCGATCGGTCCCCTCTCCCTTGAGGGAGAGGGAGAAAACCAACCTTACGAATACTTTTTCGTCCGTCGCGTCGGTGCAGTGTTTGCCGGGTCGTCCGGCCAGACGTGTTTGGGATAACGCCCTTTCATCTCTTTTTGCACCTCACGATACGCCCCTTTCCAGAAGGCCCCCAAATCACGCGTGATTTGCAGCGGCCTTTGGGCAGGGGAAAGCAACTCCAGCACCAGCGGCACGCGCCCCTGGGCGATAGTTGGATTGGTGGCCTCACCAAACATCTCCTGCATTCTCACCGCCAGTGCGGGCGGGTTATCTTCATGATAACGAATGGCGATCCGGCTTCCCGTCGGCACAGTGTAATGCGCAGGCAATTCACTATCCAGACGTTGCTGCATTCCCCAATCAAGTAATCCGTGTAGTGCCTGATAAATGTCGAGTGATTTCAGGCCGCGTAGTGAATGTACGCCGGTCATATGTGGCAACAGCCACGTTTCCAGCGTCGCCAACAAACTTTCATCATCAACCGCTGGCCAGTCATATTCTGGCAACCACTTTCCGGCGCATAACAAACGCAAGCGTAGCTGTTCCGCTTCCGCCGTCCAGTTGAGCACGCTTAAACCTTTATCACGGATGCCGTTAAGCATCGCCTGATGCAACTCGTCTTCTGACGGTTTCGCCAACGGCTGCACTTTCACCGTCAACTGACCGATTTGCAGCCGACGCCAGGCTTTCAGTGTACCTTGCGCGTCATCCCATTCCACGGTGTCAGATTGCTGCACCAGCTGCGGACAGCGTCGCACTAATTCATCAATATCGACCGGTAGCGCCAGTAAAATCCGCGCATCCGGCGAGGCGCTGCCCTGCAATAATAACGGTGCGATCAACCATTCGTGGCGGCTTAGCGCGTCGTCGGCATCGAGCATCGCTCCCATGCCGTTTGCCAGTTGATAGCGTCCATCTTGCCCACGGCGGCGAGCAATGCGATCGGCAAACGCCCCGGCAAGTAGCGGCGCGATAAGCGAACTGTCTGCCTCACCGCCGCGTACGTTTAAGCGTTTTAACAGTTGCTGACTACGTTGCTGCCAGGCTGGTTGATTGCGCGAAAACGCCACGCCCAGGTCACTATTGCCCATCCGTGGCGGCTCTTCGAGAATGGCGGCAATTTTTGCCGCGGTAGCAGCTTCGTCGTCGCTCTTTGCGCTAACCAGCATTGCCGCTAAACGCGGATCGTTACCCAGCGCTGCCATTTTTTGCCCTTGCGCACTAAGCCGTTCACCGTCCAGCGCCCCCAGCATCCGTAACAGGCGTTTCGCGGCCAGTAGATTCACCGTTGGCGGTTGATCCAGCCAGCTCATCTGCGCCGGATCGCTGCATCCCCATTGCAGTAATTCCATCAGCAAACCGGAAAGATCGCTTTGTAATATTTCCGGTTCACTTTGCGCCGCGGCGCGTTCTGCTTGTTCCTTGGCGATTAAATGCAGGCAGATACCCGGCTCCAGACGCCCGGCGCGCCCGGCACGCTGCGTCATGGATGCCTGGCTAACGCGTTGAGTAATTAGTCGCGTAAGCCCCGTGCGCGGATCAAAACGCGCCACACGCTCCTGGGCACAATCCACCACCAGACGAATACCTTCAATGGTTAAACTGGTTTCAGCAATATTGGTCGCCAGCACCACTTTGCGCATCCCTTGCGGTGCCGGGAGGATCGCTTTTCGCTGATCGTTCAGCGACAACGCGCCATACAGCGGGCAGAGCAACACATCACTGCCGATGCGCGAAGCCAGTTGTTCCTGCACACGCTGAATTTCTCCGACGCCAGGTAAAAATAACAGTAATGATCCACTTTCCTGACGCAGCATTTCAGCGGTGGCAACCGCGACGGCTTCGTCAAAACGCTGATGCGCGGGCAGCGGTAAATAACGGCGTTCAACCGGAAACGAGCGCCCTTCTGAGATGACGACGGGCGCTTCTGGCAGCATTTGCTGCAAGCGGTCGTTATCCAGCGTAGCCGACATAATCAGCAGTTTAAGGTCATCACGCAGACCTTGTTGCACATCGAGTAACAGCGCCAACGCCAAATCCGCCTGCAAGCTGCGCTCATGAAATTCATCAAGGATCACCAGTCCAACACCGCTCAGTTCCGGGTCACGCTGGATCATCCGCGTCAGCACGCCTTCGGTAACTACTTCCAGGCGGGTATTCGGCCCGACGCAGTTTTGCGCACGCATCCGGTAGCCAACGGTATCGCCTGGCTTTTCGTTAAGCAGCTCCGCCAGCCGTTGCGCGACGTTACGCGCCGCCAGACGACGCGGCTCCAGGAGGATAATTTTCCCGTTAATGCCGGGATGCGCCAGCAGTTGCAGCGGCAGCCAGGTTGATTTCCCGGCCCCGGTCGGCGCACTTAATAATACCTGCGGCGCACAATCGAGAGCGGTAAGTAATTCAGGTAAGACGGCAGCAACGGGCAACGACGACACAAAACGCTCCAGAGGGTTAACATTCTTCGCGCCACATTGTAGCATCGCGGTAATTCATAACCGAGTGCCTCACATGTCTGAACCGCAACGTCTGTTCTTTGCTATCGACTTACCTGCAGAAATCCGCGAACAGATTATCCACTGGCGCGCCACACACTTCCCACTTGAGGCGGGACGTCCGGTCGCCGCCGATAATTTGCATCTGACTCTGGCATTTTTAGGCGAAGTGAGCGCCGAGAAAGAGAAGGCGCTTTCTCTTTTAGCCGGACGGATTCGTCAACCTGGTTTCACACTCACGCTTGATGACGCCGGACAATGGCTGCGTTCGCGTGTGGTGTGGTTAGGGATGCGTCAGCCTCCACGCGGCTTAATCCAGCTGGCGAATATGCTCCGTTCACAGGCTGCCCGCAGCGGTTGTTTTCAAAGCAATCGTCCGTTTCATCCACATATTACCTTATTGCGCGACGCCAGCGAGGCGGTGACAATCCCGCCGCCAGGTTTTAACTGGTCGTATGCGGTGACGGAGTTCACCCTTTACGCCTCCTCGTTTGCCCGTGGACGCACACGCTACACGCCGCTAAAACGCTGGGCGCTAACGCAATAACAAGGATTGTCGCAATGGAATTTTCTCCCCCTCTACAGCGCGCGACGCTAATTCAGCGTTACAAACGTTTTTTAGCCGATGTGATCACACCCGATGGTCGCGAATTAACGCTACACTGCCCGAATACGGGTGCGATGACCGGTTGTGCAACGCCTGGCGATACCGTCTGGTATTCGACTTCAGACAACACCAAACGGAAATACCCACACACCTGGGAATTAACTCAAAGCCAGAGCGGCGCATTTATTTGCGTCAACACGCTTTGGGCTAACAGGTTGACGAAAGAGGCTATCCTTAATGAATCAATTTCAGAACTGTCAGGCTATAGCTCGCTGAAAAGCGAAGTAAAATACGGCGCAGAACGCAGCCGTATTGACTTTATGTTGCAGGCGGATTCGCGTCCAGACTGCTATATTGAAGTGAAATCGGTTACGTTAGCGGAGAACGAACAGGGATATTTTCCCGATGCGGTCACTGAACGAGGTCAGAAACACCTTCGGGAGTTGATGAGCGTAGCGGCTGAAGGCCAGCGTGCGGTTATCTTTTTCGCCGTGCTGCATTCAGCCATTACACGGTTTTCACCCGCGCGCCACATCGATGAGAAATACGCGCAACTATTGTCAGAAGCTCAACAGAGGGGGGTAGAAATTCTGGCTTACAAAGCGGAAATTTCTGCTGAAGGCATGGCTCTTAAAAAATCACTGCCGGTTACATTGTAGTAAAGTAAGTAACTGGTTAATTTACATTCTGGTCGCGTGCGCAAATACGCTTTTCCTCACACAGTTGTCAAGTGTTACGTTTAGATAATTGCTATCCGGAAAAGCATCTGCTATTTATAGCGGCCTCATTTTTCCCCCGAACATGGGGATCGATAGTGCGTGTTAAGGAGAAGCAACATGCAAGAAGGGCAAAACCGTAAAACATCGTCCCTGAGTATTCTCGCCATCGCTGGGGTGGAACCATATCAGGAGAAGCCGGGCGAAGAGTATATGAATGAAGCCCAGCTGGCGCACTTCCGTCGTATTCTGGAAGCATGGCGTAATCAACTCAGGGATGAAGTCGATCGCACCGTTACACATATGCAGGATGAAGCAGCCAACTTCCCGGACCCGGTAGACCGTGCAGCCCAGGAAGAAGAGTTCAGCCTCGAACTGCGTAACCGCGATCGCGAGCGTAAGCTGATCAAAAAGATCGAGAAGACGCTGAAAAAAGTGGAAGACGAAGATTTCGGCTACTGTGAATCCTGCGGTGTTGAAATTGGTATTCGCCGTCTGGAAGCGCGCCCGACAGCCGATCTGTGCATCGACTGCAAAACGCTGGCTGAAATTCGCGAAAAACAGATGGCTGGCTAATTACAGCCGTTCCATCACGTTTACCACAGGCGGGAAATGCTCCCGCCTTATTTTTTGTTCAAAGAGATGACAGACACACAGTATATTGGCCGCTTCGCCCCCTCACCTTCCGGCGAGCTTCATTTTGGCTCTCTGATCGCCGCGCTCGGCAGCTATTTGCAGGCTCGCGCCCGGCAAGGTCGCTGGCTGGTACGCATTGAAGATATCGACCCGCCTCGTGAAGTTCCCGGTGCCGCAGAAACTATCCTGCGCCAGCTGGAACATTACGGTCTGCACTGGGACGGCGATGTTCTCTGGCAATCGCAACGTCACCACGCCTATCGTGAAGCACTCGCCTGGTTACATGAACAAGGACTAAGTTATTACTGCACCTGCACGCGTGCGCGTATTCAAAGCATTGGCGGTATTTACGACGGTCATTGCCGGGAATTGCATCATGGACCAGACAACGCCGCAGTGCGTATCCGCCAGCAGCATCCGGTCACGCAATTTACTGACCAGCTGCGCGGCATTATTCACGCCGACGAAAAACTGGCACGGGAAGATTTTATTATTCATCGCCGTGATGGTTTGTTTGCCTATAACCTGGCGGTGGTGGTGGATGATCACTTCCAGGGCGTGAGCGAAATTGTCCGCGGGGCAGATTTGATCGAACCGACAGTGCGGCAAATCTCGCTGTACCAGCTTTTTGGCTGGAAAGTGCCAGATTACATTCATCTACCGCTGGCGCTTAATCCACAAGGCGCTAAACTTTCCAAGCAGAATCATGCGCCTGCGTTGCCGAAAGGCGATCCACGCCCGGTACTAATCGCGGCACTTCAATTTCTGGGTCAGCAGGTAGAAGCACACTGGCAGGATTTCAGCGTCGAACAAATCCTTCAGTCAGCCGTCAAAAACTGGCGGCTTACCGCAGTGCCTGAGTCGGCAATTGTAAATTCAACATTCTCAAATGCGTCATGCTGAGCTATGATTAGCCGCTATTTTTTTGTCCTGAATGATGTTTGACACTACCGAGGTGTACTATTTTTACCCGAGTCGCTAATTTTTGCCGCAAGGTGCTAAGCCGCGAGGAAAGCGAGGCTGAACAGGCAGTCGCCCGTCCACAGGTGACGGTGATCCCGCGTGAGCAGCATGCTATTTCCCGCAAAGATATCAGTGAAAATGCCCTGAAGGTAATGTACAGGCTCAATAAAGCGGGATACGAAGCCTGGCTGGTTGGCGGCGGCGTGCGCGACCTGTTACTTGGCAAAAAGCCGAAAGACTTTGACGTAACCACTAACGCCACGCCTGAGCAGGTGCGCAAACTGTTCCGTAACTGCCGCCTGGTGGGTCGCCGTTTCCGTCTGGCTCATGTGATGTTTGGCCCGGAGATTATCGAAGTTGCGACCTTCCGTGGACACCACGAAGGTAACGTCAGCGACCGCACGACCTCCCAACGCGGGCAAAACGGCATGTTGCTGCGCGACAACATTTTCGGCTCCATCGAAGAAGACGCCCAGCGCCGCGATTTCACTATCAACAGCCTGTATTACAGCGTAGCGGATTTTACCGTCCGTGATTACGTTGGCGGTATGAAGGATCTGAAGGACGGTGTTATCCGTCTGATTGGTAACCCGGAAACGCGCTACCGTGAAGATCCGGTACGTATGCTGCGCGCGGTACGTTTTGCCGCCAAATTGGGTATGCGCATCAGCCCGGAAACCGCAGAACCGATCCCTCGCCTCGCTACCCTGCTGAACGATATCCCACCGGCACGCCTGTTTGAAGAATCGCTTAAACTGCTACAAGCGGGCTACGGTTACGAAACCTATAAACTGCTGTGTGAATATCATCTGTTCCAGCCACTGTTCCCGACCATTACCCGTTACTTCACGGAAAATGGCGACAGCCCAATGGAGCGGATCATTGAGCAGGTACTGAAGAACACCGATACGCGTATCCATAACGATATGCGCGTTAACCCGGCGTTCCTGTTTGCCGCCATGTTCTGGTACCCACTGCTGGAGACGGCACAGAAGATCGCCCAGGAAAGCGGCCTGACCTATCACGACGCTTTCGCGCTGGCGATGAACGACGTGCTGGACGAAGCCTGCCGTTCACTGGCAATCCCGAAACGTCTGACGACGTTAACCCGCGATATCTGGCAGTTGCAGTTGCGTATGTCCCGACGTCAGGGTAAACGCGCATGGAAACTGCTGGAGCATCCTAAGTTCCGTGCGGCTTATGACCTGTTGGCCTTGCGAGCTGAAGTTGAGCGTAACGCTGAACTGCAGCGTCTGGTGAAATGGTGGGGTGAGTTCCAGGTTTCCGCGCCACCAGACCAAAAAGGGATGCTCAACGAGCTGGATGAAGAACCGTCACCGCGTCGTCGTACTCGTCGTCCACGCAAACGCGCACCACGTCGTGAGGGTACAGCATGACAGTGGCGTATATTGCCATAGGCAGCAATCTGGCCTCTCCGCTGGAGCAGGTCAATGCTGCCCTGAAAGCATTAGGCGATATCCCTGAAAGCCACATTCTTACCGTTTCTTCGTTTTACCGCACCCCACCGCTGGGGCCGCAAGATCAACCCGATTACTTAAACGCAGCCGTGGCGCTGGAAACCTCTCTTGCACCTGAAGAGCTACTCAATCACACACAGCGTATTGAATTGCAGCAAGGTCGCGTCCGTAAAGCTGAACGCTGGGGACCGCGCACGCTGGATCTCGACATCATGCTGTTTGGTAATGAAGTGATAAATACTGAACGACTGACCGTACCGCACTACGATATGAAAAATCGTGGATTTATGCTGTGGCCGCTGTTTGAAATCGCGCCGGAGTTGGTGTTTCCTGATGGGGAAACATTACGTGAAATACTCACTTCACTAGCAGTACCACAACCTGCCATCTGGTAATAGCTGTATTATTTTATTTTCTTGACGAGAGGAATACAAAATGATACGGCTATTTCATCCACCAAGAAAAAATTATTTTCTTATCTTACTCCTCACATCCCCCCTTACACATTAAATATACTTAATTTACATTTTAGTTTTTTTTAATTCATTCATGAAATAGCACTTCATGCAAATAGATTAGGCATTTTTTGTTTAAACGACCTAAAATAACAACAATTCAATACGCCGCATAAATATATTCACACCCGTGATAATTCACCCCTATTACATCCTCCAAAAACTTTGAGTAATATCCGCTCGCAATATTAATTTCATATAATTTTTGTAAGGATGCATGTAATGAAAAAAGCACTTCTCGCAGCCGCTCTGGTTATGGCTTCTGGTTCCGCCCTGGCTGTAGATGGTGGTCATATCGACTTTAACGGTATGGTACAGTCCGGTACCTGTAAAGTGGGTGTGGTAGATACTGGTATGCACAGCGTTACCACTGATGGCGTGGTTACCCTGGATACTGCGAATGTTACTGATACTTTTGCTGAAGTTAGCGCAACTGCTGTCGGTTTACTGCCGAAAGAGTTCATGATTTCTGTTGAGTGTGATCCAGGTGCTCCGAAGAATGCTGAGTTAACTATGGGTTCTGCAAGCTACGCGAACACCAGCGGTACCCTGAATAACAATATGAACATCACTGTTAACGGTATTGAACCGGCTCAGAACGTAAACATTGCAGTTCATAACATGAAAAACAAAGCTGGCGCTGCTGAAATTAAGCAGGTCCATATGAACAACTCTTCTGAAGTTCAGGAACTGACATTAGACGCAGAAGGTAAAGGCCAGTACGTATTTAACGCATCTTACGTTAAAGCACCGAACAGCCCGGCTGTAACTGCTGGTCATGTAACCACTAACGCGCTGTACACCGTTGCTTATAAGTAATTGATGGTGTGTTGAGCATAAGGTTTGCCAGCAGGCAAACCTTATTTTCGCGAATTTAATCTTTCTGCAGACAGCAAGGAGTGCTTATGTTTCCCTTGGTTAAAAAAACGGTTAGTGCATTATTTGTGAGTACTCTGTTAGCCAGTGCACCAGCATTCGCTGACATTATTATTTCCGGAACACGTATCATTTATAACGCTGATAAAAAAGATGTTAACGTTCGTCTGGAAAATAAAGGGAATCGCCCCTTACTGATTCAGAACTGGTTGGATACTGGCGACGACAATGCCGATCCCAGCCAGATCAAAGTGCCGTTTACCGCGACCCCACCAGTTTCACGTGTGGAGCCAAAACGCGGTCAAACCGTAAAAGTGATGTATACCGGTGCAACAGCCCTGCCGAAAGACCGTGAAAGCGTCTACTGGTTTAACGTGCTGGAAGTGCCGCCTAAGCCGAAAGATGCTGAGGCTGACAAAAACTTGTTACAGCTGGCTTTCCGCACACGCATCAAACTCTTTTATCGCCCGAGTGGGTTACAGGGAGAACCGGCTGAAGCACCGGCGAAAATCACCTGGAAATTAAACAACGCTCAGTTACAGGCAAATAACCCAACGCCATATTACGTGTCCTTTAATGAGGTCAAGCTGGAAAGCGGCGGCAAAACCTACAACGTCAATTCCAGCATGGTCGCGCCGTTCAGCCAGGCAAGCTTTGGCGTAACCGGTCTGCCAGGAAGCGTGTCATCCGGAAAAGTGGTTTTTAAAGCGATCAACGACTTTGGCGGCAACATTGATGGTTCCGCAACATTCTAAAAAATAAACGGATTCTTTTTAACATCGCCAGGAATGCAACCTTGTACCAGTTTACTCATCAAAAAAGCCGTATCCCGAAAAAAACGCTACTTGCGGCCTGTTGCGCCCTTTTTTACAGCGGCAACAGTTCTGCGGCAGACACGGTGGAATATGACAGTTCCTTCTTAATGGGAACTGGCGCATCAACGATTGATGTTAAACGTTATGCTCAAGGCAACCCGACACCGCCGGGTCTCTATAATGTCCGCGTGTTTGTAAACGGTCAGGCGACGTCCAGCTTAGAAATTCCGTTTGTGGATATTGGCGAAAACAGCGCAGCGGCCTGTATTACCCACAAAAACCTGGCACAACTTCACATTAAGCAACCTGAACAGCCTGTCACTTTACTCGCCAGAGAAGGTGAGGAAGAGGATTGTCTGGATTTGGCAAAGTCATACGAAAAGGCGGATGTGCGCTTTGACGGTAGTGACCAGTTTCTCGATCTGACGATCCCTCAGGCCTATGTTTTGAAAAGCTATGGCGGCTACGTTGACCCTTCTTTATGGGAATCGGGAATTAACGCTGCCACACTGGCATATACCCTGAACGCGTATCACACAAGTTCAGATAACGACAATAGTGACAGCGTCTATGGCGCATTTAACTCGGGTATCAATTTAGGAGCCTGGCACTTCCGTGCGCGCGGTAACTATAACTGGACAACAGATAACGGCAGCGATTTCGATTTCCAGGATCGTTACTTACAGCGTGACATTCCGGCAATCCGTTCACAGATAATTATGGGTGACGCCTACACCACCGGTGAAACGTTTGACTCTGTCAACGTCCGTGGTGTTCGCCTGTACAGCGATAGCCGTATGCTACCTTCGGCGCTGGCCAGTTACGCTCCGACCATCCGCGGTGTAGCAAACTCCAACGCCAAAGTCACGGTGACGCAAAGCGGTTATAAAATCTATGAAACCACCGTACCACCCGGTGAATTTGTTATAGACGACATTAGCCCTTCCGGCTTTGGTAGCGAACTGGTCGTGACCATTGAAGAAGCGGATGGTTCCAAACGCACCTTTACGCAACCCTTCTCGTCGGTTGTACAAATGCAACGTCCTGGTGTGGGCCGTTGGGATTTCAGCGCGGGTAAAGTCATTGATGACAGTCTGCGATCCGAACCCAATATGGGGCAAGCCTCTTATTACTATGGTCTGAATAACCTCTTCACGGGTTATACCGGCATTCAGTTCACCGATAATAACTATCTTGCCGGGCTGTTAGGTGTGGGTATCAACACCAGCATCGGCGCCTTTGCGGTAGACGTTACCCATTCCCGTGCTGAAATTCCGGATGATAAAACCTACCAGGGGCAAAGTTATCGCGTGACCTGGAACAAACTTTTCCAGGATACCGGGACATCATTTAACCTCGCGGCGTACCGCTATTCCACCCAGGATTACCTGGGCCTGCATGATGCGTTAGTCCTCATTGACGACGCCAAACATTTGTCTGCCGATGAAGACAAAAACACCATGCAGACGTACTCACGTATGAAAAACCAGTTTACCGTCAGCATCAACCAGCCGCTGAAAACGACTTACGAAGATTACGGTTCACTGTTTATTTCCGGTAGCTGGACGGATTACTGGGCGGCGAACAATAGCCGCACTGAATATAATGTTGGTTACAGTAAAAGCGTTTCGTGGGGCAGTTTCAGCGTCAACCTGCAACGTAGCTGGAATGAAGACGGTGAGAAAGATGACGCGATGTACGTCAGCGTTAGCGTACCTATTGAGAATATTTTAGGTGGCAAACGCAAATCTTCTGGTTTCCGCAATTTAAATACTCAGCTCAATACCGATTTTGATGGTTCACATCAGTTGAATGTTAACAGTTCCGGTAACACTGAAAACAATCTGGTGAACTACAGTGTCAACGCAGGTTATAGCCTCGATAAAAACTCCGGCGATTTAGCCTCTGTTGGCGGTTATCTCAACTATGAGTCTGGGTTAGGCGGTATTTCCGCTTCGGCCTCGGCCACTTCTGATAATAGCCAGCAGTACTCCATCTCCACCGATGGCGGCTTTGTATTACACAGTGGTGGTTTAACGTTCACTAACAACAGTTTCAGCAGTAACGATACGCTGGTGTTAATCAACGCCCCAGGTGCTAAAGGCGCACGAATCAATAACAGTAATAACGAAATCGATCGCTGGGGATATGCCGTGACGTCCTCTGTCAGCCCCTACCGTGAAAACCGGGTAGGTCTGAACATTGAAACACTGGAAAACGATGTTGAACTGAAAAGTACCAGCGCAACCACCGTACCACGCAGCGGCTCCGTTGTTTTGACCCGCTTCGAAACTGACGAGGGGCGTTCTGCCGTGCTGAATATTACTGCCGCCAATGGTAAATCCATTCCGTTTGCTGCGGAGGTTTACCAGGGTGAGGTGATGATCGGCAGCATGGGCCAGGGTGGTCAGGCATTTGTGCGCGGTATTAACGACAGCGGGGAATTAACAGTGCGTTGGTATGAAAACAACCAAACCATTGACTGTAAGTTGCACTACCAGTTCCCGGCCCAGCCACAAACGCTGGGAAGTACTAACACCTTATTACTTAACAATCTTACCTGTCAGGTAGCAAATCACTAATATGGAAAATTCTATGAAAAGGATACTACTAACATCCGCGTTAATAGGTCTGGGTTTACCGGCGGTTGGCTCTGCAACAGATCTTAATGTCGATTTTACGGCCACCGTATTAGCTACCACTTGTACGATAACCATCGTACAAGATGGTGGCCCAGTTGTGACGGGTAGCAACGGTGAATATAGCCTGACAATTCCCGATGTTGGCCTGGATAAGGTTGTCACTGGAGATGTTGCAGCTCAAGCCAACTTTAAATTACTGGCTTCCGATTGCAGCAATGGTTATTCAAAGATTTTTACCACACTTACAGGTGCATCTGTTTCAGGTAAGTTGATTGTCAATGAAGCAAGCTCTGGCGCTACGGGTGTGGGTATGGGGATTAAGCGTAGAGATACCGCAGACTCGACTTTCTTTACGCCAAACAATACTGACAAATTTGAATGGAGTACCGATGAGAAAGCTAACGGTGTGCCTCTGACCGTAGCACTGCGCGAAACAACGGCGGGAGCAGGACGCACCGGTGCGTTTCAGGCAAAAGCCACCTTTAACTTCACCTACGAATAACAGGGACAGCCACCATGAAATTAAAAGTCATCGCTACACTGATTGCTACTGTTGCCGTGGGTGCCAGCGTTAGCAACAATCTCACTTATGCGAGTACGACATCCGCCTCTTTAACCGTAAACAGTAACCTGACTATGGGTACCTGTAGTGCGAAGGTAGTGGATACCAGTGGTGCCGTGATCGACACCGTTGTCTTGGGCAATGTTTATATTTCTGAACTGGTAGCCAAAAGCAAGGTACAACCATTTAAAATCCGCTTCAGCGATTGTGCCGGCCTTCCAGGAAAGAGTGCTCAACTCGTCTTAGCGCCCAGAGCAAATGTCGGTTGTGCAGGCGGCATGTCTAACACTGCAGCCTTTTCAAATCAACTCAACTCCACCACCGATGGTGGTTCAAGCAGAGCAGCAGTCGAAGTATGGACGACTACAAGCCCCGAGGGAAATGGCAGTGAGCAATTCAATTGTTATCAGCGAAACGTCATCAATGTCGATCTTTCTAATGCCAGCACAACACAGCCTTATGATTTTGATTTAAGCGCACGAATGATTATCGCTGAAGGATGGTCGGTCAATGACGTATTACCGGGTAGATTCCTCTCTCCTACGACTTTCACAATCACTTATCAGTAATAGCGGATAAGGATATTAGAATGCTATGCAGGCATCATAAATTTGTACGTTTTTTGGGGCTGGCAACAGCCCTCATTACGCCTTTTGCCTCTGCTGGTCAGGATGTGGATCTCACGGCGCAGATTGTGGCCAGCACCTGTCAGGTGGAAGTCAGTAATAATGGCGTTGTCGATCTCGGCACTGTGACGCTGGACTATTTTGCCGACAATGTGACCCCAACAACGGATTATGCGGGCGGCAAAACGTTTAATGTGAATGTGGTCTCCTGCGACAACATTCAAACGACACAGTCGCAAATGAAATTAGATTTTCAGCCGCAGGCGGGATCGCTTGCGCAGGTGAATAATCAAATATTTAGTAATGAATATGAACAGCAGGCTACCGGGGCGAAAAACGTCGGCATTGTGATATTTTCGGCCCAACCAAATCAGCAGACATTTAACGTGCGAGGAACGGATGGTTCCTCGACAGCAATTTATTCGGTCGCGCCTGGCAATGCTGTTCCCTCAACCTGGACCTTTTATTCCCGTATGCAGCGGGTGAATAATGCCCTTCCTCCTGAATCGGGAATGGTGAGAAGCCAGGTTATTGTTAACGTAACTTACGAATAATAAGGATAATTATGCAAAGGAAAGGCAATAAACTGTTGATTCAGTTATGCAGTGCGATACTGCTATTTTTTACCACATCCTGGTATGCATTGGCGAATGAATGTTATATAGAGAGAAATGCTGAAGGGCCTTATGATATGGTGATAAACCCAAAGCCCTTCAGTATACAGTCAGCGATGGTCACAGTCCCGGAAGAAATATCCTTCGCGACCTGGGATTCTCATATTGATCTTCGGGGCGATAAGATTGGTTGTAAATCCTTAGGTAGTAACACAAGCTCGGTGCATTTTCTTAATACTGCTGATGCCAGCCTCTTATCAACCTATACTACCAACCATGGCAATGCTTTATTGAAAACAACCGTTCCCGGTATTGTTTATTCAGTAGAATTAGTATGTACAAGTTGTGGAGCCGCAGAGGAGCTTGATTTGTATCTTCCTGCACAAAGTGGTGCAGATAATCATACAGATAACGCCAGCTCAAAGTGGGCCTATGAGTATAGTGACGATAGCTGGTATTTACGATTTCGTTTTTACTGGACCCCGGAATTTAAACCTCAAAATGGGGTTTCAGAAGGAACTGCGATACCAGGTAAAATAGCTTCCTGGTATATAGGCAATAATGACCAACCATGGATAAATTTTTTCGTTGATACAAGCTCCGTTCATTTTTACGTTGACGAACCGACCTGTGCAACAGTTGCCCTCGCACAAGATCAGGGCAACGTCAGTGGCAACCAGGTAACGCTTGGGAACAGCTATGTTTCGGAAGTGAAAAATGGGCTTACGCGGGAAATCCCTTTTTCTATCCGTGCTGAATACTGCTATGCCAGTAAAATTACGGTTAAGTTGAAAGCGGCAAATAAACCCAGCGACGCCACACTAGTAGGTAAAACGACTGGCTCTGCTTCAGGCGTGGCTGTAAAAGTAAATTCAACTTATGACAATAGCAAAGTATTGTTAAAAGCAGATGGTAGCAACACGGTTGACTATAACTTCGCAATCTGGTCAAACAACCTGCTGCTTTTACCTTTTACGGCTCAGTTGGTACCGGATGGCAGTGGTGCTGCTGTCGGTGTTGGAACCTTCTCTGGTAACGCGACCTTCTCCTTTACCTACGAATAAGTAAAACGTCATTCCTTCCTCATCGCACCAGAGTTCTGCTCTGGTGCGAACATTTTCCCCACACTAAAAACCATTGCCCCCCTGATTTCGACTGTTAGAATGCGATCAATCTGACTTTAGCCATCAGGGTACGTTATGAAACCGACCACCATTGCTTCATTGCAAAAATGTAAGCAGGAAAAAAAACGCTTCGCCACCATCACTGCCTACGACTACAGCTTCGCCAAACTGTTTGCTGACGAAGGTCTGAACGTGATGCTGGTGGGTGATTCGCTGGGCATGACCGTTCAGGGCCACGACTCCACTCTGCCGGTAACCGTTGCCGATATTGCCTACCACACTGCCGCCGTACGTCGTGGCGCGCCAAACTGCCTGTTGTTGGCTGACCTGCCGTTTATGGCGTATGCCACGCCGGAACAAGCTTTTGAAAACGCCGCAACGGTTATGCGTGCCGGTGCTAACATGGTCAAAATTGAAGGCGGTAAGTGGCTGGTCGAAACCGTAAAAATGCTGACCGAACGTGCCGTTCCTGTATGTGGTCACTTAGGTTTAACCCCACAGTCAGTGAATATTTTCGGTGGCTACAAAGTTCAGGGGCGCGGCGATGAAGCGAGCGATCGACTGCTTAGCGATGCATTAGCCTTAGAAGCCGCTGGTGCACAGTTGCTGGTGCTGGAATGCGTGCCGGTTGAACTGGCAAAACGTATTACCGAAGCACTGGTGATCCCGGTTATTGGCATTGGCGCAGGCAACGTCACTGACGGGCAGATCCTCGTGATGCACGATGCGTTCGGCATTACCGGCGGTCATATCCCCAAATTTGCCAAAAATTTCCTCGCTGAAACGGGCGACATCCGCGCGGCTGTGCGGCAGTATATGGCTGAAGTGGAGTCCGGCGTTTATCCGGGCGAAGAACACAGTTTCCATTAAGGAGTGACGTTGTGTTAATTATCGAAACCCTGCCGCTGCTGCGTCAGCAAATTCGCCGCCTGCGTATGGAAGGCAAGCGTGTGGCGCTGGTACCTACCATGGGCAACCTGCATGATGGCCACATGAAGCTGGTCGACGAAGCCAAAGCCCGCGCCGACGTGGTCGTCGTCAGTATTTTCGTTAACCCGATGCAGTTCGACCGCCCGGAGGACCTGGCTCGTTACCCACGGACCTTGCAGGAAGACTGCGAAAAGCTGAACAAGCGCAAAGTGGATCTGGTTTTCGCGCCCTCGGTAAAAGAGATCTACCCGAACGGTACTGAAACCCATACTTACGTTGACGTTCCCGGGCTTTCGACCATGCTGGAAGGCGCGAGCCGTCCGGGGCATTTTCGCGGCGTTTCGACTATCGTCAGCAAGCTGTTTAACCTGGTCCAGCCGGACATCGCCTGCTTCGGTGAAAAAGATTTTCAGCAACTGGCGCTGATCCGCAAAATGGTTGCTGATATGAGCTTTGATATTGAGATTGTCGGTGTGCCAATTATGCGCGCCAAAGATGGTCTGGCGCTGAGTTCCCGTAACGGTTATCTGACGGCAGAACAACGCAAAATTGCGCCCGGTCTGTACAAAGTTTTAAGTTCGATTGCCGACAAATTGCAGGCTGGCGAACGGGATCTCGATGAAATTATTGCTATTGCCGGGCAAGAACTGAATGAAAAAGGCTTCCGCGCCGATGATATTCAGATTCGCGATGCCGACACGTTGCTGGAAGTCTCTGAAACCAGCAAACGAGCTGTGATTCTGGTAGCCGCCTGGCTTGGCGATGCCCGCCTGATCGACAACAAGATGGTCGAACTGGCGTAATACTTAACTGGCGCTACGGCTGATGGCGCCAGTTATTAATTTGCCCTACGTCATGGCGATGACGTCTGTAAGTGATTATTCATATCGCTGGCAATTTAGTTAGAGTTAATTAGCTTATCAATCTCTGTAAGAGGTAAAGTTGTCACCTCTGCAACGTCTTCCCGAGACATCCCTTTACTTAGAAAACGCTGGGCGAATTCCTGTCTTACCTTCTGGAGTTCCTCTTGATATCCCTTCTGAAATCCCTTCTCTTCAAACCACTGCGCCAACGTCTGCCTGGTTTCTCTCCGTGTCTTTATTTCCATAGGTTCCCTTAATTATCTGGTCAGTTAACAATAACAATTATCTGGCTATAACTGATGATGCAGACAACTTAGTTAATCAGCTTATCAATCTCGGCAAGGGGTAAATTTGCCATCTCTGCAACGTCTTCCCGAGACATTCCTTTATTCAGAAGACGCAGGACGAATTCTTGCCTTTCCTCCTGTCTTCCCCTCTCTTCAAACCACTGCGCCAGCGTCATCATAGACTCCCCTCCCGTTTCCCTGTCTCTCAGCACACCATAAAACAAATCCGCTTGTTCAGTATGACCGCGTTGCAGCATATAGTTTTGCATGGCAACTAACTGACTTCCGCTAGTGTACCCTTCGTCAATCAGCGTGACCAGTTGCTCCAGCAATAACATTAAGTCGCGCTGGCGAATATGCTTTTGCAGTAGTTCGAGAATCGCAATCCGCCGGTGCTGCATGATTTCGTCATCCGGTGTGATAGTGATATCCACCAGCGGAAAAGGACTGTTATAGACGCGTCGCGCCAGCTCCGGCGAGTAAAACATATCAAACCAGCACATTGAGAGCGGATAAGGTGTGGTCTCGCCCTGATAAAACAGTATCGGCACCACCAGCGGCAGCTTATCGTGATCCGCCTCCAGATGCCGGTGCATGGCAGCAATAGAATAACGCATCATGCGAAAGGCCATTTTCTTATCCGGCTTGCTTTGGTGTTCAATCACAACATGCAGATAACCGGGATTGCCCTGCATTTGCACGGAATAGAGCACGTCCGTGCTGTGTCCTTTCAGGCTCTCTTCAATGAAACTCCCCGACTCTAAATGAAGCGTGTTGAGGTCACAAAGTTCTCGTAATTCCACTGGCAAATGTATCTCCAGAAAGTCGCGAGCCGTCTCCGCATGCATTAAAAATTGTTTAAATACCGCGTCATGCGGTGTGGTACTCGGTGCATCCATCTTCCCTGTCTTCCGTGTTGTCTTGCGTGAAGGCAGTATCCAGTCAAGGCGTGCTATCGTCAGCCACCTCTTTATTGTTTACCGAGCAGCGTTCAGAGAAATATCAATTCGTTACAGGCGATACATGGCACGCTTCGGCACGGTACGCAAACTGCTGATGCAAATGCCGTCAGATGAGTAGACACTAAACAAAAATCGGGCAATACTGCGTGAGAATTTCCTCAAAGCAGGCACCGCCTGCTTCGTTAACGACAGGGTAGAAAGGTAGAAGTTATGATTCGCACGATGCTGCAGGGCAAACTCCACCGCGTGAAAGTGACTCATGCGGACCTGCACTATGAAGGTTCTTGCGCCATTGACCAGGATTTTCTTGACGCAGCCGGTATTCTCGAAAACGAAGCCATTGATATCTGGAATGTCACCAACGGCAAGCGTTTCTCCACTTATGCCATCGCGGCAGAACGCGGTTCGAGAATTATTTCTGTTAACGGTGCGGCGGCCCACTGCGCCAGTGTCGGCGATATTGTCATCATCGCCAGCTTCGTTACCATGCCAGATGAAGAAGCTCGCACCTGGCGACCCAACGTCGCCTATTTTGAAGGCGACAATGAAATGAAACGTACCGCGAAAGCGATTCCGGTACAGGTTGCTTGATTGTTATCCCTGCGGCTGGTTACTCACCAGCCGCGACATCGTCTCGAGCGAATCCGTTCTTAAGATATAAAGTCGTTTTAGTAACAACGGATTATCCCCCGGTTTTACTTTGCCTTTCATGGTTGTCACCGCCAGGTGAAATCCGGCATCGTTTGCTGCCTTCACGGCTTTGTCATTAAAGCCGCCAAACGGATACGAAAGATACCAGACATGCGGATTAAATTGCGCCAGAGCGCGGCGTGAACGTGCAAAATCAAACAGAATATTGTGCTCACTACGGCTCAGTAATATGGGTCGGCGATAGCCATCCACCCGATGCAAAAAATGGGTATGTGACTGAAAATCAAAAACATCGCGAATTTCGTTAAGCTCAGAAACGCTCATAAATTGCAGCGATTTTGGGTTCCACTTCTGCGGGTGACGTTTGATGCGCGAGGTAACAACAAACGCCGTCGCCTTCATGCCATATTGTTTCAATACAGGATACGCATAGCGGCTCACCGACTTGAGGCCATCATCAAAGGTAATCACCACCGCTCGCGCAGGGAGATTGATCTTATTCTTCACGTAACCTTCCAGCTGCGCCATGCTCAGTGTCGCGTATCCCCTGTCGCGCAGCCAGGCCATCTGGTTATTGAAAGCGCGTACCGAGGTGGTCGTCGAAGTATGGCGAAAACGGGTGTTTTCTTCGTCGCGCAGAATATGGTGATAGGTTAGCACCGGAAGGCCATTATCGGGTTGGGCATCCAGCGCGCTGATATAGGCCAGTCGATCGCCAATACGGACCTGATACCAGGTTTGATTTAACCTGTCTTTCAGTTTATGCAAAATCGGGTAGCGCAAATTGTCCGCCAGTACCCCAAATGGCGCACTGCCCGCACTCGGCGCGTTATAGACCGGCGTATCTTTCCAGGTAACTAAGTTCTGATTACTCAGCGGCTTGTTGAGGTCACCCAAACCGTCTTCAACTTTTTGTCGCCCCTGAACCGGCTCGAGATGCCCTTTATCGATAAACCCTTTACCAAAGCCAAAATTAAATGCGTAATAACTTGCGGCAGTGGGCTCCACGGCAATGATTTGTCCGGCCCGAATATTCCCCACGGTCACCATCTTGTCACCAATTTGCGCCCAGACCGCAGCATTTTCGATAGTTTGCATATAACGGGCAGGTAACGCGGCACTGACACTTGCGGTAAACAGCATCAGCAGGAGAATAACAGCTTGTTTGTACATGAAAAAATAACCGAGGGTGAAACAACGCTTTTATTGTAGCAAAAGCGCTATAAGAATCGTGGGTTAATACTCATACAAATTATGTTTGAGGACGAAAGGCGGATTTTTTTGTTGTTGGTGCCAAAGACTACTCACCTCCGGCCCACCCAGTTCGACAATACGCTCACGAAACTCTGAACTGGTCATGGTTTCACGGCAAGCCATCATCTGTTCAATTAACGGTAACGTGACACCAGAAATCACTTCGCAACGGGAGTGTTTGTGGCTTAATAATGAAGCCACGCGGTACGGTGGCGCTCCGGCTATATCGGTTAAGAAGATGACACCCTCACCAGAGTCCGCTTCATGCAGAGCATCGCACATCATGCGGCTGAGCATATTAGAACTTAATCCGCGCCAGAAATTCACGGCCCGGCACTGAAGAAGCGCCCCATGTTTTTTCTCCAGCGCATCCAGTATCTCTTGCGCCCGGTCATCGTGACAGGTAATTACCCAACCTAACATCGCCTTCCTCCTTAGCCGAAAATCAGTCTACCCTGACCATTGTTGATAAAGGGTGATAGCCGTCAAAACTCCTCTCCCCCAAATCCAGAGGAGAGGAAATAGCCTTAGCTACGCAAACCACGTCCACGTTGGATCAGCGACCAACAGATCAAATAAAACGCCACAATAAAGACCACCAGTACGCCAAAGGTAGTGACCAGCGGAACATCATTGATACCGAGGAAGCCGTAGCGGAAACCACTGATCATATAAACGATTGGGTTCAGGTGCGACAGCCCTTGCCAGAACGGCGGCAACAAAGTCAGGGAGTAAAAGACCCCGCCCAAATACGTGAGTGGCGTTAACACAAAGGTTGGCACCAGGCTGATGTCATCGAACGTTTTGGCAAACACGCCGTTCAGCAAACCCGCAAGGGAGAACAACACCGCCGTGAGCACCAGGGTTAAGGCAACGAATACCCACGAATGCACCTGAAACGGCACAAAAAACAGTGAAATTGCCGTCACCAGAATGCCAACAAACAGACCACGCGCCACGCCACCGCCGACATATCCGGCAATAATGACGTGAGTCGGAACCGGCGCTACCAGCAGCTCTTCAATATTACGCTGGAATTTGGCACCAAAAAATGATGACGCGACGTTAGCGTAGGCGTTGGTGATCACCGACATCATGATCAGCCCCGGTACGATGAACTGCATGTAGCTGAAGCCATGCATATCGCCAATACGCGAACCAATCAGGTTACCGAAAATAATAAAGTAAAGGGTCATGGTGATGACTGGCGGCACCAGCGTCTGCACCCAGATACGCATAAAGCGATGGATCTCTTTCGCCCAGATGCTTTTTAACGCCACCCAGTAAAGATGCATCATGCGCGATCTCCTTGTTTTTCATTAACCAGTGAAACAAACAGCTCTTCCAGACGGTTAGCTTTGTTACGCATACTTAATACCTGAATGCCCTGCTCACTTAACTGCGTAAATACGCTGTTGATCCCCTGCTCACGCAGCACTTCAACTTCCAGCGTCGCGGTATCGACCAGTCGATACTGATAGCCATCGAGCTTCGGTAACGGACTTTTCGGTGCGAGATCGAGAATAAAGGTTTCCGATTTCAGCTTCGCCAGCAGCGCCTTCATCGAGGTATTTTCCACCAGCTCACCGTGTTGAATAATGCCGATATTGCGGCACAGCATTTCTGCTTCTTCCAGGTAGTGTGTGGTGAGAATGATGGTGGTGCCTTTGTCGTTTAAATCCTTCAAAAAGCCCCACATTGAGCGGCGAAGTTCAATATCCACGCCTGCAGTCGGCTCGTCGAGAATCAGTAGTTTAGGTTCATGCATTAACGCACGGGCAATCATTAAACGGCGCTTCATCCCGCCAGATAACATGCGCGCACGTTCGTTGCGTTTTCCCCATAAATCGAGCTGCTTAAGATATTTTTCGCTGCGGATGTACGCCTCTTTGCGCTCCACACCGTAGTACCCTGCCTGATTCACCACAATTTGCTGCACGGTTTCAAACGGGTTGAAGTTAAATTCCTGCGGCACCAGTCCCAACTGACGTTTAGCGTTCACGACATCTTTCTCGAGATCGTAACCAAATACGCTGACCCGCCCGGAGGTTTTATTTACCAGAGAGCTGATAATACCGATAGTGGTCGATTTCCCGGCCCCGTTCGGCCCGAGAAGCGCATAAAAATCACCCGCTTCGACCTGCAAATCTATTCCACGAAGCGCCTGAACGCCGCCTGGATAGGTTTTTTTAAGCTGTTGAAGTTCCAGTGCAATGGTCATAAATTTTTACTTACCTTACGTTCTTACACTTTATCTGTGGTTTAAATCGTCCCGGAGTTGCCCTATATTAGCCAAACGTAATTATTTGGTTACAGGTCGTTAACCTCCATGAAAGACATAGATACACTCATCAGCAACAATGCACTATGGTCAAAAATGCTGGTGGAAGAGGATCCCGGGTTTTTTGAGAAACTGGCACAAGCGCAAAAACCGCGCTTTCTATGGATTGGATGTTCCGACAGTCGCGTTCCTGCAGAACGTTTAACCGGTCTTGAGCCGGGCGAACTCTTTGTTCACCGTAATGTTGCTAACCTGGTCATTCACACCGACCTGAACTGCCTTTCCGTGGTTCAGTATGCAGTGGATGTACTCGAAGTTGAACACATTATTATCTGTGGCCACTACGGTTGCGGCGGCGTACAAGCCGCAGTTGAAAACCCGGAACTGGGGCTTATCAACAACTGGCTGCTGCATATCCGCGATATCTGGTTCAAACATAGCTCATTGCTCGGCGAAATGCCGCAAGAGCGCCGTCTGGATACCTTGTGTGAACTGAACGTCATGGAACAGGTGTATAACCTGGGCCACTCCACCATTATGCAATCAGCGTGGAAACGCGGGCAGAAAGTTACCATTCACGGCTGGGCCTATGGCATTCACGACGGCTTGCTGCGTGATCTGGATGTTACTGCCACCAACCGCGAAACCCTTGAGCAACGTTACCGTCACGGGATTTCCAACCTCAAGCTGAAACACGCCAACCACAAATAAAAATGCCATGCCGGATGCAACACATCCGGCAACTTCACACTTACTCGTCCAGCAGAATCACTTTGCCGATATACGGCAGATGACGATAACGCTGTGCGTAATCAATACCGTAACCCACCACAAACTCATCCGGGATCGAGAAACCGATAAATTCTACCGGGACGTTCACTTCACGGCGGGACGGTTTATCCAGCAGCGTACAAATCGCCAGCGACTTCGGTTCGCGCAGGCTTAAGATCTCACGCACTTTCGACAGTGTATTCCCCGAGTCGATGATATCTTCAACAATCAGCACGTCCTTGCCACGGATATCTTCATCCAGATCTTTGAGGATTTTCACATCACGGGTGGTGGACATGCCGCTACCGTAGCTGGAGGCGGTCATAAAGTCGACTTCATGAGATACCTGAACTTCACGGCACAGGTCCGCCATAAACATAAATGAGCCACGCAGCAGACCCACCAGCACCATATCGCTGCCGCTGTCTTTGTAACGCTCAGTAATCTGACGACCCAGTTCGGCGATACGCGCTTTAATCTCCGCTTCGGGGATCATTACTTCTACAGTATGTTTCATATCTCTAACCATATGATTTAAAAACAAATCACTTCGCACGGGCAGGTTTTGGCACCGCAACAAAGCGCAAGACACGCAGTATACCAGTAAAACTATTCATTCGCGGAATCTGTTAATAAAGCTCGAATTGTGATGACGGTCACACATGTTAAAACCTATAATTAATTGCTACTAAAATATTAATGAATTGAAATGGTGTCTCTTTATGGCAATTAACAATACAGGCTCGCGACGATTACTCGTCACGCTAACAGCCCTTTTTGCAGCGCTTTGCGGGCTGTATCTACTCATTGGCGGAGGCTGGCTGGTCGCGATTGGCGGCTCCTGGTACTACCCTATCGCTGGCCTTGTGATGCTCGGCGTCGCCTGGATGCTGTGGCGCAGTAAACGTGCCGCGCTTTGGCTATACGCCGCCCTGCTGCTCGGCACCATGATTTGGGGCGTCTGGGAAGTTGGTTTCGACTTCTGGGCGCTGACTCCGCGCAGCGATATTCTGGTCTTCTTCGGCATCTGGCTGATCCTGCCGTTTGTCTGGCGTCGCCTGGTCATTCCTGCCAGCGGCGCAGTTGCTGCGCTGGTGGTCGCACTGCTGATTAGCGGTGGTATCCTGACCTGGGCCGGATTTAACGATCCGCAGGAAATCAACGGCACCTTAAGCGCCGATGCCACACCTGCCGAAGCTATCTCACCCGTTGCCGATCAGGACTGGCCTGCGTATGGTCGTAATCAGGAAGGTCAACGCTATTCGCCCCTGAAACAGATCAACGCCGATAACGTCCATAACCTGAAAGAAGCCTGGGTGTTCCGTACTGGCGATGTGAAGCAGCCGAACGATCCGGGTGAAATCACCAATGAAGTGACGCCGATTAAAGTGGGCGACACCCTTTACCTGTGTACCGCTCACCAGCGACTGTTTGCGCTTGATGCCGCCAGCGGCAAAGAGAAATGGCATTACGATCCTGAGCTGAAAACCAACGAGTCTTTCCAGCACGTAACCTGCCGTGGCGTCTCTTATCATGAAGCCAAAGCAGAAACGGCTTCGCCGGAAGTGATGGCGGATTGCCCGCGTCGTATCATTCTTCCGGTCAATGATGGTCGACTGATTGCGATTAACGCTGAAAACGGCAAACTGTGCGAAACCTTCGCCAATAAAGGCGTGCTCAATCTGCAAAGCAATATGCCAGACACCAAACCGGGTCTGTATGAACCGACTTCGCCACCGATTATCACCGATAAAACCATTGTGATGGCAGGTTCAGTTACCGATAACTTCTCAACCCGCGAAACGTCTGGCGTGATCCGTGGTTTTGATGTCAACACCGGGGAGCTGCTGTGGGCTTTTGATCCGGGCGCGAAAGATCCGAACGCAATCCCGTCTGACGAACACACCTTTACCTTTAACTCGCCAAACTCGTGGGCACCAGCGGCCTATGACGCGAAGCTGGATCTGGTGTATCTGCCGATGGGCGTGACCACGCCGGATATCTGGGGCGGTAACCGCACACCGGAACAGGAACGTTATGCCAGCTCGATTCTGGCGCTGAATGCCACAACCGGGAAATTGGCGTGGAGCTACCAGACCGTTCACCACGACCTGTGGGATATGGATCTTCCGGCACAGCCGACGCTGGCGGACATCACCGTTAATGGTCAGAAAGTGCCAGTTATTTACGCTCCGGCGAAAACCGGCAACATTTTTGTGCTCGATCGTCGTAATGGCGAACTGGTGGTTCCGGCACCGGAAAAACCGGTTCCCCAAGGTGCTGCCAAAGGCGATTACGTTACCCCTACTCAACCATTCTCGGAACTGAGCTTCCGTCCGACGAAAGATTTGAGCGGTGCGGATATGTGGGGAGCCACCATGTTTGACCAACTGGTGTGCCGCGTGATGTTCCACCAGATGCGCTATGAAGGCATTTTCACGCCGCCATCTGAACAGGGCACGCTGGTCTTCCCGGGTAACCTGGGAATGTTTGAATGGGGCGGGATTTCCGTTGATCCAAATCGTGAAGTGGCAATTGCCAACCCAATGGCACTGCCGTTTGTTTCGAAACTGATCCCACGCGGTCCGGGTAACCCGATGGAGCAGCCGAAAGATGCCAAAGGCACGGGTACGGAATCCGGCATTCAGCCACAGTACGGTGTACCGTATGGTGTCACGCTCAACCCGTTCCTCTCACCATTTGGTCTGCCATGTAAACAGCCAGCATGGGGTTATATCTCGGCGCTGGATCTGAAAACCAATGAAGTGGTGTGGAAGAAACGTATTGGTACGCCGCAGGACAGTATGCCGTTCCCGATGCCTGTACCGGTGCCGTTCAATATGGGTATGCCGATGCTGGGCGGGCCAATCTCCACGGCGGGTAACGTGCTGTTTATCGCCGCTACGGCAGATAACTACCTGCGCGCTTACAACATGAGCAACGGTGAAAAACTGTGGCAGGGTCGTTTACCAGCGGGTGGTCAGGCGACGCCAATGACCTATGAAGTGAATGGTAAGCAGTATGTGGTGATCTCCGCAGGCGGTCACGGTTCATTTGGTACGAAGATGGGCGACTATATTGTGGCTTATGCCCTGCCGGATGATGTGAAGTAAGACTTGCTCAGATTGCTGACAACGTGCGCGTTGTTCATGCCGGATGCGGCGTGAACGCCTTATCTAGCCTACAAAATTGTGCAAAATCAATGGATTGCACAGGTAGCGTAGGCCTGATAAGCGTAGCGCATCAGGCAGATTTGCGTTTGTCATCAGTTTAATGCCCGGAGAGATCCGGGCATATTCCCGAATACGGTCTTTTTATACCGTAAACCCTAACATCATCCCCGTATCTTCATGCTCCAGCAGATGGCAGTGCGCCATATAAGCATGTTCTTTCGGTGCGTCGTGATTAAACTTCACCAGCACTTCACTGACATTGCCTTCTACCTTAACGGTATCTTTCCAGCCCGCGCGATGAGCCGCTGGCGGTTTGCCATTTTCTGACAAGATACGGAACTGCGTGCCGTGAATATGGAACGGATGCAGCATCATGTCGCCCACGCCAGAGATAACCCAACGTTCGTACTGCCCTTTCGCCGCCGCAAACATCGGCTTATTCATATCAAACGCCTGACCGTTGATTTTATTGGCATGGTGGAAATCGAACTTCCCGCCGTGGTTCATATGATTCATATTGCCGTGCCCCATATGGCCCATCATCTGGCTGTGATCCATTCCGGCCATCGCCTGATCGCCATATTTCTCCATTAGCATCTGCATCCCCATCATATCGAGCATCGGGTCCATAGAAAGTTGCAGCTTGCGTACCGTCAGCCCTTCCAGCGAAGGTAACGCAGGCAGGCTACTTAATGTGTCTGGCAAAGCACCGGAGGCACTAATAGCAATCGGCTGAATCCGCATTACCGGATGCGGCTTGTCAAACGGTGCAATCGCCATCCCCATCTGGCTGACCGGCAGCGTCACCAGGTCAAAGGGTTTGTTGTCGTTAACCTCCACCAGCACTTCAAAACGCTCGCCCATCAGCACCGGCAGCTCGTTCACCTTCACCGGTTCAGGTAGCAGACCACCGTCGCTGGCAATCACATAAAGCGGGCGATTGTCGCTGGTGGCGAAATTGAGCGAGCGGGCATTACAGCCATTGAGCAAACGCAGGCGCAGCCAACCACGCGGGGCAGCGTGTTGCGGGTAGATTGCACCGTTGGTCAGCAACGTATCGCCAAACCAGCCCACGGCGGCGGTCATCACATCCAGTTGATAATCAATCTGCCCGTCGGCGCTAAATTTCTTATCCTGAACTATCACCGGAACATCATCGATACCCCACTGTTTTGGCAGCATTAATTTCAGGATCTCGTCATCTTCAATCACCACCAGACCAGCCAGCCCCATCGCCACCTGTCGCCCGGTCTTGCCATGTTGATGTGGATGGAACCAGCAGGTAGCGGCAGGTTGATCAACGTTCAACGTCACCGAGCGCTTGCCACCTGGCGGAATAATTCCCTGTGGGCCGCCGTCGACTTCACCCGGTACTTCCAGCCCGTGCCAGTGCAACGTCGTCTCTTCCGTCAGTTGGTTATAGATATCAACCGTTACCGCTTTGCCGCGCTGTAATTTCACCGCCGGCCCCAGCAGATTGCCGTTATAGCCCCAGGTAGTTGCAGTTTTCTCGCCAAAGGTAGACTGACCTGCGCCAATAGTTAACTGAATGCGATTACGGGCATCGGTCGTGAGCAAATCAGGGATCGGTAACGTTGGGCGTTCCGCCGCAAAGACTGCACGGCTCCACAGTGGCAAGGCTGAAGCCACACCCAGTGCGACGGAATATTTCAAGAAATCACGACGTTGCATAGTTATTTCCTTATTCTTAAGCAGGCGAAACAAAATCAAACGTTGAGCATAGTCCTTCCCCTTACGGGAAGGTCAAGCCGCAGATACAATTTAATCGACAATAATGGTCGTCGCCTCGCTCGCAGTGTGCTAACGTTTATCTTCTTTAAGCCCCTGGTAGAAGCAATGAAGACGTTTTTCAGAACAGTGTTATTCGGCAGCCTGATGGCCGTTTGCGCAAACAGTTACGCGCTCAGCGAGTCTGAAGCCGAAGATATGGCCGATTTAACGGCAGTTTTTGTTTTTCTGAAGAACGATTGTGGTTACCAGAACTTACCTAACGGACAAATTCGTCGCGCACTGGTCTTTTTCGCCCAGCAAAACCAGTGGGATCTCAGTAACTACGACACCTTCGACATGAAAGCCCTCGGTGAAGACAGCTACCGCGATCTCAGCGGCATTGGCATTCCCGTCGCTAAAAAGTGCAAAGCCCTGGCTCGCGATTCCTTAAGCCTGCTTGCCTACGTCAAATAATCCCTGATACCTTTTTGTAGAAATATTGACCGTGCATCCGCGGTCAATGTTAGCTATTATGTTGCGCCCTTTTTTTACGGGTGTTAACAAAGGAGGTATCAACCCATGGCCGAAAAAAAACAGTGGCATGAAACGCTACACGACCAGTTTGGGCAGTACTTTGCGGTAGATAACGTTCTGTATCATGAAAAGACCGATCACCAGGATCTGATCATTTTTGAGAACGCTGCATTTGGTCGCGTAATGGCGCTGGATGGCGTAGTACAAACCACCGAGCGCGACGAGTTTATCTATCATGAGATGATGACCCATGTTCCGCTACTGGCCCACGGTCACGCGAAACATGTGCTGATTATCGGCGGCGGCGACGGTGCCATGCTGCGTGAAGTAACCCGACATAAAAACGTTGAGTCAATCACGATGGTGGAAATCGATGCGGGTGTCGTGTCGTTCTGCCGTCAGTATCTACCCAACCATAACGCCGGTAGCTACGACGATCCGCGCTTTAAGCTGGTGATCGATGATGGCGTCAATTTCGTTAATCAAACCAGCCAGACCTTTGATGTCATTATCTCCGACTGCACCGATCCTATCGGTCCCGGCGAAAGCCTTTTCACTTCGGCATTTTATGAAGGCTGCAAACGTTGCCTGAATCCTGGCGGTATCTTCGTCGCACAAAACGGCGTCTGCTTTTTACAGCAGGAAGAAGCCATCGACAGCCATCGCAAACTCAGCCATTACTTCAGCGACGTTGGCTTTTATCAGGCGGCGATCCCGACCTATTACGGCGGTATCATGACTTTTGCATGGGCGACAGATAACGACGCCTTACGCCATCTCTCAACCGAAATTATTCAGGCGCGTTTTCTCGCCTCTGGCCTGAAATGCCGTTATTACAATCCGGCAGTCCATACGGCAGCTTTTGCCTTACCCCAGTATCTGCAAGACGCACTGGCTTCACAGCCGTCCTAAGGAGAAGATAAGAAATTGAAAAAACTGAAACTGCATGGCTTTAATAATCTGACCAAAAGTCTGAGTTTTTGTATTTACGATATCTGCTACGCCAAAACTGCCGAAGAGCGCGACGGTTATATTGCTTATATCGATGAACTCTATAATGCCAACCGTCTGACCGAAATCCTGTCAGAAACCTGTTCCATTATCGGGGCTAATATTCTTAACATCGCCCGCCAGGATTACGAACCACAGGGTGCCAGCGTCACTATTCTGGTGAGTGAAGAACCGGTTGACCCGAAACTCATCGACAAAACAGAACACCCCGGCCCACTGCCAGAAACGGTCGTTGCCCATCTCGATAAAAGTCATATTTGCGTACATACCTACCCGGAAAGTCATCCTGAAGGCGGTTTATGTACCTTCCGAGCCGATATTGAAGTCTCTACCTGCGGCGTGATTTCTCCGCTGAAGGCGCTGAATTACCTGATCCACCAGCTTGAGTCCGATATTGTGACCATTGATTATCGTGTGCGCGGTTTTACCCGCGACATAAACGGCATGAAGCACTTTATCGACCATGAGATTAATTCGATTCAGAACTTTATGTCTGACGATATGAAGGCGCTGTATGACATGGTGGATGTAAACGTCTATCAGGAAAATATCTTCCATACCAAGATGTTGCTTAAAGAGTTCGACCTTAAGCACTACATGTTCCACACCAAACCGGAAGATTTAACCGACAGCGAGCGCCAGGAAATTACCGCTGCGCTGTGGAAAGAAATGCGCGAGATTTATTACGGGCGCAATATGCCAGCTGTTTAACGGCTCTGGCGGAGCTCCCAGGCTCCGCCAGATTTATTTACTTCTGCTGCACGAAATTGCGGTAAGCCGCCACCACCTGCAGAAAATCCTCAACGCCGCATAGCGACAGGCTTTCTTCGTCGTAGTAGTTCATCCCCTCTTCCATTTCATCGCCAGCGAATTCCAGTTGATTGGCGCGAACCATCACCTCTTCACCGTCCATCCACAGGGTGTATTCATGCCCTGCCCGTTGCCAGGACCGTTCGCTACCTTTCAGTGCGTGCGCTGCTTGTTCCACTTCATCAAGCAAGGCCAGGTTTTCTTTCACCTCTTCATTAAACCAGTGCCCGACCACTTCATGCCCCATGGACATACGCACCTTTACCACTCCGGTAATATCGCGCAGAAATTCGTAATCCATAGTGTGTTCCTCTGCTCCCGGCAATGCGCCGAAATCGCATTGCGCCATTGATGTAATTATCGCAGCCTTACCGGAGAAAAACAGCGGAACGGCGATGGTTTAGAAATAAAAAATGCCCGGGAATCTCATTCACCGGGCATTGTGTCGTTTATGCGCAGCGCGTGCGCTGACTTTTTAAACTGCAGTCTGGAAAATCACACCATCGGCTTTTTCAGTGTACTGAGAAAGCTGGTTGAAGTTCAGGTAACGGTAAGTATCAACGGCAGTTTTATCCACCTGCGCCACGTAGGTCTGGTACTCTTCCGGCGTCGGTAGTTTGCCAATCAGCGCCGCAACAGCAGCCAGTTCCGCAGAAGCCAGGAAGACATTCGCGCCAGTCCCCAGACGGTTCGGGAAGTTACGGGTCGAGGTGGAAACCACCGTCGCGCCGTCTGCCACACGCGCCTGGTTACCCATACACAGGGAACAGCCCGGGATCTCGATACGAGCCCCGCTCTTACCGAAGACGCTGTAGTAGCCTTCTTCAGTCAACTGTGCGGCGTCCATACGGGTTGGCGGTGCCACCCACAGGCGGGTCGGCAACTGGCCTTTATGCGCATCCAGCAGTTTACCCGCAGCACGGAAGTGACCGATGTTGGTCATGCAGGAACCGATAAACACTTCGTCGATCTTCTTACCCTGTACCGCAGACAGCGGACGCGCGTCATCCGGGTCGTTCGGAGCACACAGGATTGGCTCTTTAATATCCGCCAGATCGATGTCGATCACTGCCGCGTATTCCGCATCTGCATCGGCTTCCAGCAGCTCAGGATTCGCCAGCCATTTTTCCATGCCCTGAATACGACGTTCCAGGGTACGACGATCGCCGTAACCTTCCGCGATCATCCACTTCAGCAGGACGATGTTGGAGTTCAGGTATTCGATGATCGGTTCTTTGTTCAGCTTGATGGTACAACCGGCAGCAGAACGCTCGGCGGACGCATCGGTCAGCTCAAAGGCCTGCTCAACTTTCAGATCCGGCAGACCTTCAATTTCCAGAATGCGACCTGAGAAGATGTTTTTCTTGCCTTTCTTCTCAACGGTCAGCAGACCTTGTTTGATCGCATACAGCGGAATGGCGTGTACCAGATCGCGCAGGGTGATGCCCGGCTGCATTTTGCCTTTGAAGCGCACCAGAACGGATTCCGGCATATCCAGCGGCATTACGCCAGTTGCGGCAGCAAATGCCACCAGACCAGAACCCGCCGGGAAAGAGATACCGATCGGGAAACGGGTATGGGAGTCACCGCCCGTACCCACGGTGTCCGGCAGCAGCATACGGTTCAGCCAGGAGTGGATTACGCCGTCACCCGGACGCAGCGACACACCGCCACGGTTCATAATGAAGTCCGGCAGCGTGTGGTGCGTATTCACGTCAACTGGCTTCGGATACGCCGCGGTGTGGCAGAAAGACTGCATCACCAGGTCAGCCGAGAAGCCCAGGCACGCCAGGTCTTTCAGTTCATCACGGGTCATCGGGCCGGTGGTGTCCTGAGAGCCTACAGAAGTCATTTTCGGTTCACAGTACGCGCCCGGACGAATGCCTTTCACGCCGCAGGCACGGCCTACCATTTTTTGCGCCAGCGAGAAGCCGCGATCGCTCTCAGCGACATCTTTCGCCTGACGGAACACATCACTGTGCGGCAGACCAAGTGCTTCACGCGCTTTGGTGGTCAGGCCACGCCCGATAATCAGCGGAATACGGCCGCCAGCACGCACTTCATCAATCAGCACGTCGGTTTTCAGTTCGAAGGTCGCCAGCAGTTCGCCTGTTTCGTGGTTACGCACTTCACCTTTGTACGGGTAAACGTCAATCACGTCGCCCATGTTCAGGTTAGAGACGTCGACTTCGATTGGCAGTGCACCCGCGTCTTCCATCGTGTTAAAGAAGATTGGTGCAATTTTACCGCCGAGGCACAAACCACCGCCGCGTTTGTTCGGCACATGTGGAATATCATCGCCCATAAACCACAGAACGGAGTTGGTGGCGGATTTACGCGATGAACCCGTACCCACAACGTCACCGACGTACGCCAGCGGGAAACCTTTCTGTTGCAGAGCTTCGATTTGCTTGATCGGGCCAACAACACCTGGCTGGTCTGGCTCAATACCTTCACGGGCGTTTTTCAGCATCGCCAGCGCGTGCAGTGGGATATCCGGGCGCGACCACGCATCCGGTGCCGGAGAAAGGTCATCGGTGTTGGTTTCGCCAGTGACTTTGAAGACGGTAACGGTCAGTTTTTCAGCCAGCGCCGGGCGATTCAGGAACCATTCGGCATCCGCCCAGGACTGCATTACCTGCTTCGCATATTCGTTGCCTGCTTTCGCTTTCTCTTCTACGTCATAGAAGTTATCGAACATCAGCAGTGTGTGAGAAAGTGCTTTGGCAGCGATCGGTGCCAGTTTGGCATCATCCAGCGCGTCGATCAGCGGATGAATGTTGTAACCACCCTGCATGGTACCCAGCAGTTCGATGGCTTTTTCCGGAGTCAGCAGAGGGGATTTGGCTTCGCCTTTAGCGATAGCAGCCAGGAAGCCTGCTTTGACATAGGCGGCTTCATCGACGCCTGGGGGAACACGGTTGGTTAACAGATCTAACAGGAATTCTTCTTCGCCCGCGGGCGGGTTTTTCAGCAGCTCTACAAGTGCGGCCATTTGGTTTGCATCCAGGGGTTTGGGCGCAATCCCCTCAGCGGCACGCTCAGCTACGTGCTTACGGTATTCTTCTAGCACGACGGTTCTCCTCGCTCTCATTGTCATAGTGCGGCAGGCGATTCTCTTCACGCTCCTGTGAGACAGCAGTTTGTAGGGTAAATGCCCAGTACCGCAACGGGCAGAATAGCAGGATTTTGACGATGTGTTAATCTGTTTACAAAAAAGCAACATAAAAAAGTGGCTGAATCGTTAAGGATGGTCTAGAGATTGTTTCCCTCCGTAAAAACTTCGTTAATTCGCATAGTGATAATCACCTTTCTCAACGAATCCCAAGATTAGTCAAAATTTAAACTACCGCCTCTTTATACTCAGATTTACAGCACCTGCGGGTGGCAGTTCGCCGACCATTGCGATTTCCTTGAGATCCGAATTATGAAAATGACTTTGCCGTTTAAACCCCATGTGCTGGCGCTAATTTGCAGTGCCGGGCTTTGTGCCGCCTCTGCCGGGCTATATATAAAAAGCCGCACAGTGGAAGCGCCTGTGGAACCGCAATCGACACAACAGACTGCGCCTGACATCACCGCAGTTACGCTTCCTGCAACGGTTTCCGCACCGCCCGTAACGCCCGCCGTCGTTAAATCCGCATTCAGCACTGCGCAAATCGATCAATGGGTTGCACCTGTCGCGCTATACCCCGACTCTCTGCTTTCACAAGTGTTAATGGCATCAACCTATCCGGCAAACGTTGCTCAAGCAGTGCAATGGTCACACGATAATCCACTTAAACAAGGCGATGCTGCTATTCAGGCGGTATCTGACCAGCCGTGGGACGCTAGCGTCAAATCACTGGTGGCCTTTCCACAATTGATGGCGTTGATGGGCGAAAACCCGCAATGGGTGCAAAACCTGGGCGATGCTTTTCTGGCGCAGCCGCAGGACGTGATGGACTCGGTACAGCGATTGCGGCAACTGGCGCAACAAACCGGTTCGCTGAAGTCATCAACCGAACAGAAAGTTATTACCACAACGAAGAAAACTGTACCGGTAACACAGACAGTCACGGCTCCCGTCATACCATCCAATACCGTTTCAACTGCCAACCCTGTCATTACAGAGCCGGCAACAACCGTCATTTCCATTGAGCCCGCCAATCCTGATGTAGTCTATATTCCCAACTACAACCCAACCGTGGTTTACGGGAACTGGGCCAATACTGCGTATCCGCCGGTTTATCTGCCACCACCAGCCGGAGAACCGTTTGTTGACAGCTTTGTGCGCGGATTCGGCTATAGCATGGGCGTTGCTACCACGTACGCACTATTCAGCAGCATCGACTGGGATGACGACGATCATGACCATCATCATGACGATGATTATCATCACCACGATGGCGGTCATCGTGACGGTAATGGCTGGCAACACAACGGCGACAACATCAATATCGACGTCAACAATTTCAACCGTATCACCGGTGAGCATCTTACTGATAAGAATATGGCATGGCGGCACAATCCAAACTACCGTAATGGTGTGCCCTATCATGATCAGGATATGGCAAAGCGGTTTCATCAAACCGATGTCAACGGCGGAATGAGTGCCACGCAGCTACCTGCTCCAACACGCGATAGCCAGCGTCAGGCGGCAGCAAGTCAGTTTCAGCAACGAACACACGCCGCCCCCGTCATTACACGAGATACCCAACGTCAGGCAGCGGCACAGCGGTTTAATGAAGCTGAACACTATGGGAGCTATGACGACTTCCGCGACTTCAGCCGTCGCCAACCACTGACCCAGCAACAAAAGGACGCCGCTCGTCAGCGTTATCAGTCAGCTTCTCCTGAGCCGCGCCAGGCAGTTCGCGAGAGAATGCAGACTAACCCGCAGATCCAGCAGCGAAGAGAGGCAGCGCGTGAGCGCATTCAGTCCGCCTCGCCTGAGCAGCGCCAGGCAGTCCGCGAGAAAATGCAGACTAACCCACAGATCCAGCAGCGAAGAGACGCAGCGCGTGAGCGTATTCAGTCAGCCTCGCCTGAGCAGCGCCAGGTGTTTAAGGAAAAAGTACAGCAGCGCCCACTGAACCAACAGCAACGTGATAACGCCCGCCAGCGTGTTCAATCAGCATCACCTGAACAACGTCAGGTTTTTCGGGAGAAAGTTCAGGAGAGCCGCCCACAACGTCTAAACAACAGTAACCATACTGCCAGGCTGAATAACGAGCAACGGTCAGCAGTACGCGAACGTCTCTCTGAGCGCGGAGCAAGGCGACTGGAAAGGTAAATTACAGGCGTAAAAAAAGCGGCGTGGTTAGCCGCTTTTTTAATTGCCGGATGTTCCGGCAAACGAAAAATTACTTCTTCTTCGCTTTCGGGTTCGGCAGGTCGGTAATGCTACCTTCGAACACTTCTGCCGCCAGGCCCACAGACTCGTGCAGAGTCGGGTGCGCATGGATGGTCAGCGCGATATCTTCAGCGTCACAACCCATTTCGATTGCCAGGCCGATTTCACCCAGCAGCTCGCCGCCGTTAGTACCGACAATCGCACCACCGATCACACGGTGAGATTCTTTGTCGAAAATCAGCTTGGTCATACCGTCTGCGCAGTCGGAAGCGATCGCACGACCAGAAGCAGCCCACGGGAAGGTGGCGGTTTCGTAGCTGATGCCTTTCTCTTTCGCTTCTTTCTCAGTCAGACCTACCCATGCAACTTCTGGTTCGGTATAGGCGATGGACGGGATAACTTTCGGATCGAAGTAGTGTTTCTTACCGGCGATAACTTCAGCGGCAACGTGACCTTCGTGAACACCTTTGTGTGCCAGCATCGGCTGACCGACAATATCGCCGATAGCAAAGATGTGCGGTACGTTGGTACGCAGCTGTTTGTCAACGCGGATGAAACCACGGTCGTCAACTTCCACGCCAGCTTTGCCTGCGTCGAGGTTTTTACCGTTCGGCACACGACCAATCGCTACCAGCACGGCGTCGTAACGCTGCGGTTCAGCGGGTGCTTTTTTGCCTTCCATCGTCACATAAATGCCGTCTTCTTTCGCTTCAACGGCGGTAACTTTGGTTTCCAGCATCAGGTTGAATTTCTTGCTGATACGCTTGGTGAAGACTTTAACGATGTCTTTGTCAGCTGCCGGGATAACCTGGTCGAACATTTCAACCACGTCAATCTGTGAACCCAGCGCGTGGTAAACGGTGCCCATTTCCAGACCGATGATACCGCCACCCATTACCAGCAGGCGTTCTGGTACTTCTTTCAGTTCCAGCGCGTCAGTGGAGTCCCAGATACGCGGATCTTCATGCGGAATAAACGGCAGTTGAATCGGGCGAGAACCCGCTGCAATGATCGCGTTGTCGAAGTTGATCACGGTTTTACCGTTCTCACCTTCAACTTCCAGGGTGTTAGCCCCGGTAAATTTACCCAGACCGTTGACCACTTTGACTTTGCGGCCTTTCGCCATACCAGCCAGACCACCGGTCAGCTGATTGATCACTTTCTCTTTCCAGGTACGAATCTTGTCGATATCGGTTTTCGGTTCGCCGAAGACGATACCGTGTTCAGCCAGCGCTTTGGCTTCTTCGATAACTTTTGCTACGTGCAGCAGTGCTTTAGAAGGGATACAGCCGACGTTCAGGCAAACACCGCCAAGGGTGTTGTAACGTTCTACGATTACGGTTTCCAGACCTAAATCAGCGCAACGGAAGGCAGCGGAGTAACCTGCGGGGCCTGCCCCAAGTACCACGACCTGAGTTTTGATTTCAGTACTCATCATGACCTCTATATATTTATCTCCGGCGGGTCTGACGTTTTTTTTATGACGCCCATTATCCACCGGGTCGTTCTATCCGTCGGTATTTTACAAAATTGTTAACAATTTTTAAACAACAAACGGCAACCGATTTGTCTATTCGCTAATAACCTCAATACATTCATGAGATTACCAGAAAAAAGCCGGCCGTTGGGCCGGCTCTTTTACTTACATCACCAGACGGCGAATGTCAGACAGCGTGTTGTTAATGATGGTAATGAAACGGGCACCATCAGCACCGTCGATCACGCGGTGGTCGAAGGAGAGAGAAATCGGCAGCATCAGACGCGGCACGAACTCTTTACCATTCCACACCGGCTCCATCGCGGACTTGGAAACGCCGAGGATAGCCACTTCCGGCGCGTTCACAATCGGCGCGAAGTGGGTAGTACCCAGGCCGCCGATGCTGGAGATGGTGAAGCAACCGCCCTGCATTTCGCCCGCAGTCAGCTTACCGTCACGCGCTTTCTTAGAAATAGTCATCAGCTCGCGAGACAGCTCGATGATGCCTTTCTTGTTGACGTCTTTGAATACCGGAACAACCAGACCGTTCGGGGTATCCACCGCCACACCGATGTTGATGTATTTCTTCAGGGTCAGACGCTGACCGTCTTCCGACAGCGAACTGTTGAAGCGAGGCATCTGCTCAAGCGCTGCAGCAACGGCTTTCATGATGAAGACAACCGGGGTGATCTTCACATCCAGCTTACGTTTCGCCGCTTCTTCGTTCTGCTGTTTACGGAACGCTTCCAGCTCGGTGATATCGGTTTTGTCGAAGTGAGTAACATGCGGGATCATCACCCAGTTACGGCTCAGGTTCGCACCAGAAATTTTCTGGATACGGCCCAGTTCCACTTCTTCGATTTCACCAAACTTGCTGAAGTCCACCTTCGGCCACGGCAGCATGCCTGGGATACCGCCGCCAGTCGCCGCCGGAGCTGCTTCTGCACGTTTGATAGCTTCTTTCACGTAAGCCTGAACGTCTTCGCGCAGGATACGACCTTTACGGCCAGTGCCCTTCACTTTCGCAAGGTTAACGCCAAACTCGCGTGCCAGACGGCGGATCAGCGGAGTCGCGTGAACATAAGCGTCGTTTTCAGCAAATTCAGATTTGCCTTCCGCTTTCGCAGCCGGAGCTGCTGCCGGGGCTTCAGCTTTTGCTGCCGGTGCCGGCGCTGCCGCTTCCTGTTTCGCAGGAGCTGCCGCAGGCGCTGCGCCTTCAACTTCGAAGATCATAATCAGCGAGCCAGTTTTCACTTTATCGCCAACGTTGACTTTCAGTTCCTTCACGACGCCTGCAAACGGAGCCGGAACTTCCATAGAAGCTTTGTCGCCTTCTACGGTAATCAGTGACTGTTCAGCGGCAACTTTGTCGCCCACTTTCACCATCACTTCGGTCACTTCAACTTCGTCACCGCCGATATCCGGAACGTTAACTTCTTTCACGCCAGCTGCTGGTGCAGGAGCCGCTGCCGGAGCCGCTTCCTGTTTAGCCGCCGGAGCTGCCGCGCCTGCTTCACCCGCGACTTCGAAGACCATAATCAGCGAGCCGGTAGACACTTTGTCACCCACGTTCACTTTGATCTCTTTCACGGTGCCAGCAAACGGAGCCGGAACTTCCATAGAAGCCTTGTCGCCTTCTACGGTGATCAGCGACTGCTCAGCTTCAACTTTGTCGCCAACTTTCACCAGGATTTCGGTCACTTCAACTTCGTCGCTGCCGATATCCGGAACGTTAACGTCTTTTGCCGCTGCAGCCGCTGGTGCTGCTGCCGGAGCTGCTTCTTTCTTCTCTTCTGCCTGAGCAGGTGCAGCGTCTGCTGCACCGTCGGCGGAATCGAAAATCATAATCAGTGCGCCAGTCTGGGTTTTATCGCCAACAGAGACTTTGATCTCTTTAACGATACCCGCCTGCGGAGATGGAACTTCCATAGAGGCTTTGTCGCCTTCTACGGTGATCAGCGACTGTTCGGCTTCAACTTTGTCGCCCACTTTGACCAGGATCTCGGTGATTTCAACTTCATCAGCCCCGATGTCCGGTACTTTGATTTCGATAGCCATTATTCTTTTACCTCTTACGCCAGACGCGGGTTAACTTTATCTGCATCGATGTTGAATTTGGCGATTGCGTCAGCAACCACTTTCTTATCGATTTCGCCACGTTTAGCCAGTTCGCCCAGCGCCGCTACAACCACGTAGGAAGCATCAACTTCGAAGTGGTGACGCAGGTTCTCACGGCTGTCGGAACGACCGAAGCCATCAGTACCCAGTACGCGATAGTCGTCAGCCGGTACGTAAGTACGGACCTGCTCAGCGAACAGTTTCATATAGTCGGTAGATGCCACTGCCGGCGCGTCGTTCATCACCTGAGCGATATACGGAACGCGCGGAGTTTCCAGCGGATGCAGCATGTTCCAGCGTTCACAATCCTGACCATCACGCGCCAGCTCGGTGAAGGAGGTCACGCTATAAACGTCAGAACCTACGCCGTAATCTTTCGCCAGGATCTCTGCCGCTTCACGGACGTGACGCAGGATAGAACCGGAGCCCAGCAGCTGAACTTTACCTTTGCTACCTTCAATGGTTTCGAGTTTGTAGATACCTTTACGGATACCTTCCTCAGCACCTTCCGGCATTGCCGGCATGTGGTAGTTTTCGTTCAGCGTGGTGATGTAGTAGTAAACGTTCTCTTGTTTTTCACCGTACATACGCTCCAGACCGTCATGCATAATGACAGCAACTTCGTAAGCGTAAGCCGGGTCGTAAGAGATACAGTTCGGAATAGTCAGCGACTGAATGTGGCTGTGACCATCTTCGTGCTGCAGACCTTCACCGTTCAGGGTGGTACGACCGGAAGTACCGCCGATCAGGAAGCCACGCGCTTGCTGGTCGCCAGCCGCCCAGCACAGATCGCCGATACGCTGGAAGCCGAACATCGAGTAATAGATGTAGAACGGAATCATCGGCAGATTGTTGGTGCTGTAAGAGGTCGCCGCTGCCAGCCAGGAACAACCTGCGCCCAGCTCGTTGATCCCTTCCTGCAGAATCTGACCTTTCTCGTCTTCTTTATAGTAAGCAACCTGCTCGCGGTCCTGCGGGGTGTACTGCTGACCGTTCGGGCTGTAAATACCAATCTGACGGAACAGACCTTCCATACCGAAAGTACGCGCTTCGTCGGCGATGATCGGTACCAGACGATCTTTGATCGACTTGTTCTTCAGCATCACGTTCAGGGCACGAACGAAAGCGATAGTGGTAGAGATCTCTTTGCTTTGCTCTTCCAGCAGCGCGCCGAAGTCTTGCAGGCTCGGCAGCTCAAGCTTCTCGGTGAAGTTCGGCTGACGGCTTGGCAGATAACCGTGCAGTTTCTGACGCTGTGCGTGCAGATAGGTATGCTCTTCAGAACCTTCCGGGAAGGTGATGTACGGCAGTTTTTCGATATCTGCATCAGACACCGGCACATTGAAACGGTCGCGGATGTGACGCACGCCGTCCATGTTCATTTTCTTAACCTGGTGCGCGATGTTTTTACCTTCAGCCGCGTCGCCCATGCCGTAACCTTTAATGGTATGAGCAAGGATTACTGTCGCTTTGCCTTTGGTTTCCTGCGCTTTCTTGAATGCAGCGTAGATTTTCTTCGGATCGTGACCACCACGGTTCAGTGCCCAGATCTGCTCGTCAGTCCAGTCTGCAACCAGTGCTGCGGTTTCAGGATATTTACCGAAGAAGTGTTCACGAACGTACGCACCATCTTTCGATTTGAAGGTCTGGTAGTCGCCGTCAACGGTTTCGTTCATCAGCTGGATCAGTTTACCGCTGGTATCTTTACGCAGCAGTTCATCCCAACGGCTACCCCACATCACTTTGATCACGTTCCAGCCAGCACCTTCGAAGATGCCTTCCAGTTCGTTGATGATCTTGCCGTTACCGGTGACCGGGCCGTCAAGACGCTGCAGGTTACAGTTGATAACGAAGACCAGGTTATCCAGTTTTTCACGGGTAGCGATGGTGATCGCACCTTTGGATTCCGGTTCGTCCATTTCACCGTCGCCGAGGAACGCGTAAACGGTCTGTTTAGAGGTATCTTTCAGGCCACGGTGTTCCAGATATTTCAGGAATTTAGCCTGGTAAATAGCACCAATCGGACCCAGACCCATAGATACGGTCGGGAACTGCCAGAATTCCGGCATCAGTTTCGGGTGCGGATAGGAAGAGAGGCCATTGCCGTGAACTTCCTGACGGAAGTTATCCAGCTGCTCCTGAGTCAGACGACCTTCCAGGAAAGCACGTGCGTATACGCCCGGGGAGATGTGGCCCTGGAAGTAAACCAGGTCGCCGCCATCCTGCTCGTTGCGTGCACGGAAGAAGTGGTTAAAGCACACATCATAAATGGTCGCGGAAGACTGGAAGGACGCCATGTGGCCGCCCAGTTCGAGGTCTTTTTTCGACGCACGCAGAACCGTCATGATGGCGTTCCAGCGGATAGCTGAACGAATACGGCGTTCCAGTTCCAGATTACCCGGATACTCCGGTTGTTCTTCAACGGGGATGGTGTTGATGTAGTTGCTGATACCGGTGCCTGCGGCTACGTTGACACCGCCTTTGCGGGCTTCAGCAAGCAGTTGGTCGATCAGATACTGAGCACGCTCAACACCTTCTTCACGGATGACCGATTCGATCGCCTGGAGCCAGTCGCGAGTTTCGATCGGATCCACGTCATTTGGGAAACGTTCTGACATGGGTTATTCCTTATCTATCTAATAACGTTGAGTTTTCTGGAACCTGTCCCATTGAACTCTCGCCGGAAAGCTCAATAAGACAGGTTCTACGTTTAGTTGCCGCGCTTTTATATGCGCTTGATTTACAACATCTTCTGGATAATTTTTACCAGAAAAATCACTAATTCTTTCGTTGCTCCAGACGACGCAGAGAACGCTCACGGCGGCTTTCTTCACGGCTTCTGTCGAGCAAAATTTCTTCGATAAAGGCCAGATGGCGATGCGATGCTTCGCGCGCTTCTTCCGGCTTACCGGCCATAATCGCTTCAAATATGCGGGTGCGGTGACTACTCACCAGCGGCAGCATCTCGCGACGCGAATAGAGCAATTCGAAGTTCTGGCGGACATTCTGGGCCAACATCGGCTCCATACACCTTAGCAGATGAAGCAGAACCACATTGTGGGCCGCTTCGGTGACGGCAATCTGATACTGGAGTACGGCGTTTGATTCCGCGTCCAGATCGCCAGACTGCTGCGCCAGTTCTATGGCGTGGTGGAGTTCACGGATGCGTTCCTTGTCTTCATCGGTACTACGCAGCGCGGCGTAATAAGCGGCGATACCTTCCAGGGCGTGTCGTGTTTCGAGCAAGTCATACTGTGATTCAGGATGGTCGGAGAGCAGCTCCACCAGCGGATCGCTGAAGCTTTGCCATAGGCTGCTCTGGACAAAAGTGCCGCCACCCTGGCGACGAAGCAACAAGCCCTTCGCTTCGAGACGTTGAATCGCCTCACGCAATGAGGGACGGGAGACGTCAAACTGTTTTGCCAGTTCGCGTTCCGGTGGGAGTTTTTCGCCCGGGCGGAGAGTGCCTTCGAGGATCAAAAACTCCAGTTGCTGCTCAATCACATCGGAGAGTTTTGGTTGGCGGATTTTGCTGTAGGCCATGAGTTCCTGTCTTAAGCCACTTGCCGAAGTCAATTGGTCTTACCAATTTCATGTCTGTGACGCTAAAGTAACAAAGTATTCACCTTATGTCCATACAGGTTTTGATTGAAATCATGAAACTGTGCACATTTTAACAACTTGACATATATAACGTTTCAAAGTTGTAACTATGCACAAATGTAGACTTTACGTAGGAAAGGGATTTTTTAACGATTATTAAACTATAAAAATCCGAATTGAACCGATTCACTTACCAATTTTGTGATTTTTAATTCAATTAAAAAGAATTTAAATTCATTCTGCATATTGAGAGGGGTTGAGGCTGAGCTTTACAAACGGTTTCTTTTTAAGCAACTCATCTTCAACCATGCATAAAGCGGGTGCATTCGCTGCCGCATACCATTATTCTTGATCTGACGGAAGTCTTTTTGTAACAATTCAAACTTCTTTGATGTAAACAAATTAATACAACAAACGGAATTGCAAACTTACACACGCATCACTGCGTAGATCAAAAAAACAATCACCGCACGAGGTTTCATGATGGAAGGTCAACAGCACGGCGAGCAGCTAAAGCGCGGCCTTAAAAACCGCCATATTCAGCTTATCGCGCTGGGTGGCGCGATAGGGACCGGGTTATTCCTGGGTAGCGCCTCCGTAATACAGTCCGCAGGGCCAGGAATTATCCTGGGTTACGCCATTGCTGGTTTTATCGCCTTTCTGATCATGCGTCAGCTGGGTGAAATGGTGGTCGAAGAACCTGTCGCAGGCTCCTTTAGCCACTTTGCTTATAAATACTGGGGCAGCTTTGCTGGCTTCGCTTCTGGCTGGAACTACTGGGTACTGTACGTTTTAGTTGCCATGGCAGAGCTGACTGCTGTGGGTAAATACATTCAGTTCTGGTATCCGGAAATCCCAACCTGGGTTTCTGCCGCCGTGTTCTTTGTGGTGATTAACGCCATCAACCTGACCAACGTAAAAGTGTTTGGTGAGATGGAGTTCTGGTTTGCCATTATCAAAGTTATTGCGGTAGTAGCGATGATCATCTTCGGCGGCTGGCTGCTATTCAGTGGCAACGGCGGCCCGCAGGCGACCATTAGCAACCTGTGGGATCAGGGTGGTTTCCTGCCACACGGCTTCACCGGGCTGGTGATGATGATGGCGATTATCATGTTCTCGTTCGGTGGTCTGGAACTGGTGGGGATCACCGCAGCAGAAGCTGATAACCCGGAGCAAAGTATCCCGAAAGCGACTAACCAGGTTATCTACCGCATCCTGATTTTCTATATTGGTTCGTTAGCCGTTCTGCTCTCACTGATGCCGTGGACCCGCGTTACCGCCGATACCAGTCCGTTTGTGCTGATCTTCCACGAGTTAGGCGATACCTTTGTGGCGAATGCGCTGAACATCGTGGTACTGACTGCGGCGCTCTCCGTGTACAACAGCTGCGTATATTGCAACAGCCGTATGCTGTTTGGTCTGGCACAACAGGGTAACGCGCCAAAAGCGCTGGCGTCTGTCGATAAACGCGGCGTACCGGTTAACACCATTCTGGTGTCTGCGCTGGTTACAGCATTGTGCGTATTGATTAACTATCTTGCTCCGGAATCCGCATTTGGCCTGTTAATGGCACTGGTGGTATCCGCACTGGTGATCAACTGGGCGATGATCAGTCTGGCGCATATGAAGTTCCGTCGCGCCAAGCAGGAACAAGGCGTGGTAACTCGCTTCCCTGCTCTGCTTTATCCGCTGGGTAACTGGATCTGCCTGCTGTTTATGGCGGCGGTACTGGTGATTATGCTGATGACCCCAGGAATGGCGATTTCGGTATACCTGATCCCGGTATGGCTGATCGTGTTAGGTATCGGCTATCTGTTTAAAGAGAAAACCGCCAAAGCCGTAAAAGCGCATTAATCTCTCTACGCCCTCACCCGTACAGGGTGAGGGCAATAATCTTTACACCAACGCCCCGTAAATCGTCAGTAGCGCAATTACCACCACGACCACGAACGAGGTTTTCTTCGCCATTGAAACTGCTGCTTTCGGCGTCTCAACCTTATCGACATGCGGTTCACGCGCCAGTGAGAACTGTGCCAGACGCGTTAATACCTGGTATTGCGAAGTATGGAAATCACCCAGCGAAGCAAACCAGGCCGGTAACGCTTTCTCACCATGACCGATCAAGGCATATACCACTCCCGCAAGACGAACCGGCACCCAATCCAGTACATGAAGCACTGCATCAATGCCGGACTGTAAACGATGATGCGGCGTCTGGTATCGCGCCAGCCAGTATTGCCATGCACGCAAGAACGCATACCCCATCAGCGTAACGGGTCCCCAGGTTCCCCCCACAATCAGCCAGAACAGCGGTGCAAGATAAAAACGAAAGTTAATCCACAGCAATGCATTTTGCAGCTCACGCAAATACTCACGTTCGTCGCAGCCTGCCGGGACGCCGTGAATCATGGTGAGTTCGCCAGCCATCGTGGCACGGGCATGGCTATCATTACGTGAAGCAGCTGTCAGATAAGCATGATAATGAAGACGAACTTTACCTGCGCCAATACACAGCAAACCAATCAGCAGCCACACCAGCAGCGTGGGAACGTTGAACAATACTCCCTGCAATGCGCGTAACAGTAAAAAAGTCACGCCCATCGCAATAATGGTCATGCCTAACGTGCGCCCGAGAGAAAAATGTTTCACCCGCCGAAAGAACGCTTCAAGAC
>ERZ1027256.87-NODE-87-length-51699-cov-12.563531_pt1 | contig 51699 bp, 46 predicted proteins | sample MGYA00519242_ERZ1027256 | MGnify/ENA primary metagenome ERZ1027256 (study PRJEB26926, sample SAMN06164394) | human gut metagenome | biome: ENVO:00009003; feature: ENVO:2100002; material: ENVO:00002003 | host: Homo sapiens | place: USA | collected 2012 ...
GCAAACCGAAGGTGGACGGGCCACAGAGCGCCATTGTCACCGGGCCTGCGGGAGAGGAAATCTTCTGCGATGAACATGGCCGGGTACGGGTGAAGTTTCACTGGGACCGTTATCACGGGATGACGGAGGCGAGTTCATGCTGGGTGAGGGTGTCGCAGGCGTGGGCGGGGCCGGGGTTCGGTAACCTGGCGATACCGCGCATCGGCCAGGAAGTGATTGTAGACTTCCTGAACGGCGACCCGGACCAGCCGATAATCATGGGGCGGACCTACCATGAGGACAACCGTTCGCCGGGGAGTCTGCCGGGGACGAAGACGCAGATGACGATACGGTCGAAGACCTATAAAGGAAGCGGATTTAACGAGCTGCGGTTTGAAGACGCCACGGGCGGTGAACAGGTCTATATCCATGCACAGAAGAACATGGATACGGAAGTGCTGAACAACCGCACTACTGATGTGAAAGTGGACCATACCGAAACCATCGGTAACAACCAGAGTATTACCGTTGGGCTGGGCCAGACGGTGACGGTGGGTAAGGAGAATGCCGGGGGACATGATCAGACCGTCACTGTAACTCACGATCAAAATGTAAGCGTAGGAAATGATCAATCTCTGACTGTCACGAACAATCGTAGCAAGAGCGTAGGTAATGATCAGGATAGTAAGGTAACAGGGAATGATACCGAGGCTGTGGATAAATCTCAGTCTGTTACTGTAGGGGAAACTCTTACAGTGACAGTAGGCGATTCCATCGAGTTTGTATGTGGTAAGAGTACTTTGCGCATGGATAAAGATGGCTACATCACTATAAATGGACATGAATTGTCGTTGGGAACAACAGGTGATCAGTTTTATAAAGCTGATGGTGATATGAATATGAAAGGGAAGAAAATTCTGGAGAACTAATGATAAAGGAACTGCATGATATATACGTCCCACAGCCAGAAGAGGAACTGACCAGTACAACACATTTGCTGGAAAATATTTTATCTCATCAGGCTAGTAAATCCCAGGCGCATGTCAGTGATATCCCTGTGTTGGTTGTCGGCAGAATTGTCAGTGTCAAAGACTCTGGAGAAATATTGATTCAGTGTCCTCATGAAGATAAACCTGTTGCAGCTTTGGGTCTGGGAACTGTAACTACGGAGTATAACGGACGATTATGCACTGTGCAGTTTCTCTCTGGCAATTATTCTCATCCGGTAGTGACCGGAATACTTCCGGAGAATTTAACAGAAAGATATCATTCAGAGACGAAAAAATGTACTGAAGACGAACTAAATACAGAGCGAGTTGTTTTGACAGCGAAACAAGAATTAGTGCTCCAGTGCGGCGAGTCAAAAATTGTTTTATCGGCGGATGGACTGCTTCAGATACGCGCGCTTTATATTGACAGTCAGGCGCAGGCAACACACAGGTTAAAAGGTGGGTCTGTGCAGGTAAACTGAGGTTATATTAAAATGGAAATTTTTAATGCTGCAAAACACACGATAGCTGATGTTTTCACTGCAACAGATAAAAATGGGAAAGATTATCTTGTAGTTGTAATTAAAGCAACTTATCAGATCCCCGTAAACAATCGACGCCCTCGCCCACTATTACCACCTCAGCCATTGGTAGAAAGTGACATATATGTGGGTGAACCTGGATTCTCTGCTGTATTATATGAGGCCGATTATGTCAGGTATAAAGAGAAATGTGATGTTTTATTTAACGCAACAACTTATTTTGTAAGCGAGGGGAATAATTATCAGACAGAATCAAGAGCAATTGTAGGTCAAGTCGATAAGAGTCTAAAGGTATTTGGTCCGCGCTACTGGCAGAAAAAGACGTCAGACTGGATTATATCTGATACAGAGTTCATACAGTCAGTCTCATTACATTATGGTAATGCCTTTGGTGGAGAGTATGTCTGGAAAGATGTACAGGGAAATGAGAATCGGGAAATATTTTCCAGCAATATTGTTGGAATCGGTTATGGCAATCATCGGGATGAAACCGTATTCATTAACTCACGTCTGCCATTGGTTGAACTACCACAAGATAGCGTGACACGTCCAGAATCACATCCGGAGCCGGGAGCATTTTCCGCCCGGCCAAGAAACCATCCGTTACGTTTACAGTATGCCGGAACATATGACGAACGATGGCGTGCAGAAGTCTCCCCCTTTCTTCCGGAGGATTTTGATGAGCGTTATTTTCAGAGCGCACCACCTGATCAACAGACCGCATATCCGCAGGGTGGTGAAAAAGTTATGTTGATAAATATGCATAAAGAACGCTCAGTCATTGAATTTCAGCTACCTCATATAAACCAAATGCCCGTTAGAATTTTAACGATGGATTATGAAGCTCATGAATTAATGCCGGTTGTTGATACGCTTTATTTTGAACCCAATGAGGAGCGTTTTAGTGTAGTCTGGCGTACAAGTATACCTCTTAAGCGACGGATTCAGGAAATTCACACTGTTGCTATAGGGCCTGTGGGTAAAACCTGGTGGCAGCAACGAGCTGCAGGGGGAGGGGAAACCTGCGGTGGATGCGGAGAAAAAAACAATAATCCAGAATTAACGAATAAACCTGTAACAGAAACAGGAGCATAGTTATTATGGCATCACCATTATTTATTGCGGCAGCCGGAATGTGTTGCAGTATAGGATATTCAGTTCCTTCTGCATCAGCGGCCATTCGCTCGGGTCTGGATCATTTTGCTGAAACAACTTTTTATGACTTAAATGGAAAACCACTTATTGGTGCTCAATTATATAAGAATGATACCTGGGGTGATGAGCGGCTACTCTGGATGTTTGAAAATGTAGTGGCTGAGTGTATTTTAAAAACACCTGGAATGACAAAAGAAAATACATGTCTGATTTTTCTTTTATCAGAATGTGCAGAGCAATGTTATGGCTCATCAGGAAATGAGTTTCTTTTTAGTAGAGTAAAAACAACCTGGCATGAATCTTCTATATGTATACAGGGAGGGAAGACAGGGATTGGTTCTGCGATTACAGAAGCTCAGCGTATTCTATACTCCGGACTTGCTTCATATGCTCTTGTGGTCGGTGTGGATAGTTATTTTTCACCAGCAAGAATAAATTATCTTCTTACTCATGAACGCGTATTATGCACCAGCAACAGGGATGGTTTTATTCCGGGGGAAGGTGCCGGGGCTATTGTGTTTTGTAAACCAGATAGTTGTATTCAGGGCATTTGTATTACCGGTGTCGGTGTCAGCAACGAAGATGCTCATATCCTACAAAATGATAAAGCTAATATGGCTAAAGGATTATCTGTTGCAATCCGGAAAGCAATTCAGGATGCAGGGGTTTTATTAGCAGAAACAGACTTTCATATTAGTGGTGTCACTGGTGAGTCATGGTATTTCCGTGAAACTGCTCTGGCAATCACCCGGTGTCTGGAAAAGAAAAAAAAACAATACCCTCATTACCAGCTTGCCAGCAATCTGGGAGAAACCGGGGCGGCATCCGGGCCACTGACACTGGCCTATCTGAATGAAATGATGTGTCGATTCCCTGATACGGGAGAAAGAGCACTGGTTCATTTCAGTGGTGACAGTGGACTTCGGGTTGCGCTGGTTGCAGAGTATTACAGAGGATAAAAATATGGATACGCGTGTTTATATCAACAACCGGGAGGCTTGTTCAAAGGCATCTGATGGTGTATCTAAAGCTGCATTTCCTGATCCTTGCTGGACGCCACCATCTCCTCCTGCGGGTCCCATCGTGGTTCCTTATCCTAACACAGCCTATGCCTCAACGTTGAAAGACGGTACAACGACCGTATTTGTTTGTAACTCGATGGTGGCAAAGGAAGATGTTTCCTGTTTTTCAACCAGTACAGGAGATGAGCCAGCCACGCAGTCACAGCCAAAAGGCGTAATAACCGGGGTAATTAAAGGAAAAGCTTACTTCAGGACATGGTCGCCAAATGTAAAGTTTGAAGGGAAATGCGTTGCACGTCATGAAGATTTAATGTCACACAACCACGGTTCTCAGCCAGGAAATACAGATTTATTCTATTATTTATCAGAGCCTATATCTGTTGGGAATAGAATATGGGATAACGTCTTGAAAATGCTATGCTGGCAAGATAATTACGAAAAAGAAGTTAGCGTTAACATTACAAAGCGTTATGCGGATGCCTTTGATTCTAATGGGCTTTCTCATAATTATCTCATTGAAAGAAGATTTAAATTAAATATTAATATAATAAAAGATAGAAAAGTTATAGTGACGGTAAGATTTAAAACTGTGGGTGGTGCAGGTGTGAGTAAAAAAAACATAAAAAATGCAAAAGCGAAAATGCTCAAAGGGGTAAGTAAATACTGGAATAATAAATTCAAATTGAAACTAAAAGATGCTATTTGTGGAGATATTGAGCTACCTGTTCGATTTAAGATTTTATGGGTAAAATCAAACGAACATTATTTAATGAATATTCACAAAAAATTTCCAAGAGAAGGTGTTACTGGATTCGAGATGAATGTATCTGGTTCAACTCGTGATTGGATATATGCCCATGAGTTCGGGCATTGCTTTGGTTTACCTGATGAATATGCTTATGATCCAGCAGGTGGAGAAACAGTTGCATACTATAAACCAGATGGAACAATGGATAATAAGATAAATGTCCCATATGATGGTGGAATTACTAATGACCCTTCATCAACAATAATGTCGGCAGTGGACAACACGATTGTTCTGGAAAGACATTGCTGGCCTATTGCTATAGAAGCTAATGATATAATGAAAAATTCTAAACGCAATATAACAACGAAATGTGAAGTTATGCTGTAGTTACGACGAGTGATTTGTTGTACTAATAATACGAAATCGAATGGAAATTAGGGGAATACAATGAGTGATCTTAGTGTAAACGATTTTGCCATTTGGGTTGAGTGTGATAACTCGAAAACTTCTGAATGCTTGTATACTAAAAAAAATAACTTGTTGATTGATATTAATTTTCGGAATGATAGTGGCCGTGATATTTATGTCCCCTTTGAGTATTTAAGAAAAACAGGTCCAGCAATAAAATTAATGAATTTTAATGGGAGTGACGGATTTTACCTCCGTCCGAATCTTACAAGCAAGGAATTATTGTCTCACTTAACTGTAATACATTCAGGGGAAAGTGTTATGTTTGATTGGGTTATATTAAGCAGTGAGATTGAAAGTTTTAGAAAAGACAATGAAAAAATAAAAATTAGTGCAAAATTAAGTGTGATTACTAATATTTATACCAAAGAGTCTGATGTTGGAAATAAATTTTCAAAGGGATTAACCTTCCCCATAATAGAAAGGTGATAGTCATTTCTTTCTTCATTAAGAAAGTACATAAAGATTGGTTTGTTGTTTTGTGTTGTGTATTGATTTAAGTATTTTATTTATAACTATGCCGGTAATAAATAATTCATAAATATACTGATTGCCGTATCCACGGGAAATTACGATAAGAAAGATGAATATCTAATATGGAAACTCAAGTTTATATCAATAGCCGGGAGGCAAGCTCCAAGGCATCGGACGGCGTGTCAAAAGCGGTGTTTCCCGATCCGTGCTGGACACCGCCTTCTCCTCCGGCTGGCCCGATAGTGGTACCTTATCCAAATACTGCATATGCCTCAACGATGAAGGACGGAACCATAACCGTATTCATATGCAATTCGATGGTGGCTAAAGAAGATATTTCCTTTTTTTCAACCAGTACCGGAGATGAACCCGCTACACAATCCCAACCCAAAGGTGTAATTACCGGCGTCATTAAAGGAAAAGCCTACTTTAAATCATGGTCGCCAAATGTAAAATTCGAAGGGAAGTGTGTGGCACGCCATGAAGATTTAATGACGCACAATCATGGTTCGGAGCCAGGAAATACTATTACAGGCACATATAAGGATACTCTTGATATGCCTGTACAGTGTAAAAAGGAAGAAGATCGGATAAGGAAGGCATGTAAACCGGATGAAGATAACAAAAATGATGATGAAGATGAAAAAAAGAAAGAGGAAAACAGAAGGAATCATGTAAAAAATAAAAACTTCATGAAATTAATGGGTAAAGAAATTGGTGGGAAACTGGAAACGCTGGATGATAAAGTCAGAAATACATACGCTAAACTAAAAACTCCGGAGAATGAATGGATTTTTTCTCATTGTACTGGTTTGTGGATTAAGCCACGTTTTGGCCTGGAGGAGTATAACAAATTATTGAAAGAACTGACGGAGGATTTTAATAAAAAAGTGGCTTCACTAATAGAGCCAATGCTTGAGCAACTAAAACAAGAAATTATTGATAAAGCACAAACTGCTGCTCTGCATAAAGCAGAAAAACTAGCAGCACACGCGGCTGGAAGGTGGGCCGTGGGTACGATAGGTGCTACGGCTGCTGGCGTTGGAGCAGTTGTAACCGAGACAATTGCAACAATATGGAACGTCTGTGATGCAATTGGTACAGCTTATGATACAGCCAAGTTAGGTATTGAAGCGTATAAAAAATTAGATGAGATAAAAGATATTTTATCTTTAGTCAAACAGGCCAAAGCTGAACTGGAAAATACGCTAAAAAATATGACGCCATCTCAAATGATGGCAACAGGAATGGGGGCGCTGGCGAGAATAAATCCCTGTACGCGTGCAAGACGATGCCTTCTCGTTGATTATAATAAGACCGGAGCCAAAAAGAGTATCGAAACTGGAAAAGGGTGCTGTCCCGGACAGACAGGCCACCATCTTATTCCTGATGAAATGGCTAAAGGACATTGCAGTGGTTATTCGAAAGGCGGGGCACCGACAGTTTGTGTAGAGGGCACAAATAATGGAAACGGAACGCATGGCAAAATGCATGATGAGATGATCAAAGATATCAAAGCTTATAAGAAAAGTGGCTGGTTCAGCGATAAAGATAAAATTGATTACGAAGATGCCAAAGAAATTGCCCTGGATGGATTTGAACGAACATTCCCGGAATCAAGATGCAGCAGAGCCTGCCTTAGAAAACAACTGGATAATTATTATAAGAATTGCGATGATGATATGCCAGCGGTAGCTGGAAAAGCATTTACTGAAGATGAAGTTGATTCTCAGAATACTGAAACACCTACAGGTAATAAGAGGTAATATTTATATGAAAATTACTGATAAGAACATTGCAATTTTTAAAAAATGGTATATTAAGGATTGTACTGTAAGAAATAAGGATTTTTTCCATTTTTCTGTTCGTAATATTAAAGAGAGTCGAAAAGCAAGTGTTATTGATGAAAATACAGTAACTAAAGGTGAAGTCGGGATCTATTTAGATGGTAGCCCAGACGATTGTATATCACTTCAGCCACTTAAAAACATGGGGCAGTTATATATAGGTAGTGCATCATATAATAGCTATGACGAAGTTGTTTGTGTTGATGATGAGGGATATGTTTATTCCCGTAGTTGTAAATATGATAGCAGAGAGAAAAAAATTCCTTTCGGAATTGACGGTCCTCTAAGAAATATAATAACGAAAATTAAAAATATTTCAGGAAGACTGTATATTGTTGGGTACAATAACTCTGTGGGATACAGAGACGGAGTTAATGACTGGCAGTCACTCTGTTTGAATCTCCCGGTTTTTGATTACTCAAAAGAAAAAGGTAGATTTGGCGATGAATTTAAACTAAGAGATATAGATGGTTTTTCCTATGATGATTTGTATGTAGTCGGCGGTAAGGGAAATGTCTGGCATTTTTCTGGAGCAGAATGGGAGCAAATTAATTTTCCCTCAAACATCTATCTAGAAACAGTGTGTTGTGCAGGGGATGGTTATGTCTACATTGGTGGTCAATCTGGTATATTATTTAAAGGCCGTGGGAATAAATGGGAAAAAGTCTCTGCGGGTGGTTATAGTCTTCCCTTCGAAGATATAGTCTGGCATGCCGGAAAAGTGTGGTGTACATCTGATTACGGTCTATGGTGTCTGGATGGTGATACATTAATTCCTGTGGATCTTCCTTCTGAAATAGCTGTAGCGGTAGGGCATTTATCAGTGGGTGATGGTGTGATGCTAATGGCCGGAATGTATGGTGCAGCATGGCACGACGGACAGGAATGGCATTTACTCATTAATTCTGTTGAATGGCAGTCAGATGATGAGACTGATGATGAGGCAGAAGACTAGTATGAATCATCAGGTAATACAACCGATTATTCGTCAGCATGCCGCGAATGCGGCATTTTACTGGCTTCAGAAAGAAGAAAGCAGATTTTCGCCATTAGTTAAAAGCGCCGATCTCAGGCAATTTAATCAATATATTGATGCTAATCTGGAGGGATTACATGTTGCTGGTGATGATGGATGGGAGGAGAGCTATGCGGCACTGAGACGCTGGCACTCTCAGGGAGAAGCGTTTGTTTGCGGTTTTCTGGCGAATCAGTGTCAGAATCCTGCCTGGATGAAAGCAACCTGGTCGTATGTATCTAAATATGCAGATACAACGTTGAATGGGTATGTCTCTGCGTTATCACATTCAGCTAAAGAACATGTTTATGGTACTGTTAATGAATTCTTACTTTCCTCTATACCTTCCGAGGTTCAGATAGCATTAAATATTTGTTCTCAGAGCAAATTACACTTATCAGAAGATTTTTTGATAAAAAAACTAGATAACGGAAATATACAAGAAAAGGTAGCTGTGCTGGATTATATTCGCAAACTTGGATTACAGAGCTATCTTCCTGCGTTAACGGTATATTTTGGTAGCAATGAATTATCAGTCAGATTTTCAGCAGTTAGTGCTGCATGTTGGCTTTCATCAGATAAGTCAATGATGATTAATCCATTATGTCTGTTGATTGATGATTATTTAACCCTGCCGCCTCTTAGAGGCATTGAAGGTATCAGGAAAAACCAGCAAACTGAGATGTTAGTTCGACTTCTTGGGCAATGTTGTTCTGAACTGACTTACCCTTTTGCATTTATTTCTGGTTTACCTGAGTATTTACAAATCATTTTTTATGCCCATTATGCAAATACAAAAACTCTACCTCTATTACTTTCATTAATGGAAAAAGAAGAGCTTTCTCGTATTGCGTTTGTTGCTGTAAGTCTGATAACTGGCATTGATATAGATGATAAGGAATATTTATTACCGGCAAAGGATGAAAAGTTGCCTGAGATTACCTCTCGGTTAAATGTGTTTGGAACCGGCATAGGAATGCCTGATATTCATAAAGTTACATCGATGTGTCAACAGTATCGTAATGAGGAAAGACTGTTCCTGGGGAAATCAGTGACTGCATCTTGGTGTAATACTAATTTTTCTGACGGAAGCCAACTCGTTCGCTGGATTGCTTCATGGCATCTTTTCCATTTGGACAAGAATACCTCACCAAAGGATAATTTGCTTAATTATTAAAAGGAAAAGAAATGATATATTACCCTGAGGATAATATCCAGCAGATTGGGGAGTTTATTTCCGCTAATAATGATAATAAACTAGTTGTTTGTTTGTGTGCGGATTGGTGCAATAATTGTAATGACTGGAAAAATCCATTAATTGCATTATCGGAAAAATATCCAAACGATTTCTTTATCTGGATGGATATTGAACGGCATTCTGATATGGTTTCAGAGGTAGATCTTGATACTCTTCCTGTTTTATTAGTCCAAAAAATAATGATATTATATTTTTAGGTGCTGTAGTTCCTCGAGTGAATACTATTATCCCATTATTGGAAACAAAACACTCTGTTATGCGGGCTTATGATCCCGGTATCAAACAATTTTTACTAGATGATTATTTTAATTCATTATCTATTTCATTCGCCATTAATAGATGAATGTTTTTGGGGAATTATAATGCTCAAATGTGATGTGATAACTGGCTGAACTAGTTAGTAGTAGAGAAATAAATATGTATTTGATTAGGGAGATGCAATCAAATAAAAACGGTTTGCCATCGTATGTAAATGACTGCGTGAAATAATGTTCCACTTTCGATTAGTCCTTGCAGCAGGGCAAGCGTATGGCTTATGAAAGCAAAATGAACATTCATCTTAGTGGGAATATTTATTTGATCCAAAGTATTGCATCATCTGGTTTAATGAATAAAACGAGCTTAGCTATCACTTTTAAAAAGACAATAAAGATGAAATTCATTATGATTGTTTGATCAAGTGATAATATTAAGTCAAGTATTCAATCTGGTGAGTGGCATTAGAATTATACTCTTGCCATGTAATTTGGTTGTGTCTGGAGGGATTAATGGAAGATGTTATCGAAGGTGATAAAACGAATATTTATTTTATTCAGGAAGTTGTGTATAGTAAAAGTGGTTTACTATCTCTTTGGAATACAATAGGACCGTCGGCACAGCAGGTTGTTAAAAAGGTATTAGTTGTCGTTAAAGAACAAGATAAAATACCGTTAAAACTGCGCTTAATGCTGGAATATAATGGTAGTAGTTTCTGGATAAATACCATAAATGGCAGTGAAACTATCTTACCAAAAGAGTTTTCTGAAAGACATAAATTTACACCCCCTAATATTTCTAATATTGGAGAAGATCCTTTTCCAGAAATTAATTTATATAAAAACATGAAGTCAAATTTTTTTGTAAGATTTGGTGGGACGTCCAACCCCGAGGCTTGGGCTATATTTAATGCAAGGACAAAGGAGATTATATATATAGAAACCGCAAAGGAAATTGATAAAATATTTGATGATTTTAACCGGGATGGTACCTTGCCAATTAATCAATGAGTTGTTTTATAGCATGAATTAAATGGACTGATTGTATTATGTTAAAACTATGTTTATATATAATAATATTTTTTTCTTTTCAGACTAGTGCAACCCTTGTTTGGCGAACTAACCAGGAAAGTGAGAGCGTTTCGCGATTACTCATGGGTATTAATCTTTCGTTGACAACAGGAAATGTTTCTGAATTACATTCGTCATCGGAGCCATCACGACAGGGGGTATTTCCTGTAATATGTACTCAACTTCATCCCGGTACTGTAACGAAACGTCAGTTATTAACTGGCTGGGGACCTGTTTTTATAATTGGCGATGATCCTTTTTCTCTGCGATGGATGAGTGAACACCTGGAGAAGTTTAAATCGCTAAATGCCCTCGGTTTGGTTGTGAATGTTGCATCAGCAGACCGAATGGAACTATTAAATAAGCAGGCTGATGGATTATTATTGGTGCCTGTTGTCTGCGATAATCTGATGCAGCTTTTGCAATTAAATGCTTATCCGGTATTAATCACAGAAACGGAAATATCTCAGTGAATGTATACCATCTCATAAGCATGTTGCTGATGTTTCCATAATTACTGATAATCATCTCATAGAATAGATGGTGTTTATGAATTTTCATGATAACTATTATTTATAGTGTCTATTTTGTTTACCTGAAGACTGAATGAATATAAATTTATTATGTCATTAAAAGATATTCGTTTGGAATCAAAGCGGTTACAGGTCAGGGAAAGATCATCAGAAGTACACTTTTTGTACTAAATAATTAGCATTTTATGTTTAAAAATTGAGATATTCCTCATTACCTGAAGCTGTTTTTTATTGCTTATACATGATCAAATACTCCTTGCATAAATAAGGAGAACAAAATGGAACTTAAAAAGTTGATGGAACATATTTCTATTATCCCCGATTACAGACAAGCCTGGAAAGTGGAACATAAATTGTCAGATATTCTACTGTTGACTATTTGTGCCGTCATTTCTGGTGCAGAGGGTTGGGAAGATATAGAGGATTTTGGTGAAACATATCTCGATTTTTTGAAGCAATATGGTGATTTTGAAAATGGTATTCCTGTTCACGATACCATTGCCAGAGTTGTATCCTGTATCAGTCCTACAAAATTTCACGAGTGCTTTATTAACTGAATGCGTGACCGCCATTCCTCAAATGATAAAGACGTTATTGCAATTGATGGAACAACGCTCCGGCACTCTTATGACAAGAGTCGCTGCAGGGGAGCGATTCATGTCATTAGTGCGTTCTCAACTATGCACAGTCTGGTCCTCGGGCAGATCAAGACGGATGAGAAATCCAATGAGATTACAGCTATTCCTGAACTTCTTAACATGATGGATATTAAAGGAAAAATCATCACAACTGATGCGATGGGTTGCCAGAAAGATATTGCAGAAAAGATACAAAAACAGGGAGGTGATTATTTATTCGCTGTAAAGGGAAATCAGGGGCGACTAAATAAAGCCTTTGAGGAAAAATTCCCGCTGAAAGAATTAAATAATCCAAAGCATGACAGTTACGAAATAAGTGAAAAGAGTCACGGCAGAGAAGAAACCCGTCTTCATATTGTTTGCGATGTCCCTGATGAACTTATTGATTTCACGTTTGAATGGAAAGGACTAAAAAAATTATGCATGGCAGTCTCCTTTCGGTCAATAATAGCAGAACAAAAGAAAGAGCCCGAAATGACGGTCAGATATTATATCAGCTCTGCTGATTTAACTGCAGAGAAGTTCGCCACAGCGATCCGGAATCACTGGCACGTGGAAAATAAGCTGCACTGGCGCCTGGACGTGATAATGAATGAAGACGACTGCAGAATAAGAAGAGGAAATGCAGCAGAATTATTTTCAGGGATAAGGCATATCACTATTAATATTTTGACGAATGATAAGGTATTCAAGGCAGGGCTAAGACGTAAGATGAGAAAAGCAGCCATGGACAGAAACTACCTCGCGTCAGTCCTTGCGGGGTGCGGGCTTTCGTAATCTTGCCCTGTTTTCGGGGCGGCTCCTATATAACTAATGTGAGGTTTTATGAGTATCCGACATCAATATAATGAAGCTTTAAATAAGCTGGAAGTAGATGTTAATGATGGTTTGCGAGATTTAATAAACATATATTGTGCTGCTATTGATTCTTTTGAGAATGATATCGTTGATTCGATTGCTTTATACGTACTTGATATGGGAAATAAAGAGACTTGTCGATATCTACAAGAAATATTATCAAAGAATGAAAATCCTTATTTAGTAAAGGAATTTAAAATATGGATAAGTGAAATTAATAAAAAATCATAAAATAAAAACCGGGATGATTATTAAATCTTCCCAGCTTTTTATTATTTAACTCTCGCTCAGCATACTAAACATCCCTTTCTGAATTCCCCGCCCTAAACACAGCACCTACTCACCGTAACCTAAACTCATCCGCATCCTGCCATGCCGGAAACTTTTCTCTATATTCCCGCAATGCCATCATCGACAGCTCCGCATCAATGCGCGTTGCCTGATGCGCGTCGGCAGTAGCGATAATCTCGCCCTGTGGATTAATCACCCGGCTGTCACCGCGATAATGGCAGCCGTTGCCATCGCTGCCGACGCGATTACATCCCGCCACATACGCCTGATTCTCAATCGCGCGGGCCGTCAGCAATGCCTGCCAGTGCAGAGAGCGCGGAGCAGGCCAGTTGGCGACGTACAGGGCGAGGTCGTAATCGTTGAGATTGCGCGACCACACCGGAAAACGTAAGTCGTAGCACACCAGCGGCAAAATACGCCAGCCGCGCCATTCCACAATCACTCGCGCATTGCCCGCTTTATAATGCAGATGCTCATCTGCCATTCGGAACAGATGACGCTTGTCATAAAAATGTACCGTGCCGCCCGGCTCAACCAGCAAAAAGCGGTTAACCGAACCAGACTCCGTTTGTAATGCAACACTGCCTGCAATCAGCGCATTGCACTGCTGCGCTTTAGCTGTCATCCAGTTCACTACGTCATCTTGCGCTAGCGACGAAGCTGCCGCTTCCATGGCAAAGCCGCTGGTAAACATCTCCGGTAGAACGATCACATCGCGCCCGGTAATACCTTCCAGTTGACGATCAAAATGACGCAGGTTGGCAGGACCATCCATCCACACCAGTGGTTGCTGCAAAAGCGTAATCTTCAAACCAGGCACGGTGTACAACTCCTTTATGCGAAGGGTTTTATAACTTTAACACCTTATCAGGCAGTTGCCTTAGCGCAGAATAAATTGATAACAAATGCTGATATTGGAAATATCTGATTTGCAAATTATCGTGTTATCGCCAGGCTTTAGGAGGTTAATTACATGGGCAGGATAAGCTCGGGAGGAATGATGTTTAAGGCAATAACGACAGTCGCCGCACTGGTCATCGCCACCAGTGCAATGGCGCAGGATGATTTAACCATTAGCAGCCTTGCAAAGGGCGAAACCACCAAAGCTGCATTTAATCAGATGGTGCAAGGGCATAAGCTGCCTGCCTGGGTGATGAAAGGCGGTACTTATACCCCTGCACAAACCGTGACATTGGGAGATGAGACGTATCAGGTGATGAGCGCGTGCAAACCGCATGACTGTGGCTCGCAACGTATCGCTGTGATGTGGTCCGAGAAATCTAATCAGATGACGGGGCTGTTCTCGACTATTGATGAGAAAACGTCGCAAGAGAAACTCACCTGGTTGAATGTGAACGATGCGCTTTCGATTGATGGTAAAACGGTGCTGTTCGCGGCGTTGACCGGCAGCCTGGAAAACCATCCGGATGGCTTTAATTTTAAATAATTAGCGGATAAAGAAACGGAGCCTTTCGGCTCCGTTATTCAATTACGCGGCTTCAACTTTCCGCACTTTCTCCGGCAACTTTACCGGCTTCGTCGCCAGCTCTTCCGGATCAAAATCATCAACGTTAATACTGCGCAGACGGCTTTCTTCCGCTTTCACCAGAATAGCGGCTTCATCTTTATCAATCAGCCCCTTCGCCAGCGCGTTGTGCGCCAGTTCATCCAGACGGGTAAATGGCAGATTTTTACCCAGCTCTTTACAGATCCGCTGATGAATCGGGTCGGCGGCAATCACATCCACCAACGCCTCTTCCAGTAAACCAACCGGGTTATGCTCGCTTGGCGTCAGGTACTGACCGCGACCAATACGTGAACGAGTGGCGTTCGGCACTTGTAAAATCTTCGCCACTTTATGATCCAGCTTGTCAGACGGTGCCAGATAATGACGTCCGGTCGGGAAGATCACCACATTCAGCAGCCCGGCAACCACGCGGTTCGGGAAGTTTTGCAGTAAATCGTCCATCGCCTGTTCTGCCTGATACAGCGCATCCTGTACGCCCCAGTGCACCAGCGGCAGATCGGCTTCATTACGGCCTTCGTCGTCATAACGCTTCAGAACGGCAGAGGCGAGGTAAAGCTGGCTTAAAATATCCCCCAGACGTGCCGAGATACGCTCACGACGTTTCAGGCTGCCGCCCAGCACTGCCATCGAGACATCAGAAAGCAGGGCGAGGTTGGCGCTCAGGCGGTTAAGATGCTGATAGTAGCGTTTAGTGGCATCGCCGGTTGGCGTGCTGCTGGTTAAACCGCGCGTCAGGCCCAGCCAGAAGCTGCGAACTTTGTTGCTACCGACGTGACCGATATGTTTGAACAACAGTTTATCGAACGCGTTGACGTCATTGTTCTTCGCCGCTTCCATCTCTTCCAGCACGTACGGATGGCAACGAATCGCTCCTTGTCCGAAGATCATCATGCTGCGGGTCAGAATGTTAGCCCCTTCAACGGTGATGGCAATCGGTGCGCCCTGGTAAGCACGCGCCAGGAAGTTGCTTTGCCCGAGCATAATGCCTTTACCGCCGGTAATATCCATCGCATCAATAATCGACTGCTGCCCGCGGTGGGTACAGTGATACTTAACGATAGCCGACAGCACGGCAGGTTTTTCGCCGAGCATAATGCCGTAGGTAATCAGCGATGCCGCAGCATCCATTACATAAGCGTTCCCGGCAATACGCGCCAGCGGCTCTTCAATCCCTTCCATCTTACCGATAGAGATTTTGAACTGACGGCGAATGTGAGCATACGCGCCGGTTGCCAGCGCTACCGATTTCACGCCGCCGGTTGAGTTGGAAGGCAGTGTGATGCCGCGGCCTACCGAGAGGCACTCCACCAGCATCCGCCAGCCTTGCCCGGCCATTTTCGGCCCGCCGATGATGTAATCGATCGGCACGAAGACATCTTTACCGCGCGTCGGTCCGTTCTGGAACGGTACGTTCAGCGGGAAGTGGCGACGACCAATTTCCACGCCCGGCGTGGTGGTCGGGATCAGCGCACAGGTAATACCTAAATCTTCTGCGCCACCCAGCAATTTTTCCGGGTCGGAGAGTTTAAATGCCAGACCCAGCACGGTCGCAATCGGTGCCAGCGTAATGTAGCGTTTGTTCCAGGTCAGTCGCATGCCCAGCACCTGCTGGCCCTGCCATTCACCCATGCAGACAATCCCGGTATCCGGAATCGCGCCCGCATCGGAACCCGCTTCCGGGCTGGTTAGTGCAAAGCAAGGGATTTCCTGACCACGCGCCAGACGCGGCAGATAGTGATCTTTCTGCTCGTCAGTGCCGTAATGTTGCAGCAGCTCGCCCGGGCCTAATGAGTTCGGCACGCCGACGGTAATCGCCAGGATCCCGCTCACGCCGGAGAGTTTTTGCAGCACACGAGACTGGGCATAAGCCGAGAACTCCAGCCCGCCGTACTCTTTTTTGATGATCATCGCGAAGAAACGATGCTCTTTAAGGTACGCCCACAACTCCGGCGGCAAATCAGCCAGCTCATGGGTGATCTGGAAATCATTCGCCATCCGGCAGGCTTCTTCTACCGGACCGTCGAGAAACGCTTGCTCTTCTGAGGTCAGGCGCGGCTGCGTATAGTTATGCAGCTTTTTCCAGTCCGGCTTGCCCTGGAACAAGTCGCCCTCCCACCAGGTGGTGCCCGCATCAATCGCTTCTTTCTCAGTGCGCGACATCGGCGGCATCACCTTACGGAAACCGCGAAATACCGGCGCGGAAATCATCGACTTACGCATAGGCGCAAAGTTAAATGGCACGAGGATAATGGCCAGAGGCACCAGTACCCACGCCGACCACAGACCAGCAACGCCGAGGGCGGCTGTCCAGGCGAGCAAAATCAGACTGCTGATAAATAAGCTCACGCGGTGATAGAACAACGCGCCGAGCAGGACAACCGTAGCGAGAATACTCAAAATCATCATAACGAAAAGCCCCTTACTTGTAGGAGGTCTGACCACTTGTGATGATATGGTTGTAGTGGATGTAAAAATATTTAGCAATGTGTTTACAATATAATTACAACAAAGCTCACATTGTTGCTGTTTTTATCCGCACTTCAGGTCAAAAAGTCCTGGTCATAGCACCTGCCCGTACTTCTCGCTTTTGGCGGTATCCGGTACACTGCATTTTGTCTATTACATTTATGCTGAAGGATATCCTCATGTACCAGGATCTTATTCGTAACGAACTGAACGAAGCGGCGGAAACGCTGGCTAACTTTTTAAAAGATGACGCCAATATTCACGCCATTCAGCGCGCGGCGGTCCTGTTAGCAGACAGCTTTAAAGCCGGTGGCAAAGTGCTTTCCTGCGGCAACGGCGGTTCCCATTGCGACGCTATGCACTTTGCCGAAGAGTTGACCGGTCGCTACCGTGAAAACCGTCCGGGCTACCCGGCGATTGCCATTTCTGACGTTAGTCATATTTCCTGCGTCGGTAATGATTTCGGTTTCAATGATATTTTCTCCCGCTACGTTGAAGCTGTAGGTCGCGAAGGCGATGTACTGCTGGGGATCTCCACCTCCGGTAACTCTGCAAACGTGATCAAAGCGATCGCAGCGGCGCGTGAGAAGGGGATGAAAGTGATCACCCTGACCGGTAAAGACGGCGGCAAAATGGCTGGCACGGCGGATATCGAAATTCGCGTACCGCACTTTGGTTATGCCGACCGCATTCAGGAGATTCACATTAAAGTGATCCATATCCTGATCCAGTTGATTGAAAAAGAGATGGTTAAGTAAGTCTGGCGTAGGCCGGATAAGACGTTTACGCCGCATCCGGCATTTGTGCGCTGATGCCTGATGCGACGCTGACGCGTCTTATCATGCCTACAAATCTGTACGCGAACCGTAGGCCGAATAATGCGTTCACGCCGCATCCGACCTGAAAATTCTTAAATCAATCTTCGCCGGGGGCCATGCGCTCCCGCTGTTGTGGAGGTTACCCATGTGCGAATTGCTCGGGATGAGCGCCAACGTCCCTACCGATATCTGCTTTAGTTTCACCGGTCTGGTGCAGCGTGGTGGTGGAACCGGGCCACATAAAGATGGCTGGGGCATTACCTTTTACGAAGGTAAAGGCTGTCGCACATTTAAAGATCCGCAACCCAGCTTTAACTCACCTATCGCCAAACTGGTCCAGGACTACCCGATAAAATCCTGTTCGGTGGTGGCTCATATTCGCCAGGCTAATCGGGGCGAGGTGGCGCTGGAAAATACTCACCCATTTACCCGCGAGTTATGGGGGCGTAACTGGACTTATGCCCATAACGGACAACTGACGGGCTACAAATCACTGGAAACCGGCAACTTCCGCCCGGTAGGCGAAACCGACAGCGAAAAAGCCTTCTGCTGGCTCCTGCATAAATTAACGCAGCGTTACCCGCGCACACCGGGCAACATGGCGGCGGTATTTAAATATATCGCCTCACTGGCGGATGAACTGCGGCAGAAGGGCGTTTTCAACATGCTGCTTTCTGACGGGCGCTATGTAATGGCGTATTGCTCGACTAATTTACACTGGATCACCCGCCGCGCGCCGTTTGGCGTGGCAACGTTGCTGGATCAGGATGTAGAAATCGACTTCAGCTCGCAGACCACACCGAATGATGTGGTCACGGTGATTGCGACACAGCCGCTGACGGGCAATGAAACCTGGCAAAAAATTATGCCAGGCGAATGGCGCTTATTTTGCCTCGGGGAGCGTGTAGTTTGATGCCAGTTGTGGCTGCACCACTTCGTGGCTTAACGGCTTGCTGACCACGTAACGGCCATTGACCACAGAAACGGTCGGTGGCTTACGGGTTTGCTCAAAGTAGTCGTAGCCCGGCTTCAGCTGCTCCCAGAAGTCCTTAAAGTTGGAATATTTATGGCGCTTCATATTAGCGTCGGTCATGCGGAACGGGTAAATACTCACTTGCACGCTCGGCTGACCAAACACCAGCGCACCAGTAACGAACTGGAAGATCTCATCAATACCCTGATTGGTCATTGCGTAGCAGCCGATGGAAACACAATCGCCGTGGATCATCAGGTATTTCCCTTCATAACCATGCGCACGGTCATAGGCATTGGGGAAACCAATATTAATCGCTTTGTAGTAACGGCTGTCTGGTTTTAACTGATTACGCTGGACGCTATAAAACCCTTCCGGGCTTTTGAAATCGCCCTGACGCTGTTTTGGCCCTAAGCCGCCGGAATATTTACAGATTTTATAGCTGTCGAGCAGTTGATATTGCTCGCCCATTTTGACGTAGAGATCGAGCGTACGTTCTTCCTTGAAGATCTGGATGTAGACAGGGGATCCCATCAACTGCTGCTTATACTCTTTGCTCACTGGCGTGGTCGAGCTACTGCTGCCCAGCAAACCGGCAAACGAAACGCACGGGATCAACAACATCGCAAGAATTAATGCGATTTTACGCATACTGCTTATTCCTTGATAAAACGGTTACACACGCCAGGACGGCAAAATGGATCCCAAATCGGAATAGTCTGGATTTGGAAGGCTCACATTATCACCAAAAGAGTTTTACGCAAGCCTGTCGGCGCAGGGTTTACAAATTTCATCGGCAGCGGGCTTTACCCAAAGAGCGCCGCGTGAGTTCCAGTTCTCTCAAATCATAAAAGTTTATCGGTAAGTTTGTAAATCAGGATCCAGTCCGGTTCGACATGAGCATCGCGATAACCTTTCCATGAACCTTGCAGCGGGTGGTCTTTATAAACAGCTGGAAGCGGTAAAGTATTATTGATAAGAAGCGTCATAAGATATTTCAATTTATTCATATCATTATGACGCTTTTGTGCAAGTTTTACATCCTTTGAAAATTGTCCCGAGTATTCAATATCCCTTTGAATCATATTTAAATTCCTAATTTATCAAATAAATCATCGGCGTCTTTGGCCTTATGAACATCAACGCCAGCTTCGCTGTTTTTGATTGATTGAATGGTTAATTGATTAGGCTCGCGTAAATCAAACGGCAATGCCTTTTCACGCGCGACCTTTGTGAGGGTTATGCGAACCAGGTCAGAGATGGTCAGCCCCATCCCGGCCAGTACGTCCGCCGCCTGATTCTTCAGATCTTCATCGATTCGGGCGCGAACAAATGCATTTGCAGCCATTGGGGTATCTCCTGTGCTGTATATATATTCAGCTTGAATTGTAGCTCAATTGAGCAACAGCGGCAATTCATGAGCAATTCAATAAACTGATGTATTTACATAATTCACTGAAATATATATGTTAATTTTATAATAATGGTTTATTAAGTTTGTTCAGAAACGATCCGGGATACACTGCAACATTAAAGCATGACCAGCCATTATTGAGTATGTCCTTGCCGTCGATTCCATCCTTTGTATTGTCGGGATTACTGTTGATTTGTTTGCCGTTTTCTTCATTTGCCAGCGCCACCACATCACATATCTCTTTCAGCTACGCCGCCCGCCAGCGGATGCAAAACCGTGCGCGTTTATTAAAACAGTACCAAACCCATCTGAAAAAACAGGCCAGCTATATTGTGGAAGGCAATGCCGAAAGCAGAAGGGCGCTACGCCAGCACAACCGGGAGCAGATAAAACAGCATCCAGAATGGTTTCCTGCGCCGCTCAAGGCGAGTGACAGACGCTGGCAGGCGCTGGCGGAAAACAACCACTTTTTAAGCAGCGATCACCTGCATAACATCACCGAAGTGGCGATTCACCGCCTGGAGCAGCAGCTTGGCAAGCCTTACGTCTGGGGCGGCACGCGGCCCGATAAAGGCTTCGACTGTAGCGGGTTGGTTTTTTATGCCTACAACAAGATCCTTGAGGCGAAGCTCCCGCGCACGGCCAATGAGATGTATCACTACCGCCGGGCAACGATTGTGGCGAATAACGACCTGCGCCGGGGAGATTTGCTGTTTTTCCATATCCACAGCCGTGAGATTGCCGACCATATGGGGGTGTATCTGGGCGACGGTCAGTTTATTGAGTCACCGCGCACCGGGGAAACCATTCGGGTAAGTCGGTTAGCTGAACCTTTCTGGCAGGATCACTTTTTAGGCGCGCGCCGGATTTTGACGGAAGAGACGATTTTGTAGGACGGATAAGGCGTTTACGCCGCATCCGGCAGTTGTGCACCGATGCCTGATGCGACGCTGGCGCGTCTTATCATGCCTACGAGCCCGCGAATATTTGCGAGCCGCTTTCCCGATATAAAACAACCTCATTGCCAACCTTTCCTTTTCTTCTTACCGTTGAGAAAAAGGAGTCGCTATGTCTGAATATCGTCGTTATTACCTCAAGGGGGGAAGCTGGTTTTTCACGGTGAATTTACGGAATCGTCGAAGCCAACTTTTGACTACCCAGTACCAGACGCTCCGTAACGCCATTATTAAAGTTAAGCGAGCCAGACCTTTTGAAATTAATGCCTGGGTAGTTTTGCCGGAGCATATGCACTGTATCTGGACATTACCTGAAAGCGATGATGATTTTTCCTCTCGCTGGCGGGAGATTAAAAAGCAATTCACCCATGCTTGTGGATTGAAAAATATCTGGCAACCACGTTTTTGGGAGCACACCATCCGCAATACCAAAGACTATCGCCATCATGTTGATTATATTTATATAAATCCAGTAAAACATGGCTGGGTAAAGCAAGTGAGTGATTGGCCATTCTCAACGTTCCATCGCGATGTGGCGCGAGGGTTATATCCCATTGATTGGGCGGGTAACATAACGGATTTTAGTGCCGGGGAGCGTATCATTTCATAATTGTGCGCGGATGCCTGATGCGACGCTAGCGCGTCTTATCATGCCTACAAACTTGTGCCGCATCCGGCAATTGTGCGCGGATGCCTGATGCGACGCTGGCACATCTTATCATGCCTACAAACCTGCGCCTGAACGGTAGGCCGGATAAGGCGTTCACGCCGCATCCGGCGGTTATGCACCGATGCCTGATGCGACGCTGACGCGTCTTATCATGCCTACATCAACGCCCCCATAATCTTCAACTCCAGCTCATCCGGCACTTCGTTATACGACAGCACATGCAGCCCCGGCGCAAACAATCTCGCATAGCGCGCCAGCAAAGGGCGAAGCTGCGGCGGCACCAGCAGCACCGGGTCTTTCCCCGCCGCTTTCATCTGCTCTTTTACCTGCGGCATCGTACTCTGGAACTGGTTGAGCATATTCGGGTCCACTGGCACGCTGTCGAGCATCACTTTACCGCCCTGTTGCGCCTGATTCACTACGTTAGTCAGCAGATTTTCCAGCTCATTATTCAGGGTATACACCGTCAGCTCCTGCTTGCGAACGAACGGATGGGTAATGCTGCGCCGCAGTGCCAGGCGCACATCAGCTGCCAGCAGAATATGATCTTTGGTCACCGTGCTACTTGCGACCAGCACGGTGGCGATGGTGACGATATCGCGCAGGGAAACGCCTTCGGTCAGCAGCGCCCGGTACACTTTCAGCAATTGGCTGTAATTGAGCGCCGCGCTTAAATCCTCCGCCAGGCGCGGTGCCATCGACGACAAACGGTTATGCAACTGCGTGATGTCATCATAGTTAAACAAATCAGGAATATAGCTGCGGACAATCTTGTTCACATGGGTGGCAATCACGCTGGCGCTGTCGATCACCTGATACCCCATATTCAGCGCCTTCGCTTTCTGCGCCGCCTGGATCCAGGTCACTGGCATCCCGTACGCCGGGTCGTTCCCCAGCACGCCGTCAATCTCGCCGTAGGTTTCGCTGGAGGGCAGGGCCATCAGTTTATCCGCCGGAATATCCGCTTCATCGGCCTTAATACCGTTGATGAAAATGGCGTACTGGCTCGGCTTAAGGCGGAAGTTTTCCCGAATGCGGATCTCCGGCAGCAGCACGCCGTTACCGTCGGATATCACCTGCCGTACGCCGCGAATACGCTGGGTGAGCGGGTTGCCCTGCGCTTTGTCCACCAGCGCCACCAGTTTGTAGCCGAGGCTTAAGCTGATGGGCTCGATCAGCGGAATGGTTTCCCAACTGACCTGTTGCTCGCTGGTTTCGGTGATGGTGCGGGTCAGCGTTTCGAGGCTTTTTTCTTCCGCCTCCGCCGCCTGCGGGCGCTTGCTCATTCGCCAGCCGGTAAAGCCAAGCAGGGCGCTGAACAGCAAAAACGGCAGGTGCGGCATTCCCGGCACCACCGCCAGCACAAACATAATCCCGGTGGCGGTGTAGAGCACCGACGGGCTTGCCAGCAGCTGGTGGCGCACGTCATGGGCGATATCGCCGTTGTCGCTGACGCGGGTGACGATAATCGCCGCTGCGGTGGAGAGCAGGAGGGAAGGGATCTGCGCCACCAGCCCATCGCCGATGGTCATCAGCACATATTGCTGGAAGGCGGCGTCGGCGCTCAGGTTGTATTTGAAGATCCCGATACAGACGCCGCCGATCAGGTTGATTGCCAGAATCATCATCCCGGCGATGGCATCCCCGCGCACAAACTTTGACGCCCCGTCCATCGCGCCGTAGAAATCGGCCTCGCTGGCGACATCTTTACGCCGGGTTTGCGCCTGCGCCTGGTTGATCAACCCGGCGTTAAGGTCGGCGTCAATCGCCATCTGTTTGCCGGGCATCGCGTCCAGGGTAAAGCGGGCAGAAACCTCGGAAATACGCTCGGCCCCTTTGGTGACGACGATAAAGTTGATTGTCAACAGCGTCAGTAAATCCGAGCGTGAAAGCATTATCGCCGCGCTGCACGGGCAGTCGATTTTTAACGGTGGTGGGCTGTCGCCGTTAAATAAAATCAGCCCGTCTCATCCGCCAAAACCTGCCACCGTGGCGGTGCCGGAAGAGACGGAGAAAAAAGCGCGCGACGTCAACGAGAAAACGGCGCTGCTGAAGAAGAAATCCGCCACCGAGCTTGGCGAGTTGGCAACCAGTATCAACACCATTGCCCGTGATGCGCATATGGAAGCGAATCTGGAGATGGAGATTGTTCCCCAGGGATTGCGCGTGCTGATTAAAGATGACCAGAACCGCAATATGTTTGAACGCGGCAGCGCGCAGATTATGCCGTTCTTTAAAACGCTGCTGGTGGAGCTCGCGCCAGTGTTCGACTCGCTCGATAACAAAATTATTATTACCGGGCATACCGATGCGATGACCTACAAAAACAATATCTACAACAACTGGAACCTTTCGGGCGATCGCGCGCTTTCGGCTCGTCGGGTGCTGGAAGAGGCCGGAATGCCGGAAGATAAAGTGATGCAGGTGAGCGCGATGGCGGACCAGATGCTGCTGGACGCGAAAAATCCGCAAAGCGCGGGCAACCGACGCATTGAGATTATGGTGCTGACCAAAAGTGCGTCCGATACGCTGTATCAATACTTTGGTCAGCATGGGGATAAAGTGGTGCAGCCGCTGGTGCAAAAGCTGGATAAGCAGCAGGTGCTTTCACAGCGAACGCGCTAGATGCTGAATCTTTACGCATTTCTCAAACCCTGAAATCACTGTATACTTTACCAGTGTTGAGAGGTGAGCAATGCGTAAAATCATTCATGTGGATATGGACTGCTTTTTCGCAGCGGTGGAGATGCGCGACAATCCCGCCCTGCGCGATATCCCTATTGCTATTGGCGGTAGCCGCGAACGTCGGGGGGTGATCAGCACCGCCAATTATCCCGCGCGTAAATTTGGCGTACGTAGCGCTATGCCGACAGGGATGGCGCTCAAATTATGCCCACATCTCACCTTGCTTCCGGGGCGCTTTGACGCCTACAAAGAAGCCTCAAATCATATCCGTGAAATCTTCTCGCGCTACACCTCTCGCATTGAGCCGTTGTCACTGGATGAGGCTTATCTCGATGTCACCGACAGCGTCCATTGCCACGGTTCTGCGACCCTCATTGCCCAGGAAATCCGCCAGACGATTTTCAGCGAGCTGCAACTGACGGCGTCTGCGGGCGTGGCACCAGTAAAGTTTCTCGCCAAAATCGCCTCCGACATGAATAAACCCAACGGCCAGTTTGTGATTACGCCGGCAGAAGTTCCGACATTTTTACAAACCTTACCACTGGCAAAAATCCCCGGCGTCGGCAAAGTCTCGGCGGCAAAACTGGAAGCGATGGGGCTGCGGACCTGCGGTGATGTACAAAAGTGTGATCTGGTGATTCTGCTTAAACGCTTTGGCAAATTTGGCCGCATTTTGTGGGAGCGTAGTCAGGGGATTGACGAGCGCGACGTTAACAGCGAACGGTTACGAAAATCCGTCGGCGTGGAACGCACGATGGCGGAAGATATTCATCACTGGTCTGAATGTGAAGCGATTATCGAGCGGCTGTATCCGGAACTTGAACGCCGTCTGGCAAAGGTAAAACCTGATTTACTGATTGCTCGCCAGGGAGTGAAATTAAAGTTCGACGATTTTCAGCAAACCACTCAGGAGCACGTCTGGCCGCGGCTGAATAAAGCTGACTTAATCGCCACCGCGCGTAAAACCTGGGATGAACGCCGCGGCGGGCGAGGTGTGCGTCTGGTGGGGCTGCACGTGACGTTACTGGATCCGCAAATGGAAAGACAACTGGTGCTGGGATTATGAATAACATACAAATAAGAAACTATCAGCCTGGCGATTTTCAGCAACTATGCGCTATTTTCCTTAGAGCGGTTACGATGACCGCCAGTCAGCATTATTCACCACAACAAATTGCTGCCTGGGCGCAGATTGACGAATCTCGCTGGAAGGAGAAACTCGCGAAATCACAAGTGCGGGTTGCAGTCATTAATGCACAACCGGTTGGTTTTATTTCCCGCATTGAACATTATATCGATATGTTATTTGTTGACCCTGAATACACCCGCCGTGGGGTTGCCAGTGCTTTGTTAAAACCTTGGATTAAGTCTGAATCCGAACTTACGGTGGACGCCAGCATAACCGCAAAACCCTTTTTTGAACGTTATGGTTTTCAGACAGTTAAGCAGCAGCGCGTTGAATGCCGGGGAGCGTGGTTTACTAATTTTTATATGCGATATAAACCGCAACATTAAATCCAGCTTGCAATGAAAATAACGCCCGCCTGGTATGTGCGCGTTTTCTGATTCCACAAACTGCAAGGAGGTAAATCATGACAAATCCTTTATCAATGACTCTTTGCAGACCTTTCCAGGATTAATTCTTTTTTTCTTGCCCTGGATTCGTCTGCCATTTCCTGATTTTTATATTTATATACTCTAAATAATTCGAGTTGCAGGAAGGCGACAAGCGAGTGAATCGCCAGGAGCTTACATAAGTAAGTGACTGGGGTGAACGAACGCAGTCGCAGTTCATGCAACTTGAAGTATGACGAGTATAAATGGAATGGTACATGGGCAAATATATTCGTCCCTTATCCGATGCGGTATTTACCATCGCATCTGATGACCTGTGGATCGAGAGTTTAGCGATCCAACAATTACACACCACGGCAAATTTACCCAACATGCAGCGCGTAGTGGGGATGCCAGATTTACACCCCGGACGCGGCTACCCGATTGGCGCAGCGTTCTTCTCTGTTGGTCGTTTTTACCCGGCAAGACGTCGCGGTAACGGTGCTGGAAACCGAAGCCGGGCGTTATCCTGACACGCTGCGTTCGTCGGGGCCGGGCGGTCAACATGTCAATAAAACCGACTTGGCGGTACGCGCCACGCATCTGGCATCCGGTATTAGCGTGAAGGTTCAGTCAGAGCGCAGCCAGCATGCTAACAAACGGCTGGCGCGATTGCTGATTGCCTGGAAGCTGGGGCAGCAGCAACAGGAAAATAGCGCGGCGCTGAAATCGCAGCGGCGAATGTTCCATCACCAGATTGAACGTGGCAACCCGCGACGAACGTTCACAGGGATGGCTTTTATCGAAGGATAATGAAGGATGAAACAGCCGGAAGGCGATTAAACGCCATCCGGCAGCAAATCAAATAATTACTTCGCCGGAATTTCTTTCAGCAGTTCAGTCAGCAGTGTCCAGTAATGACCTACGCTTTCGATGTGAACTTGCTCATCCGGAGAGTGTGGACCGGTGATTGTTGGCCCGATAGAAACCATGTCCATTTCCGGATACGGTTTTTTGAACAGACCACATTCCAGGCCCGCGTGGATAATCTGGATGTTCGGCGTCTTGTTGAACAGGCGCTGATAGGTTTCACGTACCAGATGCATCACCGGAGAATTAGCGTCCGGCTGCCAGCCAGGATATGCGCCTTTCGCTTCGGTTTTCGCGCCAGCCAGTTTACCCAGCGAATCCAGCATGCTCACCACGTAGTCTTTACCGCTGTCGATCAGAGAACGGATCAGACAGTGAATTTCTACGTTATTGTCAGTCATGGTCACCACACCGACGTTCAGGGAGGTTTCGACCACACCTTTTGCCACGTCGGAGTTGCGGATCACACCGTTCGGGGTGGCGTTCAGCAGACGAATAAAGGTATCGCGAGATTTCGCAATCAGGGCAGCTTTATCGTTCGCTACAGAGTCCAGCAACAAGGCCAGATTTTTCTCTTTCTCTGCCAGCTCGTTTTTCAGGATCTCCTGATAGGTATTCACCAGAGATTTCAGTGCGTCGACTTTATCAACTGCGACAGCAATGGTCGCAAAGGCTTCACGCGGGATGGCGTTACGCAGTGTGCCGCCGTTGAAATCGATAAGGCGCAGATCCAGTTCTTCCGCATGACCCGCCAGGAAGCGCACCAGCAGTTTGTTGGCATTACCCAGGCCAACGTGGATTTCACCGCCGGAGTGACCGCCTTTCAGACCTTTTAAGGTTAACTTGAAGGTTTCAAAACCAGCTGGAACCGCTTCACGATCTAAATGCAGGTTGGACGTGAAGTCGATACCCCCCGCACAACCCATGTAGATTTCACCTTCTTCTTCGGAGTCGGTGTTAATCAGAATATCAGCCTGCAACCAGTTGCTCTGTAAGCCGAACGCACCGTCCATACCGGCTTCTTCGGTCATGGTCAGCAGCACTTCCAGCGGGCCGTGAACCACGTTTTCGTCAGCCAGAACCGCCAGCGCAGACGCCATACCAATGCCGTTATCTGCACCCAGCGTGGTGCCGCGCGCTTTAACCCATTCGCCATCAATATAAGGCTGGATAGGATCTTTCGTGAAGTCATGCACGGTGTCGTTATTTTTCTGCGGCACCATATCGAGGTGGGCCTGTAAGACGACCGGTTTACGATTTTCCATACCTGCGGTAGCAGGTTTACGAATCAGGATATTACCTACCTGATCGCGTTCGACATGGAAACCTTTCTCTTTTGCCCAACCAACAATGTATTCAGCGAGTTGCTCTTCATGATAGGACGGGTGAGGAATAGAACAGATTTTGGCAAAAATATCCCACAGCGGCTGTGGAGATAATTGAGACAGTTCAGACACGTTAAGTCTCCTTGTCGATCACCCGCAAAACAGTATTGCAGGTCACAGGGTTAGCAGAAAATGTTGTCAACACAAGACAGGCTTGCGAGATATGTTTGAGAATACCACTTTATCCCGCGTCAGGGAGAGGCAGTGCGTAAAAAGACGCGGACTCATGTGAAATACTGGTTTTTAGTGCGCCAGATCTCTATAATCTCGCGCAACCTATTTTCCCCTCGAACACTTTTTAAGCCGTAGATAAACAGGCTGGGACACTTCACATGAGCGAAAAATACATCGTCACCTGGGACATGTTGCAGATCCATGCACGTAAACTCGCAAGCCGACTGATGCCTTCTGAACAATGGAAAGGCATTATTGCCGTAAGCCGTGGCGGTCTGGTACCGGGTGCGTTACTGGCGCGTGAACTGGGTATTCGTCATGTCGATACCGTTTGTATTTCCAGCTACGATCACGACAACCAGCGCGAGCTTAAAGTGCTGAAACGCGCAGAAGGCGATGGCGAAGGCTTCATCGTTATTGATGACCTGGTGGATACCGGTGGTACTGCGGTTGCGATTCGTGAAATGTATCCAAAAGCGCACTTTGTCACCATCTTTGCAAAACCGGCTGGTCGTCCGCTGGTTGATGATTATGTTGTTGATATCCCGCAAGATACCTGGATCGAACAGCCGTGGGATATGGGCGTCGTATTCGTCCCGCCAATCTCCGGTCGCTAATCTTTTCAACGCCTGGCACTGCCGGGCGTTGTTCTTTTTAACTTCAGGCGGGTTACAATAGTTTCCAGTAAGTATTCTGGAGGCTGCATCCATGACACAGGCAAACCTGAGCGAAACCCTGTTCAAACCCCGCTTTAAACATCCTGAAACCTCGACGCTAGTCCGCCGCTTTAATCACGGCGCACAACCGCCTGTGCAGTCGGCCCTTGATGGTAAAACCATCCCTCACTGGTATCGCATGATTAACCGTCTGATGTGGATCTGGCGCGGCATTGACCCACGTGAAATCCTCGACGTCCAGGCACGTATTGTGATGAGCGATGCCGAACGTACCGACGATGATTTATACGATACGGTGATTGGCTACCGCGGCGGCAACTGGATTTATGAGTGGGCCACCCAGGCGATGGTGTGGCAACAAAAAGCCTGTGCGGAAGAAGATCCGCAACTCAGTGGTCGACACTGGCTGCATGCGGCTACGTTGTACAACATTGCCGCCTATCCTCATCTGAAAGGAGATGACCTGGCTGAGCAAGCGCAGGCTTTGTCAAACCGCGCCTATGAAGAGGCCGCTCAGCGTCTACCGGGCACGATGCGGCAGATGGAGTTTACCGTACCTGGCGGTGCGCCCATCACCGGCTTTTTGCATATGCCGAAAGGCGATGGCCCGTTCCCGACAGTATTAATGTGTGGTGGTCTGGATGCGATGCAGACGGACTATTACAGCCTGTATGAACGTTATTTTGCGCCGCGCGGCATTGCGATGCTGACTATTGATATGCCGTCGGTGGGCTTTTCATCAAAATGGAAGCTCACCCAGGACTCCAGCCTGTTGCATCAGCACGTCTTAAAGGCGCTGCCTAACGTACCGTGGGTGGATCACACTCGCGTCGCGGCCTTTGGTTTCCGTTTCGGCGCTAACGTTGCCGTGCGTCTGGCATATCTTGAATCGCCGCGTCTGAAAGCGGTTGCCTGTCTTGGTCCGGTAGTTCATACCCTGTTGAGTGATTTTAAGTGCCAGCAACAGGTGCCGGAAATGTATCTTGACGTTCTGGCGAGTCGTTTGGGGATGCATGATGCTTCCGATGAAGCGTTGCGCGTGGAGCTGAATCGCTATTCATTAAAAGTGCAAGGATTGCTGGGACGTCGCTGCCCAACGCCAATGTTATCAGGCTACTGGAAGAACGATCCGTTCAGCCCGGAAGAGGACTCACGCTTAATCACCTCATCATCTGCTGACGGTAAATTATTAGAGATCCCATTTAACCCGGTGTATCGGAATTTTGACAAAGGTCTTCAGGAAATCACCGACTGGATCGAAAAACGCTTGTGTTAAAAATTTGCTAAATTTTGCCAATTTGGTAAAACAGTTGCATCACAACAGGAGATAGCAATGACGTTACCGAGTGGACACCCGAAGAGCAGATTGATCAAAAAATTTACCGCACTAGGCCCGTATATTCGTGAAGGTAAGTGCGAAGATAATCGATTCTTTTTCGATTGTCTGGCTGTATGCGTCAACGTGAAACCGGCACCGGAAGTGCGTGAGTTCTGGGGCTGGTGGATGGAGCTTGAAGCGCAGGAATCCCGTTTTACCTACAGTTACCAGTTTGGTCTGTTCGATAAAGCAGGCGACTGGAAGAGCGTTCCGGTAAAAGACACTGAAGTGGTTGAACGACTGGAGCACACCCTGCGTGAGTTTCACGAGAAACTGCGTGAACTGCTGACGACGCTGAATCTGAAGCTGGAACCGGCGGATGATTTTCGTGACGAGCCGGTGAAGTTAACGGCGTGAGTGAAATGTGCCGGATGCATCACATCCGGCAATAATCATTAAAACTGATAGGTCATGCCAACCGCGACAATATCATCATTATTAATATTCAATTTGTTATCGCTATCCAGTTGGTTGATTTTATAATCAACAAACGCTGACATATTTTTGTTGAAATAATATGTAGCCCCGACATCGATATAATTGACCAGATCTTCATCACCGATACCTTCAATATCTTTCCCTTTCGATAAGACATAACCCAGCGATGGACGCAGACCAAAATCAAACTGGTATTGAGCGACCGCTTCAAAGTTCTGTGTCTTATTGGCAAAGCCGCCAGTTATTGGCGTCATTTTGCGTGTTTCAGAATAAAAAGTTGCCAGATAAATATTATTGGCATCGTATTTCAGACCTGTTGCCCACGCTTCTGCACGCTTGCCTGTGCCACGGCTTTGCAGGTTCTGCTCGTTGGTGCGATCTGAGTTGGTATAGGCCCCACTAATGGCGAAATCGCTGCCGCCAAAGTCATATGTCAATGACGTGCCGAAGCCATCGCCGTTTTGCTTTTTAACGTCGCGGTTTTCGTTTTTCCCTTGATATTGCAGGGTTAAGTTCAGGCCATCGATAACGCCGAAGAAGTCGGTGTTCCGATACGTCGCCAGACCGCTGGCGCGTTTGGTCATAAAGTTGTCGGTCTGCGCCGAGGAGTCGCCACCAAATTCCGGGAACATATCGGTCCAGGCTTCCACGTCATACAACGCGCCCAGGTTACGACCATAATCGAAAGAACCCAAATCTTTATATTTCAACCCGGCAAAAGCGAGACGCGTTTTTTGCTGTGCAGTATCACTCTCTGCTTTATTACCGGCAAACTCTGCTTCCCAACGACCATAACCAGTCAGTTGATCGTTAATTTGTGTTTCGCCTTTAAAACCAAAACGGATATAACTCTGGTCGCCATCTTTACTGTCGTTATCACTCATATAATGCATGGCTTTAACTTTGCCATAGACATCCAGTTTATTACCGTCTTTGTTATATATTTCTGCGGCCTGTACGGATGCAGATGCCACAATGCCCATCACCACTAATGCCAGAGTGCTCTTTTTCATTTTCATTCCTGATTTTAATTAACGCGCGAATATTCAGCGGGAGAGCCCCGTTGAAAACAGGAAAGTTTTTAACCTGAGATTGTTAAAGATATATTACAGATTAATGATATTCTTAAAATGTGGTAATTTAGTAAATCTGTAATAAAAGCGTAAACAACTGCCGCTACGCTTGCTGATCCCGCGCAACAAAACACCATGCTTTGCTCGCAGATGGTTGGCAACCGACGACAGTCCTGCTAAAACGTTCGTTTGATATCATTTTTCCTAAAATTGAATGGCAGAGAATCATGAGTGACAGCCAGACGCTGGTGGTAAAACTCGGCACCAGTGTGCTAACAGGCGGATCGCGCCGCCTGAACCGTGCCCATATCGTTGAACTTGTTCGCCAGTGCGCGCAGTTACATGCCGCCGGGCATCGGATTGTTATTGTGACGTCGGGCGCGATCGCCGCCGGACGTGAGCACCTGGGTTACCCGGAACTGCCAGCGACTATCGCCTCGAAACAACTGCTGGCGGCGGTAGGGCAGAGTCGACTGATTCAACTGTGGGAACAGCTGTTTTCGATTTATGGCATTCACGTCGGGCAAATGCTGCTGACTCGTGCTGATATGGAAGACCGTGAACGCTTCCTGAACGCCCGCGACACCCTGCGTGCGTTGCTCGATAACAATATCGTTCCGGTAATCAATGAGAACGATGCTGTCGCTACGGCAGAGATTAAAGTCGGCGATAACGACAACCTTTCTGCACTGGCGGCGATTCTGGCGGGTGCCGATAAACTGTTGTTACTGACCGATCAAAAAGGTTTGTATACCGCTGACCCGCGCAGTAATCCGCAGGCAGAATTGATTAAAGATGTTTACGGTATTGATGACGCATTGCGCGCGATAGCCGGTGACAGCGTTTCAGGCCTCGGAACTGGCGGCATGAGTACCAAATTGCAGGCCGCGGACGTGGCTTGCCGTGCGGGTATCGACACCATTATTGCCGCGGGCAGCAAGCCGGGCGTTATTGGTGATGTGATGGAAGGCATTTCCGTCGGTACGCTGTTCCATGCCCAGGCGACTCCGCTTGAAAACCGTAAACGCTGGATTTTCGGTGCGCCGCCTGCGGGTGAAATCACGGTAGATGAAGGGGCAACCGCCGCCATTCTTGAACGCGGCAGCTCCCTGTTGCCGAAAGGCATTAAAAGCGTGACTGGCAATTTCTCGCGTGGTGAAGTCATCCGCATTTGCAACCTCGAAGGTCGCGATATCGCCCACGGTGTCAGTCGTTACAACAGCGATGCATTACGCCGTATTGCCGGACACCACTCGCAAGAAATTGATGCAATACTGGGATATGAATACGGCCCGGTTGCCGTTCACCGTGATGACATGATTACCCGTTAAGGAGCTGGCCGATGCTGGAACAAATGGGCATTGCCGCGAAGCAAGCCTCGTATAAATTAGCGCAACTCTCCAGCCGCGAAAAAAATCGCGTGCTGGAAAAAATCGCCGATGAACTGGAAGCACAAAGCGAAATCATCCTCAACGCTAACGCCCAGGATGTTGCTGACGCGCGAGCCAATGGCCTTAGCGAAGCGATGCTTGACCGTCTGGCACTGACGCCCGCACGGCTGAAAGGCATTGCCGACGATGTACGTCAGGTGTGCAACCTCGCCGACCCGGTGGGGCAGGTAATCGATGGCGGCGTACTGGACAGCGGCCTGCGTCTTGAGCGTCGTCGCGTACCGCTGGGGGTTATTGGCGTGATTTATGAAGCGCGCCCGAACGTGACGGTTGATGTCGCTTCGCTGTGCCTGAAAACCGGTAATGCGGTGATCCTGCGTGGTGGCAAAGAAACCTGTCGCACTAACGCGGCAACGGTGGCGGTGATTCAGGACGCCCTGAAATCCTGTAGCTTACCGGCTGGTGCCGTGCAGGCGATTGATAATCCTGACCGTGCGCTGGTCAGTGAAATGCTGCGTATGGATAAATACATCGACATGCTGATCCCGCGCGGCGGGGCTGGTTTGCATAAACTGTGCCGCGAACAGTCGACGATCCCGGTGATCACAGGTGGTATAGGCGTATGCCATATTTACGTTGATGAAAGTGCAGAGATCGCTGAAGCATTAAAAGTGATTGTCAACGCCAAAACTCAGCGTCCGAGCACATGTAATACGGTAGAAACGTTGCTGGTGAATAAAAACATCGCCGATAGCTTCCTGCCCGTATTAAGCAAACAAATGGCGGAAAGCGGCGTGACATTACACGCAGATGCAGCTGCGCTGACACAGTTGCAGGCAGGCCCCGCGAAGGTGGTGACTGTTAAAGCGGAAGAGTATGACGATGAGTTTCTGTCATTAGATTTGAACGTCAAAATCGTCAGCGATCTTGACGATGCCATCGCCCATATTCGTGAACACGGCACACAACACTCCGATGCGATCCTGACCCGCGATATGCGCAACGCCCAGCGTTTTGTTAACGAAGTGGATTCGTCCGCTGTTTACGTTAACGCCTCTACGCGTTTTACCGACGGCGGCCAGTTTGGTCTGGGTGCGGAAGTGGCGGTAAGCACACAAAAACTCCACGCGCGTGGCCCAATGGGGCTGGAAGCACTGACCACTTACAAGTGGATCGGCATTGGTGATTACACCATTCGTGCGTAAATAAAACCGGGTGATGCAAAAGTAGCCATTTGATTCACAAGGCCATTGACGCATCGCCCGGTTAGTTTTAACCTTGTCCACCGTGATTCACGTTCGTGAACATGTCCTTTCAGGGCCGATATAGCTCAGTTGGTAGAGCAGCGCATTCGTAATGCGAAGGTCGTAGGTTCGACTCCTATTATCGGCACCATTTAAATCAAGTAGTTACTCCATATTTAAATACACCACCTTTTCCTGCTGTGCCGTATTTGTGCCATTGTAACCCTGGCAATTAATCAAAATACTGTTCTGACATCAGGCAATGCAGGTGCAGACATTTAAGCCAATTGCTGCCGCCATTCCTTGACGTGGTCAATCAGGGCGCGGAGCTTTGGTGCAATATTGCGACGCTGTGGGAAATACAGATAGAAGCCCGGAAATTGTGGAAGAAAGTCATCAAGCAGAGATACAAGCTTACCGCTTTCAATATACGGCCTGAAAGTTTCCTGAGTGGCAATTGTTATTCCTCCACCGGCAAGAGCCAGCCGCAACATCAGACGCAGATCATTAGTCGTAATCTGCGGTTCAATCGCAAGGTCGAAAGCTCTCCCGTTTTCTTCAAATGGCCAGCGATAAGGCGCAACCTCCGGGGACTGACGCCAGCCGATACACTTATGATTCACAAGTTCACGCGGATGAACAGGTGTGCTGTTGGCTGCGAGATAGGAGGGAGAGGCAACGACCATTTCACGCTGCCTGATTTGCAGTACGGGCTATTTCTGATGGCTTACGGCAGGAAAGCTCGAAAATCCGTGTGACCTGCGTAAATCCTGGCGTTGTCGAAAGTGAACTGGCTTCAACCATTACCCATGTGGAAACCATGAAGGCAATGGACGCCTACCGTTCTGTTGCACTTCAACCTGCGGATATTGCCCGTGCGGTAAGGCATATTATTGAATCTCCCGAAAGCGTTGATACAACCGAAATTACCATCAGACCCACTGCATCTGCAAACTGAAGAATAACTATTACATTCACGTTTTATTAAATAGGTCAGAAGGAAGATTTATATATCCCTGTGTTTTTCATAGCAAGATGCATTATGTATTGCTCACCCCGAAGGAGATGAAGGTTTAATTACAGAAGGAGTATTTTCTCTTGGAGTAAATATGACTCATGTTTAATACCTATGTATATAAAACTCATCCTCTCAATTGTCAGGAGAATTAACATGAATACTATCTGTTCTTTAATTGTTGTGGTTGCACTGTCTTTATTATCATTCAGTAGCGTCGCCAAAACGATTACTGCCGTCGGTTCAACCATTAACAGCACTGAAAAAGAAATTTCTTTACGGGCAGAAAAACAAGGGAAATCATATAAAATTCTGGGCGCGTTTTTTAAGAACAGAGTTTATATGATAGCAAAGTTAACACCAGTCAGTAAAAATGATGCTTCATAAGGCTCATGGTATAATTTTTAAGACATGATCAAGAAGCACGTCTATTGACTCAAAATTGTCATTTGTCAGGCAATGGAATACCTGACAAATGACGCTATCCCAATCTATTGTACCAGTCGTTCTGCTAATTCTACCGATGCTTCGGTCTGGAGTAGTAAAGTAATATTGGACACAGTTTTATTTTCTCTCTTTTTCGAGGGCTGTATATGAACAGGAAGAATACATCCCTAAGCGGTTAATGCTGGCGTAATCAATAGACCAGCATTAATCACAGATGATTACCAATCAGACAGAAATGGTTAAATCGTCGAATTCATATTTAATACGTTTTCTTACGCCGCTGAACAGCTTGAAAAGGATGCATATTTTAAATATCAGTGAAATGAACAGTTTATTGCCGTTATTAATAGAAATGGAGGGATAAATACGCGTATTCTACTGTTGCAACAAAAACAACGATATTGATCGGTTTTCATAATGGAGTAACCTGACAGATATGAAAATGTTGATTGAGGCTAAATGCCCGGATTAAGGTTGTCGAGGGGAGCCAGGTGGTTTTTTCTTTTGGATGATCTCCATTGCTGGATAGTCCCCTTGTACAGATAAGTCTGCTCTTTCTCGCTCAAAGCAGACCCTGGAATTGAACGCAGAGTGACTACCTGACACAATATTGCACCGTGAAGAGTCGGTCGTTGTTAACGTTCAGATTTTCAATGTATCAATGACCATCCGCAGAGCGGGGGAGACGTTGCGATGAGGGTAATAGAGAAACAATCCCTCCATTCGCAGGCTGTAACGCTGCAACACTCTGATAAGCTTACCGTGTTCTAAATCATCCGCGACCAGTTCAACAGGAACATAGGCCAACCCGAGGCCCAGCCGGGCGGCTTCTGCTTCCATATAGCTGTCGGAAAAGGCCCATTGTCCTTCGGGTTGATGAGTGATTTTTTTATCATCCTGATTGAGTTCCCACTGGTATACGCTGCCGTCGGCAAACTGATAGGCGATACAGGGATGCGCCTTTAAATCCGCCGGAGTTTGCGGAAAACCATAGCGACGAAAATGTTCCGGAGTCCCCACAATTGCCATCTCCATATCGGGCGTGATGCGTACCGCGACCATACCCTGGCCGACTTCAGGCCCCAGGCGGACACCTGCATCGAATCTTTCCTCGATGATATCGACGAACCGGCTCTCATTTATCAGTTCAAGCCGGATATCAGGATATCGCTGTTTAAATACCGCCAGCTTTGGCAGCAGGCATTTATCAATCGCGTGCTGGCTGGCATTGATACGCACCGTGCCGGAGGGCGTCTCTCGATAGTGCGCCAGCGTGGCAAGCCCAAGATCTAACATTTCAAATCCAGATGCCGTCTTCTGGTAGAGCTGCTCGCCTGCTTGCGTCAGAGACAGTTTACGCGTGGTGCGCACCAGCAGCTGGACGCCCAGCCTTTCTTCAAGCTCGCGAACAGAACGGCTGACTCCTGACTGAGCAAGACCCAGCCGCTTAGCCGCTGCGGTAAAGCTGCCTTCCCGCACCACCTGCATAAACAGGTATAGCTCGTTGTAGTTCTCCCTTTTTGCCATTGAAACATTCCCCTTCATGCCGGCAATCTCAGCATTAATTTATAACAATATGGTATTAATCTTAGCATTAATCGCCCCCTAATCAGCACTAATTCTGCTCACTATAATGACCCCATCAAAGTAAAGCACCGCAGCGTTGTCCGTCGGAAACCTGTATCTCTCTGTTGTTTTTTATGGGGATTTTTATGAAAGCCTTCACCCGAACGCTAAAAACCGCGATGCCGGCCATGCTGCTTTTCGCATCATTAAGTGGAGTCACGACAATGAGTTATGCTGATTCAACCAATCCTAATGCCCCTGTGTCCATGACAGATAAATGGGATAAAACGTTCGCCGAGAGCCAGAAAGTCGATCATCGTAAAGTATCGTTCCCGAACCGATATGGCATCACCTTAGTGGGCGATCTTTACCTGCCTAAAGACCGTGGCGATCGCAAGCTGGCGGCGATTGCGGTCAGTGGGCCATTTGGCGCGGTGAAAGAGCAATCCAGCGGCTTGTATGCGCAGACGCTGGCGGAACGAGGGTTTGTTACCCTGGCGTTCGATCCTTCTTACACCGGGGAAAGCGGCGGCTATCCGCGAAACGTCGCCTCACCGGATATCAACACTGAAGATTTCAGCGCGGCGGTGGATTTCTTAGGGCTGCAAAAAGAGGTAGATCGCAACCGTATCGGGCTGCTCGGTATTTGTGGCTGGGGCGGCATGGCGCTGAACGACGCGGCGATGGATACCCGCGTTAAAGCGGTTGCTACCAGCGTGATGTATGACATGAGCCGGGCGATGGGCCATGGTGTGGGGGATGGCGAAGACCGTTATTCTACCGCCGACCGTCGTGCTGTTCTGCAATATCTGAATGAACAGCGCTGGAAGGATGCGCAGAGCGGAACGTTCGCTCACGGTGGTCATGATATTAATGTCGATAGCAACGGCAAGGTCAGTGCGGGCGAGCGCATTCTGCCAGAAACGCTGCCGGCAAATCCTCATCCGGTACTGAAAGAGTTCTTTGACTACTATCGCATGCCGCGCGGCTTCCACGAACGTTCCGTTAACTCTACCGGGGCGTGGACGGCAACGATGCCGCTGTCATTTATGAATATGCCGCTGCTGAGCTACGCCAGTGAAATCACCATCCCGACGCTGATTGTGACCGGTGAGAAAGCGCATTCACGCTATTTTGCTGAAGATGCTTACAAGGCGGTTGGCAGTAACGACAAAGAGCTGGTGGTGGTACCAGGGGCAAATCACGTGGACCTGTACGATAACGTGGCCGGAAAAATACCTTTCGCGAAGTTCGAACAATTTTTCCAGACCAAACTGAAATAAAACCTCTCCTGAATTGATGCAAAGCCACCGGTCTATGGCCGGTGGCTTTTATCCTGATCTTTGTGAAATTTCACTATGTCGACACTAAGCCAAACACCATCACCTCATCATCAGCACGCATACTGGGGCGGTATTTTTGCCATGACCCTGTGCGTGTTTGTGCTGATTGCTTCTGAATTTATGCCCGTCAGCCTGCTCACGCCGATTGCCCGTGACCTGGGCGTGACGGAGGGGCTGGCAGGGCGGGGGATTGCTATCTCCGGTGCGCTGGCGGTTCTGACCAGCCTGACGCTTTCAACGCTAGCTGGAAAGATGAATCGTAAGTTCCTGCTGCTGGGGATGACGGTTCTGATGGCCGTATCGGGGCTTATTATTGCGCTGGCTACCAGTTATCTGATGTATATGGTCGGTCGTGCGATGATTGGTGTGGCCATTGGCGGATTCTGGTCGATGTCAGCGGCAACGGCGATTCGTCTGGTGCCGCAGCATCAGGTCACGCGTGCGCTGGCGATTTTCAACGCCGGTAATGCGCTGGCGACGGTCGTGGCCGCGCCGCTGGGAAGCTATCTGGGGGCTACGGTCGGATGGCGAGGCGCTTTCTTGTGCCTGGTGCCCATGGCGGTTGTCGCCTTTATCTGGCAGTGCATTAGTCTGCCCAGCATGGATGCGAATAAAAGCCACACGTCATGTGGCGCGGTATTCCGCTTATTTAGCCGCCGCATGGTTGTGGTCGGCATGATAGCTTGTGGCCTGTTTTTCATGGGGCAGTTTGCGCTATTCACCTATGTGCGCCCGTTTCTGGAGTCGGTGACACGGGTTAATTCCTTAGGCTTGTCGTTGATTTTGCTGATTATCGGCGTGGCCGGTTTTATTGGCACGCTGGTTGTTTCGACATTTCTCAACAGAAAATTCTACCCCACGCTGATGGCCATACCCGGACTGATGGCCGTCATTGCCATCGGTCTGATGCTTACCGGGCATCACGTCTGGACGGTCTCGCTGCTGTTAGGACTCTGGGGCATGCTGGCCACCGCCGCGCCAACCGGATGGTGGACATGGATTGCGCGTACGTTGCCTGACAACGCCGAAGCCGGAGGCGAGCTCATGGTCGCGGTGATTCAGCTCTCAATCGCCCTTGGATCAACGGCAGGAGGCATCGTGTTTGACCGCCTTGGCTGGCAGAGTACGTTTGCCATGAGTAGTGTGCTGCTCCTTTGCGCGGGCGTACTGACCTTTGTTACCGCACGCCAGAAGGCCGGTGCGCTTTAGTCCGGCGAGGGCGCGCGTTGCTGAATAAGTTACACAAGGCGATGAGCACCCACTATGGGTAGGGCGCTCTTTTAAACGATTTAGGTGATTTTCTAAAACGGCTACTGCAGATTTTTCTCTTAATTTATGGTATTTCCCCCGGAGGTGAGAAAGCGCTTTCCACGCCCGGCCGCAAGGATCAGGACGACGGGGGCAGGCATGAATCCTCCTCCTGATGGAGACGTACAGAGGCGACTTCTGCCAGCACGGAGAGTGCCAGAGTATGCGCATCCCGGGCTTTGGGGAATATCCCGACGGGTGCCCGGATTTGCGCTGTCTCCTCCCTGGACCATCCCCGCTCGTGGAGCTTTTGCAGACGTAAAGTGTGGGTTCGATAGCTGCCCAATGCGCCGAGATAAAAGGGTTTTGCCTCTCGCGCGGCCTGCAACACTGGCAGCTCCCGGTTGAGATCATGGCACAGCAAAATGACCGCCGTATCGGTATCGATCTGAGCGCTGGCTGAGGCCGGAAAAAGATCGAAGATATGGCTGTCATAGCCTGTGGCTGCTGCAAGACTCGCGGTTGCCTGCGCCTCAAGAGAACGTCCGTAAATCATCAGCCTGACGCATGGCCTGAACCCCACCTCAAAGCCATTGAGATTCCAGCCCGTTCGGGTTTGCGTGGGCAGGCACACCAACGATTGTGCTTGCGGATCGTAGCGCAGCCCCGCCGGTTTTCTCTGTTCCAGGCGGTTCAGCACGGCGAGCAGAGGCTGTGCCGAGCGTAGTTTATGGAGCGTCAGCGTGATCCCACCGCCGCAGGGCAGAACGATGTCAAACCACGGCGAACCTTCGCCATAGCGAATTTCGCGATCGCAGCCTGAGCCCATCATCTCCAGCGCTTCAAAAGCGGCAGCGGCCTCCACGCAGCCGCCAGAGACAAAACCGCAGTAACGACCATCTTCGCGCACCACCATCTGCGCCCCGAGCGGGCGCGCCGCGCCGCCGCGTATCTCCACCAGCGTCACCAGCACCGCTCCTTTACCGGACATTAGCGCCTCTACGGCGAAGCGCAGAATGGTCCGGTGGTCATCGGTGAGAAACGCCTGCTCTGGCTTATGCCAGTGTTCGTCTTTATCAAAAAGCGGGTATGACATTGTTCCTCCTTAAACCACATCCGGCAGCTTATCGAGCAGCTTATCCAGAGTGATGGGATAATCCCGTACCCGAATACCGGTGGCGTTATACACCGCGTTGGCGATAGCCGCGCTCACACCACACAGGCCCAGCTCACCGACACCTTTGGCCTTCATCGGGGAGGATATGGGGTCGGTATCATCCAGGAAAATCACTTCCTGTTTTGGGATATCCGCATGGACCGGCACCTCATATCCCGCCATATCGTGATTAACGAAGTAGCCCAAACGGTCATCCACCGCCAGCTCCTCCATCAGTGCCGCGCCCATGCCCATAGTCATTGCGCCAATGACCTGGCTGCGTGCAGTTTTCGGATTCAGGATGCGTCCTGCAGCACACACAGCGAGCATACGCCGGACCCGAACTTCTCCCGTCGCGCTATGCACGCCGACCTCCACAAAATGCCCGGCAAAGGTCGACTGCTGGTACTCCTTGCTCAGTGTTCCGAATTCAATGCTCTCTTCCGCTGTCAGTCTGCCGCCTGCGGTGGCCTCATGTAGCATGGCGCTTCGGGTACCGTTGGTAATCTTGCCGTCGGCAAACTGCGACTGCTCAGGATCAAACCCGACTGCCGAGGCAATCATTTCGCGAAGCTTCACACAGGCGGCGTAAACGCCGGAGGTGGAGGTATTCGCGCCCCATTGTCCACCAGAACCCGCAGAAACCGGGAAGCTGGAATCGCCGAGGTGAACCGCAACCTGCTCCAGCGGTACGCCAAGCATTTCCGCTGCCGTCTGGGCCAGAATGGTGTAGCTGCCGGTGCCAATGTCGGTCATGTCCGTTTCCACGGCAACGGTGCCGTTTTGTTCGAGGTGAACCCGAGCCCCCGATTTTTCCAGCAGATTATTGCGAAAGCCCGCCGCTACGCCGTGGCCGACTAGCCACTCCCCGTCGCGCACCTGTCCGGGTGTGGAGTTGCGCTGCTTCCAGCCAAATTTATCCGCTCCGGTGCGCAAGCACTCGATAAGCTGACGGCGAGAGAAGCGGCGCGTCGGGTCGGCGGGGTCAACCTGAGTGTCATTCAGGATGCGAAACTCGACGGGATCGATGCCCGCTTTTTCCGCCAGTTCGTCGATCGCGATTTCGAGCGCCATCAGACCGGGGGCTTCGCCGGGCGCACGCATGGCGTTCCCTTCCGGCAAATCAAGCGTGGCGAGCCGCAGGCCGGTATGACGGTTTGCCCCGGCGTAGAGTAATTCGCTTTGCTGTACCGCCGTTTCCGGCGTGCCGCCGGGCAGGTTTCCGGACCAGCTTTCATGTGAGATAGCGGTGATTTTCCCGCTCTGGTCGGCACCGATACGCAAGTGCTGAAGGGTGGCGGGGCGGTGCGTGGTGTTATTGGGAATAGTGGGGCGGGGGAGCATCACTTTAACCGGACGTTTCACCGCTCGGGCGGCGAGGGCTGCCAGCAGTGCATCGCTTCTCAGGAACAGCTTGCCGCCAAACCCTCCGCCGATATACGGGGAGATAATACGCACATTCTCCACGGGCACTTTTAGCGTTTTTGCCAGATCGGTGCGGCACCAGTCAATCATCTGATTTGAGGTCCAGAGAGTAAGCTTATTTCCATCCCAGACGGCCATCGAGGCATGCGGCTCCATCGCCATATGGCTCTGGTCCGGGGTCGTGTAGGTAGCATCAATCTTCACCGCAGCGGAGGTGAAAGCCCCGTCAAAGTCACCGACGTTTTTGTCGGGCGTGTCTTCCGGCGGCTGACTGACGGCCTGTTTTTCGTCCGCCAGGGAGTAAGCTCCTTTATTACGGCGATAGTGCGCCTGCACCAGCGAGGCCGCCGCTCGTGCCTGTTCGAAGGTCTCGGCCACTACCAGCGCAATGGCCTGATGATAGTGCTCAATAGTGGGGCCGCCTAACAGCCTGGCGGTGTTTTTGTCGCCTTTGCCGAGTGCCCCGGCGTTACTGGCGGTAATGACAGCCAGTACGCCCGGCGCTTTTTGCGCGGCGTCCGTATCAAGGGCGGTGAGGCGTCCTTTGGCAATGGCGGAACCGACGATATAGCCATAGGCGGCGTTGGGGGATTCTTCATGCCATTCGTAGGCGTAGCGTGCCGTGCCGGTAGTTTTCAGCGGTCCGTCGATGCGGTCATAGGGACGACCGACAACCTTCAGCTGATCGATCGGGTTTTCCCCTGCGGGTTTATCAAATTTCATGCTTGTGCCCTCGCTTCAGCCAGTACGGAGGCAAGCGTTCGCTTCGCCAACAGGAGTTTAAAGGTGTTTTCAGCGGTGGGATGGGCGCTGGCGAACAGCGCGTCATATACGGCCTGCGCCCCCTGGGATAGCTGAGCATCCGCAGCCTCAATGCGCCAGGGCTTATGTGCTACTCCGCCCAGCGCGACGCGCCCGCTGCCGTCAGGCTGAATAATCGCCGCGACCGATACCAGGGCAAAGGCGTAGGAGGCGCGATCGCGCACCTTACGGTAAATATGTTTTCCGCCGAGCGGCGGAGGTAACGTCACCGCAACGATAAGCTCACCGGGAAGCAGGGCGGTTTCAATGTGCGGCGTTTTCCCCGGTGGGTGATAAAAATCAGCCAGTGTGATACTGCGAGTCTTTCCCTCCGGCGTGATGGTTTCCACCACCGCATCCAGCAACCGCATTGCGACCGCCATATCGCTCGGATGGGTGGCAATGCAGGCTTCGCTTACGCCTACCACCGCGTGCTGACGGCTAAAGCCTTCAAGCGCCGCGCAGCCGCTCCCGGGCAGGCGCTTATTGCAGGGCTGATTGGTGTCGTAAAAATAGGGGCAGCGCGTGCGCTGGAGCAGATTACCTGCGGTGGTTGCCTGATTGCGTAACTGACCAGACGCGCCAGCGAGCAGGGCGCGGGAGAGTATCGCGTAATCACGACGCACGCGCTCGTGAGCCGCCAGGTCGGTGTTCCGTACCAGTGCGCCGATGCGCAGCCCACCCGCGTCGGTCACTTCAATCTTATCGAGCCCGAGCCCGTTCACATCGATAAGGTGGGTGGGCGTTTCAATTTCCAGCTTCATCAGGTCCAGCAGATTGGTCCCGCCCGCGATAAATTTTGCGCCGGGTACGCGCTGAGCGCTAAGTGCCGCCTCGGCCGGGGTGTTCACTCGTTCATAGGTAAACGCCTTCATGATTTTATCTCCCCCGCAGCGTCTTCAATGGCGGCAAGGATGTTAGCGTATGCACCACAGCGACAGATGTTGCCGCTCATACGTTCACGGATCTCATCGGCAGTTCTTTCTGGAGGGGAAACCAAATCGACCGTGACGTGACTGGGAATGCCGTCCTGAATCTCTTTTAGCACCGCTACTGATGAGCAAATTTGCCCGGAGGTGCAGTAGCCGCACTGGAAGCCATCATGCTTGATAAAGGCCGCCTGCATGGGGTGAAGATTATCTGGTGAACCCAGGCCTTCAATGGTGGTGATCTCGGCCCCCTGATGCATGACTGCAAGCGTCAGGCAGGCATTAAGCCTGCGACCATTGACCAGCACGGTACAGGCTCCGCACTGTCCGTGATCGCAACCTTTCTTGGTACCGATCAAATGCAGATTTTCACGCAAAGCGTCCAGTAGCGTGGTTCGGGTATCCACCTCAAGCTGCTCCGTTTTGCCGTTCACCTTAAGTGTCAGGGGCATTATCTCTGGCGCGGGTGTAGCTGCCGGAACGCTTGCCGCAAGCGTAGAATGAGGATAAACCACGGCGGTCGCTGCCGTTGCGGCGCTCACTTTAATCAGATCGCGACGGGTCAAACTAAAATCGTGCGGCTCGTGCTTCCCAACCCGATTATCTTCGGGGTATTCGCCTTGGTTGCTCATACCAGGCCTCCGGTATTCTAAAGGGGAAAATAAGAGTGCGTTGCGAGAGTGCTGATGCTTTTTTAAACGTTAAGCATAGTCGGCGACAGCAGGAGGATTATTCTTAAAACGCGAATGCAGCTATGAGTCCGGCTAATAAATTCATGTTCGCCGGGATGTTGATGAGGATGGGAGCTGTTTTATTGCTTTAGTTGTACGATGCAAAACCGATAAGGAAACCTGTGATTGTCAGCTCTGCATCACCCTGCAAATCTATGTCACTTCTAATATAAAAATAGGGAGAAATGATGGTGCTTATATTCATTGGCGATTAGGCAACCATCATTTTATACAAAACAATACAGTTCTTTACATTTGCCTTGTTTTATGAATACTCCTAAAGAGGTGTATAACATAATGGTACAAGCAGGGTAGATATGAATATATTTGAACAAACTCCACCTAACCGCAGACGTTATGGTCTTGCTGCATTCATTGGGCTGATTGCTGGCGTTGTTTCCGCATTTGTGAAGTGGGGGGCTGAAGTTCCATTGCCGCCACGTAGCCCGGTGGATATGTTTAATGCAGCGTGTGGCCCGGAATCCTTAATCAGGGCTGCTGGGCAAATTGATTGCTCGCGTAATTTTCTCAATCCTCCGTATATTTTTCTTCGAGACTGGCTGGGGCTGACAGATCCCAATGCGGCTGTTTATACCTTTGCCGGGCATGTCTTTAACTGGGTTGGTGTTACGCACATTATCTTTTCGATAGTGTTTGCTGTTGGTTATTGTGTGGTCGCTGAAGTATTTCCAAAAATTAAACTCTGGCAGGGCTTACTGGCAGGTGCTTTAGCCCAACTTTTTGTTCATATGATTTCATTCCCTCTCATGGGACTGACACCACCTCTGTTTGATCTCCCGTGGTATGAGAATGTTTCTGAAATTTTTGGACATTTAGTCTGGTTCTGGTCCATTGAAATTATTCGCAGAGATTTACGAAACAGAATTACTCATGAGCCAGACCCTGAGATCCCTTTAGGCTCAAACAGATAATGCATTGAATGATAAAAATGGCGCAAATACAGCGCCATTTTTATAGGTTAAAAACATTGCTTTTTATATTCTGATTCAGATAGTCAGTGAGTATATCGTGCTATTTCAGGATGATGTAGATCCGAAGAACGCTACAGAAGAGAGGCATTGTTGCAGGCAAATACAATAAGTTTCGGGTTTTGTTGTCCCTGAAAACGAAGCCCCGCTATTATCGCTGGCGGGGCAGTGCAATTAATTATTGTATATTTATAACGGTGTCAGCCCGTATTTAGCCCTTGCACGATTGCAAGCCTCATTGACTTCTCCGTTCTCACCAGACATGGCGAATTCTCTGCACGTGGACGATCGATTTTTATATATCGTGCAGCAGGCATTTTTGCCTGGGGTTCCTGCAAGGGCAATACATCGGGGGTTTTTCTGATTGGTACCGCTCATGCATCGGTGAAAAGGGGATATTTGTTCAGTGAGCCTGGCGGGAATGGTACCGCCAGCATCGTCGGCTTCGGCCCAGTAAAAAGAGACGCGGAAAAATGCACAACAGGCACCACACGTCATGCATGGATTCAGATTGCTCATAATTCACCAGTACAGCTATAAATCGTAAAGAGAACAGCGGTACATCGTATGTAAGAACGTACCGCGGTTGGCTGGTGTACTTTCGATAGTGTGAGTATTGAATGATTTCCAGCCGTTACCGATTTTACGTACTATTTCGTGAATAAACCACTCGTTAGCAGGCAGCCTGATACCTTTCTGTGTCTCCTGAACACTATGGTGTGCATATGAGAAAGCCCATCGTTACAGGTGACATTGACGATCGCTTCCACATCATTTAAACGTTTTTTGAGTCTCTGAGGTGGAATTCTTCCCTCGACCGATGGATAAGTATCAGTCCGCCGAAGGGGGCTTAGCCGGACAGGAATCGCTAATCTTAATGAATTTGTCGTTATAGACCAGATAATGATTCCCCGGCTGACGTAACTCAGGCTGATGAACCACGTCTCCCGGACGTAGATACCAGGCATCGCCTTCCTCTTCGGTCGAATCACATCCTGGCTTAATCAGTAGCTTAAACCACGTGTTGCCGGTGTTACTTACCGTTCCGGTCACCCGATCGAAGGACCATTTAAACTGAACCTGACGTGGTCGTACTACCAGAATGGTATCCATCACCACCACCGGCTCCGTGCTGACCTCGCCGCCGGTTGGGCTGCGTCTTGTCTGGTTACGAGTGGGGACCTCGCGAAATGAGACCCGGTAGTAGCGCTCGCGGTTATCCTGTGGACCATGATAGTAAAATTTAAAATACTCGCTCTCACCAGCCTGCAACGCCAGCTGGCGGGGGGCGAAAAGCAGTTCACCATCCACCGGTCGGGTGCGTAATTCACTGCTGCCCGGGCTATCGATAGCACTGATGGCAATACGGTATATCCGCGCGCTTTTGTTGTTATTCACTACACGTTTGCTGACAAAGTCAGTCTCGGACGGCAGTGAAAAAGTCAGATTGCCGACCGAAATCGCCTGTGTCAAAGGTGCCGCCAGCATACAGACCGCTGTCAGCAGGGCCTTAGTTAATGTTACGCCACGTCGCCTGAACATGAATTTCTCCTGAAGCGCTGACTTCGCCAAACCAGCCGTTATCATCTACCGTACGCAGAGAAATGGCGTTATCCATTGGAATCGAAAATTTGACTGTGGTCTTATCCATCTGCCCCACTTCGCCAGAGATATCAGTCCACGGTGTGGTCAACCACAGCGCATCGGTCATATCCCGCCAGCTATCATCGCACCCGGCATCGTAGGTTTTTGTAGCTCCGTTGCGGGTAATAAAGGAAAGCGTCGCCGGGAACGGTACTTTCGCCTTACCGTCATCGGAGCTGAAGACACAATAGGAGCGCCCGCCAATCACCTGCGCGGGTCCGGTCACCTTGATCAGCACTTCGTCGGCAGCTGTTTTACCGCTGGTGGTTACGATATAGCCGAAATCGAGTGCCGACTCGCCGCTGCCGACATATCCCTCCCGCGACGGTGTCTGAGTATATTCATCGGAGATAATACTGATGCTGAAATCACGGGGTTTGATAATCAGCGTGTTGGAGGTAGAAAATTCATACCAGCCAGACTCCGGTGATGTGGTGTTCTGAAAGCGAAAGTTGAATAGATCTTTGGTGTTGATATCGCTGATTCCCTGGTTCACCATCTGCTTAAAGAAGTTGCTCGAGAAGAAAACATAGATCGAGTCTGCGCTCTTCATCTCGTTGAAGGTGTAGTAATAGGCAGTATTGCTCACCGGTTTCCATGAACTGCCATTCAGACTGAACTGCATATCGTACGCCCCGACGGCCGAGGCTAACGACGAGTTGGCGATCGCCGGGAATATATGGATTGAGGTGTTGCTGAGTCCGTTTGTTTGCAGGGTATAGTTAACCATCTTACAACTTAATCCTGAACGGCTGCCGATGGTTTGCGTCCGGCAGTCGGCGTTCCCTTCGCCCAGAGTCGGTACTCCGTCGCTGTTGATAAATACTTCCGCCAGCGAGTGGGTATTTATCAACCGTAGATTTGCTGCTTTCGTATGGGTGACGTTGCGAACATACCAGTTGCCGGAGGCCTGATCCTTACAGCGTGCGCCGCTGCTGGCGTCATAGTTCACAGAGGTCTGGCAGGCATTGATGGTCATTGTAAAGCTGCTGCCGACGGGCATTTGTTGCAGATACTGGTAAAACGCGTCTGACAACATGCCGTGCATCCACTTCGCGCCGCCGCTGGTCACCGTCGCGCCATAAAATCCACTGGCGTCGGTGGTTTGCGGCAGGATAAGACTGGTGGTCATATTACACCCAGCGTACCAGTTGATGCAGCGCAAGCCAGTTAAAGGAGATGAAACTGGTGAATTTTCCAGCCACATATCAAACTTCCAGTTGGTATAAAGGCCGGTGTTGTAACCGTTATCAATGTAGCCGAGGCTTTGCTGATAGATGGTTCCTGAACCATTGTATTTTAAACCGGTCCAGCGGTTGGCACCGGTCAGGCGCGGATCCAGCGCCCCGCCAGGAGTGACGAAAAAGTTGTCGTCTGAGTTGTTTTCGACAAACACAAACTCGCGTGCCGGTGCATCCGCCCAGGTTGTTTTGCTCACTGCAGCTCTGAGCGCGGTTGCAGGCCAGATTAGCGCGAAGATTATCATCGCTATCAGTAGGTTAACTCTCATTCTCTTCTCCTGTCTGCGTCACCGCCGCCCACGATGAAAGGCCGCTGCAGACCACATCACCGACCCAGACGGCACCGCGCGCCTGGTTGAGTTCCAGTGCCACTTCGCAGGTTTTATTGCCACTGTAGCGAAAATCGATAGTGGGGTATTTCTTATCCACGTCCATGACAAACTCGCCGTTTTCATCGGTTCGGGTTCGGCCGATATGGTTGTTAATCCGTGCGTTAGCCAGCAGTGTGCCGTCTTCCGCACGGATACGACCGGAGACGGTAACCATCTGCTTCACCTCTGGCTCAATGACAGCGACATTGCCTGGATAGAGAGTCAGATGACTTTTGCGACCGCTGACGATATCGTAACTGTCGAGTGAGTTTTTGCTGTTCTGTAACTCCACCTCATATCTTCCATAGGGAGAGAGCGGGAGATAGTTACGCTTGCCGTTAAGCGGGAAAATCCGCCCGTTGATTTTGGCGCTGATCTGACCGTCGTCCTCCAGCCCGGTGTTGAATATCACCCCAGCGTTGCCATCAGTCCGCCCGCTGGCAGCAATGTTTTTACCCTGCCAGCCGACGCTGCCATTGGCGGTTAAATTGGTATTGACGTAGCCGTCCGCCGCGCTATTGACGTTCAGCGTTCCGCTGGCGTAGCGAGCGTCGAACTGTGCATACGCCCCACCACTGAGAGTTTTGTCATCACCGGTATCGCCGGAGATGGCTCGTGACAGATTGGCACCAACAGTGCGAATGGTCCCTTCATCAAACTGCTTGCGTGCTGACAGGTTTGCCATGGTGTAGCCGTTTTGATGAGTCATCCCTGCGCTAAACCAGTTGCCCAGTGGTAGCGAGAGATCGAGAGCGATATATTTCCCTGTATTGGCGTTGCTGTCGCCGTTGTTATAGCGCTGAATACCGGCCCGCAGGCCAAGCGAACCAAAGGTACCGCTGTAGACATTTTGATAGTAATCTGCCGTGTAATAATGGCTGTTGTAACGGCGGTCATCATTGTAGCTGATGCTGAATGTGCCCAGCTTCGACCACAGTGAGTTCAGGTTGAGTGTGCCGCCGATAGCACGGTTGTCGGCATCGCTACGTCGCAATTGATTGCCAATGCGGGTTTTTTCCTGATTAACCCACAGCGAACTAAAGCCTCCCGGTAGAGTGGCGCTGATGCTGCCGATGCTGCTCCATGAGCTGTCACTGGCCAGCATATTTTGCAGGTTAACGTTGATCGCTCCCCCAAGCGGCAGCGTCAGACGGGTTTCACCCACCGCCTGATTATCGTATCCATATCCCGTTGCCGCCCAGCTAAGCGTACTCAGTGAGCCGGAGGTCGAGGCACCTGCCAGCCAACTCTCTTTAGCTGGTCGCGTCTTTTTCCCGTTTTCCGACCAGCGATCCATATGAAAGCTACCGCCCCATACCTGCCACGCCAGTGGTGCACCGACGCCGCGCCCCCGGCTAAACAGCTTATTGACCCGCTGGGTGCGTTTGCTGATCACGCGACCGTTAACGATCACCTCAACTTCCACATCGTAAATACCGTATGGTAGACCCCGGGTATCCACTTCATGATTGCCCATGGTGAAGTTCTGAACGCTTAGTAACCGCCCATCACGGGTGAGATGTACTTCACCCGCCGCCGGTAAAAAGGCGATCACTGGCGTGGCTGACTGGCTGCTGTCGAAGATGGTGGAGCTGGCCTGGTTTCCCCAGGAAAGGCCGTAAATCTTCCCTGCTGAAATGGCGGTCATCGGCCCTAAGGACTGCAAGTTCCAGGTGTCGAGCGTTCCACCGGCAAATCGGTGACCGGCAAAATCGCGTTCATACATCGCTTTATATAATTCACTGTCCTGTTGACCGCTACCGATCCCGTACAGCGAGCCGTCGAGCACCACATGATGTTCGCGCAGCGCAGTAACGTTATTCAGCGACAGATAGCTGGATGTGTTGCTCCCGCCGTTACGCAACTGGTTGTTATAGACGCCGAAGTTATAGCTCAGATTACTGCTGAGGGTGTTAACACTAGACTGCCCGATGTCTTCGCTACGTGAGCGTAGTAC
>ERZ1027256.99-NODE-99-length-48551-cov-9.086811_pt1 | contig 48551 bp, 50 predicted proteins | sample MGYA00519242_ERZ1027256 | MGnify/ENA primary metagenome ERZ1027256 (study PRJEB26926, sample SAMN06164394) | human gut metagenome | biome: ENVO:00009003; feature: ENVO:2100002; material: ENVO:00002003 | host: Homo sapiens | place: USA | collected 2012 ...
CCTTCATTTCTTCGGGAAGCATACCGATAAAATGCCCGATGCCGCAGGACGGTTCTATGTTCCTACTGATTTTGATACAAAAGAAAAAGCCCTCTCCGGGGCAAAAGCCGCCGAAAAAGGCTTGAAATAAGGGCTTCCGAGGTCATGCTCTGACTTTGGAAACCCTTGTTTTATGTGTTCAGTTGTCCTGCTGCCGCTCGATAATGTGGCGGAGTGACAGCCTTGCGGTGTAGTGATTTTGGAATAATTAAAAGGTGTGGGAAAATTAAAAAGTGATAATCTTAGCTAATTTCACTTTGAATGTACAGTAAGCTTTCCATATGACGAACCCCGATAGAATCAAAATAGATACCAGTAAATATCATTAAATATCACAAAAGGGCTTGAAAGACGACGGGATTTGTGCTATAATTAAAATGTATTTTTGTACCCACGCAGCGTTTATGAGGTGACTATTATGAATAAAAAAACAGATGACAATTACATCAGTCTTGAAGATGCGGCTGAATATTTGAACATCAAGCCAGTGACCCTAAGAAAATGGATAAAACAAAAGGCAGACCTTCCAGCACATCAGATTGGGCGCTTATGGAAGTTCAAACGCTCCGAATTGGATGCATGGGTAAGCAGTGGAAAAAGCGCCACGAAATAAATTGCGACGGAAAGGGCTGTTTGTTATGGCTGAAATAACAATGTATAACCAAGATTGTATTGTTGCGATGCAGCAAATCGATACAGAATCTATCGATTTGATTGTCACTGATCCTCCGTATAATCTTGGAAATTTTATGAAAAATAGAGATACAAATCTAAAGAAAATGAGAGATAATTTTTTCGGATCTGCCGGGTGGGATGACATGGAATTTGACGAGTGGTCAAAATCTATGGACGCCTTTTTCAAAGCATCTGCTCGCGTAATGAGAAAAGGTGGTGCCATGATTATGTTTATGGCAATCATCAAGGTGGAAACTATAATACAGCTTGCAGAGAAGCATGGCTTCTATTACAAGACTACAGGAATATGGCATAAGACAAATCCTATGCCACGAAATATGAATTTGCATTTTGTAAATTCTACAGAAGCATGGATTTATTTTACATACAAAAAAAAGACCGGCACATTCAATAATGGAGGTGCTATGTTTCATGATTTTATTGAAACTTCAGTGACCCCAAACGGTGAACGAAAGTATGGAAAGCATCCTACACAAAAGCCAGAGGGGCTTATTCAGCATTTTGTTGAAATACTCTCCAATCCAAAAGACACTATACTCGATCCCTTCATGGGCAGCGGCACAACGGGAGTAGTTGCGAAAAGAACCGACCGCAACTTTATTGGAATTGAGCTGGATGAAGACTACTTCAAAATTGCTCAGGAAAGGATTCAGGAGGCGTGACGATGAAACCAAAGGTAATAGATTTATTTGCCGGGGTTGGAGGTTTGTCTCTTGGATTTGAAAACAGCGGCTTTGATGTAGTTCTTGCGAACGAGTATGATCCATCGATTGCTGCAGCATATGAGGAAAACCATAGAGGAACGAAAATGATCTGCGGCGATATCACTTCACTTGATCTGGAGAAAACATTTTCTTTTTACGCGGGGAAAGTTGATGTGATAATTGGGGGTCCTCCCTGCCAAGGATTCTCTCAAAAAGGACAGAGAAAGACCATTCATGACGAAAGGAATTTTTTGTTCAAATACTTCGTAAAGGTAGTGGAGCTTGTACGACCGCGCTACTTTGTGATGGAGAATGTTCCCAACCTGTTGACAGCTGAAGGCGGCTACTTCCGAAAAGAAATTGAAGAACTGTTCAATTCAATGGGATATCAATTAAAAATGGGAGTTCTAAATGCATCGGATTATGGTGTACCGCAAAATAGGCGGAGGGCAGTTATAATCGGGAAAAACGGCAGTGAAGCGCCCAACTTACCTGTGGCAAAAAATGTTGGCGTTACGATTTGGGATGCAATAAGCGATTTAGCATATCTGAATTCTGGAGAAGGCGAAGAAACTCAGAGCTATCGTAATGAGCCACAAAGTGAATATCAGAAAAAACTTCGAGCAGGAAGTACAGTGCTTCATAATCATGTGGCTACAAAGCATTCGCCTTTGGCACTGGAACGTTTAGCGATGATTCCTCCTAACGCCGGGAAAGAAGTATTGCCTGAAGAACACTTGACAAAATCCATCTATAGTGGGACATGGACACGAATGCGGAAGGATGAGATTTCCGTTACTATTACCACGAGATTTGATACACCATCCTCTGGAAAGTTCACGCACCCATTCCTTAATCGCGCTATAACTGTAAGAGAAGCGGCAAGAATACAATCGTTTCCTGACAGCTTTCGGTTTGTCGGAAACAAAGGGTCGCAAATGAAACAGGTGGGCAATGCGGTTCCACCATTGTTAGCAGGTGCGATTGCTGAAGTAATAATGAATGATATAGAGGAGGACGCAAACAATGAACAGGCCTGATAATATTCTCGCATACGATGAGATGGATTTGAAGCTGGGAATCAAGTCTTCTCTTCCACACGTCAAAAGCACTCTCGCTTTGGCAATATTGCTTTGGGAGTGTTCAGATCATCCTGCTGAACTGATTTATTCGGAACAGAATGCGGACGAGACTGTAATGGCCACTCAGCTTGAGCAATGGGTAATTGATTACCTGGCAGATATTTGTGAGGAAGAACGAATATCACCGGATGACCTGATTACTGGACTCAATAAAAACCAGCTCTTCAAGTCACAGATGGAAGCCTTGATGGTAGCTTTTGAATTGGTGTGGAAACTTGCAAAGGTAAACTTTGTTGATACTACAAAAGCAGCAAGCGCAGAGAGAACTGGCGGAGTTCGTTTCCCAAAGAAACTCACCTATTCTGTTAACATTGATATTATCCATAGCGTCATAAGTGGAAATGAAAATGCATTTCTTCGGGTGCTTCTGGCATGGACTGGTTTTAATGTTGATGCAGATCCGGAATGCGAAAAGACATTGATTTACCTGTTAACGGCTCTTTCGGAAGGTGCTGTATTCAAACTTTCAGATGGAACCAAGGATGTCATCTTTAACCAAAACAGCATCTATCGAAAGTTGCTGGAAACAGCGGATGCCGTAGATGTAAATGGTGATAAGGAAGCGAAGGGACCGCTCCGCATTCTAAAGTCGCTCTTGTCGGAAGGGATGAATCCATACCTTCAGTATTCAAACGGCACAGTTACAATTGCTGCTCCTAACAGCGAAAAAATTGAAGATTATCAAAAGCGTGTCGACACGCTCCTTCGTTTGAACGCAACAAAGGTAATCGGTCTTGAAGATTTAGATGCAGATACTGAGGGAATTGCGCTTGATGATCTGGAAGAGTCCCGCATCAATTCTGGCACTAATATCCTTTTGTACGGTGTTCCGGGGTCTGGAAAAAGCTGGACTATTGAGCATGAGTATTGCAAGGTTGACAGTTATGTGGAACGCCTTGTGTTCCATCCTGATTACACCTATTCGGATTTTGTAGGACAGATTTTGCCGGACGTTGATGATGAAGGTCTTGTAACATACAAGTTTACGCCTGGACCGTTTACGACAATTATGCGCGAGGCGTACAGAAATCCGACTCAGGAATACATTCTGATAATCGAGGAAATCAACCGTGGAAATGCACCAGCAATTTTCGGAGAGGTTTTCCAGTTGTTGGATAGAACATTAGAGCCGAAGAGGGATCACGAGGTCGTATATCCTGCTGGCACGAGTGAGTACGGAATTACAAATCGATATATGGCAACGGTGATTTATGGAGATGGTGGACATAAGGTACGCATTCCGTCCAATCTTTCTGTTATCGGGACAATGAACACTTCCGACCAAAATGTATTCACGCTTGACACGGCATTTCAAAGACGATGGAATATGCGCTTAATAGAGAATACTTTCGAGAATGTTCGTCCTTCTTTGGCGAACGCCAAGATTTTGGATACGGAGGTTACTTGGGAAACCTTCTGTACAACCATTAATAAGCTCGTGGTTGGAAACAGAGCAAAGATGGCATCCGCAGAGGATAAGAGACTCGGTGTATATTTTGTCCATGAGAGCGATCTTGAATTTGATGATAGGGCTATTTCTCCAGATAACGATCTCCGTGGCGAGTATAATGTTCTTTTGAAAGCTGAGCGTGATGGTAATCTGACGCCGGAGCAAAAAGGAAGACTTTTTGATATTCGAGAAGCTCTGAAGAAGATTCGGAAATTCCCGGAGAAGGTCATTAAATACCTGTGGGATGATGCCTTTAAGTTCAATCCTGAAGCCCTGTTTGATACCGATAATATGGAAAGCCTTGAACAGGTTATCCGTACATTTGTGTATTCAACAGGTCGGGATCGATTCAAAATATTCAAGCCTACTGTCCGTTCGACATTCTATCCTGATTCTCAGGCATGATGGTGTACCTAATGGAAAGCGAGGTGGTCAGTGGCTATGGATTTACAAAAGAATATTAGAGAACGCTGCCACGTCAACACGAATGACGAAGGGGACAGTTTTGTCGGTGTAAAAGCAGATACAGACGATGCCGTTATCTATTTTCCGATAGGCTATCAGCTTCCTCCGAATGACGATGATCTCCGTGCGGACATAAACAACTTGTTCTATGTGCTTGCAGCATTCATGAAAGAGGATAAGCTGATAGAGGAATCGAAATTTGCCGCACCGAGAACGGTTGACTTTCCGATGCACGCATACCTCAAGGTGATTCGGGATTTCCTGCGAACGGGTCGTTATTACATCGAGACTGATCCGCGGTTTAAGACTGATACCAAGGGAAACGCATCGTGGCCGCGTACTGTCCGTGAACAACGGGCATTGGTACAGAAGAACGGCTCTCTGATTTTTACCAATATGACTGTGCGTTCCGTAACGCCGAATGCTGACAAGAAAATCACGCAAATTCATCGGTACTGCGTGTACGAGGCGTTTGATAAAATGGGATGGCTCTATGTTCCGTATATGCCGGAAAAGCCCGGTCCGCATCCTGACAACAGAGAAGCCATATATATTTTGGAAAAGAAACTGGCATCAACGCACAACGATGTGGAGCAGGAACTGTTCTCGGCAATGGTCTCCATGCTAAAATACATGGATGAGAAGTCTTCCGACAAACAGTACTTTTTCGGGACAGATTTCTTTGAGCGTATTTGGGAGAAAATGATAGACAAGGCGTTTGGCATTGAAGACAAGGATCGATATTTCCCACGCACCAGGTGGCTGCTTGACTACGGTCCCAACAGGTCAAAAACTCCGCTCCAGCCGGATACTATAATGATTTACAACGGCAAGGTGTATGTGCTTGATGCTAAACTATATCGATATGGATATAGCGGCAATCCCGATCATCTTCCGAACGGACCTGACATCAACAAACAGATAACATACGGAGAGTATATTGAGCGCGCCAAGGGTGTGCCGAGTGAAAATCTTTATAACGCATTTATTATGCCTTTCAATCGGGAGGATAACACCTTCTTTGAGATGGGGGCTGATGGTAATCCGATACCGCGCGTTACAGATAATATCGGCAACATCGGTGAAGCGGTCGGCGACTGGAAACCTGATCCAAAGAATTACGAACGTGTCCAGGGCATTGTGATTGATACTCGATTCCTTATGTACAACTACATCGGTATGCCGGATCAGCAGAAACGGCAACTTGCGGAAGCAATAGAAAAAGTGGAAACCAAGGCTCCTGTTCCGAGACCTGCAACATAAGAGATGAAGGCTCTACCTTTCTTAACACGAGAGGTAGAGCCTTATTTTTTGCCTTCTTATAGCTGGCGGTTTCGGTATCGTTGCGCACCGGCTGCATTTCTACACTGTTCGCAACAATAGCGTTTATTCGTCCTTGTCGCTTCGACCAGAAAAAACCTGTCTCTCTTGCAGTTCGGATTTTCGCATTCTTTATACATCTCACCATTTCTCATATAGAAGACGGAAAAATAAAGGGCTTCGATGAGCATATCGACCTGCCATGTAGCGGTCAGCTTGCCACCGTTATACTTCGGATGGATGCCGCGAATGTTATGGTTGATCTCCTCCGCTACGACGATTCTTGCAATCTTCAAAAGAGCGTTTTTGAAGGAATCATTAAGCGCATCCTCGCTGAATGTCGTATATGATTTGAAGCCGCCATAATGGACTTCTTTTATGACGGACACTTCCGTCTGGAGATGGTAAAAGAAATCTATAAGGAATCGAGTCTCTTCATCCACATCCTTACATCCCATGTACATTGCCATTAAATTTTTAAACCACGGGTCTTTGCTGCCTTGCAGATTCGTATCAGAGCCACTTCTCACAGCATTATAAAAACCGATGTCGATGGCATTTTTCTTTCCGAGGAACGCATCGTCTACAGAGTATGTTCCGGTCGCAGCAACTTCCGGCTCCCTACTCAAATCTGGAAACAGATTATAAGAGTCAAGCAGATTCTTAAAACGATGGGAGCAAGTCGTAAAAACATCATCGCCGATCCGAAGTTTGGTCACGGGAGCGAAAAGCAAATAGACTACATGAATGAGGACTCCCTTGTAATCTTTTTTATTGATGCAACTGTACAATCGAATGGTTGATTTTATTCTGTTGATGATGTCAATAAGATCACTTGCTTCAACCGCCGTGTATTCGTTTGTCGGCAACGGATATAAGAAGCCATATTTTTCAATAAACTCGATATGCTTGTCCACATCACCTTTTGGAAGCGCGAGTAATTTCCCCAGGATATTTTTCTCGTGTATGCTGCCAGCAACGCCGGTCATATTCAAACCGTCTTTAGGCGCATAGGAGAATAACAATTGTGAGCTTATATCGGGGCAAACTTTGAGGGTAACAGTCGGAGCTTCGTCGGGAGAAGTATTTACTGTGTCTTTCGCACAGAGACAGCTGTATCCATCATACCGGAACATTGTATTTAATGATATTCCAGATATTTTTTCATTCATAACGTCATTTTCCTTTCCGTGAGGCTATCTAAAACAGGCTCTGCTTTTACAAAAACCATTATCTTCGATATCATTAGGGCTCCCATTCGGGGGTCCTTTTCTCTTATTATACACAAAAGTAATGGTAAATGCAAGGATAAACCATTATCTTTGATGTGAAGAATAATGGGTTTTCTTTGGAAATTTTCTTACTTTCCCTTTCAGAGTACAATAAAGATGCTGGTGATGCAGCAAATATAAAGTATTGTGTCCGATAGCGCTTAAGGACGGAAAGGAGAAAATGATGACAAACAACGAAAGGCGAAATTGGATTATAAACATCGAAAATAGTGCTGCTGTAGTTGAATCCCAGCTTGGATGGGAAGTGGTCAAATCTGTCCTTGAACGCTACGGTGCAAAAAATATCTATGATTTGAATTCAAAGGATCTACCTGAGATTTTCAGTGAACTATACGCCATTGAAGCCGACCTAAGATAGTCAATCTGCCCTGAGCAAGACATTAAACTACTCACCGCCCGACACCGCATCAGCTGATCACTGATGGCTCAACGGTATCCGGCGGCACAACTCAATATCACAGCTGCCTTTTGAGCGGGTTAGCTGCAATCCGAAACGGAGAACTCCGTTAGGACTGCGGTTAGGTTTTTACACCCTTTTTGTGGCAGCACCCAGAGTCCTCCGTTTCGAGAAATCGAAAATCGGAGGACTTTTTATGAAAAACAATGCAAATCAGACCACATCAACCATCTACTACCGTCCGCTCAAGCAGTGGATCGAGGTCACCCCGGAACAGAAGCGTGACTGGGAGCGGTTCGTAGGGACTACCCGAAAGGCAAAGCAGAGATCTGGAGCTTGCTGCATCCCGTACAAGAAGAGTTACAAATGCGATGGTCTTTGCGATACCTGTGAGTTCCGCTGTATCCCGAAGGACGCTCCCCAGCAGCTCTCCATCGACACTGAAATGGAGAACGCCTATGAAAACGGCGTCTCCCGCACCAGCTTTCTGGCGGACAGCAGACTGGCAACGGAGATCGATATCGACGCCCTGATTCTGAACGGCCTGCTTACGGAGCTTCAGTCATCCGACCCGGAAAGCTACGAAATCCTCATGGCCATTACGGACGGGTTGTCTGAACGGGCCGGCGCGGATCGGCTACATATGCCCCGGAACACCTTCGTGTATAAGCGCAACCAGCTTTTGAAGCGGCTCAAAGAAAATTTCTAAAATCCTTCGGCCAACTCCTCCTTTCCTGTCCAGATGGGTCTGTGAAAGGCAACACAAGACGCCTTGGGAAAGGAGGGACCGCCGATATGAGTTACAACGCAAACCATTATGACGCCCGTGCCGACGAGGACATTGTTGATGTCCTGACCGCCATCAGCGTGGTGTCAAAGAGACTGGCGAGCAACCTGACCGCCGTTCGCCAGCAGAGCAAATCCAGGGAAGGAGGAAAATCACATGAGCAGAATGAGCGATATGGCACAGACCATCGAAGAACTCCGCAGTGCTGCCACTGCTATTTCGGATGCCGCTGACTGGCTGACGAAGATGTTCAGCGGAAAGCAACCGGCAGAGGATGCTCCCGCTTCTCCACCCGAACCGGAACTGACTCTGGAGCAGGTCAGAGCCGTCCTTGCAGACAAGTCCCGCCAGGGACACACCGCCGAGATCCGCGCTCTGCTTCAAAAGCACGGCGCGTCCAAGCTATCACAGATCGACCCCGCACACTATAAGGCGTTACTCGCCGAAGCGGAGGAATTGGCAGATGGCAACTAAGCACGCAGTCTTATCCGCGTCTTCATCTGAACGGTGGCTCAACTGCCCGCCCTCCGCAAGGCTGTGCGAAGCCTACGAGGATAAGGGAAGCGACTATGCCGCCGAGGGGACGGACGCTCACGCGCTCTGTGAGTTTCGGCTAAAGCAGACTCTGGGGCTTCCGGCGGATGATCCCATCGAAAACCTCTCCTGGTACAACGAGGAGATGGAGGACTGCGCCGCCGGGTATGCTGCCTATGTATCGGAGCTTCTGGAGACTGCAAAGCAGACCTGCGCCGACCCCGTGGTCATGATCGAACAGCGGGTGGACTTCTCACGCTGGGTCAAAGAGGGCTTCGGCACGGCAGACTGCATCGTCATTGCGGATGGTGTTCTGAACATCTGCGATTACAAAAACGGGCAAGGATGCCTCGTGCTTGCAGAGCGTAATCCACAGATGATGCTCTATGCCTTGGGCGCTCTGGAAATCTTCGATGGCATCTACGACATCGACACTGTCCGCATGACCATCTATCAGCCGAGGAAGTCCAACATCAGCGTGTATGAGATGGACAAGGCCGACCTGTACGAATGGGCAAACAGTGAACTGACTCAGAAGGCGCAGCTTGCTTATGAAGGTCAAGGCTCCTTCAGCTGTGGTGAGTGGTGTCGGTTCTGCAAGGCGAAAGCCGAGTGCAGGGAGCGCGCCGAAGCGAACCTGGCTCTTGCCCGGTACGAATTCCAGACCCCTGCGCTCCTCGCTGATGAGGAGATCGCCGATATTCTCGGCAAGGTCGACGCTCTGACCGCCTGGGCATCCGATGTGAAGGAATATGCGCTCCAGCAGGCAATCAGCGGTACGGCGTTCCCCGGCTGGAAGCTGGTCGAGGGCCGCTCCAACCGCAAATACACCAGTGAAGCCGCTGTGGCCGCAGCCGTTGAGGGCGCCGGCTTCAACCCCTACGAAAAGAAACTCCTCGGCATCACCGCCATGCAGAAGCTGCTCGGCAAATCCCGCTTTGAGGAGCTTCTCGCACCCTACATTGAAAAGCCGCAAGGCAGGCCGACGCTCGTGCGGTCGAGTGATAAACGGCCCGAATGGAATACCGCAAAAAATGATTTTATGGAGGAAATGTAATATGTCTAACAACACAAACAGAGTCAACAACCCTATGAAGGTCATCACCGGTCCCGACACCCGCTGGTCCTACGCCAACGTCTGGGAGCCCAAATCCATCAACGGCGGCACGCCGAAGTACTCGGTATCGCTGATCATCCCGAAGTCTGACACTAAGACGGTGGCAAAGATCAAGGCAGCCATTGAAGCCGCCTACCAGGAGGGGCAGGCCAAGCTGAAGGGCAACGGCCGCTCCGTGCCTCCTCTCTCCGCAATCAAGACCCCGCTGAGAGATGGCGACATTGAAAGACCCGATGATCCCGCCTATGCGAACGCCTACTTCATTAACGCCAACTCCGCCACCGCTCCCGGCATCGTGGACGCAGACCGCAATCCTGTTCTGACTCGCTCCGAGGTGTATTCCGGCGTGTACGGCAGGGCTTCCATCAACCTGTACGCTTTCAACAGCAACGGCAACAAGGGCATCGCCTGCGGGCTGAACAATCTGCAGCTCATCCGTCCCGGCGAACCCCTGGGCGGCAAGGCCAGTGCTGAAGCTGACTTCGCAACTGATGACGACGAGGATTTCCTCGGTTAAGACAAGGGAGGTAAACGGCCATGACAATGATTCAGACAATTCTGCTTTTTGCAGTTCTCGCCATCTGGCTGTGCATCAGCGCAGTCATTCTGATCAGCAGCATCCAGTCCTTCATCTATGACCGCAAGCGCGAAAAGCGTGAGCGTGAGCAGGCGACACGTGACGCAGAGTATCACGAAAACCGCATGAAGCTGCTGGAGAAATAAAGTACCAAGCCCCAGGGCGGCGGAGCGATCTGCCGCCCTATTGGGGTATGGAAGGAAGTGACGAAATGCAAACCTTATCAATCGACTTGGAAACTTACAGCGACCAGCCCCTTGTCAAAACCGGTGTGTATCGCTATGTGGAGTCTCCCGATTTTGAAATACTGCTCTTTGCCTACAGCGTGGATGGCGGTCCCGTACAGCAGATAGACCTTGCCTGCGGGGAGAAAATCCCACCAACGATCCTTGCCGCACTGGAGGACGACAAGGTGACCAAGTGGGCCTTCAACGCCAATTTTGAACGCATCTGCCTGTCACGCTTTCTGGGCTATCCGGCCGGCGACTATCTGGAGCCGGACTCCTGGAAATGCTCGATGGTCTGGGCTGCGTACATGGGTCTGCCCTTATCCCTGGAGGGAGCCGGCGCCGTTCTTGGGCTGGAAAAACAAAAGCTGGCCGAAGGCAAAGACCTCATCAAATATTTCTGCCAGCCCTGTGCGCCAACGAAGACCAACGGTCAGCGCACCCGCAATCTACCGGAACACGCCCCGGACAAATGGCAGGCATTTAAAAAATACAACATCCGCGATGTGGAGACGGAGATGTCCATCCAGGCACGGCTCTTAAAGTATCCCGTGCCGGACAGCGTCTGGGAGGAATACCATCTCGACCAGGAGATCAACGACCGCGGCGTGGGACTGGATATGGCGCTGGTGCGGCAGGCCATTCAGATGGACGGGCGCTCCCGCTCGGAACTGACACAGGCAATGAAGGAACTGACCTCACTGGATAACCCCAACTCGGTACAGCAGATGAAGCAGTGGCTTGCGGATAACGGCGTGGAGACCGATACCCTGGGCAAAAAGACTGTAGCGGAACTTTTGAAAACTGCGCCGCCACAGCTGCAAAAGGTACTGACCCTGCGCCAGCAGCTTGCGAAATCCAGCGTTAAAAAATATCAGGCGATGGAGACCGCCGTCTGCGCCGATGGCCGGGCAAGGGGTATGTTTCAGTTTTACGGAGCCAACCGCACCGGGCGGTGGGCAGGCCGCATCATTCAGATGCAGAATCTCCCTCAGAACCATCTGGACGATCTATCCGAAGCCAGAGGGCTTGTCCGGACAGGCGGCTTTGACGCTCTGGAAATGCTCTATGAGGATGTGCCGGATACCCTTTCTCAGCTGATCCGCACGGCATTCGTACCGCAGGAAAACAGGAAATTCATTGTGGCGGACTTCTCCGCGATTGAAGCCAGGGTGATCGCATGGCTTGCCGGCGAGAAGTGGCGGCAGGATGTATTCGCCGAGGGCAAGGACATCTACTGCGCCAGCGCGTCCCAGATGTTCGGCGTCCCCGTAGAAAAGCACGGCGTCAACGGCCACCTACGGCAGAAAGGCAAGATCGCCGAACTGGCTCTCGGATACGGCGGCTCCGTGGGCGCACTTAAGGCTATGGGCGCACTGGAGATGGGGCTGTCAGAGGACGAACTTCCAGCTCTGGTTTCCGCATGGCGTCAGGCGAATCCGAAGATCGTGCAGTTCTGGTGGGCGGTTGACCACGCTGTGATGGACGCTGTTACCCGTAAGACCACCACGAAAACACACGGCATCATATTCTCCGCCAGAAACGGGATGCTGTTTATCACCCTGCCGTCCGGCAGGAGCCTTGCCTATGTGAAGCCAAAGATCGGAGAGAACCGTTTTGGCGGCGACTGTATCACCTATGAAGGCGTCGGCGGCACGAAGAAATGGGAACGCATTGACAGCTACGGTCCAAAATTCGTGGAAAACATCGTCCAGGCAACCTCACGAGATATCCTTTGTTACGCCATGAAGACCCTTCGCTGCTGCTCCATCGTCATGCATATCCACGACGAAGTGGTCATTGAAGCCGACCGCCGGATGTCACTACAGGCCGTCTGTGACCAGATGGGCAGGACTCCGCCCTGGGCAAACGGACTGCAGCTTCGTGCAGATGGCTACGAAACTGATTTTTACAAGAAAGATTAACGAGGTAACGCCTATGAGCATCAATAAATTCAACAGCGAGGGCTACTACGACCCAACTACCTATGAAGCCCTCACCAATATAGAAAAGGAAGAACGCGCCCTCCGCGCTTTCCGCCCTATCGTCTACATCTGCTCTCCCTATGCCGGAGAGGTGGCCGCTAATGTGGAGAACGCCCGGAGGTACAGCCGCTTTGCCGTGGACGCCGGATACATTCCCATTGCGCCGCATCTGCTGTTTCCACAGTTTCTCAGTGACGACAACCCAAAGGAGCGTCAGCTGGGGCTGTTCTTTGGAAACGCCCTCATGAGCAAATGCTCCGAGGTGTGGGTGTTTGGAGAGTACATCTCTTCCGGCATGGAATCGGAGATTCGCAGAGCCAAATGGAAGAACTACCGATTGAGATATTTTACGACTACGTGCGAGGAGGTAACCGACTATGCGTGAACTGAACATCGCCTACGGCAATAACCGGCAGGCAAAGAGATGGGTCAACAAGACCATACGGTTTGACGATCTGAAGGAACGGCTCCGAGTGCCTATCCGCACCACCGAGTCCGCCGAGGAATATGCAAAGATGAGCCGCGCCCAGCGCGACACTGCCAAAGACCACGGCGGCTTTGTGGCGGGTGTGCTGAAAGGCGGCAGACGCAAGGTCGATACCGTGGAGAGCCGCTCGATGGTGGCGCTTGACGGTGACCGCATCGACGCCGCTTTTCTGGAAGGCTATGAAACGCTCTGCCCCTATACCTCCGCGCTGTATACCACCCACAGCAGCACAGAGGAAAATCCCCGCGTCCGGCTGGTGTTCCCGCTGACCAGGGATGTGACCCCGGAGGAATTTGTGGCGGTGTCCCGCTATCTCGCTCAGATGCTGGGCATCGACTATTTTGACGAATGCTCCTACCAGCCCAATCAGCTGATGTACTGGCCGTCCACTCCGGCTAACGGCTCCTTTGTGTATAAGGAGACGGACGGTGGCTGGCTCGATCCCGATGCAATCCTCGCAAAGCACCCGGAATGGACTGACCCCACAAGACTGCCCACCTCTTCCAGGGAGAGCAAAGCGAATACCATCGCACAGCAGAAGGTGCAGGATCCTCTGACCAAAGAAGGCGTGGTGGGCCTGTTCAACCGCACCTATTATCCCATCAGCAAGGCGCTGGAGGCGTTTCTCTCCGACATCTATGAGCCGACCGACAATGAGAACCGCTGGCACCTGATCGCGTCCTCCAGCATGGCGGGCGTAGAGATCAAGGAGGATAAATTCGTATACAGCCATCATGCCAAAGACCCGGCTTACCTCAAGCTGTGCAACGCCTTTGACATCGTCCGCACCCACCGCTTTGGCGATCTGGACGAAAAAGCGTCCTATAAGGCGATGTGCGAGTTCGCCATGCAGCAGGATAAGGTAAAGCTGCTGGCGGCAAGCGAAAGAATGGCGGACGCCGAGACGGATTTCTCCGGCAGCGAGGATACCGACTGGCAGAAGCGTTTCCAGTATGAACCCCGCTCCACGGTGCTAAAGAACAACCTCCACAACATCACGCTCATCCTCCAGAATGACCCACAGCTCCAGAATATCGTGTTCAACCAGCAGCTGGACGGCATGGAGATCAAGGGCGAGGTGCCCTGGAAACACCCGTCCAAATACTGGAGGGACGCTGACGATGCCCAGCTGATCAGCTATGTGGACTCCCATTACGGTACATTCTCCCAGCGCAACTATCAGATCGCCGTGACCAAGGTGGCAGACGACCGCTCCTACCATCCCATCCGCGAATATCTGGCGGCTCTGCCGGAATGGGATGGCGTTCCCCGTGTGGACACGCTCCTCATCGACTATCTGGGTGCGGAGGATAATTCCTACGTCCGTGCCGTGACCAGAAAGACCCTCTGCGCCGCCGTGCGCCGGGTGCAGGAGCCGGGTGTGAAGTTTGATACCATGCTGGTCTTAAACGGTCCCCAGGGCATCGGCAAGTCTACCCTCATCTCCCGCCTTGCCGGAGAGTGGTTCTCCGACAGTCTGAACCTGAGCGACACCAAGGACAAGACCGCTGCCGAGAAGCTGCAGGGCTATTGGATTCTGGAGATCGGTGAGCTGGCGGGGCTTCGCAAAGCCGAGGTGGAGACGCTGCGTTCTTTCCTTTCCCGCCAGAACGATATTTACCGCGCCGCATTCGGCAGACGGGCAACGCCGCACCCAAGGCAGTGTATCTTCTTTGGCACCACCAATGCCGAGTCCGGCTATCTGCGGGATACCACGGGTAACCGCCGGTTCTGGCCGGTCAAAACGCCGGGCGGCGGCATAAAACACTCCTGGGAACTTACCACCGAGGATATCTGCCAGATCTGGGCGGAGGTGCTGATGCTTGTAAAGGACGGCGAAAAGCTGCATCTTGCTCCCGACCTGGAGATGCTGGCGAAAAGCGAACAGCGGGAAGCCATGGAGTCCGATGAGCGTGAAGGGCTGGTGCGCGAGTATCTGGAGACCCTGCTCCCGGAGGATTGGGACGGCATGGATTTGTTCGACCGCCGCTCCTTCCTCGCCGGAGTGAACAATATTGGCCGTGTGGGTACGGTCGCCAGAACACGGGTCTGCAATATGGAGATCTGGTGTGAGCTTTTCGGCAAAGACCAGGGCAGCCTTGGCCGCGCAGAATCCAACAACCTCACAGCCATGCTCACCAAGCTCGGCTGGGTGCGCAAGGAGAAAAAGGAGCGCGTCAAGCCCTACGGGCCCCAGTTCGTTTTTGTTCCCGGCGATGTTCCTGACTGATTTTTCGGGAACGGAGCGAATAAGGAACAGTTCCCGACTTCCGGCAGTGTTCCCAGGGGAGACTCCGGGAACGCCGCCAGGAACACACCGAATGTGCCGCCGCAAGGCAACTTTACAGGCTTCGTTCCTGTGTTCCTAAAAAAGCATACAAATTGAAAATGTATAAAAAAGACTGTACAGAACCCGTAAATCACGCATATGCACGCGCGTAAGGATTTTCAGGTTTTTAAGAACACGGAGGTAATGACATGAACTTCTACAATTACATGATAAGAAACTACAAAACGAGTGACTCTCCCGCAGGAGATCTCGCAAGAGATATGGCGAGGGATTCCGAACACTTCCCCAGGAATCGTGCCTGCAAATTCAAGGGATGGCATGACATCATCCATAATCATCTGGTCAGAAGCGGCGCTTGTGATGCCTGCCTTGAGACCTTTAAGGAATGCTGGGAGGAATATGTCAGATGCGAGAAAAAGAAATTGAAAAGAAACTGACGCAGATGGTCAAAAAGGCCGGCGGCATCTGCCCCAAGCTCGTATCTCCCGGTTTTGACGGTATGCCGGACCGCATGGTGCTGCTGCCGAATGGACGGATAGGCTTTGTTGAAGTCAAGGCTCCGGGAGAAAAGCCGCGACCTCTGCAGCTTTCCCGCCACAGGCTTTTGCGGCGGCTGGGATTTCCGGTGTATGTGCTGGACGATACGGAGCAGATTGGAGGGATACTGGATGAGATACGAACCTCATGAATATCAGAAATATGCGGTGGATTACATTGAGACACACCCCGCAGCCGCTATCTTCTTAGACTGCGGCCTGGGAAAAACCAGCATCACGCTGACAGCCATAGCCGACCTGCTGTTTGACAGCTTCGAGGTCCATAAAGTGCTGGTCATCGCACCCTTAAGAGTGGCGCGGGACACATGGACGGCTGAAGCGGATAAGTGGGATCACCTTCAGGATCTCATCTGCTCCGTGGCTGTCGGGACGGAAGCCCAGCGCCGGTCGGCATTGATGAGACGCGCTGACATCTACATCATCAACCGGGAAAACGTCCAGTGGCTCATTGATGAGAGCGGCATTCCCTTTGACTTCGATATGGTGGTGATCGATGAGCTATCCTCGTTCAAGAATCACCAGACAAAGCGGTTCAAGTCACTGTTAAAGGTCAGACCAAAGGTGAGCCGCATCGTCGGACTGACCGGCACTCCTGCGTCCAACGGTCTGATGGATCTGTGGGCGGAGTTTCGCATCCTGGACATGGGGCAGCGGCTTGGACGGTTCATCACCAAGTACCGCACCGATTACTTCACGCCGGACAAGCGAAACGGCCAGGTCATCTACTCCTACAAACCCCTGCCCTATGCAGAGGACGCCATCTACCGACAGATTTCGGACATCACCATCTCTATGAAGTCCGCCGACCACCTGCATATGCCAAAGCTGGTCAGCAGTGAATACACGGTTCGGCTTTCCGAGGATGAACAGAAAAAATACACGGACTTGAAACAGGAGCTGGTGCTGTCGCTGGACGACGCAGAGATCACTGCCGCCAACGCCGCCTCCCTCTCCGGGAAACTCTCCCAGATGGCGAACGGCGCAATCTATGACGACGGCGGCGAAACCATCCGCATCCACGACCGCAAGCTTGACGCTTTGGAGGACATCATCGAAGCCGCCAACGGCAAACCGCTTCTGGTTGCTTACTGGTTCAAGCATGACCTGACCCGTATTTCGGAAAGGCTGCGAAAGCTGCATATCCCGTTCTCAAAGCTGGATGACGCCGCCAGTATCCGCAGATGGAACAATGGCGAGTTGCCGGTGGCGCTGATCCATCCCGCTTCCGCCGGGCATGGGCTGAATCTCCAGAGCGGCGGTTCGGCCATCGTGTGGTTCGGACTGACCTGGAGCCTGGAGCTTTATCAGCAGACCATTGCGCGGCTCTGGCGGCAGGGGCAGACTTCTGAAACTGTGGTGGTACAACACATCGTCACAAAGGGCACCATTGACGAACGCATCATGAAAGCCCTCTCCAAAAAGGAGCATACCCAGACGGCGCTGATCGATGCCGTGAAAGCGGACTTGAAAATCTGAGACAATCTAAGAAAATCCGTGCCAATCCGAGGATCAAAATTTCGGAGGTGCGAATATGAGCAATATCACGATTTACGAGGACCTTGCGAACGCCATCATCCTGCAAGCTGTGAAGGATTACCGCATGGCGCTGAAAAGCCTGAAAGCCAACTCCCGTAATAGGACGGCACAGGCGGATAAAGCCGAAATTGAGCGGTTCTTCCGTTCGCAGTGGTATTCGGCACTCACAGATGTGAATGGCGAGATGCTGATCCGCTCCCTGCAGAAGGAGGTGGACGCATGACCGCAAAAGAATATCTGAACCAGGCGCGGCACCTGGATGCCCTTATAAACTGCCGTCTGCGTGAGATTGACTACTGGAGGGATTTATCGAGCAGCGTCTCAGGCAGTAATTTCGAACCGCACTACAATCCAAACAAGCCGACAGAAGCCCCTTTTGTCCGGTGCCTTGAGAAAATCGACGCCATCCAGAGGGATGTGGCGGAAAAGGTGGCGTATCTGGTGTGTCTCAAGGAAACCATCAATGCGGCAATCGACAGGCTTGCCAGCCGTGAGGAGCAGCTGGTACTCCGTTACCGTTACCTGGACAACTGCTCCTGGGAGGAGATATCCCGGATGCTGAACGTGTCGCTTCGCACGGTACACCGCATACACGGGTCGGCTCTCCAGAATTTTTCTGTCCCGGATTGAAAGTTGGCACGGTTTGGCACAGTATGGCACACCCGTCCTGTGATATCATTACAATAGCGAAGTAGAATACAAGAACAGCCTTCATGGGAGCGATCCTGTGGGGGCTTTTCTTATGCCCCAAGGAGGTGAAGCGATGCCAAGGAAACCAAAGCGGCCATGCTCCTACCCCGGCTGTCCCAACCTCACGGACGGTCAGTATTGCAAGGAACACGAAGCAGCCGCCCGCAGGCAGTACAACAAATACGAACGCAGTGCGGACGTAAATAAGAAGTACGGCAGAGCCTGGAAACGAATCCGTGACCGCTACGCTGCGGCGCATCCTCTCTGTGAGATGTGTCTGAAGGAAGGACGGCTGATTCCTGTGGATGAGGTACACCACATCGTTCCCATCTCTCAGGGCGGTACTCATGCCAGGGACAACCTGATGAGCCTTTGCCGTTCCTGCCATACCAAGATCCACCACGACCTTGGCGACCGGTAGGGCGGTCAAAATCTCTGCGGGTCCTGTACGCGGGCAGCGGCCCGGGGCTTCGTGCGCGAAAAAGGCGAAATCAAAAGGGTAATTGACGGCGGCCGATAGCAGTCGCTCTATTTTTTGCGGAAAAGAGGTGAGAAAATGCCGACAAAATCCAATAACACAGGCGGGCGCGGCGGTGCGAGACCCGGTGCGGGAAGAAAAAAGTCTGCTGTCAAGGAGAAAGCCGAGAACGGCAATCCGGGCGGACGCAGGCTGGAAGTGCTGGATATTCCCGAAGTCGAGGGTGTCGATATGCCAAAGCCCCATGAATTCCTTTCTGCCGAGCAGCGTGACGGGAGTACGCTCCAGGCGGAGGAGATATACACGGAAACCTGGGAGTGGCTGAAAAAGGTGGGCTGTGCGGCGAAAGTGTCTCCCCAGCTATTAGAACGGTATGCTATGTGCTCCGCCCGGTGGATTCAGTGCGAGGAGATGACTAACCGTATGGGCTTCCTATCCAAGCACCCGACCACCCAGAAGCCAATCCCGTCTCCGTTCATCAATATCGGCATCAACTATATGAACCAGGCGGTGCGGCTCTGGAACGAGATTTTCCAAATCGTGAAAGAAAACTGCAGCACCGATTACGGGGAGGCTTCTCCCCAGGATGATTTGATGGAGCGTCTGCTCCGGGCAAGGAAGGGGTGAAATCATGTTTGAGAAAGTAAATCCGTGCCACCCGGATAAGGTGGCGGACCGCATTGCCGGCGCTCTGGTGGATGCGGCATACAGAAAAGAAGAAAATCCCAGGATTGCTGTGGAGGTTCTCATCGGTCACGGCGTCTGCCATATCATTGCGGAAACATCGGTACACATCTCTTTGGATGAAGTAAAATCAATTGTCCATCGCATTGCCGGAAATCTGCACACGGATTATGTGGAAGTGCCGCAGGACGGACACCTCGCCAATAACCAGGCGGACGGTATCCGCTGCGGCGACAACGGCATTTTCAAAGGGATGCCTGTGACCAAGGAGCAGAAAGCACTCTGCGAGATCGCCAAAAGTGTGTATCACACTTATCCCTATGACGGGAAGTACATTCTGGACGGCGCAAGGCTGATCCTCTGCCAGAGCAACGCCAGGAGCTACCACCTCAAGGAAGTGTATCCTCACGCCGAGATCAACCCTCTGGGAGACTGGACAGGCGGCACGGATGTAGACTCCGGTGCAACCAACCGCAAGCTGGGCAGCGATATGGCAGACTCCGTCACAGGCGGCGGTCTGCATGGAAAAGACCTCTCCAAAGCGGATGTGTCGGTCAACATCTACGCCTGGCTGAAAGCACAGGAAACGGGAAAGACCGTGCAGCTTGCCTGCGCCATCGGGGACGATACCGTGGACGGCATCCCTTATGCGGAAATCGTGGAGATTGCTCGGAAATTTATCCAGTCCCTTGGCGGCTTTGAGAAATTTGCGGAATGGGGGCTGGTGCGATGAAAACGACAACGGAAATGCAGTTGGTGCCAATCGCCAAACTGGTACCCTATGTGAACAATGCCCGCACCCACTCCCCGGAGCAGATCACCAAGCTCCGCTCGTCCCTCCGGGAGTTTGGATTTATCAATCCCGTTATCATTGACAGGGATTTCAATGTAATCGCCGGACACGGACGTATTCTTGCTGCCAAAGAAGAAGGCATCAAGGAAGTTCCGTGTGTCTTTGCCGACCACCTTACCGAAGCGCAGAAGAAAGCCTACATCATCGCCGACAACCGCATGGCGATGGATGCCGGATGGGATGAGGAGCTTCTGAGGGTGGAGATTGAGTCTTTGCAGGGCATGGACTTTGACCCTCTGCTCACCGGCTTTGATGAAAAGGAACTGGCGGCTCTGTTTGATGACGGCATGGAAGCCAAAGAGGATGACTTCGATGTGGATGCGGAGCTGCAAAAGCCGACCTTCTCCCGGCTTGGCGATGTATGGACGCTCGGCAGACACCGTCTGGTATGCGGGGACTCCACCAAGCCGGAGGTCTATGACATCCTCATGGTTGGAACTAAGGCAAACCTGGTGATCACTGACCCGCCATACAACGTCAACTATGAAGGCTCGGCAGGCAAGATCAAGAACGACAACATGGCAGGTGAGCAATTCTACGAGTTTCTGCTTGCCTCATTCAAAAATATGGAGTCGGTTATGGCGGCGGACGCATCCATCTATGTGTTCCACGCCGACACCGAGGGCTTAAACTTCCGCAGGGCGTTTGCCGATGCAGGCTTTTATTTATCCGGCTGCTGTATCTGGAAGAAGCAGTCTCTGGTACTTGGCCGCTCCCCCTACCAGTGGCAGCACGAGCCGGTGCTGTACGGCTGGAAGAAAAACGGCAAGCATCAGTGGTACACGGGCAGGAAGGAAACCACTATCTGGGAGTTCGACAAGCCCAAGAAGAACGGCGACCATCCAACCATGAAGCCGATCCCGCTGCTGGCTTATCCTATCCAGAATAGTTCAATGGCAAACTCGGTGGTGCTTGACCCCTTCGGCGGTTCCGGCTCTACGCTCATTGCCTGTGAGCAGACAGACCGCATCTGCCGCACCATCGAACTGGATGAGAAGTTCTGCGATGTTATCGTGAACCGTTACATTGAGCAGGTCGGCTCTGCGGACGGCGTGAGCGTCCTACGAGACGGTAAGACATACAGCTATGAGGAGGTCACGGATGGAACAGAATAAATTGACCCTCGGCAGCCTGTTTGACGGCTCCGGCGGTTTCCCTTTAGGCGGCTTGATCTCCGGTATTACCCCTGTGTGGGCTTCGGAGATCGAGCCGTTTCCCATCCGGGTGACCACAAAGCGGCTTCCGTTTATGAAGCATTACGGCGATGTCGCAAAGATGGATGGTGGGAAGGTTGAGCCGGTGGATGTCATCACCTTCGGCAGCCCTTGCCAGGACATGAGCATCGCCGGCCGGCGGGAGGGTCTGGATGGCTCCCGCTCCAGCCTGTTCTACGAAGCCGTCCGAATCGTAAAAGAAATGAGGTGTGCGACCGATGGAAAATATCCAAGGTATATCGTCTGGGAAAACGTCCCCGGCGCGTTCAGTTCCAACAAGGGCGCGGACTTCCAGTCCGTCCTCGAAGAAATCTGCTCGGTCAAAGGATACGAGATTGATCCTGCTCGACCTGCGAGGTGGCCAGCCGCTGGGGAGATCGTGGCAGACGATTTCAGTCTCGCATGGCGGGTATTTGATGCGCAGTACTGGGGAGTCCCCCAACGCAGAAAACGTATCTACCTTGTCGCAGATTTTGCAGGCGGGAGCGCCGGAAAAATACTATTTGAGTCCGAAGGCGTGTCTGGGTATACTCCGCAGGGCTTCCGTCCGTGGCAAGGAACTGCCGGAACTTTTGAGGAAGGCTCTGGAGCGTCAGGCTGCGTCTGCTTAAACGACCAGGGCGGCAGCCGCATGGATGTGACGGAGGATGTCGCGGCAACGCTCCGGGCGGAAAACCACGGACACCCTCCCTGCGTGATGGGGGCGGCAGGTTTTTGTACCGAGCATTCCGCACAGGCAAGAGGAATCGGATATGAGGAGGAAACTTCTCCTACTCTCCGTGCCGGGACGGTGCCGGCGGCGGTCTATGAGAACCATAGTCAGGACACCAGATACACCGGTCCGCTGGAAACAGCGCCTACAGTCAACGCCACCTACGGCATGGGCGGCAACAACCAGCCCTTTGTGGTGGAGACACCCAAGACGCTGAAGATCCGCTCCGGCTGCAATGGCGGCGGCAAGGGCACGCTGATTCAGGAGAACAAGTCCGCCACCCTCGGCTGCAACAACGACCAGACAGTTTTCGTGCCGTTCGTGAAGGGCACCCGCCCCCATTCTCCCGATGAGGGGCAGCAGTGGAAACCGTCCGATGTGGCGAATACACTGAACACCTACGATGTAGGCGAGGCCCGGTGCAATGAACTGGCGGTCAGGGTGTACGGCATCTGCTCCAAGCAGAGCCACGCCATGCTGTCGGACAATCCCCACAGCGGTTTTTATGAAGCGGACACTTCCCGGTGCCTGGACAGGAGCGGCGGCAACCCCACCTGCAACCAGGGCGGTATGGCGGTGGTGGCGGTGCAGGGTTCCATGATCGGTAGGGCGGATAAGAATGGTCCCCAGGGCAGTGGCGTGAATGAGGGTGTGTCCTTTACGCTGGATGCCGCCGACCGCCATGCGGTGGCTTACTGTATGACCACCGGCACTTATACCCAGGCATTGGAGGAGCAGTCCCCGACCTTGATGGCAAGGGACTATAAGGACCCGCCTGTGGTAAACGAGACCGAGCCGGAGTACATCGTCCGCAGATTGACGCCCACCGAGTGCGCAAGGCTGCAGGGGTTCCCGGACTGGTGGTGTGCCGGGCTTGGGACAGACGAGCCGACCGAGGAGGAGATCGAATTTTGGACAGAGGTGTTTGAGATACACCGTTCCGTCATGGGGACGTCCTCCAAGCCTAAGAGCCGGAACCAGATCGTCAAGTGGCTGAAGAATCCCCACTCCGACAGCGCCGAATACAAAATGTGGGGCAACGGCGTGGCGCTCCCCAATGTCTATTTTGTGCTTTCCGGCATTGTGTACTATGCACAGTTTTCGGAAGGATAAATTGGTTTCTATTCTACAGAGAAATGTGCGAAAACCGCTTGCTATTTCAGGGGTTCAGAGTGATATATGTACCTACCAAAAACAAAGGAGGTTTTCGCACATGGAAATCAGATACAATGTGACGGGCGTCAAGCGCAAGGAACTGGTAAAGGTCATCGCCGATGCCACGGGCGCCAGGGCGGAATACAAGTTCATGCCAACCTGCAATTATGAGATTGATTATTTCACGGTCACCAAGGATGGGACACTCCTCTTTGACGACCGTGTCGACAGTGAGGAGGTCGAGGAGGTTCTGGAAGCCATCGCTGCCGCTGGCTTTGAGTGTGAGCCGCAGGACGGCGGTGAGCAGCCCTCCGGGGAGGAAACCAAGGAAGCGGCAGAAGTCGCAGACAGGGCGCCACAGGAGGAAAACGTGGGGCTTACGGTGGAAATCCCGCTCGACAAGGTGGCGGTGGGCAACCTTACTAAGCTGCTGGACGCCAAAGGGAACCTGATCCGGAAGGCCCTGGGCATCACCGACCTTCGCATCGAGGTGCTGGGCGACCGGGTGGCGTTCCCCTGGTTCTCCCAGGTAGATGCGGATTCCGCAGCCGCCTACACCCACTTCATCTCCGCACTTTGCGAGATGAGCAGGAATGCCAAGCGGGTGACAGCGACCGAGAAGCCGGTGGACAATGAGAAATACGCCTTCCGGTGTTTTCTCCTGCGCCTGGGCTTCATCGGCAGCGAGTACAAAAGGGAACGCAAAATTCTGCTGAAGAACCTGACCGGTTCATCCGCTTTCAAGAACGGGGGTGTGGGCCATGAAGTTTCCGAGTAGAGAAATCGTGGAGCGCATCCGCCGTGAATACCCCGCCGGCACCCGTGTGGAGTTGGTGCAGATGGATGATGCGCAGGCTCCGCCTGTCGGCACGAAAGGCACCGTCAAAGGTGTGGATGACACCGGCTCCCTCCTCATGCGTTGGGACAATGGCAGCGGCCTGAACGTGGTCTATGGGGAGGATATTGTAAGAAAGGTGGATGACCGCTGTGCCGAATAATATTCTGAAGGACTTCTTCTATGGAAACATCAATCCGAATGAAAAGCAGTTTGACCGCAATTCGGAGTATGGGAAAGCTGCTGCCGGTCTGGCCGATGAAGAAGAAAAACTCCGATCCATGCTGGATCAGGAGGCGGCCACAGTCCTCAATAGGATGATTTGCCTGCAAGCCGCCATTGCGGGCATGACCGCCGAGGAGTACTTCATCGACGGGTTGCGGACGGGATTCCGCCTGGCTCTTGCTATCCTTGATGAGGAGGAAAACGGCCTTCTCAAGCCAATATCGGATGGCGGCAAACAGCCATAAACTACACAATATCCTGCGGTCATCTTTGTGTAATATATAACGCGGAATTAACTTGCTATTATCCTCTTTTAGAGCGAATATGTGTACACCGAAAGGGAAAGCACACAGCCGCGAGGCAGAAAACGGAGGATTTCAGAATGAACGAGAAAACAGCAAGGCAGATTGCAGAGATGAAGAACCAGACCATCGGGGTCGAGGTCGAGATGAACAGCATTACCCGCCAGAAGGCAGCGAAGGTTGCCGCCGCCTACTTCGGCACAGGCAGATACGAGAACACTGCCGGCCGCAACGGGTACAGCACCTGGTCGGCTTGGGATGCGGATGGGCGCGAGTGGAAATTCCAGAAGGACGTTTCCATCGCAGGACCGGACGAGCAGAAATGCGAACTGGTCACCCCGATCCTGACCTACGGGGACATTGAGACCCTGCAGGAGCTTTGCAGACAGCTCAGACACGCGGGAGCGAAAAGCGACGCCTCCAGGGGATGCGGAGTCCACATCCACATCGGTGCGCAGGGGCACACGCCGCAGAGCCTTCGGAACCTTGCCAATATTATGGCGAGCCATGAAAGCCTGATCGCCGAGGCACTGAAACTTGACCGGGGCCGCATGAACCGTTACTGCCGCACGGTAGACCCACGGTTTTTGGAGCAGGTCAATCGCAGGAAGCCCCGCACAATGTCACAGCTTGCGGACATCTGGTACACCAGCCACGGCGCGAGCTACGGCAGAAACCAGCACTACAACGACAGCCGCTACCATATGCTCAACCTCCACGCCACCTTTACCAAGGGGACGGTCGAGTTCCGGCTCTTCCAGTTCGATGAGCCCACCGCAGAGCGCCGAGGCGGCATCCACGCAGGGCAGCTCAAAAGCTACATCCAGCTTTGCCTGGCGCTGAGCCAGATGGCAAAGGATGTGCGGACGGCAAGCCCCAAGCCTCAGCAGAACGAGAACCCCAAATACGCCATGCGCACCTGGCTCCTACGCCTGGGCTTCATCGGCGAGGAGTTCGCAACGGCCAGAGATTTCCTGACCCGCAACCTTTCAGGAGATACAGCCTTCCGGCACGGCAGAGCAGCCGCTTGAAGAAACCGCAGGAGTTAGCCTCCTGCCACCTTACCCCTGACCGCTTCGGCGGTCTTAAGGTGGTAGAAGGGTAACCCCTTCGGAAAGGATGGATACCATGAAAGAAAAAAGATACTACATTGCTTACGGCAGCAATCTAAATGTCCCGCAGATGCGGATGCGCTGCCCCCACGCCACGATCCTCGGCACGGCAAACCTGAAAGGCTGGGAACTGCTTTTTAAAGGAAGCAAGACCGGCTCCTACCTGACTATCGAGGAATGCGAAGGCGGCACGGTTCCTGTGGTGATCTGGGAGGTGACGGCTCCAGATGAAGCCGCCCTCGACCGCTACGAGGGATTTCCTAATTTCTATTACAAGCGGGACATTAAACTCCAATACAAAGGCATCCGCACGGGGAAGCGCAGGACGGTGACGGCCTTTGCCTACATCATGCATGAGGACAGGCCGATTGGCATTCCGAGTAATTTCTACATGAGGACTTGCATGGAAGGGTATGACACTTTCCGCTTCGACAAAAACATTCTGGTTGACGCTTACGACAAATGCAGGGAGGTATGCGGATATGAAGGATAATGTGATCCGGATAGCGGTCTGCCCGCTGTGCGGCAGAACCTACCATGGCGTTCCGGCGCTTTCACGGGAGGACAACAAAACGTTCATCTGCCCGGACTGCGGCACCCGACAGGCTCTCCAGTCCATCGGCGTGGAGCCGTCCGAGCAGGAGCAGATCCTTGAGACGATCCACCGCCATATGGAAAATCGGGAGCGTTGAATAGTTCACAAATTCGCTGTATAATAAAAATGGCTCGATAAGGTCAATAGAAACAAGATGAGACGAGGTATGGCTTTGAAAATAGAAATTAAGGATATACGGAAAATAGACTATAAAAAGGCGATTCAATTTGCGATAAAGGGTATGCATTTTGACTGGTACCTGGACAATAAGTTTTTGCTGAATGCATATGGCAGATATTTTTGGTATCTTGAAATCAACCGGGCAACGCAGATTTTAGCGGCATATGCAGAAGGAAAATTTGTAGGCGTTTTGTTGGCAGAAATTAAGGGTGAAAAAAGAAAACACCAGAATTTTTGGCAAAAAATCTACGTTAAAATCGTTGATGCAATTCAAAAAACTCTATTTAAGGATGGGGCAGGTCTCTATGAAAACACCACAAAAGAACAGTTGGCGCATTATTTGAAAACCAATACACCTGATGGTGAAATCATTTTTCTTGCTGCAGATCCCGATTGCAAAATTAAGGGCATAGGTACAGCTCTTCTTAATGCCTTAGAAGAAAAGGAACGAGGGAAAACCCTTTATCTTTATACTGATGATGCTTGTACGTATCAGTTTTATGAGCATAGAGGATTTAAACGGGTTGAAGAAAAAGAAGTTATATTGGAAATGCCGAAAGGCAAAGTTCCATTAAAATGTTTCATTTACAGCAAGGTAGTATAACAGATTGCAATTTATCAAATTAATCGCTTTTTGGCATCGGTTAGAAATAGCCGGTGCTATTTTTATGCCATTTTGGAGGTGGTGCCTATGCGAAAACTGAAGAAATACAAGCCTACCAGATTTATGGCGAAGACCTCGCACTACGATAAGGACGCCGCTGATTATGCGGTGATGTTCATTGAGTCCCTCTGCCATACCAAGGGTACCTGGGCGGGAAAGCCCTTTGAGCTGATCGACTGGCAGGAGCAGATCATCCGAGACCTGTTTGGAGTTCTGAAGCCCAACGGCTATCGGCAGTTCAATACGGCGTACATCGAGATACCGAAGAAACAGGGCAAATCGGAGCTTGCCGCCGCTGTGGCGCTCCTGCTCCTGTGCGGGGACGGCGAGGAGCGTGCCGAGGTATATGGCTGTGCCGCTGACCGCAACCAGGCGAAGATTGTCTTTGATGTGGCGGTGGATATGGTGCGGTTCTGCCCGGCGCTTTCCAAGCGGGTAAAGATCCTGGAATCCCAGAAGAAGATCACCTATCTGCCTACCAACTCCTCCTACCAGGTGCTGTCGGCAGATGTGGCGAACAAGCATGGCTTTAATACCCACGGTGTGATTTTTGATGAGCTGCATACCCAGCCCAACCGAAAGCTCTTTGACGTTATGCTCCAAGGCTCCGGGGACGCCAGGATGCAGCCGCTGTATTTCCTGATCACTACTGCCGGAAACGACACCAACTCCATCTGCTATGAGGTGCATCAAAAGGCCATCGACATTGCGGAAGGCAGGAAGGTCGATCCCACCTTCTACTCCGTCATTTATGGCGCTGCCGAGGATGAGGACTGGACAGACCCGGAGGTCTGGAAGAAAGCCAATCCATCTCTCGGCATCACGGTGGGTATCGACAAGGTCAAAGCCGCCTGTGAATCCGCCCAGCAGAATCCCGGCGAGGAGAACGCCTTTCGGCAGCTAAGGCTCAACCAGTGGGTCAAGCAGTCGGTGCGCTGGATGCCAATGGAGAAATGGGACGTTTGTGCGTTTCCTGTTTCTGAGGACGATCTGGAAGGACGCATCTGCTACGGCGGTCTGGACTTATCCTCTACCACGGACATCACAGCCTTTGTGCTGGTGTTCCCGCCGCTGGACGATGAGGATAAATACTACATCCTTCCATACTTCTGGATACCGGAAGAAACCCTTGACCTCCGTGTCCGGCGAGACCATGTCCCCTATGACTTGTGGGAACGCCAGGGGACGCTGATGACCACCGAGGGAAATGTGGTGCATTACGGCTACATCGAGAAATTCATCGAACAGTTGGGCGATCGGTTCAACATCCGGGAGATTGCTTTTGACCGCTGGGGCGCTGTGCAGATGGTGCAGAACCTGGAGGGCATGGGCTTTACGGTAGTCCCCTTCGGGCAGGGATTTAAGGATATGTCCCCGCCTACCAAAGAACTGATGAAGCTGGTGCTGGAGGAGAAAATTGCCCACGGCGGACACCCGGTGCTGCGGTGGATGATGGACAACATCTTCATCCGTACCGACCCAGCCGGCAATATTAAAGCGGACAAGGAAAAATCCACAGAGAAGATTGACGGCGCAATTGCCACCATCATGGCTTTGGATCGAGCCATTCGATGCGGCAACGAGAATGGTGCTTCGGTCTACGATGACCGGGGCATTTTGTTTATCTGAAAGGAGTGAAAACATGGGTATATTCAGTGGCTTATTCAAATCTCGTGATAAGCCCCAAAACAGTACCGCTGGCAGCGGTTATCGCTTCTACCTGGGTGGAACAACTTCCGGGAAAGCTGTGACAGAGAGATCTGCCATGCAGATGACAGCGGTATATTCCTGTGTGCGTATCCTTGCCGAAGCAGTGGCTGGGCTGCCGCTTCACCTCTACCGATATACGGAGGGCGGTGGCAAGGAAAAAGCCATCGACCATCCGCTGTACCTGCTGCTTCATGATGAACCGAACCCGGAGATGAGTTCCTTTGTGTTCCGGGAAACCCTCATGACGCATCTGCTTCTGTGGGGCAACGCCTATGCCCAGATTATCCGTAACGGCAAAAACGAAGTGGTGGCTCTGTATCCGCTGATGCCTAACAAAATGACGGTAGACCGCGATACCAACGGACATCTTTACTATTCCTACAATCGCGGAAATGACGAAGCTATCCGGGACAAACAATCCACGGTGATTCTTCGTCCTGCCGATGTTCTTCATATCCCAGGTCTGGGTTTTGACGGGCTGGTGGGTTATTCACCCATTGCTATGGCAAAGAACGCCATCGGCATGGCGATTGCCTGCGAGGAGTACGGTGCTAAGTTCTTTGCAAACGGAGCGGCTCCCGGCGGTGTCCTGGAACACCCAGGCACTTTGAAGGACCCGCAGCGAATCCGGGAAAGCTGGCAGTCTACCTACGGTGGCACCAGTAATGCCCACCGGATTGCCGTTTTGGAAGAAGGCATGAAGTACACGCCGATTGGGATCTCCCCGGAGCAGGCGCAGTTTTTAGAGACACGAAAATTTCAAATCAATGAGATCGCTCGAATTTTCCGAGTGCCGCCCCATATGGTGGGTGACCTGGAAAAGTCGAGCTTTTCTAATATTGAGCAGCAGTCTTTGGAGTTTGTGAAATACACCCTTGACCCCTGGGTGATCCGCTGGGAGCAATCCATTATGCGGACACTTCTTTCCCAGGAGGAAAAGGCACAGTATTTTGTCAAGTTCAACGTGGAAGGACTGCTCCGGGGCGATTATGCCAGCAGAATGTCCGGCTACGCCACGGCAAGGCAGAACGGCTGGATGAGCGCCAACGACATCCGGGAACTGGAGAACATGGACCGCATCCCTGCCGAGGAGGGCGGAGACCTGTACCTGATCAACGGCAATATGCTCCCGCTTAAGGATGCCGGAGCTTTTGCAGATACAGAAGTAAGCGATGACGGAAAGGAGGAAAATGCCGATGAAGAAGTTCTGGAAGTGGAAGAACAGGACGGTGACCAATCAGGAGAATCAGATGACGACGGAGGAACGGACACTGTTTCTAAACGGAACAATCGCAGAAGAAAGCTGGTTTGACGATGATGTTACACCCCAGCTTTTTAAGGACGAACTGATGTCCGGCAGCGGAAATATCACCGTGTGGATCAACTCTCCCGGCGGCGACTGTGTGGCTGCAGCCCAAATCTACAATATGCTCATGGACTACAAGGGAAATGTGACCGTGAAAATCGATGGCATTGCGGCTTCCGCTGCATCCGTCATTGCTATGGCGGGTACTAAAGTTCTCATGTCTCCTATGTCCATGCTCATGATCCACAATCCCATGACTGTGGCTATGGGCGATACGGCAGAAATGCAGAAGGCCATTGAAATGCTGGGGAGCGTAAAAGACTCCATCATCAATGCCTACGAAATCAAAACGGGGCTTTCCCGCGCCAAGCTGTCTCACTTGATGGACGCTGAAACCTGGATGGACGCGACAAAAGCCATGGAGCTTGGGTTTGCTGATGAGATCATGACCCGCAGCGATTCTTCCGAGGATGTGGAGCCGCCTGCGGTTTCCATGCTGTATTCCAAAGCTAATGTAATCAACTCCCTGATGGATAAGATCGCAGCAAAATGCGCTATCCCTCAAAAACCTGATGTTCAGGAAGTAACGGGCCGCTCTGTTGACGAGCTCCAAGCGGCTCTGAACGCAATCAAAAACTTTATGTAACGGAGGTAATTCTAATATGACTATCATAGAAATGCGCGATAAGCGCGCCAAGCTGTGGGCTACCATGCAGGGATTCCTGGATACCCACCGCACTGCAAAAGGTGTTCTCACCGCCGAGGACGACAACACCTACAACAACATGGAAAAGGAGCTGAACGATCTGACCAACGAGATCCGCCGAATGGAACGCAGGGATGCCATTGAAGCGGAACTGAAAAAGCCCGTGGGTCAGCCTCTCACCGAAAAGCCCCAGAACGCTCCCAAGGATAAACCCGGCAGAGCTTCCAACGCATACCGTGAGGACTTTGGTCTGCATCTGCGCGGCAAGCAGCTTATTCACAATGTCCTCAGTACAGGTGTAGACGCAGACGGCGGCTACCTTGTACCGGAGGAGTTCGAGACCACGATTGTCACCGCACTGGATGAAGCCAATGTGATCCGTTCTCTGGCGAAGGTAATCACTACCAGTGCTGAGCGCAAGATTCCCATTGCTGCAACCCATTCTGTGGCTCAGTGGACAGCGGAAAACGCTGCCTACACGGAGAGCAATCCCACCTTTGCCCAGAAGCAGATCGACGCCTACAAGCTCACCGACCTGGTGAAGGTCAGCACCGAACTGCTCCAGGACAGCGCATTCGACCTGGAATCCTACATTGCCCAGGAGTTTGCCCGTGCTTTTGGTATTGCTGAGGAGCAGGCATTCTGCGTCGGCACCGGCACCGGTCAGCCTACCGGTATCTTTACCGAAAGCGGTGGTGAGGTTGGTGTCACTGCCGGAAGTGCAACCGCCATTTCGGTGGATAACCTGATCGAACTGGTCTACGCGCTGAAATCCCCCTACCGCAGAAACGCCAAGTTCCTGATGAACGACGCGACCATTTCCCTGATCCGCAAGCTGAAGGACCAAAACGGCGCATACCTGTGGCAGCCCTCTGTCCAGGCGGGGCAGCCTGACCGTCTGCTCGGCTATGAGATTTACACCAGCCCCTATGTGCCGACCGTTGAAGCCAGCGCGCTGACCATTGCTTTTGGCGACTTCAACAATTACTGGATTGCCGACCGCTCCGGCAGAACGGTTCAGCGCTTGAATGAGCTCTATGCCGGAAACGGTCAGGTCGGTTTCATCGCAACCGAGCGCGTGGACGGCAAGGTGATCCTCGCGGAAGGCATCAAGCTGCTGAAAATGGGTGCTTAATAAGGAGGCGGCGGTTATGGAGGAACTGCTCCAAAAGGTAAAACAGAATCTGATTCTTTCCCATGCGGCGGACGATGAGCTTTTGAAGGCATACATCACCGCCGCTGTTTCATATGCGGAAAGCTATCAGCATTTGGAGAAAGATTACTACCAGGCAAACCCCATGCCGCCCACCACCGAACAGGCCGTCATCATGCTGTCGTCCCATTTCTATGAATCCAGGGACGGCAGCACCGGCGGCTTTTTTGCTGATAATGTGCAAGCCGGGCAGCAGGTCTGGAACACGGTAAACCTCCTGCTTCGACTGGACCGGAGGTGGCAGCTATGAGTTTTGGAAAAATGAATGGCTTTGCAGAACTCATTGCCACCAAAAATGTAAAGGACAGCGAGGGCTTCTCTACTACCGTGGACGAAGTCCTCGCTTCTATCCGTGTGTATCGGGAAGGTCGGCATGGCAGTCAAAGATGGGCAAATCTTGCCGCATTTTCTGAGGCAACCGACCTGTTCCGCTTCCGCTGCATTCCCGGAGTTGAGATTAAGACGGATCAAATCCTCATTTCAGACGGAGACCGCTTTGAGATCATCTCCGTGGAGGATGTGAAAGGCCGTGGAATGTACACGGAGGTGTTGGCAAAAAAGGTGGTGGCAAAGGGTGGCTAAGGTACAAATGATGATGCCGGAAGACTTTCTCATCAAACTCTCTTCCCTTGGAAAAAAGAGTGATGAAATCTGCGAGAAGGTTCTGGAAGCAGGCGGCGAAATCGTTCTGGAAAAGACAAAAAGCAACCTCGCTTCAGTTATCGGTTCCGGTACAAAGTACGATTCCCGCTCCACGGGTGAACTGGAACGCTCCCTGGGGCTGTCCTCTGTCAGGATGGACAAAGACGGCAACCACAACATAAAAGTCGGTTTTGCGGAGCCAAGAAGTGACGGAGACAGCAATGCAAAGATCGCAAACATTCTGGAATACGGCAAACACGGTCAGCCTGCTAAACCTTTTTTGAAGCCAGCCAAAACGGCGTCAAAAGCTGCCTGTGAGACAGCCATGAAGCAGAAGTTTCAACAGGAGGTGGATAAGCTGTGAGCCTGCTATCTGATTTGACAAACCTGGTTGAAACGCTGGATATTCCGGTGGAGACCGGGGTGTTTTCTGATACCGCACCGGACAGGTACCTGGTACTCGTACCGCTTTCCGATACCTTCGATATCCATGCGGATAATTCTCCGGGTATCGATGTCCAGGAGGTGCGTATCTCCCTATACACGAAGGGCAGCTACACTAAAGAGAAGAACGCTCTTATAAAGCTGCTGCTCTCTCACGACTTTACCGTAACAGGCCGAAGCTATATCGGCTATGAAACGGAAACCGGCTATCACCACTACAATGTGGATGTAGCTCATTATTACGAAATGGAGGATTGATTATGGCTACGATTGGCCTTGATAAGCTCTTCTACTCCAAAATCACAGAGGGTGAAAACGGTGATGAAACCTACGAAACCCCTGCACAGCTGGCAAAAGCCATGACCGCCGAACTTTCGGTGGAACTGGCGGAGGCCACGCTCTATGCGGATGACGGAGCGGCGGAGATTGTAAAGGAATTCAAATCCGGCACCCTTTCCCTGGGTGTGGATGATATCGGTGCAACTGCAGCATCGGATTTGACGGGTGCGGTCATCGATGAAAATGGTGTCGTGATTTCCACCAGCGAGGATGGCGGTGCTCCCGTTGCGGTTGGCTTCCGAGCAAAGAAATCCAACGGCAAGTATCGCTACTTCTGGCTTTACCGAGTGAAGTTCGGAATCCCGGCTACGAACCTCACCACAAAGGGCGACAGCATCACCTTTTCCACTCCCACCATCGAGGGGACGATTCTGCGCAGGAACAAGGTGGACGCCCAGGGCAAGCACCCCTGGAAGGCAGAGGTCACCGAGGGCGACAAGGGTGTATCCACCGACACCATCACGAACTGGTACAAGCAGGTGTACGAGCCGTCTTATGCGGCACTGCCTGCAGCAGATTAAGGAGGACTAACAGATGGAACAGGAACGCTCAGCAAATATTCTGATTGGCGGTGAGGAGTACACTTTACTGCTCACTACCAAAGCCACAAAGGAAATCGCCGGACGGTATGGCGGTCTTGAAAACCTGGGTGAAAAGCTGATGAAATCCGAGAACTTTGAAATGGCGATCGGAGAAATCGTGTGGCTGATCACCCTCCTGGCAAACCAGTCTATCCTTGTGTATAACCTGAAAAACAAGGAGAATCCCAAGGATCTGCTCACCGAGGAAATGGTGGAGCTTCTCACTGCCCCTGCAGATTTGGCGGGCTACAAAACCGCCATCACCGAGGCTCTGTATAAGGGCACCAAGCGTAACATCGAAAGTGAGACCGATACAAAAAACGCACAAGTCGGGTAACAGACGAGGAACTGTTTACCCGGCTTCTTTATTACGGCATCGCTCACCTGCATCTTTCCATGGATGAGGTGTGGCTGATGCCGTTTGGCTTGCTATTGGATTTGTGGGAGTGCCACAAACAGTGGAACGGCCAGGCAAAGCCCAAGTGTGAGCACTTTATTGACGATATCATCCCGGATGGGATTTAAGAAGGAGGTGGTCATTTGGCGGATAATTTCGGTCTGAAAATCGGACTTGAGGGTGAAAAGGAATTCAAAAAAGCCCTCTCCGAAATCAACCAGTCCTTTAAGGTTCTGGGATCTGAAATGAAGCTGGTTTCCTCCCAGTTCGACAAAAACGACTCCTCCGTTCAGGCACTCACGGCAAGAAACACTGTTCTGAACAAAGAAATCGAAGCCCAGAAGCAGAAGATTGAAACCCTTCGTTCGGCTCTCGACAACGCTTCCGCTTCCTTTGGAGAAAATGACCGCCGCACACAAAACTGGCAGATTCAGCTGAACAATGCCGAAGCCGCTCTTAACGATATGGAGCGGGAACTAAAACAGAATCAGGATGCCATTGACGCAGCCGGTGATGAATTTCAGGATGCCGGAAAACAGGCGGACGGTTTCGGTGATGAGGTGAAAGGTGCGGCAGATGATGCCGACAAGTCCTCCGGCAAACTGGAAAAGGTCGGCTCTGTCATGAAGGGTGTGGCAGTTACCATCGGTGCTGCCGTTGCCGCTGCCGGAGCTGCGCTGGTAGGGCTGACAAAGAGTTTCCTCGACCTTGCCGAATCCACCCGTGAATACCGGGAGGATCAGGCGAAGCTGGATGCTGCCTTCCTCACCGCAGGATTTACCGCTGAACAGGCCGGTGAAGCCTACACCGGATTTTACTCCATTTTGGGTGAAGAAGACCGAAGTGTGGAGGCAGTCAACCATTTGGCGAAACTGTGCTCTACCGAAGAAGAACTGGCACAGTGGACAGACATAGCCGCCGGTGTCTGGGCTACATTTGGAGATAGCCTGCCCATTGAGGGTCTTACCGAAGCCGCCAATGAAACAGCGAAAACCGGACAGCTGACGGGCGTCCTGGCAGACGCGCTCAATTGGGCGGGAGTCAATGAAGAGGATTTCCAGTCTGCCCTGGACGGCTGCAACACCGAGCAAGAACGGGCGGCACTGATTACCGATACCTTAAACGGTCTGTATCAGGAAGCCGCCGAGAATTACAAAGAACTTAATGGCGATGTGATGGACGCACAGCGGGCGCAGGCTCTGCTTACCGATGCCTATGCCCAGCTTGGCGCGATTGCAGAACCCATTATGACCACCTTGAAAACAATGGCGGCGGATGTGCTTACCGCCATGCTTCCCTTTGTTTCTTTGATGGGTGAAGGGCTGCAAGGAGTTCTGAACGGGACCGCCGGGGCTGCAGAAACCTTTGCGGAAGGTGTTTCCGGTGTGGTGGAGGTTTTGATGGAAAAACTGTCCACCATTCTTCCTATGCTTGGTGAGGCACTGCTTGCCAGCCTCCCGGTCCTTCTGGAGGTCGGCATCAGCATTATTACCACCCTGCTTACCGGAATTACCGAAGCCTTACCGGAACTGGCTGCCGCAGCCTTGTCCATCATTATGCAGCTGGTAAACAGCCTCATTGAACTGCTCCCTCAAATTCTGCAGGCGGCTGCACAGGTGATTGCTACCCTTGCGACCGGTATTGCAACAGCACTTCCCACACTAATTCCCACCCTGGTGCAGGTGGTCATTCAAATCGTACAGACCTTGATTGAGAACCTGCCCTTAATTCTGGACGCAGCTCTTCAGCTGATCACGGGATTGGCACAGGGGATCTTGAACGCACTGCCCGTGCTGATTGCGGCTCTGCCGGAAATCATCAACGGCATTGTGACCTTTTTGCTGGATTCCATTCCGCAGATTATTGAAACCGGGATACAGCTGCTGACCTCCTTGGTGGCGGCTTTGCCGGACATCATTACCGCCATCGTGGAAGCGATCCCCCAGATTATTGACGGGATCATCAACGCTGTTTTGGATGCCATCCCGCTGATTATCCAGGCGGGCATTGATTTGCTGATTTCCTTGATCCAGGCATTGCCGCAAATCATCACAACCATCGTGCAGGCAATCCCGCAGATTATCTCCGGTATCGTAAACGCCGTCATCGGGAACATCGATAAGATCATTATGGCCGGTGTTCAGCTGTTCGTCTCACTCATTGAGAATCTGCCCACCATCATCGTGGAGATCGTGAAAGCCGTACCTCAAATCATCACTGGGATTGTAAAGGCGTTCGGTTCTCTTATGTACAAAATAGTGGAGATCGGCGGCAACATTGTCAAAGGTCTGTGGGACGGTATTACCGGTCTTGCTTCCTGGCTTTGGGACAAGGTATCCGGCTGGATTTCAGGCATTTGGGATGGTATCTGCAGCTTCTTTGGCATCAACTCGCCTTCCAAAGAAATGGCCTGGGTTGGTGAAATGCTGGTGAAGGGTCTTGCCGGTTCCATCGACGACAAGGGTGATGAGGCGGTGAAAGCTGCAGAGGGCATGGCAAAAGATATCGACGGTGTGATGACCGACCTTGCCCACGATATGCAGACCGCTCTGCCTACGGACTTTGATGTGAGCGGCAATATCCGCTCTTCCGTCGGCGGCATTCCCGGCGGCACAGCCTCCGGGCTTTCCCTTGTGCTCAACATTACAAACTTTAACAATTACTCTACGGAGGACATCCGGCAGCTGACCAATGAGGTCATGGAAACTGCCAGCCAATTTGCGATGCGGAAAGGAGTGGTATTTGCATGACTTTTTTCACCTATAACGGGATTAGTTCTGCTGATTTCGGTCTGCATATTGAGAGCAAAAATATCTTTTCCGCACCGGAATATGACATCTCTTTTCAGTCTATTCCCGGTAGAAGCGGTGATTTGATTGTTTCCAATAACCGCTTTGCCAATGTGAAGGTGACCTACACCGTTTTTGTGAGACGGAATACAGTCGAGGATTTATCCGACCTGCTTCGTGCGGTAAAAGGCTGGCTCTATACGGAGCCTGACCGATATCACGAGATTACTGATTCCTACGATTCGCTGTATCTGCGGTATGGCGTTATCAGCGGCTCACTGGATATTGAAGATCAGCTGAATAAAGTCGGCTGCTTTACGGTCACCTTCAACTGCAAGCCGTACCGGTATAAAAAGGATGGACTTCTGGAAATCTCGGTGACAAGCGGCAGCAGTCTGTTTAACCCGGAAGCCTTTTCCGCAAAGCCGCTCATCACTCTGACCGGGAGCGGTGACTTTACGCTTACGCTTCAAAACGGTGGGTATAACCGTTCATGGCAGTTCAAAGGCATCGAAAGCGGTATAACCTGCGACAGTGAGCAGATGAATTTCTACTTCGGCACACAGCTTCTGAACGACAAGGTAACGGGCGAAGACTTTCCGTTGCTCCCGCCCGGAGAAACCGTCCTAACGGTATCCGGGGATGCGGAGATTGCCGTTCAGCCAAGGTGGTGCGGCTTATGATTCCTGTTCTATACCCAGCAAACAGCACCAGCTTCACCACCTTTGGCTTGGGTGCGCTAACCGATACGCTTTCTTGTGAGGTCACGGAGGAGCGAAACGGTGTATTTGAATGCATACTCAAATATCCCATTACCGGTCAGCACTATAAGCTGATTGCAAAAGAACGGATCATTAAGGCAAAGCCAAACGATACTGGAGAGCCGCAGGCGTTTCGCATCTATCGAATCACTAAGCCGCTGGACGGTGTGGTTACGGTATATGGTCAGCACATTTCCTACGACCTTGCCAATGTCCCTGTGATGCCGTTCTATGCAGAAAGCCGTTCTCCGTCACTGCTTTTGAATCAGCTTCTCGCCGGGGACAGTCGGTTCACGGGCTGGACGGACTACTCAGAGGCAAAAGAGTTTTCCGTTACAACCCCTAAAAGCGTCCGTGCTTGTCTGGGTGGCACAGAAGGGTCCATGCTCTCTAAATGGCACGGTGAATTTGAATGGGATAACTTTACGGTGAAGTTCCATTCCCATCGCGGTGAAAAGACCGGTGTTGTCATTGAATACGGCAAAAACCTCACCTCGCTGGAACAGGACGAGGATAACAGCGGCGTATATACACAGCTTCTTCCTTACGCCGTATATACACAGGAGGGCTCGGAAACAGAGACGGTTGTCACGCTCCCGGAACAGACTCTGCCCATCGTATCCGAGGAGATGGTGCGAAACAAGACGCTCATTCTTGACCTGACAGACAGGTTTGAGAGCGGCACTGACATCACCGAGGATGCTTTGCGGGCAGCCGCAAACGACTATATCAAGGAAAATCCACTCGGTGCAACTGTTCCCACCGTTAAGGTGGCGTTTGAACCCCTATGGAAACAGCCGGAGTATTCGGCGCTCCTGGAGCGTGTGCGTCTCTGCGACTCTGTCACTATCCGGCACACCGCCCTTGGGGTGAATGTGTCTGCAACCGTGATCGAAACCGTGTATGATTCCCTTGCAGAGCGGTATGTGAGCATTACTCTGGGAAACGAAAAATCCAGTATGATTACCACGCTCTCTGAGGTGCAGTCCTCTGTCGGGAAAGTAGAGTCGGTAGTTGACCGGTTCCCGAAACTCCTGCAGACAGCCATCAGCAATGCCACCTCTCTGATCACCGGCCAGACCGGCGGCTATGTGGTGCTGCACGGGGACGAAACCGGGAGGCCTTATGAACTTCTTGTTTTGGATGCTCCCGCCATACAAGACGCTGTCAATGTCTGGCGGTGGAATGTGAATGGGTTAGGCTTTTCCAGAAATGGCTACAACGGTCCGTATGAAACTGCCATCACCGCCGATGGGCAGATTGTGGCGGACTTTATCACTTCCGGTTCGCTGATTGCAAACATCATCAAGGCGGGGGTCATTCAATCACAGGACGGCTCATCCTATTGGGACTTGGAGACGGGCGAAGTCGTACTGCGAGCCTATGCCACAAACAAGCAGGTCACGGAAGTCAGCGACCGCATTTCAGTGATTGAAGAACAGAAAATGCTCCGGCTGGTGATTAACTCATCCAACGGGAGCATTTTCAAAAACAACAATATCCAAACCACGCTTTATGCCACGGTTTTCTCATGGGACGAAAATATCACAGATACCCTTGACGACAACCAATTCATATGGACAAGGGTGTCTGATGATACCGAGGCCGACAAGTTGTGGAACAGCGCGCATTTCGGCGGAACAAAGTCTATCGAAATTACATCCGATGATGTCAAAGTTAGAGCAACCTTCTTCTGTGACCTCATCGACACAGCTACAAGAAACAGCCTGCTTGGCTGAATTGAAGGAGGAATTTTCATGAGCAAAGCACAAGGGCAATTTACAATCATCGATTATAATGATGCACTTACCCTAACCGGATATATCGGCTCGAATCTTGCAAAGACACAGATGTATAACCCTGACAACGACAGCTATTCGCCGGACTGGACTTCGAAAAATCTTGTCTTGACTCCGAGCCTCTATGTCATCGGTACAACCACCGACCAGATCACGTCCTCGGCGGTAACCTCTGTAAAATGGTATATCGGCAGTTCCACAACTGCAATCACTTCTTCCGGCAGTTATGCCCTAAGTGGTGCGAAGAGTCATATTTTGACCGTTAAGGGAAATGTAATGGCAGGCCTGCCCGGTATCGATTACCGCTGTGTCGTCACTTATAAGGACGCATCCACGGGCCTGTCAATTACGCATCCGCTGACGATCAGCTTCTCACGCGTGGTAAATGGAAGCGGCATTGTCGACCTGCTCGTCACCACGCCAAGCGGAAATGTGTTCAAGAATTCTGAGGTTGCATCGCTTACGGCAAAGGCGGAACTGTGGCGCGGATCTACGGTTGATACAACTAAAGTATCCTACAAATGGGCGGCTATGGACGCATCCGTCACATCGACCGCCTCCACAGGTTATGATGCTGATTTCGGTATTGGCTGGCGGAAGCTGTCTGATGCCACAGGCAGATATACCGGAACCTCCTCCAATACCATCACAATCTACGCCGCCGCAGTGGACAGTTATGCCGTGTTCAAATGCTGTGCGCAGGATACAGATTCCGCTTCTGCTTCTTACAACACAAAGTTTTTTGATGTTGCAACCTTCATTGACAACTCCGACCCGCTTCAGATTATTGTCACTTCCACAGGCGGTGATGTGTTTAAAAACGGCCAAGGCTCAACAGTGCTGACCGCCGTATGCTATCAGGCCGGCGCAGAGGTAGATGCGGCAGGCGGCGGTACCTATACCTGGACGAAATACAATAAGGATGGCGCTGTCGACACCTCCTGGGGCACAAACGGTTCCAAGAGCGGCAAGACTCTGTCTGTGTCCAGTGCGGATGTGGACACAAAAGCAACCTTTATGGTCGTTGTAACGCTCTGAGGGGGTGATGAGATGATCGCATCCGCTCAATTTACCATCATCAGCATCTGCGATGTGGTCACCTCGGCATCTCCGCCTGAAAATCCGTATGAAGGCCAGCTTTGGGTGGATACCTCGGTGTCTCCGCCGGAGACAAAAATATGGAACGGAAACGCCTGGGTGGTGCAGAATGACATTGAAACGATCCGCACCACCATTTCCATCCTCACGCAGAAAGATGCGCAGTTTCAGCAAACCATCGAGGGCTTAAACAGCTATGTGGCAAGCCTTACCGAAACAGTAGAAACGGTTTCAAGCGATCAGGGCGTTCTGGAGGAACGTGTGCTGAACTCCGAAAGCAAGCTCTCACAGCTTGAGCATACGGTGGACGGGCTTTCACTCACCATGCAGGAACAGTACATCGGCGGCATCAATTATGTGCAGAATTCCTCAGGCCTAAACGGCATATCGGATGACTGGAGCTATTCAGGAACGGTGCGGACAGACACCTCCACCGACACGCAGAACAACACCATTTCTGATTCCTGCTTTGTGCTTGGAGCATATTCCTCGCTGTCGCAGTATATCCGTGGCGTTGTTCCCGGCGCATATACCGTTTCTGTTCGGGTAAAAAAGACCTCGGCCATGTCCGGCTACTTCTATGTGACCTACAACGGGAACAAAACGAAATATCTCTTCAGCAAGAGCACCTCTTTTGACTGGACGGACTTCACGGCCACGCTCACCGATGTGACCGACCCTACGCTTCGCATCTACTGTTACAGTCGCGACGCATCCGTTTATCTGGCCGACATCATGGTAACCGAAGGGGCGATCCCTCGCAAATGGACGCCTGCTCCCAACGAGATCTATACGCAGGAGGTCAAGATAGACAAGCGGGGCATCGAGGTGTCAAACTCGGCATCTTCACAGCGGACGGTCATCACGAATACGGAATTTGCCGGTTATTACAATGACGAGGTGATCTTTACCCTCAACAAGGATGAAACACAGACCAAGAAAACCACAGTGGACGGCGAGCTGACTGTGGGAAAAACAAAGTTCGTCCCTTTGGCCACTGCGTCAGAGGGATTAAACATCGTAATTCTGGATTAAGGAGGCGGTTTTATGGCGTTAAGCGGCTCATTCAGCAAGTATCCGGTCAGCAAATTCGGGCTTTACTGTGAGTGGAGCGGAAGCCAGAGCATAACAGGCAATTATACCGATGTTACGCTGAAGGTCTATTTACAGTTTTACACACTGTCGGTAGGTTCAAGAAGCGACTGTAAGGTTTCCATCAACGGGACGAGCGAGACCTATACCACACCGGCAATCAATGACATGAGTTCTACAAGCTGGCACAAAGTGCTGTTAAAAACAAAGACCGTCCGTGTCAGCCACAATTCAGACGGTACCAAAACGGGCGTTGCGCTGTCAGCATCATGGAGATTTTCCGGCACGTATTCAGGCGTATCCGTCGGAACGATTACAGCTTCCACTACGGTTAATCTTGATAAAATCGACCGAAGCGCCCCGACGGTTGCCTTCAGCACAAGCGGCGTCACAGCAAGCGGATTTAAGATTTCAGCCACTTCATCGAGCACTGCGGATATATGGCAGTACAGCCTAAACGGTGGCTCCTCCTGGACAACCTTTTCCAATACGGCCTCTACCAGCGCCAGCGTCACAGTATCTTCGCTTTCTCCGAACACAAGCTACACCGTTAAGGTTCGAGCGAGAAAAAAATCAAACCAGGTTTACGGCACATCCGGCAGCGCGACGGTTAAAACCCTTGGCGGAGCCGTAGTAAACAGCGTAAGCACCGTAACAGCAGATAATGCGACAGTGACGGTTTCTATCAATGCTACGGTGTATGAGGCTTCCTACTCGTACACGCTTGCAATTAAAAACGGCAGTTCAACCTATCTGACCATTTCAGGACTTTCCTGGACAAAAGGAACCGCCACCCGCACGGTTACGCTTACGGCGGCACAGCGCACAACGCTTTTGAATGCGATGGCATCCATCAAATCCTTTACGGGAACTTTTGCCGTCACAACTTACAGCGGTTCAACGCAGATCGGCAGTACATCGAGCAAAACGGCAGTGATACAGACAACATCTGCAAATTCTGCGCCGACTCTTTCCGGATTTACCTTCGAGGACAGCTACAGCACCACTGCAAATATTACAGGCAACAACCAGCTCTTTATTCAGGGCTATTCGACTTTAAAGGTAACGCCAGGAACGGCGACGGCAAAAAACGGAGCTTCCATCTCTAACTATACTGCATCCTGCAATGGATTGTCAGCGTCCAGCAGTTCCGGTGCGGCAATCACGGTCGGTAAGATTGAAAAGTCCGGCAGCGTGTCTGTTACGCTTACTGTTACAGATTCCCGCGGGTACACTTCAAGCGTTACAAAGAATGTCACGGTGATAGCATATGCAAAGCCTAAAATCTCATCGGTTACTTTGCGGCGCACGAACGAGATTGAAGCGGAAATGCAGCTTAAGTTCAACGGCTCCATCTCAGCTGTTACCGTTGACGGAACACAGAAAAACAGTGTGCAGTATGTCCGGTATCGGTATAAGAAAACCAGTGCTGCGTCATACGGCAGCTATACCAGCATCCTGTCGTCAACGACCAGGAGCGGCACTTCCTTCAGTTTCTCCAATCTGGAACTGTGCAGCCTGGATGCAGGATATTCCTACGATTTTCATCTGCAGATACAGGACAGGCTGTACTCGCAGAGTTCTTTGGATCTGTATTTCGTCATACCGCAGGGGACGCCGCTTGTAGCCCTGCGAAAGAAGAAGGTGGGCATTAACAAACCAACGCCAAGCCAAACGCTGGATGTGGGAGGAAACATTTCCGCAGACGGGCTGATCCTGATGAGCGGCTACAATATCATGGGGCTGGTGCAGGCGTCCATTCCTGATGATACTGATTTAAACACGATTACCACACCGGGAATTTATTTCAGGCGAAATGTGGCGGATACATCACTGCACTATCCAAGCACCTCTTGGGGAATGCTCGAGGTGTTTTCATGCTCTTCAAACCTGGTCATATAGCGTTACACCCAACGTGATAATCCATACACGACATATATTCGCTCAAAGGTAAACGCAAACTGGCAGGCCTGGGTGAAAAAATCTTAACGCTTCAGAATCAAGGTGCTCGTTGTGAGCGCCTTTTTTCATACACAAAATCATTTATGAAGGAGGACAAAACTATGAGATCTATCTGGACCGGCATTCAGATTGCCTTTTCTGCCATTGGCGGATTTATCGGCTGGCTTTTGGGCGGATTTGACGGCTTTCTGTATGCTCTGATCGCCTTTGCGGTGATCGACTACATCACCGGCGTGATGTGCGCCATTTCCGACAAAAGGCTCTCAAGCGAAGTGGGCTTCAAAGGAATCTGCCGCAAGGTGCTCATCTTTGTGCTTGTAGGCATCGGCAACCTGGTGGACGTGTATGTGCTTGGTGAAGCGGGAGTCCTGCGCACTGCAGTGATCTTCTTCTATCTTTCCAACGAGGGCGTATCCCTTTTGGAAAACTCCGCACATCTGGGTCTGCCTATTCCACAAAAGCTGAAATCCGTTCTGGAACAGCTTCACAACCGCAATGAAAAGGAGGAAAAATAACTATGGGATATACAAACAGTTCAATGGTATCTTACACAAAACTCAGTCCGAACCACTCCGGGCAGAGAACGCACAGCATCGACCGCATCACGCCCCACTGCGTGGTGGGGCAATGCTCGGTGGAGACGCTGGGAAACATCTTTCTGCCGGCTTCCAGGCAGGCAAGCTCCAATTACGGCATCGGCGTGGACGGCCGTGTCGGAATGTATGTGGAGGAGAAAAACCGTTCCTGGTGTTCTTCATCAAACGCCAACGACCAGAGAGCAGTCACAATTGAATGTGCATCTGACACCAAATCGCCGTATGCGTTTAAAGATGCGGTCTATCAGACGCTCATCAAGCTGTGTGTTGATATCTGCAAAAGAAACGGCAAGAAAAAACTGCTGTGGCTTGGAGATAAGACGAAAACGCTGAACTATTCGCCGAAGGCCGATGAAATGGTGCTGACGGTGCACAGGTGGTTTGCTAACAAATCCTGCCCCGGCGACTGGCTGTATGCAAGGCTTGGCGATCTTGCTTCAAAGGTCACGGCATCTCTTGCAGATTCTTCAAAGCCCGCCGCATCCACCGGAAAGGTTAAAGCGGGAAACCTCGTCACCATTACAGGCGGCACCTACTACGGCGGCAAGGCAATTCCCGCCTGGGTGAAAAAGCTCAAATGGTATGTGCTTGAGGTCAGCGGTGACCGTGCGGTTATTAACAAGGACGAATCCGGCAAATACGCTATTATGTCTCCTGTTAAAGTATCGGATCTTGCTGTCGCAGGAGAAAAGCCAGCATCGACATATCGCACACATACGGTTGTTAAAGGAGACACCCTCTGGGATATCGCAGAGAGGTATCTGGGCAAAGGCAGTCGATATTCGGAAATAAAAACGCTGAACGGATTAACCTCCAATGTGATTTACAGTGGTCAAAAACTGAAAATCCCGAACTAATCATGAAGCCCATCGAGCCGCTAAGGTTCGGTGGGCTTATTTTTTTGTTTTATTCGGCCGAAATGCGATCTCCTGTCCAGATGGGTTAGTGAGGAAACCCCTCAGACTGGAGGATACTAATCATGACTGATATACAGAAGAACCAGATTATGGCTCTTCGCCAACAGGGGTATGGATATGCCACAATCGCAAAGGCAGTGGGACTCAAGAAGGATACCGTTGTAGCGTTCTGTCGAAGGACAGGGCTGACCGGCAGGAAAGCTTCTGACAACAGCCGAATCAACCTGGATAGCGGCTTCTGTCTGCAATGCGGCTCTATTCTGCACCAGACCCCAGGCAGGAAACGCATTAAATTCTGCTCTGATCAATGCCGCGTTGCCTGGTGGAATTCCCACCCTGAAAAAATCAACCGCAAAGCCATATACAGCTTCATCTGCGCTCACTGCGGCAAATCCTTTACAGCCTACGGCAACGCCGGAAGAAAATACTGTTCCCACGCCTGCTACATTGCGGACCGCTACGAAGGCGGTGATGAGCGTGAATAACGAGAGATTTCGCTCTGAAATGAACTACCTCACTGCACTTTCCATCGCAAAAAGTCTCCGTAAACAAGGGCTTCTGACCAAAGAGGAATATGCTGTAATTGATACAAATCTGCGGGCGGAGTTTGAGCCTACTTTGGGTACATTATTATCCGAAAATGACTTGATAATTCCGCGCTTCTGAGTGATATATAGTGTCGGAAAGGAGTGATTTTATGCGGATTATCAACAAAATTGAACCGAAAATTCCGCAGATGCCAAGCCGCAAAAAGGTCGCTGCCTACGCCAGAGTTTCAATGGAATCCGAACGGCTCCAGCACTCTCTTTCGGCACAGGTCAGCTATTACAGCGGACTTATTCAGAAGAATCCAGCCTGGGAGTATGCCGGCGTGTATGCCGACGACGGCATCACAGGAACCAAGACAAATGACAGGACCGAATTCAATCGGATGCTTGCGGACTGCGAAGCTGGGAAAATAGACATTATCCTTACCAAGTCAATTTCCCGCTTTGCCAGAAATACCGTAGACCTTTTAAACACTGTGCGGCATCTTAAGGAATTAGGCATTTCCGTGCAATTTGAAAAGGAACGCATTGATTCCCTCTCTGAGGATGGTGAATTGATGCTGACGCTTCTCGCCTCATTTGCCCAGGAAGAAATCCGAAGCCTATCGGATAATGTCAAATGGGGTACGATTCAGCGTTTCAAGCAGGGTATTCCTAACGGCAAGTTCAACATCTACGGCTACAAATGGGTGGGCGACAAACTTGCTGTTATCCCAGAGGAAGCAAAAATTGTCCGCTTTATGTACCGGGAATACATGAAAGGCGCATCCAGAATCGAGATCGGCCGTATGCTGATGGAACAGGGCATTTACACAAGGCAGGGCTATCAATGGGTGGACTCCAATGTTAAGGTGATCCTCACGAACATAACCTACACTGGGAATATGCTCTTTCAGAAGGAATACTGCCTTGACCCCATTACGAAACAGCGAAAAAAGAATCGTGGAGAACTCCCTCAATATTTCGTGGAGAATACCCACGAAGCCATCATACCAATGGACGAATGGCAGGCTGTACAGGAAGAGTTCCAGCGAAGACGCGACCTGGGGCCTTTCGGCAACAAGTCGCTCCATTTAACTGCCTTTTCCACAAAGATAACCTGTGGATGCTGCGGCAAGCATTATCGCAGAAGCGGAAAACGGAACACTGCCGGAGAGGTCTATTACATTTGGATCTGCCAAACCAAAAGTCAGAAAGGCATCAAAGCCTGTGATTCCAAAAGCATTCCAGAAAAAATGCTTCAGAAAGTTGCTGCCGATGTGCTGGGTACGGCCGAGTTTGACGAGGACATTTTCTCCAAACTGATCAAAGAAATCATGGTAATCGGTACGGATACTCTTATCTTCCGTTTCTATGACGGCCATGAGCAGACAACCACCTGGGTGTCGACGGCTAAAGCCGACTGGTGGACACCGGAACGCAGGCGGTTGTGGGGCGAGCGGCATAAACGGAAAGATACGAACCCCAACAAAAACACCTACTATGAATTTACAGGTTTCATCAAGTGCGGGCAGTGCGGCGCCAATTATCGATGCCAAGCCAACGTCCGGAAGGACGGTACAAGAACCAGAAGCTGGTACTGCACAGGACCGAGATCAGAATGCTCGAACAAAGGTATCCGTGACGAGACCATGAAGGCGCTGGTGACAGAAGCCCTGGATTTGGATGCTTTTGACGAATCGGTGATGGATGCACAGATTGAATATGCCACTGTTATAAACAACACTGTTACATTTCACTTCCGCGATGGGCATACAGTTACCAGACCCTATCTCGATAAGCGGCATGGTGTAAAATGGACTGCGGAACGCCGAGAACGTCAGGTGCAGAGCATACGAGCCAGCTGGACAGAAGAACGCAGAAAGAGACATGGCGAAATCATACGAGAAATAAGGAGGAAAAAGCGTGGCGAAAGTAACGACGATACCGGCAACGATAACCCGGTTCACAGCAGCACCGATCAGTGAAAAGAAAAAGCGCCGCACAGCCGCCTACGCTCGTGTCTCCACGGATAGTGAGGAACAGCTGACCAGTTATACCGCCCAGGTGGATTATTACACCAATTATATCCGTGGCAGGGACGATTGGGAATTCGTTGAGGTCTACACCGATGAGGGCATTACCGGCACCAACACAAAGCACCGAGAGGGCTTCAAGCGCATGGTGGCGGATGCTCTTGCAGGTAAGATCGACCTTATTGTCACCAAGTCGGTCAGCCGGTTTGCCCGCAACACGGTCGACAGTTTGACTACCGTGCGTCAGCTCAAGGAAAAAGGTGTGGAAATCTACTTTGAGAAGGAAAACATCTGGACGCTGGACAGCAAGGGAGAACTGCTTATCACCATTATGT
>ERZ1027256.108-NODE-108-length-45710-cov-9.328902_pt1 | contig 45710 bp, 30 predicted proteins | sample MGYA00519242_ERZ1027256 | MGnify/ENA primary metagenome ERZ1027256 (study PRJEB26926, sample SAMN06164394) | human gut metagenome | biome: ENVO:00009003; feature: ENVO:2100002; material: ENVO:00002003 | host: Homo sapiens | place: USA | collected 2012 ...
ACTTGGCCGCGCCGGAGACGGCGTTCCATTTCAGGGTCGGACGGCCCTGCGCGTCATTGCCGCCGGTGACGGTGGGGGCGGGCAGAGACGCGGGCGCACAGCGCAATGCAGCACTGGTCAGATCCTCGTTGCCCTCAGAGATGCTGATCTTCGCCCAGTCCGCCGCCGTGCCGGCGTAGTACACGTCCGTCAGGCTGTCGCAGTTGGAAAATGCGTCTACACCAATAGACGTTACGCTCTTAGGGATGGTCACCTTCGCCAGTCGGACGCAGTTGGAAAATGTCCATTCGTTGATGGACGCCAAACCGCTCGGAATTGTCACGGAGGTCAAAGAAGTACAACCGTGGAATGCATGCTCACGAATTCCGAATACACCATTAGGAATTTTAACAGATGTCAGGCCGCTGCAGCCGCTGAATGCATACTGGCCAATGAAAGTTACGCTGTCTGGAATTGTCACGGATGTCAATGCAGTGCAATTATTGAATGTATCGGGCTGGATAAAATCTACGCCGTCAGGGATTTTCACAGACTGCAGCGCAGTACAGTTGACAAACACGGCGGCATCCAAGTATGTTACGCTGTCCGGAATCGTCACGGACGCCAAATTACTGCAACCGGAAAATGCGCCCCTGCAGATGCTTGTCACGCTGTCCGGAATTGTTACGGATGTCAGATTGCGGCAACTCATGAACGCTCCATCTCCAATGCACGTCACTTGAGTTGGAATAATAAATCTGCCCCCCGTAATTTTTCCAGCACATTCCAACACCGTCCGATCTTTGCTGTATAAAGCACCATCTATACTGCAATAGGCGCTATTATCGGGATCTACGTTCAAATAAATGTTTCCGCCGCTGAACACATAGGCGCCGATACTGGTCACACTGCGCGGGATCGTCACAGACGTTAAGCTGGCGCAGTCACGGAATGCAGAATTTTCGATTCTGGTCACACCCTTTGGGATTGTCACGGACGTCAGGCCGCTGCAGCCGCTGAATGCATACTCACCGATGCTGGTCACACTGTCCGGAATCATCACAGATGTCATTACAGTACATCTGGAAAACGCACAGTCTCCAATAGCCTGAACCCCATTCTGGATAGCCACTTTTTTGATGTATTGCCGCAAATTGTACCAAGGCGCACCACCGATACCATAGTCATCAATCCGAGTCTTACCGCTGATGGTCAAAGTGCCGTCGGATGTCAGCACCCACTTCACATTAAGGCCGCAGCTGCCGCTGGCAACCACTTCCGTCTCGGCGGCCCAAGCTGTGTCCACCATGCCCAGCGGAACGGCGCTGAGCAGCATGAGAGTCGCCAGCAGGATGGATACGATTCGCTTTTTCACAGGATCTCCCCTTTTCTTTGTGACCTCCGCCGATCTGTGCACCAGCGGGATGTTATATTAATAGCATACGCCAATTTTTTCGTAATTTCAATATATAAAGGGCATAGTATCCGTCTTTTTCTGCGAAAAAACGCGAAAACCCATGAAAAAAGGAAGCGGCCAAGCCGCTCTCTTTTCCGTCCTCCGGTGCCGGTACACACACCGGTGGGTCGTTACAACGTAACGATACACCTGTTTTTGTGTGATTTCAATAAGCTGGCTGCATAGTATCGGTCTTTTTCCCCTGTTTTTTGCAAAAAAGCGCAAAAAAGAGGACTGTCCGATGGACAGTCCTCTTTTTTATCAGAAGTGGCCGCTGCGGCCGGAGCCGCCTCCGCCGGACTCGCTTTGGGAGTCGTTCTTCTCCTTTTTGCGGCGGGTCTCGGTGGTGTGGGTGTAAATGTCCGAGCGCTCCGTCAGATCCAGCCCCTCGGCGGTGACGTAGACATCCGCCTCCGCGCCGCGGCGGACGGACTTCATCTTGCCCTTCAGCACCAGGCACACCGCCAGCGCCACGCCGCAGCCTACCAGCAGCGCCGGGAAAATCACCTTGCCCAGAGGCTTGCGCACCGCGTGGCCCTCTGACGCCTGCTGCATCATGTCGGCGCAGGTGGTCAGATAGGTATGAAAGCCGCCGTACCAGTCGTCATCGCCCAGATAGTCCAGGAAGCTGTCCTCCAGCTGCTGCTGGGCATAGCTGCCGATCATGCTCTGGGCGTAGCCGTCGCGGACATACAGGCTGTAGCTGCGGTCGTACATGCTCAGGAGCAGCAGCACGCCGTCGCGGTCCTCGCCGATGCCGAAGTCGTAGTCGTTGTAGATGGTGCAGGCGGCCTCGTAGACGCCGTCGGCGTACTGCTCGTAGTCGTAGATGGTGACCACGTACACCGCGCAGTCGTACTGCCAGGTGATCTGGTCGGCCAGAGATTCCAGCTGCTGGCGCTCGCCGTCGGTGAGCAGGCTCTCCGTGTCGTAGATCAGGGCGTCGCCGGGCTGGGTCTCCGCCCATGCGGGGACGGTCAGCGTCAGTGCTGCCAGCAGAGCCAGCAGGAACGTAGAAATTCTCTTTTTCATCGCGCCGCCTCCCTTATACCAGCATCATGATGGCGGCGGTAATGGCCGCCACCGGCGCCGCCACGGCGGCGAAGATCGTCCAGAACCGGCCCATATCCGTGGGCAGGTCACCCACCAGCCTGCCGGTCTGGCCGTTCATGGCGAACAGGAAATCCTTGCCGTTCCACTTGGTGTGGAGCATCCAGACAGGCAGCAGGGCGTAATGCACCTTGCCGCGCCGCAGCCGGATGTCCTGCCGCAGGGGAATGCAGCTGTCGTACTGCTCCGCCGTGCGGCGCAGGGCGCTCTCCAGCGAGGCGGCGCAGCGTCCGTCGGCGCGGTCATGGCTGTCCTCCACGCTGACATCGTACTTGTCGGCCAGGAAGCCGGGCAGGTACGCGGTGGAGAAGGGCTTCAGATCGGTGTAGTCATACGGCTCGATGGAGTCCATGTGGTCATCGGGCATCTTGCTGGACGCGTCCACGGGCACCTTTTCAAAGGAGATGGAGCCGCCTCGGTGAACGTCGTAGTGCTCCGTCTCCGTCACCTCATAGTCGGAGGTCTCGTACTCGTGGTGGATGAGGCCCTCGTAGTCCACGGTGCCCTCGGCCTGGCCGTCGAACATCCAGAAGGGAACATACACGCCCTGGATCTTCTCGATGTGGTTGCCATTGGTGAACGCCTTGGGCAGCAGGGGCTTGCCCTTATAGTGGTTCTTCAGGGCAGCCACGGCGTCCTCCTTGCTGAGCTTGAAGGGCAGGACGAAGTCCGGCTTCAGCGCACCGCTGAACTGGCCCGGAACCACGGTGGGATTGCCGCAGTAGGGGCAGGACGTGGCGGCGGTAGAGGCGTCGCAGATCAGCTCCGCGCCGCAGGAGGGGCAGTTATAGGCCTTCATGCCGTCGGCCTCCGCGCCCCAGTCGCTGCTCAGGCCGGAGGTATCCCAGCCTTGGGACTCCATCTCCGCCATCTTCTGACGGTTTGCCTCAGCTTTGGCCTCCGCCTTTTCGGACGCCGCTGCTGCGGCGGCTTCCTTATCGGCGTACAGCTTTTCAATGTCCGCCACCTCGTACTGCGCGCCGCAGTAGTCGCACTCCAGCTTGCCGGACGCGCCCACAAAGTGCAGCGGGCCGGTGCAGGCCGGGCATTTATAGTTGGTCACTTGGGATGCCATAATTTTCCTCCCTCTCACAGTCTGACCGGGGCGGCCTTACAGGGGCCGTCCGCAGTTCTGGCAGAACTTGCTGCCGTCATTTTCCAGCTTGGCGCCGCAGCTGGGGCAGAACGTGGGCCGGAAGCCGGTGTCCTGCCGGGGCGCATAGTCCTGACGAGGGGCGTAATCCTGATTGGGTGCAGACTGCTGATAGCCGCCCTTCCCGGGGACGCCCAGATAGACGGAGCTGTCGAAGCCCAGGATCATGGTGAACACGGAGGGCAGGAAAATCAGGCCCACCGCAAAGCCGCCGCTCTTGCCGAAGGCCTTGGCCAGCTTGATACAGGTCTGGATGCTCAGGACGATGTTGTAGATGGGGATCAGCAGCATCAGAAAACGCCAGCCGCTGCCCCAGGTGATCTCGAAGATGGTATAGACATTGTAGAAGGGTACGATGGAGGCCCAGCCGGGCTTGCCCGCCTTCTTGAACAGCAGCCAGCAGGCCACGATGCCCGCCACGCCCAGCAGCAGGGAGAGGAAGCTGGCGAAGGGGCTGGGGGCCGTCTGGTACTCATAATAATAGTAATCGATGAACTGCATGGTCTTCTCCTTTCACATGTCACACTTTGTCAGGGACGGGGATTGCCGCAGTTGGCGCAGAACTTGCCCTTGTTGACGCTGCCGCAGGAGCAGGTCCACTCGTCGGCAGGTCTGGGCTTGCCGCATTCGCCGCAGAATTTGCCGGTGTTCACCGCGCCGCAGGAGCACTTCCATTCCCCCGCCGGTGCGGGCTTGGGTGCGCCGCACTCGCCGCAGAACTTGCCGGTGTTGCCGGTATGGCCACAGGAGCAGGTCCAGCCTGCGGGCTGGGACGCCGCCGGCTGGGCGGTCTGCTGCTGACCCATGGCGTACAGGTCCTGTGCATTCATGCCGCCGGCCTGACCCGCCATGTTCATGCCCATGAACGCCATGGCCGCGCCGCCCTTGTTGGCCGCCGCCGCCTTCATGGCGTCGCCCTGGCTGCCTGCAAGGTGCGCCGCCGCACGGGTGGGGTCCATGAAGGCCGCGTTGCGCTGCAGTTCCTTGAGCATCTTCTCGTCTTCTTCATCGGCGGTGACACTGGACACGCCGAAGGACACGATCTCGATGCCCCGCAGGTCGCGCCACTTCTTGCTCAGCACCTCGTTGAGGGCGTCGGCCAGCTCCATGGTGTGGCCGGGCAGCTGGGAGTAACGGATGCCGGTCTCGCCGATCTTGGCGAAGGCGGGCTGGAGGGCCGTCAGCAGCTCGGTCTTGAGCTGGCTGTCCAGCCGGTCGCGGGTGTAGTCCTCGCTGACGTTGCCGCAGACGTTGGTGTAGAACAGCATGGGGTTGGAGACGCGGTAGCTGTACTCGCCGAAGCAGCGGATGCCCACGTCGATGTCGATGCCGGCCCGCTGGTCCACCACGCGGAAGGGCACGGGGCTGGGCGTGCCGTACTTATTGCCGATAAGCTCCTTGGTGTTGAAGTAGTAGATGCGCTGATCCTTGGGGGCCTCGCCGCCGAAGGTAAAGCGGTTGGCCATGGTGCCGAACATGTTCTTCAGGCCCTGGCCCAGACTGCCGCAGAACAGGGACGGCTCCGAGGACATGTCGTAGGTATACTCGCCGGTCTCGGCGCACATGTCCACGATCTTGCCCTGGTCCACGATGAGCATGCACTGGCCGTCCGCCACCGCGATGACGGAGCCGTCGGTGATGACGTTGTCATCGCCGTGACGGTTGCTGGAGCGTCGGGTGGTCTTTTTCTGTCCCTTTACCGCCAGCACGTTCTCGGGAATGGCGTCACAATAAAAATATTCCTTCCACTGGTCAGCCAGCGTACCGCCGGCCGCGCCCATCGCCGCTCTGATAAGTCCCATAGTCTTTCTCCTTTTTCTGCAATTTGGGGGCGCTCCCCTGTTTCGCCCCATCGGATACTTTCAGCATACCATAAAGCGTGTGTTTATGCAATCACGGCACATAAAAAAACACGCCGGCCCCTGCGGGGACCGGCGGTGTGCCGCATCATGCGATGTCCGTCATGTCAAAGAGCCGCGTCTTGCCCTGCTGGAAGCGGTCGTAGGCCGTCAGGGCGTAGAAGCCCTGCTCCGTGGCCATGCCATCCGGCTTCGTCTGCCGGGCGCTGTGGCGAAAACCGCCGCCGGTGCAGGCAAAGGCACACAGGCCGTCCAACGGGGACGCGCCGTCCTTCAGGAAGCGCTCATCCGATGCGGGGTCGATGCCCAACGCCGTCAGGGCCACGATCACCTGCGCACAGGACTCGCTGTTGCTCTCGCCCCAGCTCATGAAGCCGCCATCGGCCTGCTGGGCATCGGACAGATAGGTCAGCGCCGCGTCAACTGCCGCCTTGACGTCTGTCTCCTCCTGATAAGATGCCAGAGCCGTCAAAGCCATGGCGGTCATGTCCACGTCGGAAACGTCACCCATCAGAGTCCAGCCGCCATCGGCGCACTGGGCGGACAGGATCTCCGCCACCAGGCCTTCGCGGGTGGTCTGCTCCTCGCCGTCGGCGCACTGCGGGATATCGTAAGCCCCGCAGTCCAGAGCGATCAGCGCCCAGATGGGGCCGTTGAGACCCTGGGCACGGACGAAGGTCATATCGCTCAGACCCGCCGTCAGGTCCACGCCCGCCACGTTGGCGGCATCGCAGCCTGCGGCCGTCAGCCCCAGGATGGTGCGGGAATTCTCGGTGGATTTTGCGTGGTGCAGCCGCGCGGAGCCCGCCTGCTGCACGTAATCCTCCACGCTCCGCTCGTAGCTCCGGGCCGCCGTGTCGCTGAGCAGCCCCGCGCGGCTCAGGCCGATCACCGCCCACTCACCGCCGATGGAGCCCGCCGTGGGGGCGCCCTGCGTCTGGAGATAGGCCCCCGTCTCGCGGCAGGCCGTCTGCCACGGGGCCTCCGGCACAGGCTGCGCGCCGCAGGCGGGCAGCAGCACCAGCACTGCCAGCAGCAGGGCCGCTATACTCTGTTTCATCCGATCCCCTCCTTACAGGAATTCCACGTATTTCAGGCGCAGGCGCTGCCTTAGCCCCGCGTTGTGCCAGGTACGCCGCCAGATCTCGTCCTTCAGACGCAGTACCCGACGGCGCTGCTCCTCCGTCATGGGCCGGCCCCGGAAGCGGGCCTCCTGCCACAGTCGGGCCGCCTGCAGGTAGTCCTCCCGCAGGTCCTGATCCATATAGGCCACATAGTCCTCCGGCGGGCAGTTCCGCGCCGCCATGCCCCGGGCACGGAGCACATCCATCGTATAGCGGAAGATGGCGTCGATGGCGGCCGCCGCGTCCGCGCCGAAAAACGACGCTTTCCGCTGCCGTGTCCGCCGCCGCTCCCGCAGGATACGGCCCAGCAGCACCGCCGCCAGTACCACGGCCAGTGATACCAGCAGCACCAGCAGTACGGTCATGCCATGCTTCAGCCAGAGCTCCCGCAGTGCCTCTGTCACGGGGTCCCGGGCGTCGGTGTCGTCCGGCTGCTCCGGTGTGTCCTCCAGCGGGGCCTGACCCACCAGACCGGAGATACTCTGGTACCGCTCCGCCTTTTCCATGGCGGAGAAATAGGGAGGCGTGACCTCAAAGGGCAGCCAGCCAAGGCCATCCTGATAGTACTCCACCCATGCGTGGGCACGGCTGCCGTCCACCGGCAGCGTCTGGCCCGCGGTCATATGGGCTGCATCGTCCTTTGTTACCAGAAAGCCCTCCACATAGCGGGCGGGGATGCCGTAATAGCGGAACATCAGCGTCGCGGCAGTGGCGTAGTGGACGTCATAGCCGCTCTGGGTGCCGTCCAGAAACGTCAGGGCGAAATCGCCGCCGGTAATGGGAAGAACATTCTCCTCATAGGTGATGTAGGTGGTCAGATAGAACAGGATGTTCTGCTTGGCCCGCCGGTAATCGAAGTGTACCTGCCCCGCGTCCTTCTCATAGCCGCCCAGCTTCTCCTCCAGAAAACCGCGGATATCATCGGGGATGTCCGTATAGTGGTCGTAGACGAAGCGGTTATAGGCCGCCTCTGTATTAAGAAAGGCATTGGTCTGCTCCGTCTCCTCCAGCAGTGCCGCAGCAAGCCGCTGGTACTGGGTGATGATATTGTCGCTGGCGTGGAAGCTGTACGTCCGCTGCCCCCGCAGGCCACTGGCCAGCAGGGTACGGTCGCCGATCTGCGCCGCATCCAGCACATCGCTGTCCGCCAGCAGCTCATAGGGCGCATAGAGATACTTCCCCGACGCGCCGACGTTCTGCACCGTCACGGTGTTGTCATAGCGCAGCACGTCCGACACACCGGCCTGCGCCGCTGTGGTCAGCTGGCTCTGGGCGTAAAATCCGTCCTGATGCAGCCAGTAAAAGGTATCCGCGTCCTCACTGAGGGTCTTACTGTCCAGCGTGCTCCAGCGGCTGTTGGCATACGTCTCGCCCACGAAGCCCCGGAGGTAGTAGGACGTGGGCTGGGTCATGGTGATCTCCAGCATGGCGTCCTCCGTGGTGCGGCGGGGGCCGATGCCGGTCATATCGCCCTCCGGCAGACCTGCGGCGGCGTTGCTGCCGTAGCGCAGGATATCCGCCCGTGCCGCTGTCCAGCGGGCGGCGGTATCCACGGCGGCAGGGTGGGCGGCGTCGCCGTTCCAGCAGCCCAGCGCCGTAACGCAGGCCAGCAGCAACGCCGCAGGACGCAGCCACGCCCGCAGCGGGGCGGAGGACGCGTGCCGTCCGCCGAAGCGCACGGCGTAGAGCAAAAGCAGCGTCAAAGCCGCCAGCAGCAGCCACCATACGGCGGTCAGGGGCGCAAACAGCACCGCCGCCGCAGCCAGTACCAGCGCCATGGACCAGAAGCGCAGGTCGCTGGGGCGGCGCACGCAGGCCATGCACCACAGGCCGCAGACCACGCCCAGCAGGCACAGTACCGCCGTCAGGCCCGCGGCGCCGTCGTCCTGCGCCAGAAAGCTGGTGTAATTGCGGGCGTGGAGCTGCTGCCACGTCTGCACCGCCGCGTCCAGCAGCTGGGCAAGACCGTTGGTCACAGTACCCGGCAGTGCCAGCACCGTCAGCAGGCAGCCCGCCATCCATGCTGCGTCAGGCAGCCACGAGAGGCGCGTGCCTTCCGTCAGACACACGGTGGCCGCCGCTAAAACGCCCAGCAGCACCGGCCACAGGGGCGATACCGGCAGGGAAAGCAGCGTGATGAGCAGGGTCATGAGCCCTGCCGTCAGAAGGGATGCGGTCAGAAGTCCGCCGAAGCGGGCGCCATTAAAGCGCAAGATAGATCCCCTCCTTACTTCGCAGCATGGCGGCCGAGACCGCCACGTGGGTCACGGGCGTACCGGAGGCGGTGGTCAGGTCCTCCGGCTCCGACCGCAGAGACAGCACCGCCGCGTGGGCGTAGTCCAGTCCCTGCGTCTCCGCCAGACGCCGTGTCACCGTCCGGGTGTCCGGCTCCGTCTCCGCCGACAGCAGGCCGGACAGGGCCTGCGTCAGCTCCTCCGTGTCGCCGATGGCACATAGCCGCGGCTCCATGGTCTCGCGGTCCAGCCACGCCGCCTGATGGGGCAGGCCCGCCTCGCATAAGGCCGCAGACACGGAGACAGCCGCCTCGCCCAGCGCCTCCCGCTCCTCCGGAGAGGGAGCGGTATCAGCGGTGTTGTCCAGCACCAGCAGAATGGCGTTGTTTACCGGAAGACCCAGCTGGCGCACCAGCAGGTGATCCGTCTTTTCCGACAGCTTCCAGTGAATGTTTTTGATCCGGTCGCCGGGCAGGTATTCCCGCAGGGCGAATGTCTCGCTGGGATCATTGCCGGGATGATACATGGAGTATTCGCTGCTGTCCATGTCGGGGCTCCGGCGCTCCGACACCGTCAGCTCCACCGGCCAGACATCCGGCAGCACCAGAGACGGGGCTTTCAGCCCCACCGGCTTCTTCGCCCCCACAAGACCGAACATGTCGTAGACCCGCAGGGCCGTCAGCGTCAGCTCCAGCTTGCCGCAGTGTCGGGGCCGGAGGGTGCATACCGTCTGGGCCTTGGCGTGCCCTGCCGCAGGGAGGCAGGCTGCGGCATGCGTCACCTCGCCGGTCAGCAGATTCCGGCATTGGACGTCTGCCTGCACCCGCAGGCAGCTGAGAAGGCCGCTGTTTGCCACCGTTACCGTTACCGGCAGTTCCTCCCCCTTGCGGCAGGAGACAGCGGCGGACAGCTGGGCCGTCAGGCGCTTGCGCAGGGCGCAGGCCGCGGCGATCTCCGCCGCGGCGCAGAGCGCCGAGGCCAGCAGGATGCCGCCGGCCATATTGCCCACGCCCCGTGCCCACGCTGCCAGCCACAGCAGCAGCCATACAATAAAAATGATCCGATTTTTCGCCATCGCTCAGATGTGGTCGGGCCGCCGGACCTGCTGCACCACCTCTGCCAGCACGTCTTTGGCGGTGGTCTCGGCGATCCTGGCCTTGGGCGACAGGATGAGACGGTGGGCGCACACGTCGGCAAAGACGGCGGCCACATCATCGGGCAGCACGTAGTCACGGCCCGCCATGTAGGCGCGGCTCCTGCTGATGCGGCACACCGCCAGAGCGCCGCGAGGGCTGACGCCCAGCACCGTCAGCGGGTGGCTGCGGCTGGCCTCCGCCAGGCTGGTGACATACTCCAGCAGGGCGTCCGCCATGTGGACTGACTGGGCTTCCTTCTGCATAGCCAGCACCTCCGCGCAGGAGGACACGGTGGCCACCGCCTCCAGCGGGTCGCCGGTCTGGCGGTCACGGAGGATGTTCACCTGACTGGCGAAATCGGGGTAGCCCATCGCCAGCCGCACCATGAAGCGGTCCAGCTGGGCTTGAGGCAGCAGCTGCGTACCGGCAGAGCCTACCGGGTTCTGGGTGGCGATGACCACGAAGGGGTCCGGCAGCTTGTGGGTCTGGCCGTCCACGGTGACCTGACGCTCCTCCATCACCTCCAGCAGCGCCGACTGGGTCTTGCTGGAGGTGCGGTTGATCTCATCGGCCAGCAGCAGGTTGGTCATGACTGCGCCGGGCTGATAGGCAAAGCTGCCGCTCTCCTTATGGTACATGGAGAAACCTACGATATCCGAGGGCAGCACGTCCGGCGTGAACTGGATACGCCCATACCGGAGACCCAGGGCGCGGCTGAAGGCCAGCGCCGTGGTGGTCTTGCCGGTGCCGGGCACGTCGTCCAGCAGCACATGGCCGCGGGAGAGCACCGTCATCATGATCTTTTCCAGCACATCGTCCTTACCGGCGATGACCTTTTTCACTTCATTCAGGATCTTTTCTACGCTGGTATTCATCTGCTTTTCTCCTCTTACCATTCTTTATAGTAGTTGCCGCTGGAAACGCCGTAGCTGCCGTTGGCGCTGGAATAGCCGCCGATGTCCTTGCCCATGGCCAGCGTGTACCGCACGCGGATGACGCTGCCGTCCTGCGGCTTGCAGACGTTGAGGCCGTAGCCCGGATAGCTGCCGTTATAGGAATACATCCAGCCCGACCAGCGGTAGAAGTCAAATTCACCAAGACTGTCCATGGAGAAGGGTTGGGGATCCAGTCCCGCACCGTTCTCGTCCATGCCGTCGGCCATAATCAGCTCCATCAGTTCGGAATCGATGAAAAAGCCGCTGCAAATGCCGCTGCGCTGGATGGCGGACAGATAGCTGCCGCTGCCGCTGACGGTGTAGCCGTTCTCCGTCAGCACCTGCTGCACCACGGTCCATGCGTCCGTGCCGCCGGGGACCGTCACCTCCGTGGGCGCCACCAGATAGCCGAGGCCCACGGTGGTGGCCTCCACGCTGACGGTAACGGTGACGGTGCCCTCCTCGTAGTACACCGTCCAGCTGCGGGTGGCGGCGTAGCCGTCGCCATCGGTGGCGGTGATGGTGATGGTATTGGCCCCCACGTTGGAGAGGTAGGCGGTGTAACCGAACTGGTAGCCGGACTGGCTGATGGGTGCGGACACCACCGTGCCGTTCACCGACACGGTGTAGTTGTTGGCGTAGAGCTGCTGGCCGTTGTAGCTGCGGCCATCCACCAGCACGATGAGGTCGGGCGTTTTCATGGTCAGGCCGTTGGTCAGGCCGATGACGGTGCCGTCCGCCTCCACCTGGGCGATGATGGTGGGCTGGCGGTCCTCCGGCGTGTCCTCCGCGCCCCGCTGGAAGTGGAGCAGGTACTTATAGGTCTTGCTCCGGCCCGTGGAATCCCGATAGTCGATGTACAGCATCCGGTCCTCGCGGCCCATCTGCACGGTATACCGGTCGTTGCCGTCCTGGGTCAGGGAGAAGGTGCCGGTGCTGTCACTGACACGGACGCGGTCGATGGACTCCTTACCGGTGCTCGGGATCAGGTGAAGTTGGAATTTGTACTGCTGGCTGTCCACCGTCACCTTTTCGAACGACGCGCTGCTCTGGGCCGTGCTGTCGTCGATGACCGTGTCGGAGATGGTGGTGCTGATCTGAAACGCGCTGGCGTTGTATGTGATGGTATAGGTCACATCGGCGGTGGAGGACTGATAGCTTGCCTTGACGCGGATGCGGTTCTCGCCGGAATTCAGGTCGGCGGTGTAGCTGCCGCCGCTGCCGGCGAGGGTCCTGCCGTTGAGCTCCACGGACTGCACCGGATAGGTACTGCCGTCCCGCTCGGCGTAGGCGGTGAAGGTCAGCGCGCCCTCCGACACGGTGCCAAGCTCACCCAGCTGCCGCCCGTCCGAGGTGCGCTTCGCCACGATGATAAGTTCCCCAGGCTGGGCGTAGTAGACGGTGTAGCTGCGGGTGGCGCGGACGGTGCCGCCGTCCTCCTGATAGTCCGCGCTGACAACGATGGTATTGGCTCCCGCCGCCAGATGCACCATCACGGAGGTGGTCTGTGCGGCATAGCGCAGTTCCCTGCCGTTGACGGTGACGGCGAGGCCGATGGGCTCACGCTGCGGCTGGTGGGTGATGGTAAAGGTGTAGGTCTCCTCCGCCGTGGTCTCGCCGTCGATGATGCTGGTGGTAAAATACAGCGCGGCATCCGGTGCCTCCGGTACGGTAACGTCCCCCGGCGCGGCGTGGTCCGGTGTCTGTCCGCCGGAGCCGCCGCCGTTATCCGCGATGTCCAGCAGGTCGCCGATGCCGTCCCGCCCGTCCGAGGACGCGGTGTCGCTGTCCACGGGGGGCGCGTCCGGCGTGGGGGTATCGTCAGGCTGCGAGCTTTCCGGTGCGTCCGGCTGATCCGACGGCGTCTCATCCTCAGGGACCTCCGCGTCGTTGGCGCTGTCCATGGCCGTCACGCGGTCGCCGTCGTACAGCACCTCCCCGGGTGAGTACAGCATGCGGGATGCCGCCCGGGCATCCTCCCGTGGGGCATGGCCGGTCTGAAGCCGCGTCACGCACAGCACCGCCGCCATACACAGCAGTATGGCCATGGCGGTCTGCATCACGCCTCCCAGTCTCTTTTTCACGCTTCACGCTCCTTCTGCAACCGCCGCAGGAGGGGAGCGGCACGAGACCTCCCCCTCCTGCGGGACTTACGCTTTGTTTTTCTTTTCGGTGCGCCGCACCGCCGCCAGCCAGCGGAGGATCAACGCGATCGCCGCCGCAGACGCCAGGATGCCGCCGCCCAGCCACACAAGGCTCCAGTCAAAGGGCTGCGCCTGCTCCGGCCGGGTCTGGTCTGTGGGCTGCATCCGGTCCGCAGGCTTCACGCCGTCGGACATTGTCTCGTCGGCGGAGGGTGTTTCCCCGCCGTTCTCCGCGCTCTGGGCCAGCAGCTGCCGGTACTGGGCGGCGGCAGTCTCCATCTGCTGCACCAGCCTGGCGTCCACCAGCTGCTTCTGCTCCGCCGTCAGGGCGTCGTAGGCCTCCTGAGCCTTGCGGATGGCATCGCCGCTGTCTGCCGTCACCGTGCCGATGGCAGAGATGAGGCTCTCCGCCGCCTTGGCCGCGGCGTAATTGCTCTCGTAGGTGCGGTAGGCCGTCTCGCCCTCCTGCAGCGATGCGTAGTTGGGCACCAGCGCCTTCTGCGATGCCGTCAGGGCGTTGTAGGCCGTGCGGGCACGCTGCAGGCGGGTCTTAGCTGCAGCCGCCTCGGTGGGGGGCATGACGGGTTTGACCGTGCCGATGGAGGAGATCAGCACCTCCACGCTGCCGCCGCAGTAGTGGTCCAGCGCCTTGGCCGCGCTGTCCCGATCCACGCTGCGCTCCAACTCCTGCCGGACACTGTCTGCCAGACGCTCCAGCCGCTGGGCCACGTCGGCGTAGGACGCTTTGTCGTTCTTCAGCCAGGTGTCCAGCTGCTCCGACGCCCTGGTGTAGACCGCCAGCAGCAGCTGGGCGCGGCTGACGCCCGCCACCTGCTCCGCAGGCAGCAGCGCCAGCTGCTCCCGGGTCAGGCCCTTTACGGCCTCCGATGTCTGGGTCAGCACCTCCGACGCTTTGTGCAGCTGGCCCAGTGTGGTCGTACCCTCGGTGAAGGCCAGCTTGTCCAGCAGCAGCCGGGCCACCCCTGCGGCGTAGCCGTTGAGGGCGGCGGTCATGCCCGATGCGTCGGCGCAATCGCCCAGCTGGCTGCGGATATCCGCCGCCAGACGGCCGATGCCGGACTTCACGGCGGTGTATTTCGCCTTGTCGGCGCTCTCCCACTGCCGCAGCAGGTCCAAATTCTGTTCGTAGGCCGTTACCAGCACCTGCGCATCGGTGATGGCCCTGCCGTTGACCACCAGCCGCTTCTGGGCGGCGGTGAGGGCGTCATAGACCTGACGCACCTCCGGCAGCGCGGCGGCCAGCTCCCGCATAGCCGCGCCGGACTTCACCCGCGCCGCGATCAGCAGGTCCGCCACACCGGCAGGGAACCGCGCCAGCACCGCGTCCGTATCCACGGAGTTGGCGCACTCCTCGATGGCGGCCTTTTGTGTTTCATACAGCTTGTTCAGCTGTTCTGCAATATCCTTATAATTCTTCTTTGCGCTGCCATACAGCTTATCCAGCTGCTTCTGCGCGGCTTCCTTTGCTGCCGCCAGCAGGTCGTCCGCGCTCATGCGCGCCAGCACCTTTTCATAGGCGGCAGTCATTTCTGCCGTGGTCTTGGCGGTGCGGATGGTCTCCGCCGTCTCTGTCAGCAGCTTTTCGATCTCCTGGCATTGGGCCACGGTGGCGATAGGCTTGATTTCCCGCTCATAGCGGTCGTTCAGATAGCTGACCACCTCTTCGCGGCTCTGCTGCTCCAGAAGCTGCCAGTCAAACAGGGGATAGCCGCTGTTGACGCCGCCAATGCTGTCCACCAGTCCCTCAAACAGCGTATCCGCCGTCAGCACCGCGCTTTCCTTCACGCTGTCGCCCTGACTGCACTTCCAGCCCATCACGAACCGGCAGGCGCCCTTGCGCACCGTCAGGCCCGTATAATACCGGCCGTCTATGGGATAGCCCGCCAGCGCGCCCACCCGAACGGTGGCCGTGCCCACCAGCAGGCCGCCTGCGTTGTAGCAGTTCTCCAGCGTCAGGCCCCGGCAGCCGTACTGAGCGTTGGCGGAGTATTCGCCGCGCTCGCCGCCCAGAATGCCGCCCACGATGGTGCTGCCCGCCACGCTGCCGGTGTTGTAGCAGCTGCGGACCGTTACGGTCCCCGCCGCGGCAAGTCCCAGGACGCCGCCGGTGCCGCCCTTGTTCAGCAGCACCGCCGCAGTATCGTTGGACACCGCGCCCTGATTGGCGCACTGGAACAGCGTCACCTCCGTGCCGCTGCTGCCCGCGCTTCCCACGATGCCGCCCACGCCTGCGGCGCGGCCTGCGTAGACCTCGCCGGCGTTGACGCAGCGCTCCAGTCGTGCGCCGGCGCTGATAAAGCCCACGATGCCGGCCTGCCCGCCGTCGCCGCCGGAGCCGCCCAGATAGCAGGCGCCGGGCGCGAAGGCAGTGTAGACCCGCCCCTCGCTGCGGCAGTCGGTGAGCGTGTGGCTGCCGCTGCCGCTGAGGCGGCCCACCAGACCGCCCACGGCGGCGCGCTGCGCCTTCTGGTCGTTGGCAAAGGACACGGAGACATCCACCTGCGACACGCAGTTACTGATGGTGACGCCGATGCCCTCGCCGCTGCCCAGCAGGCCGCCGATGAGGTAGCCCGCCGTATCGCCGTCGTAGGAACGGACGCCGGTGAGCTCGATGCTGCCCCGCACCGTCAGGTTCCGGATCACCGCGTCCTGCGCCACGCCGAACAGGCCCAGCTTCTGCCGCCCGCCCAACGAAGTGATGTACAGGCCGGACACGGTGTGTCCCCGGCCGTCAAAGGTGCCGGTATAGGGCCGCTGGCTGCCGCTGCTGCGCGTGCCGATCACCGGCCACTGGCAATAGCCCAGATCCACGTCCGCCGTCAGCACGGCGCTGAATCCGCCGCTCTCCGTCTGGTTGTTCACCGCATAGGCCAGCCACGCCAGCTCCTGCGCCGTGCCGATCTGGTAGGGATCGGCCTCCGTTCCGCTGCCGTGGGGCCGGCTGGCGGTGATGCCGTCCCAGCCGTTTTCCGCCCGGGAGGACTCCAGCAGCTTCTTCAGCTTGCCGGCGGCGGCGGTGTACGCCTGCTCGATGGCGGCAAGGCCCTCCTTCCGGGCCTGCTGGATGGCGGTATAGTCGGTAAGGCTGTCCAGCTCCACCGCAGCGGCCTCCCGGATGGATGTCACGCCCCGCTCCAGCGCCTGGGTCAGCAGCTGCCGCCGTGTCTCGTCGAAACCGCTGATGTCGTCCAGCTGCGCCGTCAGCGCCGCGATGCGCTGCTGCGCCAGATCATCCAGAGCCTGCCGCGCCTCATCGCGTGTCTTTTGCAGGGCTGCGGCTGCCGCCGCGTCCATGTCCGGCGCAGTATCGCCCTCCGTGAAGCCTGCGGTCAGGTCCGCCAGCGCCTTGCGGGCGTCGGCGTAGATGGCGTCCACCTCCTCCACGGAGGAGGCGCTGTCCAACTTGGCCCGCCAGCTCTCATAGGCGGCCAGCGCCGCGGCCATATCGTCCTGCGTATAGTTCCTGTTGTAGACGTAGGTATTGTAGAGGTCCTGCTGCCGCTTGGCCTGATAGGTGGTGATTCTGGTCAGCAGGCCGTTGTCGCCCAGATATTTCAGTCGGATATTGCTGATGTCCGCGATGGTAGCGGCACCGGCGATCTCCGTCTCCGCCGCCGCCAGCAGGGCATCCGCCTCCGCCTGCTCCGCCGCCGCGTACACGCGGCTTCCGGCGTAAGCGCGCAGGTCCTCCAGCAGCTGTTGGCCGCTGGCATCCGTGCCGGTGAGGACGGCGTCCAGCTGCTCCTGACACTCCCGCAGCAGCGTCTCCGTCTCGCCGCTGTCTGCGGCGGACTCGATGCGCTCCAGATAGGACAGGATCACGCCGTTATAGAGGATGCTCTGGTCCCTGCCGTAGGCGGCGTAGCCCTCATCGCCGGCCTCGGGCCGGATGAGCTTCGCCAGCAGCGTCACCGCAGCGCTGACCTTGTCCCAGCGATCACCGCCGGTGATGTCATAGGCCGGTGTCACCGTGGACACCCGCGCCGCGTCGTGGCTGGCGGTGACCGCCATGTCCACCACGCCCCACAGCGTGTTGCCGGAGGCGCTCTGCACATGGCTGAGAACGCCGCCGTGCCACTCACCCACGATGCCGCCCACGCCCTGTGCCGTGGTACTACCGTTATCTGTTACGCTGCCGGTATTATAGGCATAGGAAAGGGTGCATGGGCCGGTGAGGCCCGTATCATCGGCGGTGTCGATGTATCCCACGATCCCGCCTGCGCCGTAGCCCAGAGCGGGGGAGCCATCGGCGGTGACATCGGCGTAGCTTCCCACGTTCCGGATGGTCACGTCCAGCACGTTTCCGGAGATGTAGTCCGCCCCGCAGACCCAGCCCACGACGCCGCCCACGCGGCTCTCGCCGTCCACAGCGCCCTGATTCTCGCACAGGCGCACCTGGGCGTAGTCCGTCAGCAGGCCCACGATGCCGCCCACGCCGCGGCTGCCGGTGACGGCGCCGTAGTTGGTGCAGTAGCGGATGACGGCTCCCTTCTGGGCCACGCCCGCGATACCGCCGATGTAGTTGATGTTCCTGCGGCCGCCCACGGCGCCGTAGCTGCCGCAGCTGTCCACCACGGCCTGCGCCGACGCCTTGCCCACGATGCCCCCGGCCACCGCGCTGTAACTGGTGCGGTCGTTGGTGACGTACACCGTGGAGAAGCACTGAAAGATAATGCCCATACTGTATCCGGCGATGCCGCCCGCACCCACGCTGGAGATCTTGTTGCCCTGAGCGGCGGTGATGGCGATGGTGCCCGCCGTACACAGGCGCTGCACCGTGCCGGACATGCCGATGACGCCGAACAGTCCGGCGTAGGCGGCGCTCTCCACCCGCAGGCCGTGGACGACGCTGTTGCCGCCGTCAAACGTCCCCTGATAGCTCTTGCCGCCGGTGCTGCCGATGGGCGTCCAGACATAGCCATTCAGGTCGATGTCCGAGGCCAGACGAGCACACAGCGTCCGCTGGCCGCCGTTGACCTGGTCTGCGAACCACGCCAGCTCCGCGGCGGTGGTGATGCGATAGGGGTCCTCCGCCGTGCCGTTGCCCTCCGCAGGCCGGGTACGGGACGTGCCGTCCCACTTGTCCCCCTGCGGCACGCGATTATCCGCCACAGTGGGATCCACGCCCTCCGCCGTCTGTTGGGCGGAGGCCGCGAAGGCATCCTCCAGCGTCTGAGCGTCCGCCGTGGTATGGCAGTCTTTCAGCGCTGTCAGCGCCGTGGTCAGCTGCCGGACCAGCGTCTGGCGGGCTGTGTCCAGCTGTTCCCGCCCCTCTGCCGTGCGCTTCAGCCACACGCCGCGGCTGGCCTCGGCAAAGGCGGATGCCTTGTCCTCGATCTGCTGTAAATATGTCTCATACGTTGTCTGGAGCCGCTGGATCACCGCCTGCCGTTCCTGTTCCGACAGGGTGGTGTAGGTCTGGGCCTTGACGGGCACCTCCGCCATGGCCGCGGCCAGCACCGTCAGCAGCGGCAGCTCCTCTGCCGACACAGCTGCGTCCACAGCGGCCAGCGCGCCCTGATAGAGCTTGGTCAACGCCGCCCAGCTCTCCGGCTCATAGGCCGTCTCGCTGTATTGGCTCCATAGCTGGGCCAACTGGGTGCGCAGCGTCTCCTTCTCCTGCTCTATTGCGGCAGACGGCGTCTGGGGCTGGGTCAGCTCCCAGCGCAGCATGGGCCAGCCGCCATTCTCCGCCGTCAGCAGAAAGCCGTTGGCATCGTCCTCCGCCGCGCCCTCATTCAAAGCCGCCAGCACCGCGGCGGCATCCGTCTCCTCGAACCGCCCACCGGCAGGGACAGCGTCCGTTCCGAACGCCTTGCCCGACCAGAACAGCGCCTTGCTCTCCGCGCTGAACGTACCTTCACCGCACAGTGCGCCGGCCTTCTCCGCGCTGACGGTCCGCAGCTCGCCCCAGTTTTCCGGTGCTGCCGCGTCCTCTGCGGCAGGCCGCAGGGCGGCATAGCCGTACGACGCGGTGCAGTCCGCCTGCTCCGCGATCTGTCCCACAAAACCGCCGGCGCACAGGCCACCCAGCACGTCGCCGTACCGGTAGCACCGCGTCAGCGTCATACTGCCGCCGTCGAGGCTGCCCACAAGGCCGCCGGCCGCGGCGCTGTCCAGCGCCTTTACCACGCCGGCGCCGGCGCAGCCCGTCATGGTCAGCGTACCGCCGGTGACGCGGCCCACAAAGCCGCCCACGCTGCCGCCGGACACCTCCGACTGCACCGCCGCCTCACTGCGGCAGCCGCCGATAGCCGTGTCGCCGGAAACTGTACCGGCCAGTGCGCCCAGGCTTTGGACACCGCTGTCCTCCGCCGCGGTCAGTTCGCCCCGCAGACGGAGGTCTTTTACCGCCGCGCCGTCCAGCTCTCCGAATAGACCCCATGCCCCGACCGGTCCACCGGCCGAGGCATGAAGATCTATGGTGATGATATGGTGGGCGCCGTCGAAGCTGCCGGTGAATGTCCTGCCGTAGGGCTCGTCCACCGTGATGTCCGCTTCCAGACGGTAATTCCCGTCCGGCGCCATGGCGGCAAACTCCGCCGCCGTGGTGATAACTGCCGCCTGCGCCTCCGCCTCTGGTGAGACCGCCTGCGCCGTCACCGGCAGCAGGCTCGCCGTCATGACAAAGGCCAGCAGCAGGGCTGTGATCCGTTTTCTCATCTGCACCCTCATTCTATTTCTGCGGTTACTGCCACTTGGCGTACAACGTCATGCTCTTTTCCACCGTGTCGCTGTCGAAGCTCCAGAGCTTGGTGCAGGCCTGATCCGCGAACCAGCCGCCGAAGGCCGCACCCTCCTTCACAGGCAGCATGGGAGGCGTCAGCTTTTCGCCGCGGCGCACCTTGCGGCTGCCGATGGCGGTGCCGCCGAAGGTCTCAAACCTCACGGTCCGGCGGCGCAGCAGCAGGAACAGCACCAGCAGGAGCAGCAGCGCGCCCAGCGCGATCCACACCCACACCGGCACCTGACCGCCGCCGTTTTCGTCCACCGGCGCGATGGCCGTGCCGTCCGTCCATCTGGCGTACAGCGTCATGCTGGCCGTCACCGTGTCGCGGTCAAAGTCCCAGGGCCGGGTCATGTCGAAATCGGTATACCAGCCCTCCAGCACGAAGCCCTCCTTGGTGGGATCCTCGGGACGGGTCACATATTGGCCCCGCTTGACCACCTGCTCCGGCACGAAGGAGCCGCCGTTGCTCTCGAATTTCACGGTGCAGTCGTCCGTCACCACCACGGTGACGTCCCGGGCCTCGGCGGCATAGCTGTCCATACCGTCGGCGGTGGACACCAGATTCTCCGTGTTCCGGATGGTGGAGGAGCCGGAGGTACCGATGACCTTCAGCTGGAACGTGCCGATCATGGTGCTGGCATCCCAGTCCTCGCCGCCGCCGAAGGACACGAAGTTCATATAGAACGCCCGCAGGCCGCCGCGCAGGGAGATGTCCGTAGTCTCGATGGCCGCCGCCGACATAGCGCTGCCCTGCACCAGCTCGAAGAACGCGGGATCGTAGCAGATCTCGTCCTGCATGGCGTACATGGTGTAGCCCTCGTCCTTGTCGGTGCGCTTCAGTGTCAGCAGCACCGTCACGATGTCGCCGGCGGCGGCATGCTTGGTGTCGCCGCCGTCGATGGACAGCTCGAAGAGATAGGACTTGCTGCTGTCCACCGCGTAGGCGGGGACGACGGCCGCCGCCAGCAGCGTCAGCGCCGCCAGCAGGGCGCAGAATACTTTCTTCATCTTATTTTCTCCTCCTGTTTTGTTCAGAAACCCGTTTCCATTTCCCATACGACGCGGGATATGAGCCACAGAAACATGCCTCCGAAAAACGGGCTGTCTCCCCTGCCCCCTTGGGGCAGGGGAGATCTTGTGCAAAGCACGGCCCGTGATGCGGTTTACTTATCAGAAGAGAACAGTACCCCTTGCGATGGCGCCGGCATCCTGCACGTTCACGACCTTGTCGCCGTTGATATCCGCGCTGAGGAACATCTTCATCTCCACCACGTCGAAGCTGTCATACTTGGCGTTGTAGATATTGTATACCAGCTGGGCGTCGTTGATGTCGGCAGTACCGGTGTAGTTCACATCGTTGTTGGACTTGTAGCTCTTGGCCTCGCCGGTCACCAGCGTGATGTGGTTCTTCACATCGGCCAACAGGGTGGCGGCAGTGCTGTCGGAGAACACCAGCCAGGAGTAGGCGTGGTCATAGCGGCCGGACATGTCGGTATACATGTTGGAACCGTCGTAGGCGGGGACCTTGCCCTCGCCCAGAGTCTCGCCGCTCTTCACGTTGGCCAGGATCAGGAACACGGACTTGCCGCCGTCCACCTTCACGTACTCATAGACGCTGAAGTCAAACTTATCCAGCGGGGAGATCTTGCTGACGGTGATGGAGATGTCATCACCGTTGATGTACTTGCCCGCAATGGTGTAGGTGCCGTTGCCGTTGTCGGTCACGGGCACGGTCTCACCGGACTCGGTGTACTTGGCGGAGACGGTGTACTCATAGTCGGCGTCCTTCGTGATGGTGAAGGTGAAGTCCTGACCGACGGGAGCGCTGCGGGAGACCTCGCCCACCAGATCGTCGGTGTTGCCGGTGAAGGTGATCTGAGAGGCCTCCTTGGTGCGGGTCACGGTGACCACCGTGTCGCCCAGGATCTTGTCGCCGGGGATGGTGTACTCCGTGCCGGCCTCGTTGACGGTGCAGGTGATCTCCTGGCCGCCGACGGCGACCTTCACGGTGTAGGCATAGCCGGCCTTCTTATCCAGGGTGAAGGTGTAATCGTTCTTGTAGTAATACACCCGATTCGGCAGGGTCACGTCATCGGCGCCGCTGCCGGTCTTGGTGATGTTGTAGCTGTGGTAGGAGACATACAGCTCGATGTCGCCGGTGATGTGCTGGGCGGGAATGATGAAGGTGTTCGCATCCGCGTCCCACGAAGCGTCGTAGTCTTTGCCGCCGACCTTATAGTGGACGTCCAGGCCCTTGACCACATAGCCTTCCTGCATGTTGATGATGAAGTCCTTGCCGGCCTCGGCGGTGGGCTCATACCGCAGCTCCTGCTCCGCGCCGCTGACCTTGTAGGTGGGAGTGCCGATCTGGATAAACAGGTCACCCTTGACGGTGGCCAGAGGGGCGTCCTGCACGTTGGCGTTGTCCTGCAGGTCCACGCGGGCCTCGGTCAGCTGGAAGTTGGCGACACCCACGGCGTTGCAGTCAAAGACCGCCATGAAGAACGTACCGTTGGCGTTGCCGCACTCCATGCTGTCGCCGTAGCGGCTGATGGTCACGACGCCGTTGGCCTTGTCGTCATAGACCTCGCTGGCCTGCAGGCCGTGCTCCTGCATATTAAAGAAGGACACGTACTTGGGGTCATACTTGATCTTGATGGTGGCGGCGTTCCAGGTGGTGACGGACGCCTCGCTGCTGGTGATGTAGACGGGCAGGGTCAGGGTCTGGCCCACCTCGCGCTGGGTGTACCACGTGGACAGCTCGGCGGTGTAGCCGGTGGCAGTGGTCTTTTCCTTGACGGTCAGGGTCAGGGTGCTGTCGTGCTGGCCCTTGGTCAGCACTGCGTCCTGAGCGTAGTTCTTCCACGCATTCACGCCGGTGACTTTCAGCTCATACGTGCCGGCGGCGGTGTTGGCGGGGATTTCCACCGTGTAGGTAACGAACTTACTCACGCTTTTATCCTCGGCATCCGCGCTGGTCCAAACCATCTGGCCGTTGGCGAGGTTGTAGTCCGCGGCGGTCAGGGTTGCGTTGGGGTCGTCGTTCTCGATGTTGGTGATGGTCCAGCCCTTGGGCACCTCCAGCTTCACCTCATAGTTGGAGACGGTCACGGCGGACGCGGGGGCCACCGTCACCTGGACGGTCTGGGCGGAGGCGCTCTTCTCCAGCTCCGTGGCGCTCAGCGCGGAGTTGACCTTGACCTCGTCTGCGGCCAGTGCGTTGACGCACAGGGAGCAGAGCATGACCAGCGCCAGGAGCATGGACAGGGATCTCTTTGCGATGTGCTTCATGTTCTCTTTCCTTTCTGATTTTTGTTACCATTTAAGAGCCAGCTTTCCCAGGGAAGCTGCTCGAATTTGGACAATGTCACGGCTGCCGATGGCATCGCCGCCGGAAACGGCGCCGCACAGCTGGCGGTGATCCTGCAGCGTCAGCTTACCAAGGAAGCCAGCCTGTGCCTGCACGATGTCGCTGCTGGTGATCTCACCATCGCCGTTGACGTCTCCCTTCAGGCCCACCACCAGACTGTCGCCCTCGGCGAGGACGGCGGTAAAGCTGTGCGTGCCGTCCGCAGTGGACGCCGTCAGGCGCACCAGCGTGCCGTCGGCCTTCTTCACCATCACCGTGCAGGCGGCGTCGCCGTCAGATGCCACGGTGAAGATATTCTCACCCGCGGCCCAGCCGTTGGCCGGCGCGGTGACGCGGATCTCCGGCGCACCGGCGGACGTACCGGCCTTGAAGCTGGTAACGCCGTTCTCGGTGACGCCCTCCTCGGCGCCGTTGCCGATGCCGGGCTGCGCCGCCGAAGCCCCGTTGAGGGACACGGTACGCACCGACTTGGTATAGGGCTGGACGCTGGTGCCGTAGGTATACACGGCCTCCACGCCGCCGCTTCCGTCGTCGCGGTACTCCACCAGAGCGGTGATGTCGCGCTCCAGCCCGTTGGCCAGCACCGCCACGATCTTACCGCCGGTGACCTCCCACTGACCGTCCTCGGTCCTGGCGATCTCCGGCTTCTCCGCCACCTTCAGCTCCCGCACGGCGCTGGTCAGGGCGATGAGGTTGCCGCTGTCGTTCTTGAAGTAAAGCGTACCGTACTCATCGGTGACGGGGCTGCCGATGCAGTACTGCGCCAGACTGCCCCGGGGCGTGAACACCACCGGCGCGCAGTCCGTATAGGTACCGGACACGCCCTTGTCGGAGGTGAACTCCTCGGTGACGCCGCCCTCCAGCGCCGTCTGGCCCGGGGCGTCGTGGATGACGCGCATGACGCCGGGGGTGTAGTTGTCCATGAAGTACACGTACACGCCATCGTCATAGCCGGTGGTCATAAGGCCGCTGGTCTGGGGATAGCCCTGTGTCTGGGCGGTATAGGCCACCTTCCAGTCGGTCAGGTCGATGACGGCGATGTGGTGGCCGCCGTAGGGTGTGAACTGTCCCCCCGTACCGGCCACGCCCACGTAGGCGCGTCCGTTGCAGACCACGGGGGTGGAGGTGCTCATACCGCCCAGCGCCACCGTCTTGCTGGCGCTGCGGTCGATCTTGCCGTCCGCGCCCACGATCTCGCTGTACATCGCGCCGCCCTTGCTGGTGAAGAAGATGCGGCCGCTCGCCTTATCATAGGCCACGTTGGACCGCAGGTCGCCGGTGTAGGTCGTCTTGGAATCCGTCAGCTCTCCGGTGCGCTTGTCGAAGATCAGCAGCTTGCCGGTGTTGTGAGAATAGCCGCTGTACCCGTCATCGGTGGTGACCATCACGTATTTGTCGTTGGCGTAGGCCCCCGCCCAGTAGAAGCCGCCGTCGTTGGTGCAGCTCCACAGGGGGATCTTGGGCTCCGTCTTGCGGTTGGGTTTCTCATCGTCCGCCGTCAGGCACACGAAGTTGGCCGCGCCGCTCTCGCCCCGCCAGAATCCCACGTACACGCAGCCGTCGGAGTAGGTGATGGGGGAGTTGGACTGGCCGCCCAGCGGGTCGGTGTAGACCCACAGGGACTCCAGCGTATCGGCGCGGAACGCCTGCACCCGCCCGTTCTTCAGGCCCACGAAGATCATGCCGTCGCCGTAGGTGGGCGGGATGATGGCGAAGTCGGAGGCGTCCTCCATGGGCTTGGAGATCAGCGTCTCGCCGGTGGCGGGGTCCAGCTTCAGGATGTTGGTGCCCGCGTAGGCGTACATATAGCCGTCCACGAAGATGGGGCAGCCCACGGCGCCGCTGTCAAAGCCGCTGCCGCTGGTGCTGTTCCACAGCAGCTCCACATCGTCCTCCTCCGCGTAGGGCCCGATGGGGGTCCTGACGGCGGTGATGGCCATATTCTCGTCGTTGCCGCGGAAGCTGGGCCACGAGGAGCCGTAGTTGGGAAGATCGCCGGTCGGCACCTCCTCCAGATACAGCTCCAGCACGCCGTCGCTCAGCAGGTCCTCCGTCAGCGCATCGCTGACGGACACGTAGCCCTTGGCCGCCGCCTCGAAGCGGTAGTCTCTGTCGCCCCGCAGTTCGTAGGCTCCGCCGGCGTTGGGAGTCATCAGGTCTGTACCCTGATACACGCGGATGTGGGCATCCGCCACATTGGTGACGATTCTGGCGGTGAATGTGGCTACCTGCTCCACCGTGAAGGTATAGGTGGTGCTGAGGGTGCTGTCCTCCGCGTCGGACACGGTGATGGTGAACTTGCCGTCCGTCAGCTTGTCCAGCGGGATCTTTCCGTCCTCCAGCGCGGGGCTGTACGTCACCGTTGTGCCCTCGTCCAGCGTGGTGGTGACGGTGGGCGTCAGGCCCGTCAGATAGTCCGGCGCCTTGATGCTGTACGCAAAGGTCAGGGGGTGGAACGTCTCCGCCATCTCCGTGCCGCTGTCGCTGAAGCTGACGCTGCCCAGGGAGGGCAGGACCTTCACATGGAAGGTATACACCGTCTCCTTGCCGCTGCCGCCGGAGGGCGGTGTCACGGTGAGGGTCATGGTGTTGTCGCCCAGGTGCATGCTGTCGCCGTAGTAGACGTACTGGTCGGATTTCGCCATCATGTCCGCGCAGGCCGTGATGGTGCTGGTCCGCGTGGGGGTGGCAGCCACCATCGTGGCGCCGGTCTCGGCGGGCACCGCCCAGAAATAGTAGCCGTTCCAGCTGTTCGTGTCGAAGGCGCCGCGCTGTGCGGCGTTATAGTCGTATACGGTGTAGTCGCGGGTAGTGACATCCTGCTGGAAGTCCTCCGGCCCCACCAGCGTCAGGCCGTGCAGATAATCGTCCCGAGTCACGTCGCCCGTAGACTTCATCTTCACCCGCAGGGCGCTGAGGCCGTTGGGGCTGGCTGCCGCCGTCACCGTCACGGGATAGCTCTGCCGGTGGACGCCGTCCTGGGCCGTCACCGTGAACGTCACGGGGCCCTTGGAGAAGTCCAGCGTGCCGTCCGCCGGTTCCGCCGTGGCCCGGGGACTGATGCTGGTGACCACCTTGATCTGTGTCAGATCGGTGCCGTAGGGCAGCACCCAGGTGTAGCCGCCGTCGGCGGCGATGGCGGGCATGCCGTTGACCGTCACGCCCTTGAGCTTGCAGGAGTAGTCCGGCAGCTCCTGATACCCCTTATAGACAGGCATCCGCCCCTGGCCGGTGATATACCTGAACTGCCACGCGGCGCCGTACAGCGCCACATGGGTGTAGCTGTTCAGCTTGTCCAGGAACTCCTGCTTCTGCATATCGGCCAGCTCCATGGCCACGGCGCTGTCGCCGATGTCCATGCTGCCCACTGCCGGCAGCAGGCCGATGTTCTGATAGTAGTTGCCGCTGAGGTATGCCTTGGCGGTGGCTTCATCCGCACGGCCCTGCACAAGGCCCACCAGATGGCCCGCCACGGGTTCCGCCTCCTCCGCGCCGTACTGCACGGAGCCGGCGTGGTAGCAGTTGTGAATGCCCACCTGCAGGGCGTAGTAGGTGCTGGTGCTGTACCGGCCCACCAGACCGCCCGCCTGCGTCCTCTCCACCTTCACGGTGCCCAGGTTGTAGCAGTCCTCGATGATGCCCTCGGCATCGCCGGCCAGACCGCCGGCCCACTCCCGGGCCTCCACGGTGCCGTAGTTGCCGCAGCCCACCATGACGCCCACGGGTTTCTCCTCGGTGCTGCCATAGCAGCTGATCTCGCCCACCACGCCGCCGGCCTGACCGCCGGCCACCACGCTTCCGTAGTTGGCGCAGCCGATCATCACCCGCGCGATGCACGCGATGCCGCCGGCGCCATAGCCGCCGGGGCTGCTGAAGCCGCTGGAGTCGGGGTTGGCCTTGACGCTGCCGTAGTTGGCGCAGTTGATGAAGGTGTGGCCCTCCGCCGCCAGACCGCCCACGCGGGGATACGGGATCTCACCGGCGGAACCGGCGGCATACACCGTGGCGTAGCTGGTGCAGTTGATGAGGGTAGCGCCTGAAGCGCGGCTGACGAGGCCGCCCACATAGGTGCAGGCGGTGACGGAGCAGCTCTTGTCCAGCGTCAGGTTCTTAATGACCGCGCTTTCGGACAGCAGGCCGAACAGACCGTAATACTTGCGGGTGGTATCCTCGAACACGAAGTTCTTGATACGGAAGCCGTTGCCGTCGTAGATACCGTCAAAGGTCCGGCCCGTGCCGCCGGAGCCGGTGGCGTTGCCGATGGGCACCCACGAGTTGTTCTTGAAGCCGGACAGGTCGATGTCGGCGGTCTGCCGGAAGTAGACGCCCTCCGTTTTCAGTGCGCCGTCGTTGACCTGCTCCGCCAGAGATTCCAGCGCCTGAGCGCTGGAGATCAGGTAGGGACTGGCCTCGGTGCCGGAGCCCTGCAGGACGTAGTAGCCCCACGCCTTCGTGGGCAGCAGGCTCAGCGCCATGACCAGCGCGATGGCCAGCGGCAGCAGCCGGTGCGTTCTCTTGGTGTTCAAGTTCTGTTTCCTCCTTGTGTGTTCTCTCTCAAACGCCGCGGCGCGGAGCCGCGCGTGCTGTACAGGTGTGCTGCGGGCCGTCTCGGCCCTGCCGGAAAGAGGTACGGGATGGAGAGGGCCGGCACCCTCTCCATCCTTATGGGAAGCAGGCGGCCTTTGCGGGCCGTCTCGGCTTGACGGGGATGTGCGGTCTTTTCGCATAAAAAACGCCGGCGCTCCGTTCCGGAGCCACCAGCGGCTTATCGGGTAAAACAAAAACGCCGACCGCTCCCCTTCGGAAGCCATCGGCGCATAGTCCATCCTCTGATATGTCACAACGAAGAAGCGCCGCTGCAAGTAAGCTCTCAGCCGTGCAATTCTACTGTCCTCGCGCCACGGAAGCCCTTGTGTCCCAACGGTTTCCACGTACATGACCTACCTTCTCAGGAGCGATGCTCCCAATGGCGGTGTTACCCCGGCAGCGTATGCTGCTTCGGTCATCTCCTTGCGCTCACAGTGCCGTCCGCGGTGGGTTTCTGACCCAAAATTTCTTCTAAGCTGCTGTCTGACGATGTCTCGTCGTTACAACAAACAGCCGCGCGGCGTCCCCGAGCTTGATCTATCCAGTTTTTCATGAAGTCCGGACGCTGTTTTTTTCAGGCCATCAAGGCTTGTGAAAACGTCCAAAACCTGACGGATGTCAGTATATCCCAGTTTATTCGCATTGTCAATATCCGCCTGTCGGAGATCCGCGGAAAACCACGGAATTTCGGGCTTTGCGGGCGCGTCACCGTTCCCCGTTCTCCGCTACCCACGTCCGCACATAGTCCACGAACAGCCGGGTGGAGTTGGACAGTGCCTTCTTGTCCTTGATGCCGATACCGATGGTGCGATAGAAGTGCAGCGGCGCGCGGCAGATGCGGATAGGCGTGGGGCTGTGGCGCACCATCAGCTCCGGCAGGAGGCTGATACCCAGCCCCTCGGACACCATGGCAAGGATCGTTCTGTCCTCCCGGGCGATGTACTTCACGTTGGGGCGGATGCCCATCTCATCAAACGCCGCCATGATCTCGTAGTCGTCGCCCTCCTCCAGCTGGATGAAGGGTTCCTCTGCCAGCGCGGACATGGGGAACGGGTCGCGGTCGGCATAGGGGTGGTCGCAGGGGACGATGACCTGCAATTCGTCGCGGTGCAGGGCGTAGGTCTGCAAGCGCTTCACCGGCGGCAGGCGCAGAAAACCGCAGTCCACCGCGCCGCTGACGATCCAGCCCTCGATCTGGTCGTAGAAGTCGCCGGTGACCACTTCAAACTCGATGTTGGGATAAAGCTCGCCGAAGCTCTTGAGGATGCGGGGCAGCCATTGGGCGGACACGCTGGAGAACGTGGCGATCTTCACAAGGCCGCTGTCCATATCCTTCAAGCCCTCCACCGTCTGCATCAGGGCGTGGTGGGCGGCGCACAGCTCCTCGATCTTGGGCAGCACTGCCCGTCCGTCCGCCGTCAGCACCACGCCGCCGCGGTTGCGGCTGAGCAGCATGACGCCCAGCTCGTTTTCCAGCGAGTTGATGGCGTGGCTGATGCCGGACTGGGTAAAGCTCAGCGCCTCCGCCGCCTTGGAAAAGCTGCCGCAGGAAACGACCTTCAGAAATATCTGGTATTTGGAAATATTCATCGCGCACCTCGCTTCTGCGGTCTGCTGTTCGCCGGTACCGACTGCCCGCCGCAGGCGGGCACGCGGTATCTGACGGACAATAGAGCAGCCGCCCTGCGGTCATTGTACTATACATCTTCTCATGTTTTCAAGAACAAACATGCGCTTCCCAAATCTTTTTCTCTGTGATATCATAGCGCCGTGGTCCAGCCAGGCCATACTTTTTACTTTTCTTTTCCATGAGGGAGACCTCAAAAGCAGCGCCGGCCGCGTGTGGGTAACGCGGCCGGCGCTGTTCGTATTCACTTGCTTACCGGTGCGTCCAGCCAGCAGAAGACGCAGCGTTCCTGTGTCTCACCCATATAGAAGAAGATGTGCTCGTCCATCTCGATATGCTCACCGAAGGTCAGATCGGGCACGAACAGCCGCCCGCAGACGGCCGACTCTGCGCAGAAAAATCGCCGTGCAGAAAAATAAGAGACACACTTTCGTGTGTCTCTTATTCTCTGGTGCGAGTGGTGATACAGAACTTTTTGAAAAAGCCAGTAATATCAACGGTTTTCAAGGCGGACGAGTAGCAAATAACTTGTATATATCCACTTTTCGGGCGACTGTTTTTCAGACAGCCGCCCTTTTTCTATACCCAAATTCAAGTGTTGTGATTAGGGTGGAAAAGCTGCTGTTTCTTTCGCTGTAGCCTGCTTTCCGAACAGGGCGCGGGTGTTTTCCCATGCGGGAGACGGTGGAGGCGTACAGGCAGACAAACCACCCAAAATCAACACTTTTTATTTTCAGAGGAAGGAGGTGCAAAGATGGCTGTATTCCGTATCGAAAAGACCAGAGATTACACGGTCATGTCCAACTACCATCTGCGGGATATGTCGCTGTCGCTGAAAGCGAAAGGGCTTTTATCTCTCATGCTGTCCCTGCCGGAGAATTGGGACTACACCATGAAGGGCCTTGCCCGTATCTGCAAGGATGGCATTGACAGCATCAGCGGCGGCATCCGGGAGCTGGAGGCGCACGGCTATCTGATCCGTTCGCGTGTCCGCAGCGCAAACGGGCAGCTCGGCTCTATCGAGTACACCATTTTGGAACAGCCTGAAGCGCCATCACCTACACAGGAAAAACCTATACGGGAAAATCCCGTACAGGCAAATCCAATGTTGGATGCTCCAATTCAGGAGAACCCCGCCCAATTAAATAAAGAAGAATCAAGTAACTATCCATCAAGAACAGATTTATCAATTACGCAAGAATCAAGTCCTATCCTATCAAGTCCCCCAGACCCCAGGGAGCGGACCGGACAGGACGGGATGCGAAAGCGGGAAAGCTATCGGGCATTGATCTTGGAAAACATCGAATATGACGTTCTTTCGCAGAATGTGCAGCTCGACAAAGACCGGCTGGACGAACTGGTGGAACTCATGGTGGATACTGTCTGTTCCAACCGGGAGATGATCCGTGTGGCTGGGGACGATTACCCGGCGGAGGTTGTCCGGTCGCGGTTCCTGAAGCTGAACGCCTCGCACATCGAATATGTCCTTGACCGGATGCGGGAGAACACCACCTATGTCCGCAATATCAAGAAATATCTGCTGGCGGCGCTGTATAACGCTCCGGTCACGATAGACAGCTATTACACATCCCTTGTCAACCATGACCTGTACGGCAGCGGAGATCGGAGGTGAACGCCTTGCAGGAAGAAATCACGCAGAAAACCCTTGCGCTTTGTGTGGAGGCCAGCAAAATGACCGCCCAGCTCTTGCAGCAGGCCATGAAGAAGGTGCTGGCAGACATGGAGAAGCACAAGAAAAATCCCCAGCTCCGGCACGGCAAGCAGACGCTCCGGCAGCTTATGAAGCACAACACCGGCGTTTCTAATATTGAGATCACGGATCAGAATATCCGGGCCTTTTCTTCCACGGCGAAGAAGTACGGCCTGGATTTTGCGTTGAAGAAGGACACTTCCGGCGAGCATACCCGTTACCTGGTGTTCTTCAAGGGCCGGGATGCCGATGTGATTACAGCGGCCTTCCGGGAGTTTTCCGCTAAAAATCTGAGCCGTGAGAAAGCCCCTTCCATCCGGCGCAAGCTGGAAAAGGCGCAGGAGCAGTCCAAAACGCAGCACAAGGAGCAGGAGCGCGGCGAAAAGGTCAAGACCAGAGAACGGAGCGTGGAGCGATGAAGGACAAACTCAAAAAATATCTTCTGCCAAATCTGCCGTATCTGTTCTTTGTGTATCTCTTTGATAAGCTCTGCCAGGCGGTGCGGCTGGTGCCGGGGCTTGACGCCTCGGAAAAGCTGCTGCATATCGGGCAGGGCTTTCAGACGGCCTTCGCCAGCTCCGCACCCAGCTTTCACGCGCTGGATATCTGCATCGGCATCCTCGGCGCGATCCTTGTCCGGCTGGCAGTGTATGTCAAAGGCAAGAACGCGAAGAAATACCGCAAGGGCATTGAATACGGCTCTGCCCGCTGGGGTACGGCGGCGGATATTGCGCCCTACATAGACCCCGTTCCCGATTGGAACATCCCCCTGACCCGGGCAGAAAGCCTCACCATGACCAGCCGCCCAAAGCAGCCAAAGTATGCGAGAAATAAAAACATCCTCGTCATCGGCGGCTCCGGCAGCGGCAAGACGCGGTTCTTTGTCAAACCGTCCATCATGCAGATGCACAGCTCCTATGTCATCACCGATCCCAAAGGGCAGCTTTTGAAGGAAACGGGGAAAATGCTCCTGCACGGCGCGCCGAAGCTGGACGAGAACGGAAAGCCGGTGCGGGACAGTCGCGGCAAGGTCATCTATGAGCCCTACCGTATCAAGGTCCTGAACACCATCAATTTTTCCAAAAGCATGAAATATAACCCGCTGGCCTATGTGCGCTCCGAGAAGGATATCCTCAAACTGGTCAATGTCATCATTGCCAACACGAAGGGCGACGGCGAAAAATCCTCCGAAGATTTTTGGGTCAAAGCCGAGCGGCTTTTATACTGCGCCCTGATCGGTTACATCTGGTATGAGGCGGAGCCGGAGGAACGGAACTTCATCACGCTTCTGGACCTGCTGAACGCCTGCGAAGCCAGAGAGGATGACGAGACCTATAAAAGTCCCGTGGATATTCTCTTTGACGATCTGGCAAAAAAGCAGCCGGATCACTTCGCCGTCAAGCAATATGTCAAATTCAAAATGGCGGCGGGCAAAACTCTCAAGAGCATTTTGGTGAGCTGCGGCGCCCGCCTTGCGCCCTTCGATATCAAGGAATTGCGAGACATTATGACGGAGGATGAATTGGAGCTGGACACGATGGGCGACCGAAAAACGGCGCTGTTCCTCATTATGAGCGATACCGATACCACCTTCAATTTCGTCATTGCCATGCTGCAAAGCCAGCTTTTCAACCTGCTCTGCGACAAGGCGGACGATTTCTATAACGGGCGGCTGCCTGTTCATGTGCGGTGCCTTTTGGACGAATTTGCCAACATCGGCCAGATACCAAACTTTGATAAGTTGATCGCCACCATCCGAAGCCGTGAAATATCGGCTTCTATTATTTTGCAGTCGCAAAGCCAGTTAAAGACCATCTACAAGGACGCGGCAGATACCATTGTCGGCAACTGTGACAGCACCTTGTTTTTGGGAGGCAAGGAGAAAGGGACGCTGAAAGAGATTTCGGAGCTGCTGGGCAAAGAGACCATTGACAGCCTGAGCCAGTCCGAAAATCGCGGCGCGCAGACCTCTCACGGCCTCAGTTATCAGAAATTAGGAAAGGAGTTGATGACCCAGGACGAAATTGCTGTCATGGACGGCGGCAAGTGTATTTTGCAGCTTCGGGGCGTGCGTCCGTTTTTCAGCGATAAGTTTGATATCACGAAGCATCCCCGCTACCAATATCTGTCCGACGCCGACAAGAGAAACGTCTTTGACGTAGAACGGTACATGAAACGCAGACCGGCCATCGTGAAGCCGGACGAGCCTTTCGATATGTACGAATTGAACGCATCCGATCTGGAACCCGACAACAACAATTCTACAAAATGAAAGGAAAAATGATCTATGGATTTCTTCAACAGTGCTATTGACGTATTGCAGACTCTCGTGATCGCCCTGGGCGGCGGCCTGTGCGTGTGGGGCGGCATCAACCTTCTGGAAGGCTACGGCCAGGATAACCCTGCGGCCAAATCGCAGGGCGTCAAGCAGCTCGTCGCGGGCGGCGGCGTGGCGCTGATCGGCGTGACCCTGATCCCCCTGCTGTCCGGCCTGCTGGGCTGAGTCCTATCAAAATCTCAGAGGCAGCTCCCGTTTCACGGCGGGAGCCGCCTCTAAGGAGGTGATCTCCCGTGATAATCGACACGATCCAGGAATGGTTCAAGGAGGTGCTGATCGACGGCATCATCTCAAACCTTTCCGGGACCTTTGATACCGTGAATACGAAGGTGGCCGAGATCGCAGGCGAGGTCGGCATGACGCCCTCTGGCTGGAACGGCGGTATCTTCAACATGATCCGCAGCCTGTCCGAAACGGTCATTGTCCCCATCGCCGGCATCATCCTCACCTTCGTCATGTGCTATGAGCTGATCCAGTTGATCGTCGAGAAAAATAATCTCCATGATTTTGACACCTGGCTTTTCTGGAAGTGGATATTCAAGACCTTCTGCGCGGTGCTGATCGTCACGAACACCTGGAATATCGTCATGGCGGTATTCGACGTGGCGCAGAGCGTAGTCGATCAGAGCGCAGGCGTCATCATCTCCGACGCGGGGATCGACATTTCCGGCGTCGTGGGTGATCTGGAAACGACGCTGGCAGACTGGAGCATCGGCTCTCTGCTGGGGCTGTGGTTTCAAAGCGTCTTTGTGGGCCTCTGCTCCCATATCCTCACCATTGCCATCTTCCTTGTGATCTACGGAAGAATGATCGAGGTGTACTTGACCGTGTCCGTGGGGCCGATCCCGTTTGCCACGATGGTCAACCGGGAATGGGGCCATACGGGACAGAATTACTTGAAATCCCTGCTGGCGCTGGGCTTTCAGGCGTTTCTTATCATGGTCTGCGTCGGCATCTATGCGGTGCTGGTACAGAACATCGCCGTGGGGGATGATATCACCGTGGCGATCTGGGAGTGCATGGGTTACACGGTGCTGCTGTGCTACACGCTGTTCAAGACCGGCAGCCTTGCAAAAAGCCTGTTTGGAGCGCATTAAAGGAGGTATCAATTTTGGCATACGTAACGGTCCCGAAGGACCTGACAAAAATCAAAAGCAAGATGCTGTTCGGACTGACGAAGCGGCAGCTTGTGTGTTTCGGATCGGCGGCGCTTGTGGGAGTGCCGCTTTTCTTTTTGAGCAAAGGCAGTATGGGCATGACCTCGGCGGCGCTGTGCATGATCCTTGTCATGCTCCCGTTCTTCCTGTTCGCCCTCTATGAGAAAAACGGGCAAACGCTGGAAGTGATCCTGGGGCACCTGATCCAATGCAAGTTTATCCGTCCCAAGCGGCGCATCTATCAGACCAACAACGCCTATTCCGCCCTGGTGCGGCAGGCAAAACTGGAAAAGGAGGTACGGGCGATTGCTGAAAAGAGCGGCAAAACCGGAAAACACGCAGCCCGCCGCAAAGCGTAAGCTCACGCGGGCGGAGCGAAAGCAAATTGAAGCCATCATCCGGCAGGCAAAGGGCGACGGCAAGCCCCATACCGTGCAGGACAGCATCCCATTTCGGAATCTGTACCCGGACGGTCTGTGCAGGCTGGATGACCGGCTTTTCTCCAAGACCATAGCCTATGAGGACGTCAACTACCGCCTTGCGGGGCCGGACGATCAGCGGGATATCTTTGAACGCCTCTGCGATTTCTATAACGGCTATGATCCCTCCATCGGTGTGCAAATGACCCTGAGCAGCCGCCATGAGGACAAGAACGGAAACCTGTTCGGCATGGACGCCCAGGGCGACGCGCTGGACGATATGCGCGTGGAGGCCTCTGGCATCCTGCAAATGCAGTATGAGCGCGGCAACAACGGCTTTGTGAAACGCAAATATGTCACGCTGACCATTGAGGCGGAAAATCTTCCGGCAGCGCGGGCAAGGTTTTCCCGGATCGAGGCGGACACCCTGAACCGCTTCAAGGTCATGGGCGCGGGTGCAAGGGTGCTGGACGGCAAGGAGCGGCTGGCGCTGCTGCATGGCCTTCTCCATCCGGAGGGCGGACAATTTGCCTTTGAATGGGATTGGCTCCCGGCAAGCGGCCTGTCCGTCAAGGACTTTGTCGTGCCTTCTTCCTTCGAGTTTGGCGAGACGCGGCGTTTCCGCATAGGTGAAATGTACGGCGCGGTATCCTTCTTGCAGATATTGGCCCCGGAGATTCAGGATCGTATCCTCACGGATTTCATGGATGTGGAAGGAAACCTTCTCGTCACCATGCACGTCCGCGGCATCAACCAGAACGAGGCGATCAAGATGGTCAAGCGCAAGATCACCGATCTGGACGCCATGAAGATACAGGAGCAGAAGAAGGCCGCCCGTAGCGGCTACGATCTGGATATTCTCCCGTCGGACCTCTCCACTTACGGCGGCGCGGCGAAAAATCTCTTGCAGGATTTGCAGAGCCGCAATGAGCGAATGTTCAATATGACCTTCCTCATGCTGCATCTGGCGCCCACGAAGCAAAAGCTGGAGATCGCCGTTTCGCAGTCGGCCAGCGTCGCCCAGACCCATAACTGTATCCTGACCCGGCTGGACTTCCAGCAGGAGGACGGGCTTATGTCCTCGCTGCCGCTGGGTCTCAACCGTATCAAGATCGAACGCAGCCTCACCACTTCGGCGTTGGCGGTGTTTGTCCCCTTCGTGACCCAGGAGCTTTTTATGGGCGGCGACGCCATGTACTACGGCCTCAACGCCCTCTCCAACAACATGATCCTGCTGGACCGCAAGCAGTCCCGTTGTCCCAACGGCCTTGTGTTCGGCACGCCGGGCAGCGGCAAATCCATGAGCTGCAAACGGGAGATTACCTATGTCATGCTGACCACAAAGGATAACGTCATCATCTGTGACCCGGAGGATGAATATTCCCCGCTGGTGAACCGGCTGGGCGGCCAGGTGATCCGGCTCTCGCCCAACAGCCGCGACTATGTAAACCCGCTGGATATCAACCTCAATTACAGCGAGGAGGAAAACCCGCTGGCGCTGAAAAGTGATTTCGTGCTGTCCTTCTGTGAGCTTATCATGGGCAGCAAGACGGGGCTGGAGGCTATCGAGAAAACCGTCATTGACCGTGCCGTGCAGATGATCTATCAGCCGTACTTCGCGGACCCGCGGCCGGAGAATATGCCTGTGCTGGGCGATCTGCTGAACGCACTCATGGCGCAGGGCATCCCGGAGGCGGAGCGTGTAGCCCAGGCGCTGGACCTCTATGTAAACGGCTCGCTCAACTTCTTCAACCACCGGACCACCGTGGATATCCGAAACCGCCTTGTCTGCTTCGATATCAAGGGCCTCGGCAAGAATCTGAAAAAGCCGGGGATGCTCATTGTCCAGGACGCGGTGTGGAACACCGTCACGGTGAACCGCTCCATTGGACGGGCCACCTGGTATTTCGTGGACGAATTTCACCTGCTCTTGAAGGAGGAACAGACGGCGGCGTACAGCGCTGAGGTCTGGAAGCGTTTCAGGAAGTGGGGCGGCGTCCCGACCGGAGCGACGCAGAACCCCAAAGACCTGCTTTCCTCGCCGGAGATCGAAAATATTCTGGAAAACAGCGATTTCATCTACCTGCTGAACCTCTCCGCGGGCGACCGCAAGCTGATGACGGAGCGGCTGAACATCTCCGCCGAGCAGCTTGCCTATGTGACCAACGCGGACCCCGGCAGCGGCCTTCTGTTCTTCCAGAATGTGATCCTGCCCTTCCGGGACGAGTTCCCGAAGGATACGGAGCTATACAAACTTCTCACCACGAAGCCCAGCGAGGTCTCCCACGATGGGGAAAGCGGATAAGGAAAGGATGGGACAAGATATGAAATATGTGATCGACAGCGAAACCTACGAAAAGCATATCCGTGACGAAGTACATCTTTACGGCCTGCTGCATCAGCTTGCGTTCCTTGCCGGGAAAGTGAAGGATGCGGAGGACATGGCAAATCTGGTCGAGACGGCAAAGCACTATGGCGAGATCGCGGAGGAAAAGTTTGACGACTGGCTCATTCCCGGCCGCTATCTGGTGTTTGGCGACCGGGCCGATCTCTCCGAGTTGAAAGCGGCGGAGCTCACGCCGCTGACCGCCGTGCTGAAAGAGCATGACGCAAAAAATAAAGAAAAACAGCGTGCCGCCGCCACCAACGATCCCGCCTACATCATTTCCGGCAGCGCCTTCCGTATGCTGGTGGGTGATCTGTTTGACCTGCTGGCACAGTACGGATATCTCCGCAACCGTGTTCTGGATGTGAAAACGGAGCGGCAACTTGCGCGGCTGCAAAAGAATCTCTCCGGCGAGAATCCGCGCATCCGAAGGATGTACCGCAGGTGGGGCTTTGCGGAGGATCAGGGTGTCACCTGCTATGACATTCTGGAGGCAACGCTGCGGCGCAGGCACCTGACACCGTATGACCCGGAGGAAGCGGCGGAGGACGGCATCGGCTGCGGCCGCTGCTGCACCCTCTGCGGGAATCATTCCTGCGAGGATGACTATGACTGAGCTGACCCATGTGAGCCTGTTTTCCGGCATCGGCGGGCTTGATCTGGCGGCGGAGGCGGCGGGCTTCCGCACCGTCTGTCAATGCGAGTGGGCGGACTACCCCTATTCCGTTCTGGAAAAGCATTGGCCGGATGTGCCGAAGTTCCGGGACATCACCACATTCACGAAGGAGGCGTTTTTTGAGAAAACAGGACTTGAAACCGTCACCATCCTCTCCGGCGGATTCCCGTGCCAGCCCTTCTCCACCGCCGGAAAGCGGCGGGGCTTTGCGGATGAACGCTACCTGTGGCCGGAGATGTGCCGCATTATTGCCGAGCTGCGGCCCCGTTGGGTGCTTGGGGAAAATGTTGCTGGCTTCATCAATATGGGGCTCGACAAAACGATTTTTGACCTGGCAAAAGCGGGATACGCTGTTCTCCCATTCGTATTTCCGGCTTGCGGTGTCGGCGCATGGCATGAGCGCCAGCGAACTTTTATCGTCGCGGCTGATGTTTCCCACACCCCTTGCATCCGACAAATCCACGGGACGGGACGCTGCCAACCTGGATGTGTTCCTGTCGGACAATGGGATATTCCGCAAACGGAACAAGGACGGGTCGATCTGGAGCCTGTCCCTATCAGCGGCGGTGTTCTACCTGACCCCGGCGGCGTCGGAGGGCTACCGTTCCACCCTGAAACCGGCGGCCTTCCGGGACAAATCCCCGTCCTCCAACCTGTCGGCTCAGGTGATCCGGCAGGAGCAGCCCCTTTCCGAGAGGGCGGCGCTGAACCCGGACTGGGTGGAATGGCTTATGGGATTCCCCAAAAAATGGACGGACGCATCCTATGGCGTACCGAGCCCGAAGGAGTCCCCCGAATGACCGAGGACACCGACAACCGGGCGCTGCGGCTGAAAACCCTGGGGAATGCGGTCTGCCCGCCCCAGGCATACCCCATTTTCAAATATATCTCTATGATCGAGACGGGCGAGTGCGCCAGCATTTGCCCCTACGGAAAGGCAGGTGGTGAAACATGAAGGAGTGGAAAGCCGCTGAGAAGGAAACGCAGAAGATGACCCGTGACGGAGCCATTTCCGTCAACATGGTCACAGGCGAGGCAAGCCGGGTATCCGACCGTGCGCTGGAGCAGAACTATTCTCCCTCCGGCGATTCCGCGGCGTTTGTTCACAGCGCGGCGGAGCGATTAGATGACCGGCGTATCCATAAAAGCGAAAAGAAAAAGCGTCGGAAACGGCGCAGGTCCTACCGGGAGGGTACGGCGGCAAATAGCCGCCCATCCTCCCGTTTGCAATTCACCGAGGAGGAACGCGCCGCGCCGGAGCTGCAAAAGGCGATCCGCAAGTCCGACAAGGCGGCGGACAAGCTGGACGCGGCACGGGCCGCTGTTCCCGAAAAACAGCCCTCTTTCCATCAGCCGGTGAATCCGCTGGCGCGGCCGTTACAGGAGATCGGCCACGCCGCCCATGCGAAGGTGCATGAGGTGGAGCAGGAAAATGTTGGCGTGGAGGCGGGGCACCTGACGGAGCGCGGCATGGAAAAGGCTGTCCGCTACGGAAACCGCAAACTCCAAAACTGGCAGACAGACCGCAAGCTGGAACCCTGGCGGGAGGTATCCAGCGCAGAGCAGGCGGCGGTCCAGGCCAATGCGGAGGCGCTGTACCAAAAGGCTTTGCGGGAGAATCCGCAGCTTGCAGCCAGCAATCCTATTTCCCGGATGTGGCAGAAAAAGAAGCTACAAAAACAGTATGCCGCCGCATACCGGGCGGCGCATAGCGCCGGGGACGCGGCAGCAGCGGCGCAGACAGCATCGAAGGGCGCGAGGAAAAGCGCGGACGCGGCGAAGAAGGCCGGAGAGTTTGTTTCCAAACACAAAAAGGCGTTTCTGCTTGTGGGTGGGATCGGCCTGCTGCTGGTCATGCTGCTGGGGCTGCTGCAATCCTGTTCCTCCATCTTCGGCGGAGGCGTGTCCAACATCGTTGCGTCCTCCTATCTCTCGGAGGATGCGGACCTGCTGGCGGCAGAGGCCGCCTACTGCGCGATGGAGGATGAATTGCGGGAGTATCTGGACACCTATGAGCAGACCCACGATTATGACGAATACCATTTTGATCTGGACGAGATCAAGCACGATCCCTATGTGCTGCTGTCCATCCTGTCGGCGCTCCATGAGGGCCAGTTCACCATTGACCAGGTACAGGACGATCTTCAAATGCTGTTCGACAAGCAATATATCCTTACCGAGACGGTCACCACGGAGACACGCTACCGCACAGAGACGAGAACGGACAGAGAGGGCAACGAGTATGAGGTGGAAGTCCCGTACACGTATTACATCTGCACCGTGGAGCTTGAAAACTTCGATCTGAGCCATGTTCCCGTTTACATCATGGATACGGAGACGCTTTCCATGTATGCCGTGTATATGTCCACGCTGGGGAACCGATCCGACCTGTTCCCGTCCTCCTGGTATGTGGACAAGTATATCACGACCCCGCCGGAGGACTATGAAATCCCTGCGGAATACCTCTCCGATGAACGCTTTGCGGCGCTTATTACGGAGGCGGAAAAATACCTGGGATATCCCTACGTCTGGGGCGGCAGCAGCCCATCCACCTCCTTTGATTGCAGCGGCTTTGTGAGCTATGTTCTGACCAACAGCGGTCTATGCAATATCGGGCGGCTGGGAGCCCAAGGCCTATACAACATTTCCACACGGGTATCTGATCCGCAGCCGGGCGACCTGGTATTTTTCGTTGGGACCTACGATACCGCGGGCATCTCCCATGTCGGCTTCTATGTGGGGCTGGACGATGCGGGCAACCCCATGTTTCTGCACTGCGGCGACCCGATCCAGTACGCAAGGCTCAATACAAGCTACTGGCAGCAGCACTTTTACGCCTACGGCAGACCGCCGTATGATTGATGGAGGTGAGTATATCAATATTGTTTCCTATGGCGGCGGTGCGAACAGCACCGCCCTTCTTGTTGGACTGCATCAGCACCGTATCCCTGTTGACCTGATCCTGTTTGCGGATACGGGCGGTGAGCATCCCCATACCTACGCCTATCTGGATATCATGGATCGCTGGCTGGAGGAACACGGTATGCCGAAGATCACACGGGTCTATAAGACCACAAGGGACGGCAGGCGGCTGACATTAGAGGATGAATGTCTGAAAAGCGGTACGCTGCCCTCCATCGCCTACGGCTTCAAGCGGTGTTCTTTGAAACACAAGATCGGACCGCAGGAAAAGTTTTGCAACAACTATCCTCCATGCCGTAAGGTTTGGAGCAGAGGGAAAAAGGTGGTCAAGTTCATCGGCTATGACGCTGGCGAACACTACCGAAGCGATAAGGTTCTTCTGCGTGATCTGGCAGACCCAAAGTACAGCAAATGGTATCCCCTAATGGAATGGGGCTGGGACCGGGAGGCTTGTATCCGGGCAATCGAGGAGGCGGGCCTGCCGCAGCCGGGAAAGTCCTCCTGTTTTTTCTGCCCCAGTATGCGGGCGGAGGAGATCATCGACCTGCGGGAGCATTACCCGGATTTGTTTCGGCGTGCGCTGGCATTGGAGGATAACGCACGGGCCAATCTGAAAACCGTTCAGGGGCTTGGACGCAACTATTCATGGAGAGAACGATTTGGAAAGGAGTTTATTTGACTATGGCAACTACTGAGAAGATCCGTCGTGACATTGAGAAGGTCCGGGAGAAGATCACGGAGCAGCAGAAACGCCTTCGTGCGCTGGAGGCGCAGCTTGCGGAGGAAGAAAATCTGGAGATCGTCCGCATGGTGAAGGCTGTCCACATGGACAACAAGGAGCTGACCGCTTTCCTGCGGGCCTACGCCAGCGGCATGATCTCCCTGCCGGAAGGGATGATGGAAAAGGAGGCCGCCGCTGATCCCGATACGATGGAGGGTGCCGATGATGAGGAATAAGCACATGATCCGCACATTGGCGGTGCTGCTGGCCGTTATGCTCTGCATGACGGCCTTTTCCACGGTCGCTTTTGCAAGTGATGGGGAGGCAGCCACCACCTCCGAGGCACAAACGGAACCGACTGACAGTGCGGATATCACCGGAGACGATCTCTCCAAACTGATCTCCGCGCTGTTTGGCTCTGTGCTGGGCAGCACGGAGAAATCCGGTAAGACCGGCACCGTCACCACGAATGGAGGCAAGCTGAATGTTCGCACGGGCGCTGGGCTGGATAACTACGCCTTTACGCAGCTTCCCAACGGGACGGTTGTGGAGGTCGTCGGCACGGACGGCGACTGGTACATGATCCGGCTGCCGGAGAAGATCGGCTACGTCTATTCCGGCTATATGACGCTCAGTGATACAGGTGGCGAAAATGATGGTAACTTTTCCTTCTCTATTGATCCCGATAAATTAAGCGAGCTGTTTGAGCAGCTTATGGGCGGCAGCGGAGGCGCCGCCCTGACGCCGGACGGAAACCTTTCGCTGATCGACGATATCGGCAGCAGCACTCGGAGCGGCAAGCAGTTCATTACGGTGGAAACGAAGAACGGTAACGTATTCTATCTCATTATCGACCGTGACGACGAGGGCGAGGAAACCGTGCATTTTCTGAACCAGGTGGACGAGGCTGACCTTCTGACGCTTATGGGAGACGATGCTCCCGCGGCGGAGACACCCGCCGTCTGCAACTGCAAGGAAAAGTGTGCGGCTGGCGCGGTGAATACGAATTGCCCCGTCTGCAAGAACAATCTCTCCGAGTGCAGCGGCAAGGAGCCTGTGACGGAGCCGGAGCCTGAACCGGAGCAGCCGGAGAAAAAGAGCAGCGGCGGTCTGCTGGTCATTGTCCTGCTGCTGGCGCTGGCGGGTGGCGGAGCCTTTGCCTATGTGAAATTCATCAAGCCGAAGCAGGGCGTGAAGGTCAGCGCCGATCCCGACGATTACGATTTTGAGGATGAGGAATATCTTACCGAAGATGAAAGTGGCGATATAAAAGACAACTGACCCGTATAGTAAAATCCATTAAAAAAGAACTGTGCGTACCTGTCAAAACAGGTCGCACAGTTCTTCGATTATATTCCTTGGATTGCGGCTTTAACCATTGATGTAACGATTGCGGACGATATTTCCTTTACGGCATCAAGGACAAGTGGTATCCCCTTGGACTTAATAGTTTCCTTTGTCTTATTCCAAACGGTATCACTCTTGATTTTGTCTAAAAGCTCATGTCCTTCCCAAGTTAAGCGCCCAACACCAAATAAGTAAAGTCCATCTCCCGCATACTGAGCTTTATAGTCATAAATTAAACCGGCATCGTGAAGCAATGCACAATGATATGCAATAGTTTTCATGTCGTAGCCATCAATTTGAACATCGCTCCCTGGGAGCCAAGTATCGACATATTTTCCTTCGATGACAAAAAGAATTTTCCTGATAAGATCCATATCGCGTTGCATTTAATCACCTCTTTTGAATTATACACTATTTTACTACTTATCGCAATGAAAGGAGTAGCTTATTTGAAACTGATTATTGCCGAAAAACCGAGCGTAGCAAAATCTATCGCATCGGCCCTGGGTGCTTCATCCAGGGCCGATGGCTTTTATGAGGGCAACGAACTTCTTGTATCTTGGTGCGTGGGACACCTGGTATCCCCGATGGATGCGGGCGGCTATGACGAGCGTTTCAAGAAATGGCGCTATGATGATCTCCCCATTCTGCCGGAGCCGTTCCGCTATGTGCTGGCACCCGGCAAAGAGGACGCTTTTGAAAATCTCCGTGCTCTGATGAATCGCTCCGACGTGGATACCATCGTCAATGCCTGTGACGCCGGGCGTGAAGGTGAGCTGATTTTCCGACTGGTGTATGAAATGACCGGATGCCGCAAGCCGGTCCTTCGTCTCTGGATTTCCTCGATGGAGGACAGCGCTATCCGAGAGGGCTTTTCTGATCTGCGCCCCGGCGCCGATTATGAAGCCCTGTATCAATCCGCACTCTGCCGCCAGAAAGCGGATTGGCTGGTGGGGATCAACGCCACCCGCCTTTTCTCCGTCCTCTACCACCGCACCCTGAATGTGGGGCGCGTCCAGACGCCCACACTGGCAATGCTGGCGGAGCGTGACGCGAAGATCACGCTGTTTCACAAGGAAAAGTATTATCTGCTGCGCTTGACGCTGGATGGAACCGAGGCGGTGTCGGAAAAGTTCACCGATCCAACGGAGGCGGAACAGGCAGCGGTCATGTGCAAGGGTGCGGCCGTCACCTGTACCTCTGTCACGAAAGAGCAGAAGAAGGAACAGCCTCCGAAGCTCTATGATCTTACCACCTTGCAGCGTGAGGCAAACCGCCTGTTCGGATACACGGCGAAGCAGACCTTAGACTATGCCCAGAGTCTCTATGAAAAGAAGCTGCTGACCTATCCCCGCACGGACAGCCGGTATCTGACCTCCGACATGGCGGAAACGGCCTCCTGTGTGATCCACCTGGCGGCAAAGCTGCCGCCCTTTGATGGCTGCACAAACTTCTTCCCGCTGGTGGAGGCAATGATTTCCGACAAGGATGTATCCGACCACCACGCCATTATCCCCACGATGGAGGTTGAAAAGGCAGATATCAAGGCTCTGCCCCTGGGCGAGCGCAATTTGTTTCTGCTGGTCTGCTGCAAGCTGCTGTGTGCATCGGCGGAGCCGTATGTGTATGAGACGGTCACGGCCACATTTGACTGCTGCGGCCATTCCTTCACCGCAAAGGGCAAGTGCGTCATCTCCGAAGGCTGGCGGGAAATCGACCGCATTTTCCGTGCCTTCTTGAAAGAAAAGCCTGCGGATGGGGACGGCGATACGCTCCCGGACTTCACCGAAGGGCAGACTTTTGACGGCGCAGAGGTTGCTGTCACCGAGCATTTCACCCAGCCGCCGAAGCCCTACACCGAAGATACCCTCCTGTCCGCTATGGAGACCGCGGGCAAGGACGATATTCCAGACGAGGCGGAGCGAAAAGGTCTTGGCACGCCTGCGACCAGGGCGGCAATCATCGAAAAGCTGGTGGCAGCCGGATTTGTGGAACGCAAGGGCAAGAGCCTGATTCCCACAAAAGCCGGTATCAACCTTGTCACGATCCTGCCGGAGCCGCTGACCTCTCCTATGCTGACGGCGGAATGGGAACAGAAATTGACGGAGATCGCAAAGGGCGGCGCTGACCCGGATACCTTCATGGACGGTATCCGCATGATGGTCCAGGAGATCGTGTCCACCTATTCCTGCATTTCCGAGGACGGCAAAAAGCTGTTTGCCCCGGAGAAGGAAGTGATCGGTACCTGCCCCCGCTGCGGCCAGCCGGTTTATGAGGGCAAGAAGAACTTTGCGTGTTCGGATCGATCCTGCGGTTTCGTCCTCTGGAAAAATGACCGCTTCTGGACGAGCCGCAAGAAGGAGCTGACAAAGAAGATGGCAACGGACCTTCTGAAAAAGGGTCGCACCAATGTCAAGGGAATGTGGTCTGAAAAGAAACAGGCCACTTATGACGCTGCGGTGATCCTGAACGACACGGGCGGCAAGTACATCAATTTCAAGCTGGAATTTCCAAAAAGAAAGGAAGGTGTCAATGGCAGAAAATAAGACTTTGGAACATTTACCCGAA
>ERZ1027256.115-NODE-115-length-41039-cov-8.309511_pt1 | contig 41039 bp, 37 predicted proteins | sample MGYA00519242_ERZ1027256 | MGnify/ENA primary metagenome ERZ1027256 (study PRJEB26926, sample SAMN06164394) | human gut metagenome | biome: ENVO:00009003; feature: ENVO:2100002; material: ENVO:00002003 | host: Homo sapiens | place: USA | collected 2012 ...
TCCCCATAAATTTTACAATTAAAACCAGCTCTTTATTCTTTTCTTAATCTTTTTTTCCCAGTATACCGTTTTGGCTTTCTTGTCACACTTCCTGTAAATTCCTATTTATAGACTTCTCGTATATATATTTTACCCCATACTTTTTCCAAAGGCACTGACTTCTCAACCCTTAATTTTCATCGGGTGTTTGACACCCTTCTAAGGGGATAATAGCATAAGAATCCTTATTTCAGGCCATGATTGGCTTATTTTTTTGTCAAATTTTTTGATTTTATATATAGGCTTTTGGGGCTTTTTGTGATATAATAGGGACATGGAGGAAACATACTATGAAAGTCAATACTTCAAAATCGAAAAACGCAGAATCCTTTTATATCAAACAGTCCTATATCGATTCCAACGGCAAGTCTACTTCCAGAACCATCCGTAAACTGGGAACTTTGGAAGAGTTGTTAAAGGAGCATGGCCCGACCAGAGATGACGTTATGAAGTGGGCCAGGGAACAGGCACGGATAGAAACCGAGAAGTACGAACAAGAAAAAGAGAATCATTGCCTGCCCGTTATCTTCCATCCAAACAGGAAAATCCCCTATGGGGAAAGACGAAAATTCGATGGAGGCTACCTGTTCCTGCAATCGATTTACCACGAACTCAGGCTGCCTTCCGTCTGTAGGAAAATCCGTGAAAAGCATCACTATGAGTACGATCTTAACGCGATCCTTTCCGACCTGGTCTATACCAGGGTCCTTGACCCCGGAAGCAAGTGCTCATCCTACAAAGCCGCCCGGAAGTTCCTCGAACCTCCAATGTATGAGTTGCATGATGTATACAGGGCATTAAGTGTCCTTGCAGAAGAAAGCGACTTCATACAGTCAGCGGTTTATAAAAACAGCCTTGGTGTCATAAAGCGCAACAACCATGTCCTTTACTACGACTGCACCAACTACTATTTCGAGATAGAACAAGAAGATGGGGACAAGAAATACGGCAAGAGCAAAGAACACAGGCCCAACCCGATCATACAGATGGGTCTGTTTACAGACGGTGACGGCATTCCCCTTGCCTTTTCCCTGTTCCCCGGCAGCCAGAACGAACAAAGATCCCTGAAACCTCTGGAAAAGAAAGTGATCGAGGACTTCGGGTGCGGGCGTTTTATATTCTGCTCGGATGCAGGACTCGCTTCTGAAAACAACCGTATCCTCAACCACTCCCGGGACAGGGCGTTTATCGTCACGCAGCCTATCAAGAAGCTGAGCGCGGAATATAGGGAACTTGCCCTTAACCGCAAGAGATTCCGCAGGCTCTCCGACCATAAACTCGTGGATCTTGACCATCTTACCGATGACGATTCCGATCAGCTCTTTTACAAAGAAGAGCCTTACAGCTCGAAGAAGCTGGAACAGCGCCTTATCATAACCTATTCCCCTAAGTATGCCGCCTATCAAAAGGAAATCAGGCAAAAACAGGTGGAACGGGCCATGGCCATGCTTAAGGCCGGGAACCATACAAAGCAAAGAAAGAATCCTAACGATCCCGCAAGATTCATCACAAAGGAAGCTGTCACACAAGATGGGGAGAGGGCAGAGATCCAATACTACCTTGATGAGACGAAGATAGCTGAAGAATCCCTGTATGATGGCCTTTATGCCGTATGTACCGATCTGTTTGATGATGCAGTAGATGATATCCTTAAGGTGAGCGAAGGGAGATGGCAGATAGAAGCATGTTTCCGGATCATGAAGACCGATTTTTCTGCACGTCCCATATATCTTCAGCGTGGCGACCGGATACAGGCCCATTTCCTGATTTGCTTCCTGGCACTTCTGGCCTATCGTATACTTGAAAAGAAACTTGAGAAGAAATACACCTGTGAAGAAATCCTTGAAGAGTTGCGTGGGTACCAGTTCGCAGATGTGCAGGGACAGGGATTCATACCCGTCTATACAAAAACAAAACTGACGGATAAACTGCATGAGATCAGTGGGTTCAGCACGGATTTTGAATTTCTTACAAAGAGCAAAATGCGGGAAATACAAAAAAAGAGTAAAGGAAAATAAAAAGCCTATATATCAAAACGAAAAGATACCGCCGTAATACCCCTATAAAATGGGCATTACAGCGGTATTTGGTTTTTATGACTGTCAAAGATGGGATTTTATATTGCCACCGCTCCGGCTTCCATCGTATAATAGTAACAAATTTTTATCCGGAGGCGTCCTATGTCTGATTCTATTTCCAATTTTGAAGAGGGCCTGGAAAACAGGCCTGAAGCGGAGGCGGCCCAGGAAATCCGAAACCGCGGTTCCTTTTTATTTCCCTTTGAACAATATATTACCGATGACAGGGACGGCTCCTTTTACGTCTCTCCCCACTGGCATCCGGAAGTGGAAATCCTCTGCCTTCTAGAAGGCTCCATCCGGATAGTGATTGATGGGCAGATTCTCTTTCCCGGCGCCGGCTCTATCCTGTTTGTCAATCAAAAGGAAATCCATCACCTGACCAGCCAGGGGCCGGGGCTGCGCTACAATGCTTTTGTCTTTCCCCTGGAGTTTCTGTCTTTTAGCCATGAAGATTACTGCCAGCAGGCATGGATCCTTCCCCTGCTTCAGCGGCGCTCCGCTTTTCCGCGGATTTTGGAGCCAGACCATCCCTGTCAGGCGGAAGCAATGGAGATCCTCAGCCGCCTGTCTCATGTCCAGCAGCGGCAAGCCCCCGGATATCAGCTGGCCGTCAAGTCTCTGCTGTATGAACTGTTAAGCTGCCTGATTGAAAATAACGCTCTGACGGCTGCCCCCCCTTTCCCCACAGCCGCTCAGGAAAAAAAGCTGGAGACCCTGCGCCAGATGCTCTCCTACATGGAGGACCATCTGCAGGAGAGGATTACCTTGGATGAAATCTCCTCGCAGTTTTATATGACTCCCAATTATTTCTGCCGCTTTTTTAAGGAAAATCTGGGGCAGACGCCTATGAGCTGCCTCAACGGCCTGCGGCTGGAGAAAGCCTGCCGGCTGCTGGCCGATACCGACATGCAGGTCCTGGAAATCTGCCTTAGCTGCGGCTTCAATAATCTCAGCTACTTTATCCGTCTCTTCCACCGTCACCGCGGAATGTCCCCCTCCCGGTACCGTGCGGAAGCGGCACGCCATTCCAGGTGATGGGGTGGTAAAATCCACAGATTCCTGGGACTTTGCCGTATCTATGGAATGGGGAAGACTCTAAAAGACCGGATCCGTTTATATAATTCTTTTGGACGGGAATGCGTGGTAACCAGGCACGACATTATTCTTTCGAAACAAATCATGCCTCACTAAAGGATTATCTTTCGTAATGCCTTACTGGTTCGGAAGTATTGAAAAAATATAAAGTCAGATTAGAAACTCAACACAGAAAATGAATTTTGAAGTATAATTGTCATAAGGAACTGACACTTTCCGAAAGAAAATGCTGTGCCATTATGATGAAAGGGCCGAAATCGTCCTCTGCTACAGCTCTCATGACTTTAATTTATACAGAAAGATTTGGAAAATATGGAAATGGCTGTCCTAAAGGATCGCAGAGAGAATATTTGTCTGTGCAGTAAAGAAACGAGCTGAAGTAAAGGCATCCTTGTTAAAAAATAGAAGAAATCGAAAGGCGGCAGGACTAGACCTGAACCGGCAGGAATCCGTATATCGGTTGGTGAAAGAAAGGAACGAAAAGCTCAGCTTTTGAGACCGTTTCAAGTTTTGTATAAACTGAAAAAACTGATATAAGATATGTCATTAGTTACTTTGGGTAGAGCCGATTTTTGAGGTTCTGCCCTTGCTTGTACAATAATGTAGTTTCCAGACATATCAAGCAGGGCTGGTTAAGCCAGCCCTCTCAAACAGGAAGCTCTACATTAGAACTTGCTTACTATATCGCTATTTTTACAGCCCGTAAAACTCATACAGTTCTTCAGGTGCATCCATCTTCACCATCCAGTCCTTTAAGCTCTGCCTCATCTTTTCTTCTATCTCCGGAAGGTCAAGCGGCCTGTTCTGTCCAGGATCCTCTGACAGGTCAAAGAGCAGATCCCCAAAATCCCTCTGGACAGTCTGGAAGTCATTCCCCATATTCCCAATCCGAAATAGAGGGTACCCCTTAGAAAAGCTGAATTCCCGCCCTACGGAAATTCTGTATGGACTGGTTCCTTCCTGGATCCGCCTCCGCATAAAGTGAAGCCCCGCCATCGTATAGGCGTCAGGTGAACCACTCTTTCTGGGTGCCCTCATATAGACGTAGCGGCCGTCCGTAATATTCAGCTGGCCGCCAAACAGCCCGAAAGCCGCTGTCGTCCTCTCCTCACATCTCTTTCCATTCCGAATTGGCCTTCCTGTCATGTCTGCCGGCAGTTCCAGGCCAAAATAATCCAGAATCGTAGCCGGCAAATCAACTGTCTGTACCAGATCCCGGCTTGTTTTTATCTGGCTCTGATTTCTGGGATCGTAAAGAAAAAGCGGAATTCTCGCCACCTCGTTGTAATACGGCCCTGTATTTTTTCCAAGCCAGCCGTGCTCTCCCAAAAAGAATCCGTGATCCGTATGGACAATCAGCATCGTATCGTCCCACAACCCGTATCTGTCCATGGCGTCCAGAACCCTCTCTAAGTTATAGGAACAGAAGCTGACCAATGCCATGTTTTCTCGCCGGTATCTCTGGATCTTTTCCTCTGCGATCCCCTCTGACCGCCTGTAATCCGGCCAGTCGGACTCCTGCCCCTCTGACGGCGGCAGGCCATAGAGAGCGCGGAACGGTTCCGGCGCTGTAAACGGCTCGTGAGGGTCAAAACTCTCAATGTGGAGAAACCAGTTGTCTGTCTGGCAGTTTTCTTCTAAAAAGTCCAGCCCCCACTGAAATGTGACGGCCTGGGGATAGTCTTCCATCCTTGCAAAATACCTCCGGTTGACGGCATCCTGGACCCGCAGCCTGGGAACCCTCCGCCCTCTGACGGTCTCTTCTATCTCTTGGGTATCGGCTCTTCCGTATACCGGATCCCCCTCCTGCCCTCTGGAAAACCGGAATGAATGGTATCTAGTGTGGTAGGCAAATCCCTCATCCTCCCAGTAGTGGGTATGGTCTGTCACCAGGTGAGTATAGATTCCATTCTCTTTCAGAATCTCCGGCATGGAGTCGTCAAAGGGTTCCAGTGCCGCCCACCGGCAATGGAGAAAATTTTCCCGCCCTGTGTGCAGCTCCCTCCTGGCAGGAATACAGGGAAGGCTGCCGGCATAGCAGGAGTCAAACCTGGTGCAGATCTCGCCCAGCCTCTCAAACCCTGGCGCGATCACCTGCCGGTTCCCATAATTAGGGAGCATCCTTCTATTTAAAGAATCAAATGTTATCAGTATTGCTTTCATCCGTTGTTTCCTTTCCCTGATTGGTTCTGTCCACGGCCGGGAGAGTCACTGTCACCGCCGTTCCTATGTTGAACATACTTTCTACGCGGATGCCATAAGGTTTCCCGTACTCCAGTTCTATCCGGCTCTGGATCAGCGCCAGTCCTTTGCCACCGATTATATCTTCATTAATATTGTCTTTCAGGCCAAATTGATTGATTCTGCGAACTTCCTTCTGATCCATGCCGATTCCGTTATCCCGGACAATAATTTTCAGGCAGCCCTCTTCCAGAAAAGCCTTGACACTGATACGTATCTGTCCGATTTTGCGGGACAGGCCGTGCTTAAACGCATTCTCCACAACAGGCTGAAGAATCAGCGGAATCATCTCCAGCGTTTTTACCCGTTCCTCCATCTCCGCAGTTATTTCCAAACGCTTTCCATAGGTTTTCTGGACGATAAAAAAATACTTTTCCAGGGCCTGCATCTCCTCCGCCACGCAGACTTTCCGGTTTTCATTCGCCAGATTATACCGAAGCAGAAGCCCAAAGGCATCCGTCACCTTCTCGATCTCCCGGTTATCCGATTCTACCGCTATATTGCTGAGAAGCTGCAGAACATTGTAGATAAAATGGGGGTTGAGCTGGAGCTGCAGGATCTTCAGGCGGGCCTCCTTTTCGCTCAGATTCATCTGATATTCTTTTTTGATCAGGTTCCGGATCATATCAATATTCTCATGGCATTTCCGATACAGCGCCCCAATCTCATCGTCCTTGTCATAGTAAACATCCAACTCAAAGTGATCCGGAGTCACTGCCTCAAGGCCCTCTGTCAGTCTGCCTATGGGATTTGAAATTTTGCGGGTCAGACTTGCCAGAATGCCGGCCAGAATCAGAAGTGCCAGTAGTGTATATCCTCCGTAAACAGAAAGATTCGTGGTAAAATTCGAATACAGACGCCTCAGTGGAATTGCCTTGACGACGATCCAGTCGGACCCCTCCCATTTGCTATATTCCAGCAAAAATTGCTCATCCAGATTGATATTGAATGTGCCGCTGGTCTGACGCTCTTCTATCTTCTCCCGGATCACAGGAAGATAACTCTGAAGCTCCTCTCTGGAACAGTAGCTCAAATCATGGCTGCTGTTAAAAATCATTACAGTCTCTTCCTCCGTCCTGAGATCCTCAATCAGGTCCTCCCAAAAGCTCTCAGCCAGAGTATACTGGTATACGAAGGCAACCTCCCTCTTAAACGGATGGGAAAATCCTACTGTCACGCTGAGATCTTCGGACTGCCCCATCTGGTATTCGTACCTGCCTGGCTCAGAAATCGCCTGCTGAATATTCTCCGGAACCTTGCCCTCCTCATAAGAATTCACAAACGGAGTATTGTTCACCAGAACATCCCGGTCCATCGAGTACAGTCGGCCGGTTTCGGGCAGATAGAGCCGGACACTTTTGATATGATACGAATAATAGTAAAGATTGCTGAAGGAAATCCTCAGCTGCTCCTCCAGCCCCTCCTCCCTCAGGCCCATGGCCGCATTCCACAAAAGCAGGCTGGACAGAATCGGCTTTGAGGCCTCCTCCAGGCCTGTAAAGTAACTGTCCAGCCTGCTCTCAATACTTTTTAGAAGCATCTGGTTGTATTCCAGATAGTCCCTTTTGGATCTGTAGAATGAGAAGGCGAAGAAGAGCGACACCAGAATCATTACCATCAGCACAAAAACGGCGGCAAAATCCCGAAACAGAATCTGAAACAGTGTCCTTCTGCCCTTTTTTCTCCTTCTCATTTCACTTTTCCTCCAGTATGCCTTTTCTTTTTCTTAGCCTTTCACAGCTCCCTCCATCACACCGGCCATAATCCGCTTCTGCATCAGCAGATAAAAAAGCAGGATGGGGATCGAGGAGATGACGCCTGCTGCCAGCAGAAGATTCCACCTGCTGGAAACCAGCTCCCGGTAAAAAATCAGCTGGGACAGGGCGATTGTGGTATTGTCTTTATGGGTCAGCAAAACCAGCGGCAGCGTAATATCGTTCCAGAATTGCAGGACATAAAGCACTGTCACAGTGGTTGTCACTGGCTTCAGCAGCGGGAAGACGATTCTCCAGTAAAGATTCATCCCGCAGCAGCCGTCCATCCTGGCCGACTCTTCTAGCTCCACAGGGATTTCCTTGACAAACCCATGGTAAAGCAGAACCGCCATGGCCCCTGACATCCCGATATAAATCGGGATCAGTGCAAACGCTTTGTCCCTCATTCCAAAAATCTGCGTCACTCTGACGATAGGGATCATGATAGTCTGAAACGGCACCATCATAGACAGCAGTATCAGCACCAAAAGAGCGCCGGACAGCCAGGTTCTTGTTCTGGAAAGAATATAGCCAATCATAGACGCTGTGACGATCACGCCCGCCACCGATGCCACTATGATCACAACTGTGTTCAAAAAGACTACTGGAAGATTCGTCGTATGGTAAACCTCAACATAATTGCCCCACTGAAGTTTCTCCGGAAGCTGTGCTGGCTGCAGCAGAATCTCCTGAAATGTTTTCAGAGAGTTGATCACAATAATTGCCAGCGGGCTGATAAAGAGAACCGCTATGGCTGCCCACAAAAGGTTCGCAGTCCATTTTTTCAGTTTCATACCGCCTCATCCTCCTTTTTCTTAAAGAAAAACAGCTGGATGCCTGTTATAATCAAAATCACGATCGTAAACAGAATTGCCTTGGCACTGGCATACCCAAACTGGTAGGTCTCAAAGGCCTCCCGGTAAATGTTCAGGCTGACACTTTCTGAGTAATATCCGGGCCCTCCCTGTGTCAATGTCATAAGCAACGGAAAGATTTTCAGGCTGTTTATCAGGGACAGGAAAACTCCGGATGTTATCGCCGGCATAATCAGCGGGAGCGTGATATAGCGAAACATTCCTATCCCGTAAGCTCCATCCATGACAGCCGCCTCCCTGACCGAACTGTCGATTCCCTGTATACCGGCTATGTATATGATCATATTATACCCTGCCGACACCCATATCCGGACCAAAACAACGGTATAGAGGATAATATTTTTGTCATTCAGCCAGCTGATTTCAAAAATCTTCCACCCGGTTTTTCTGTACAATCCAATATTCAGCGTTCCCAAAATAAACTGCCACATAAATCCAATCGTCGCCAAATTTAAAACATTGGGTGCAAAAAATACACTCCTCAGAAAGCGGTTCTTCCTGTTATTTCGAACCAGACAGACGGCCAGCAGCAGACTGATCAGGTTCACCGCAACAGTATAGATAGCAGAATACTGAAATGTAAATGCAAACGAATGCAGGAAACGCTCATCGCGGAAACAGCGGGCAAAATTGTCCAACGCTACAAACGAATAGTCTGTCGCCATGCCGTCCCAATCCGTAAAGGCATACCAAAATCCCATCACCATAGGAACCAGGAAAAACATCGCATACATGGTCAGAAAAGGGGTTGCAAACAGAAAAAAATTCCATCGCCTGTTATCTGAGTTCAGCATCCTATTCTCCTCCTTTTGCAAACCGGACTGCTGCCAAAGCATCAGTCCGGTTGTCAGTCACATTACTGCATATTTTCTATATGCTGTGTATAGCTGCGCTGGAGAAGTGCCGCTGCCTCATCTACATTCATATCCGGATCCAGCATAAACTCCTGGATGCTCTCTCCCAGCTCAAAGCCGTTGGGCAGAATTCTGGTAAAAAACTCTGCAGTTTTGTCTGCCGCCAGGGGTGCTTCCAGGGAGGGATCGTAGGTCACAACCTCCTCAAACCCTTTCAGGCCGCTGGGCAGCGCATTTTTTACAAAGAACTCATTTGTCGGTTTCTGATAGTCACAGAAAAAGCTCAAAAATGTGTCCACTGCCTCCGGATACTTGGTATGGGCGTTTACGTTTAAGACCAGATTATAGTCTTCCGCAAAAACAGCGTCCTCCGGATCCTCCGATACAGGGAGAGCGAACATGCCGATATTTAAATCCGGCGACAGTTCTCTCAGCTGCGAGATTGTCCAGTTTCCCATGATCAGCATCGCTGTCTCCCCTGCCGCAAACAGTGTATTGTGGGTTGTATAGTCTGTGTCCTCCGGTCTGGGCTGACTGCTGTTTCTGACAATCTCATACAGGCGGAAAATGTCTTTTACCCGGTCATTCTCAAATGAATACGCCCCGCTGGTCACATCCTCCTGGGTCAGTCCCTGTTCCTCCACCGATTTGTAAAGGGACTCTGAACCCCCGTATGTCATGTAGAAAGCCAGCTGCCCTGCATCTCTGTACTGTGCAGAAAACGGGTAGATGCCCTCCGCCTCCAGGGGCTTCAGCTTTTCTACAACTGCCTCCAGTTCACTCAGTGTCTGCGGTACCTCTGTGATCCCCGCCTTCTCAAAAATATCTTTGTTGTAAAAGACGCCGTAGATCTCTGTCTGAACCGGGATCGCATACAGCCCTCCATTGTACGATACAGCCGGCTTTGCCTCATCCAGAATAAATGATGCACAGTTCCAGGATGTCAGATCCATCAGATGGCCGGCATCCGCATACTGCGGAATCTTAGACTGGGAGATATGTGTAATGATATCCGGAGCATCATCCACTGCCAGAGCTGACCACAGAGATGCCTCCCAGTCCTGAGTGTTCGTCTGAAAGTCCACGTAAACCTCATCCTGGGCCTCATTAAAAATCTGGACAGCTTCCGCAAACAGTTCATTTTTATTTGCCCCATGATTTTCAAACCGGATAACTGTTTTTTCGCCATCGCCGGCTTCCTGCTGCGTCTCTGTCTCCTGGCTGGCTGCATCCGCCGGTGTCTCCCCCGCCGACGATGTCTGCGCGTCTTCCGGTTCAGAAGGCTGGCCGCACCCGCTGAGTGCGAACATCGCCGCCAACGCCAGGCACCATATTTTTTTGTGTCTTTTCATTTAGAATCACCTCCAATTTTTGATACCTCCATCTTACCATACCTGTACACGGCCCTATTAGGAGGATTTTGACCAAAAAAAGGGAGAATATTGACAATCTGATTCCTTTTCTATTTCAAATATTTTTGAGGGGTCTTTCCGTATTTTTCTTTAAACAGTCTGGCGAAATAGCTGTTGTCCGTAAACCCCACTTTTTCGCATGTTTTTTGGGACGAAAAGCCCTGGGCTAGCAGCACCCGGGCCCTTTCCAGTCTCAAATCATTCAGGTAATGGATCAGCCCTACCCCATACTCTTTTTTAAATTCCCTGGAAATATATTCCCTGCTGTAGTGAAATTTTTCAGACAGCAGCCCTAATGTCAGAGGTTCTGTATAAAATGCGTCTATATAGTTTTTGATCGCTCCGATTCCCGTTGCCTCCGTCTCTGCCATCTGCGGCCGGGCACTCCCGGCCTGCTCTTCGCTGAGCCTTGTCAGGATCTCGCAGACGTGTTTCCGGCTCACTGGCTTCAGTAGATAGTCCACAGTTCCGTATTGTATCGCCTTTCTTGTATGTTCAAAATCATCGTAGCCGCTGACAATGACGGTCCTCACGTGGCGGTCCTCTTCCATCAGGAAGGTCAGTAGCTCCTTGCCTCCCATTCCCGGCATTTCCATGTCCAGAAACATAACGTCCGGATGCTCATTCTTTAAGATTTCCCGGGCCTCCAGGCCATTGGCAGCCTCCGTCACATGTGCATTTTTCGCTCCCGGTACTTCCTGGCAGAAATGCCGGATCGTTTTTCTTGTCCTGGGATCATCTTCCACAATCAAAATCTGGCCTATCATCTGCAACCAACTCCCACTCTTGCAGTATAAAAAACGCCGCAGCTTCCGTTTTACCGGAACTTCGGCAGAAACTTCTGTTTTTATCCTACTCTGGCCCCAACTTCCCCTCATGGTAATGTTTCCGGCAAAGGGCCGTGTATTTATCATTGCTTCCCAGAACCACCTGGGGACCGGTCCGGACGATCTTTCCGTCTTCCCCGAAACGGACGGTGCAGCTTGCTGAGCGGCCGCACCAGCAGACCGTCTTTACTTCTTCAATCCTGTCTGCCCAGGCCATCAGCCACATGCTTCCCTCAAAAAACTCCTCTCTGAAGTCTGTGCGGAGGCCGTAGCAGATCACCGGTATGTCCAGATCGTCCACGATGTGGACCAAAAACTCCACCTGAGCTTTGCTGGCAAACTGAGCCTCATCCACTATAATGCAGGCATAGGGCTTCAGCTCTTCATCCGCCATCTCCACCAGTTCTTCCAGATAGATCCCTTCACCCTCCAGCCCTATGCGTGAACGCAGGACCCGGTCTCCATCCCGTGAATCAATTTTGGGCTTTACCAGAAGGGCTTTCTTTCCCCGCTCTCTGTAATTGTATTCTACCATCAGGGCGTTGGCAGTCTTGGAACTCCCCATAGCTCCGTATCGAAAATGCAGCTTTGCCATCTCTGTCTCCTTTATATCCGCTTCTATTCCTCAATGTACAGTATTTCCTTTTCCTTAAAAAACCTGCGAACTGCTTCATCCCACTCTCTGTCCACAGATTTGTCTAAGGTAAAAAATCCCAGGGATGTAGCGGTTGTAACCATCAGCCTACCGTCCTCGTACCGGATATTCAGGCACAGTCCCTGAATGGTCTCCGGGGCGATTCCCAGGCCGCTTTTTTGGATCAGGTTTCCCGCATCATCCGGCCGTAGCTGCAGGGCAATGGAAAAACTGCCGGGAAGTTTTTTCCCTTTTATGAGAGAAAAACAGATAGGTCTCAGCATCCTCCAGGCAGACAATTCCTGGCTTTCCAGCCGTCCTCTCTCTTCCTCTGTGTAATAATCTCCCCGGATATGGCCGTCAATTTCAAAGCGGTTAAAGGTGACGATGGAGATTTCTCTGACCAGAAAATGGTCAAAGTCTTCCTTCAAAAACAGCTTTTCCGTAAACAGCCTGATGTCCTCAATTTTTAACGCTACCATGACTTCTCTGTCCTCCCAGTAGTTACAGTGCAGGCGGCATCCGCCTGGCCGTGCAGACTGTACATTCTATTTTACTCTACCATAACAAATGGACCATTGCAAGACAGCAGCGAAAATGGTATGATTAGGACTTAGCAAAAGCTGCAAGAACATCTAATGTCAGGAGGTCTCTCATGAAAGAAATTGATTCGTTGAAAAGCCTGATCCAGGCTTCCGTTTCTCCATATCACTGTATCGCTAAGGCGGCCGGACGGCTGGCAGAAGCCGGCTTTTCCCGCCTGGAGCTGGGAACTCCCTGGGAATTGTCTGCAGGGAACTCCTATTTTGTACCGGTATACGACTCTACGCTGATCGCTTTCGCCGTCGGCGGCATAGCGCCAGGCCTATCCCCCACCCTCAGGATCGCGGCTGCCCACACCGACTGGCCCTGTCTGAAATTAAAACCGTCCCCTGAGCTGTCCGGCCATGGCTACGGCAAATTGAATGTTGAGGTCTACGGCGGCCCCATCCTCTCCACCTGGCTGGATCGGCCGTTATCTGTAGCCGGAAAGGTCTGCCTGATGTCCGATGACCCATTTCATCCTCATGTCCGGTTTTACTGCTCTCCCAGACCCATTCTGACGATCCCCAATCTGGCCATCCACATGAACCGGGATGTCAATAAAGGAGTCGCTTTAAATCCTCAGGTCGATATGCTGCCTCTGGCTGATGTGCTGACGGATCAGCTGAATAAAGACCGGTTTTTCCTGGATTTTCTGGCTGACCAGCTCCATACAACTCCCGAAAGTATTCTGGATTACGAACTTTGTATTTTCAATCCGGAGGAGGGATGCACCCTGGGTCTGCAGGGCGAGCTGTTTTCCTGCCCCCGCCTGGACAATCTGACTTCTGTGGAGGCATGTCTTGCCGGGCTGATTTCCGCCAGACAGTCTGCCCCTCAGGCCAACTCGATCCAGGTCATCGCCCTATATGACAACGAGGAGATCGGAAGCCGCACCAAGCAGGGAGCCGCCTCCAATCTGACGGAGCGAGTGCTGGAAAAGATTTATTTAAGCCTGGGCTTTGGCAGAAGCGATTTTCTGGACGCCCTGTTCAACGGTTTTCTGCTCTCCCTAGATGTGGCCCATGCCATCCATCCCAACCATCCGGAAAAATGCGATGTCAAAAACCAGATCACTATGGGAGATGGAGTGGCTATCAAACTGGCAGCCAGCCAGTCCTACGCCACCGACGCATCCCACGCCAGTGTCATCCAGGCTCTCTGCCAGAGCAACGGTATCCCCTACAGGAAGTTTTCTAACCGCTCGGATTCCAGAGGAGGATCCACGCTGGGCAGTATCTCCTCCGCCTTCCTGAATATGCCCACAGTAGATGCCGGCATCCCGATCCTGGCTATGCACTCTTCCAGAGAGCTGATGCATGTCAATGACCAAAAAGCGCTCAATGAGCTGGTGAAGGCATATTTGGGTGGCAGCGCTCCATCCCCCACCAATCCGGTATAAGCTGCTCCAGGGTGACGGTTTCCCGTTTATCATAATCAACCATGATTTCCATATCTTTATTTCTGATATTGAACTGCATAAAAAATTCTCTGCAGGCTCCACAGGGCATTCCGCTGCTTCCGCCAAAGGGCGCCCTGTCGCGGAATACAATCAGTCTCCTGACCACTGTCTGGCCGCTTTGAAGATACATATTCAAGGCGGCCGTCCTTTCCGCACACAGATCAAGGACGCCACAGCAGCTTTCTATACAAAAGCCGGTGTATATCTCTCCGTTTTCGCTTTCCAAAGCGCAGACAACATGGTGTGCATATACAAACGGAGAGATTTCTTCCGGATGGTATTGTTCCTTGGCTTTTAAATATAGCGTTTCCCAGATATCCATATTGGCCCTCACTTTCACAAAATCTTGATTAACTGTTTGCAATCTCTTTCAATACATATTCGATTCTAAACTTTGACACGCAGTCCAGCTCTCCCATGTGCTGTGCAATCATCTCCTCCAGCCCATCTTTTTTCAGTTTGTAGAGGATCTGCAGCAACGAGTAAGATAAAAAGTACTGTTCTTCTGTAATGCTGCCCACCGGCAGGATTTTCTGATTCAGCAGTGTTGATGAGCACTCTGACAGATAGTCCCGATATTCTCTGATACTCATCATATTCCGCAAAACTCTTGATTGTTCAAATCCCTCTTTAAAATCTTTCTGTTGAATATTTTGCAGTATTTCATCGATCAAGGCCTGAACATACTTTCTTCCTTCTTTTCTGTATTCCTCCTCACAAATCTCGATCAATTCCTTTTCCCGCAGATTTGGTGCCTCGAAGGTTCCATTCCAGAAATAATGCCCCTCCCTGATTTTTTTCTGTATCAGCTCTCCGATGCGCTTTCTGAAAGCGTTCAGGATCTCTGTACAATCGTTTCCCAATATTTTGTTCCATACAAGAGAGTCTTTTGCCGCACCAAGAAAGCTTCCCATCTCCTGCGCTTCCTCCATAGCTCGTCTGAATTCCGGAAGCATTTGCCGTATCTCTTCTTCGGATTTGTAAAAAGGTATTCTCTCATCTCTTTGGCAGAATTTTTCATACTGCTTTTTTAAGATTTGACAGGATATCTGCGATTCGTTGGTATAATGCTGATAGATACTGGAGACCAATTCATCAGAAGCTCTCATGCCGACTAAGTAACAGCGTTTTATTCTGTACAGGAAATTCTGGCTGAGATGTTTTATCGTCTTTTGTACCGTATCGTCATGCTCTGACTCTTTTGTCTCATCTTCATATAAACCTTCTACGGACTCTGATACAATGGCATAGCAGATCTGCCGGATTTCTTCTTCAAACGCAGGATCCGACAGTTCTCCTTTGTATGCGAATACGTCTTGGCAAAATCGCTCCGCCTTCTGCAGGGTACGGAGATTTTTCACTCTGTGTAGATTAGTGATACGGCAGAGCAGGCTATTCACAGCTTACTTATGGAGAAATTGAACCTTGCTTTGAAACAGTTGAGTAAGGCGGAACGGGATTTCATCCTGTCCTATTATGACATGGAAAAGCCCAATATGACTGTACTGGCATCCCAATATGGGGTTACAAGGCAGGCGGCAGACAAGCGGTTAAAAAAAATTCAAGAAAAAATAAAAAAGTTGGTTGCGATTTTCTAAAAAAGTGGCGGATGCAAGTGAGAGGGGTTTTCCCACTCGCTTGTACCTTGACAAGTTCAGATACGAATCATCAAGTTTGTTCCGCTTCGGGCGTAATTACGCCGCTACATCAGCGGTATATTGCCAGGCAAATTGCAGCTCTCAACAGGCCACTTTACTTTTGCTGTGAGAGGAGTTTGCGTTGCTTGGCTTTATATCAGGCTGTAATACACCAGTTGGTTTCTGGTCATGGCATGATGAAGCGGAGCGCCCTCTTATAGCTGTAGTCCGAGCGTGCTAACAGCCGTCGCAGGCCATGGGTAAGACCGTATGGAAAGGAGGTGAAAGTCCTGGGTAGCAGTGTAACCTACTGTGGCTTGATGATTACCCGAATCCCTGGGGTGTCGTGGACAAATAAGGGATAAAAACAGGCACTTATTGAAGGAGGTTCTGCTTTGAAAGGTGGAACCTCCTTCTTACATAGGAATTATCATGTAAAACATAGGAGGATAAAGAAATGAACGAAGATTGGGTATTCAAACGCGGGGATCTTTATTATGCGAATTTGAACCCCTATTTTGGCTCGGAGCAAGGTGGCACACGCCCGGTTCTGGTGCTTCAGAACAATATGGGCAACTTCTTTTGTCCCACCTTGATTGTCGCGCCGCTCACCAGCAAATGGATCAAGAAAAAGGAACTCCCGGTTCACTATACTCTGGAAAGCGTTCAAGAGCTGGGCCAGAAATCGGTTGTCCTGTTAGAACAAATCAAAACGATTGATAAGCGGCGCATTTTATCCTATATTGGGAAAGTATCCCGAGAGGAAATGCGCGCCGTAGATGAAGCTCTGCAAGTCAGCTTGGACATCCATATCCCGGAAGAAATGGAGGCACCATGAGCTGGCTTTTCTTTCTATAAGGAGGCATACCATGTTTGAAGAAAAAATCGCGGCATTGAACCGCGCAAATGAGCAAAGTGCTGTTTGCTATGAAAAACGCACTTATACCGTAGATGAGATACAGGACATTTTGGGAATCAGCCGTCCCACCGCATACAATCTTGTGAAAAAAGGATTGTTTCACAGCGTCAGAGTAGGCGGCCATATCCGTATTTCCAAAAAGAGTTTTGATGAATGGCTGGATCAAAAATCATAGTATTTGTCAAGGATGTCGGTTGGACAATCGGCATCCTTAACTTTTTTCCTGAATCCTCTTACAATGGAGCCACAACAAAAACAATCTTCAATTTTAAGAGGAGGTAACATAATGCAACAAGCAAAGACGAAAAAAAGTATCTCTGTCCCAGAGATGGGCAGGATGCTTGGTTTAGGCAAGGTCGAATCATACTGGCTGGTCAAGAAAAACTATTTTACCACCATCCAGGTGGCTGGCCGTATGCGAGTGATGCTGGATAGCTTTGAGGATTGGTACGCTGGACAATTCCACTACAAAAAAGTGGATGGCACACCCCCAGGCGCAAAGTGGCGGCACACAACAATGTCTGTTCCTGAACTCGCTGAACTTCTTGGCCTTAAATCTGCAACAGCCTATGACTTAGTAAAGCGAGCACACTTAGAGACCATGATCATAGACCGGCGAATCCGGGTCGTTAACGATAGTTTTGAAAGCTGGTACGCCGGTCAAAGTCACTACATAAAAATCACAGAAAGGAGTTGCTGAGTATGGCATCTATTGTAAAGCGTAAAAATAAGTATTCGGTGGTATATGCCTATTTTGATGAAGCCGGTAAGAGACGGCAGCGGTGGGAAACCTTCGATACTAATGCAGAAGCCAAAAAGCGTAAAGCCCAGATTGAATACGAGCAGGAATCCGGCACCTTCATCGTTCCCAATGCCAAGACTTTGAATGACTTGCTCAATGAGTATATGTCCATCTATGGGGTAAACACCTGGGCAATGTCCACATACGAAAGCCGTCGAGGTTTAATGCGAAACTACATAACCCCTATTATTGGGGATATGTGCTTGGGGGAAATCACTCCGCGAATGATGGACAAATACTACCGGGATTTACTGAGCGTGAAAGCGGTCAGTGTAAACAACCGTAAACCAACAAACGAGTATTTGACTCCCCATACTGTTCGTGAGATCCACAAGCTGCTGCGTAATGCCTTTAACCAAGCTGTGCGTTGGGAACTGATTGCAAGGAACCCTGTTCTGAACGCAACCCTCCCTAAAGAGGAGCACAAGGAGCGGGAAATCTGGACCGCTGATATGCTCGCAAAAGCGATGGAGGTTTGTGATGACCCGATTTTATTGCTGGCCCTGAACCTTGCGTTCTCCTGCTCTTTGCGTATGGGAGAGATGCTCGGATTGACATGGGATTGTGTCGATGTATCTCCGCACAGCATTGATGCTGGTAATGCCAGCATTTTCGTCAACAAGGAATTGCAGCGTGTCACTCGTGGGGCGCTGGATGATCTCAGCGATAAAGGGGTAATCAAAAAGTTTCCTCCTTGTATCGCAAGCACCCATACAGCACTTGTTCTGAAAGAACCAAAGACCAAGACCAGTATTCGGCGGGTCTACCTTCCCAAGACGGTTGCTAAAATGTTGGTGGACAGAAAAGCTGAAATTGACGAGCTGAAAGACCTGTTCGGTGATGAATACATCGACAACGATCTTGTGTTCTGCACCAGTAACGGACGCCCTATGGAAAGTCAGATCATCAACCGGGCCTTTAACAAGCTCATCAAGGAAAACGGATTCCCCCATGTGGTTTTCCATTCTCTCCGGCATTCCAGTATTACTTACAAACTCAAACTGAATGGCGGCGATATGAAAGCAGTCCAGGGTGATTCTGGCCATGCACAAATGAAGATGGTGGCAGATGTTTATTCCCACATTATTGATGAGGATCGCTGCATTAACGCACAGAGGTTTGAGGACGCATTTTATTCTCAAGCGAAAGCTCCAGAACCAGCTATTCAGGAGATTGAGGAAAAGGAAACCGGCACAACAACTCCCGAAAGTGATACAGCAAAAATCCTTGAACTTCTCAAAAACCCTGAGACCGCTGCGCTCTTAAAGCAAATTGTCAGTGCTCTGTAAGAGCAGGCCCAGCAAAGAAAGCCTCTCATTTTATGAGGGGCTTTCTTCTTTTGAACGGGATTGTATTATGACCAATCACTTTTTTTGTTAGCAGGTTTTTTTGCAGGTTTTGAGGTCGTGTTTGCAAAGCACCTCGATTTGTTTGCAAATCTACACGATCCTTGCTAACAAAATTAGCAGACATGAAAAGAAGGCTTTGAACACAGAGCAGCCGCCTTTCTTTGCAATCCTCGGAAATCGCGTTAGCAAGGTCGTTAGCAAGGGCCTTATCTTTCGGATGTTCAGGCAATCGGAGAAAATAAGAAAAGCCGAAAACCCTGATAAATCAATGGTTTTCGGCGTTTAATCTGGCGTCCCTGGCGGGATTCGAACCCACGGCCTTTCGCTTAGGAGAACAAATAACTCTTTGTCCTACGATTCCCTTACACTACATTCCGCTTCGTTTTGTGTCAATTTAGCCCAATGAATTTTTGGTTTCTCACGCCGTTTTGTGTCATTCTGCACAGTTTCAAGGCGCTGGAATACCTTTCGCGCAATTAGCAAAAAATTAGCAGACGGCATTTTTGAGCTTTTGTAAAAACGCAAATTAGCAGATTATTAGCAGAGCGGCCCGCCCGGGGTGTGTTATTTTTATACGCATCCCGGGCTATTTTATCATTTTTATGCAATAGAATCAATCTTAAAATAGGAGGTTTCCATGCCGGCTTATCAATTACAGATCAAACAGGTCGTGGATTACCCACGATGCCGGATTTATCGGCAATTCGTCCATCGGCTGATGGCAGACCGGAGCATTCGCACAAGCGGAGGCTCTGGTCTTTTTTATTTTACCGTGCTTTGCAGCTACGCAAACTTCCGCACTTCATACCGCCGCATTGATGGTATTAGCTATACCATCTATCCGGGCGAATGGGTCTGCACACTCAAGGAAGTGTCCCAATGGTTTCGCACACGGTTTCAATGCCAGGCGTTGACAGTGCTGGAACAACTGCAGAAACAGCACTTTATCACTTTTCATACACTGGATCGCGGCAATGTGATCCGCTATAAAATTTGCGACTGGGCGCGGCATAACACGGTGCTTGAATATAATGCTCCCTGCCAAAAGGATACCGGCTTTTTCTTTCTGCCCGTTTCCGTTGTCACAGATCTCATCAGCACAAGCCGATGCTCCGAAATGGATATTATTCTGGACCTCTGGGTTTCAGCCGTCTACAACGATAATCAGGTACAGGGGTCAGACCTGGGGCCAGTAGTCTATTTCCGCAACGGCACCGGCAATCCTCTTGTTGCCTACACTGAACTGGCTGTCCGCTGGGGGGTGTCCCGGGCGACAGTCGGCCGCGTCCTCAAAAAGCTGGCCGCACTGGACTATATCTCCCTTATGTCCTTCCCGGGCCGACACGGCAGCGTGGTCTATTTGAAAAATTACCTGTCCACCATGTTTGAAATATCGGATGTTATGGTGGACAAAGAGGAGGTCGCTATGACGCTCAACATCCATTTGGAACTCCCCGATGAATCAGGCTCCAGCCAAAACACACCAAGTATAGAGCATGAGGTTATCGTTTCAAACGAACTCAATAGCGTTTCAAAATCGCACATTGAAATTATCATCCAAAAGATGGCTCAAATCCTGATGGCACAAGGGATTTCGTGCTTTGGTTGTCCCCTCTCCCGCTATAAGTTATATCCCTTATCGGGCGACTGCCGGGAAGATTTACTACCCCGCGCACGGGAACAGTCAACGCTCTGTTTTGGCTTGTCCATTCTGTGCGGGAACAGGCAGGTCACCACTTTTGAACTTACACTCTCTCCCGTCGCGGAGAATTGAATAAGGAGGTCTTACCATGAAGAAATTTGTTGAAAAAGATGTCGCAGAAAACCCGCTGTACCATGATACCTGGAAACTGTTGAAAAAATACCGCGATGTGGTGTGGAGCCTGGAAATTTCTGTCCAGCATGTGCGTTCCAAGTTTGAGATCGAATACGGCACATCCATCGAGGAATTTCTGGATTCCATCTATCTGGCCGGCGCCGATCTGAATGGGAGCGATATTGAACACCATGCTAAGTGCATTGAGCGCAGCCACAAAATGCTGAAACTTTTGGATTCAGCAGTCGAATTGCTTCGTACCCGCCACAAGAACGGCGAGGCCTATTACTGGCTGCTTTACTACTCCTTCCTCTCCCCGCAGCAACTCAAAAATGTGGAGGAGATCATCGAGAATTTGCGTCCGCATATCCGGGACATCTCATTCCGTACTTACTACCGCAGGCGCAGGGAAGCCATTGACGCACTCAGTTCCGTACTATGGGGGTACACCTCCAAAGACAGTTTGGATATGCTGGAACAGTTCTTTCCAGCGCCAAAACCAGATGAAAAGGCCAAGGGCAAATAATTGGCAGAATACGGGAATGAAATTGGCGCATTCCTGCCCTTGAGCCGTAAATCCTGGTGTGCTAAACTGAATATGCTCAAACTTGCACCCAAAACTGAATGCAGGCAGTGAACGGCACCTTTTTCAAGGTGCTTTTTTGCTGCCCTAATGACCGGCCGATTGGGGAGGGAGCCCGCATCTATTACAAGAGCTGCGGGCTCCTCTTTTGTTTGAGTCCCGCATATTACATTTGGATTGGAGGTCCGAAAATTGAAAAAACGCAAGATTCCTCACCAAAAGCGAAACGGCGATACCAGCCCTCCGCGCCGTTTTTCCATTGGCAGAATCGCTTATATGGCGTTTCTGTGTCCCACCGTCTCATTGATGTTCAGCCAGCCGGCCTTTGCCGCAACCGATGTTTGGACAAAGGCCACAGAAATCATGCAGGATGTCTACACGCAGATCCTCGCTATCTCCACGATTGCGGCCATTGTGACCGCTTCGGTAGCATTGCTGCTCATGAATTTCTCCCGTTCTGGTAAAACGGTGGATGAAAGCAGAGCTTGGCTCAAACGAATTGTTATCACCTGGGCCATCTTAAACAGTCTGGGCTTTATCATGTCCTATATCGTCCCCTTCTTTGAGGGTGGTCAGTGGGCAGGTTGATCGGCATCACATTGATACCCGACGAAAGGAGGCATGACCTATGGGTATTCTGGACGGCATTGTTGAATGGATTGCAGAGCAGGTCATGGCGGGCCTTGACTTGATAACCACCTCGGTTTTGGGGGCACTGGGCTGCGATATGGCGGTATTTCTGCGCTACTTTCCCGCAGCCGAAACGATGTACAGCGTTTTTGTGGCACTGGGCATCGGTATCATTCTCCTTAACTGGGTGTGGCAGCTGTTCAAGAACTTTGGCCTGGGAGCCGGTATTGAAGCGGAAGACCCGCTCAAATTGAGCATCCGGTCCGTCATTTTTATTCTTTTAGCGTTCTTCTCCAATGAGATTGTCAGCATGATCCTGACCATCGGCGGCACACCGTATAACTGGATTATGGATTCGGAGCTGCCGGCACTCAGTTTTGCGGATTTCAATTCTGTCATGCTGGTCATCATCGGGGTGTGCGCCAATGGGGCTGTGGCCCTTATCACTCTGATTTTAGTCATCATTCTGGCGTGGAACTACCTGAAGTTGCTGCTGGAAGCGGCAGAGCGATATGTATTGCTCGGCGTGCTGGTCTATACGGCTCCAGTAGCCTTTTCCATGGGGGCAAGCCAGACAACATCAAACATCTGGAAATCCTGGTGCCGGATGCTGGGCGGTCAGATTTTTCTTCTGCTGATGAACGCCTGGTGCCTGCGCCTGTTCACGAGCATGGTTGGTTCGTTTATCTCCAACCCGCTCTCTTTGTAAGGAGGGCCATTTTGAAAAGACTCAAGAAAATTTTGTTCCTTGCGCTGATGGTCGCAGCTCTCTCCTGTCTGTTCTGCCAGCCTGCTTTCGCTATTTCGGAGGAAGAAGTCCAGGCACAAGTGGACGCCGTAGGCAAAGAAGCCGTTTCGGGGAATGTGCTGATCTGGTTTATGTGCGCAATCGGATTTCTTAAAGTATCACAGAAGATCGATTCTTTTATGGCAAGTCTGGGCGTCAATGTCGGCCATACCGGAGGCAGTATGCTGGCGGAGGCTATGATTGCGGCCAGGGGATTCAGCGGATTTAAGAGCTTTGCCAGCAATCACTTTGCGGGAGGCCGCAGCAGTCATTCCTCCCATGTCCGTGCAAACGGTGGCGGAAAAGGCGGTGCTGGATTCGGCGCTGGTTTTGCCAGCGGTGGCTTGGCCGGCGTGATTAAAAGGAATGTTACCAATAATGCGGTCAAAACGGCCACAACGCCCCCGGATGCCAAGCCCTCCGGATTAAGTGGGCTGGTCGGCGGCGCTGCAGGCGGCATCGGTGGACATATCTACGCCTCCTCCGTAAGCAAAGGAGGCAATTTTGCCAACAATGTCATAGGATCGGTTGCTACCGGGAGTATCACCCAGATGGGAACTATGACCGGGGATAAAGCTGTAGAAGCTCTGCATTCCTACATGGGTCATGCGGCATTGGAGCCCGGGGCCGAGAATATTCCCACTTATCAGAATGTGGAGATTGGCGGCGGCCGCATTACCGGCACAGAAGTCACTCCGGAGCATCCAGAAGGCATCGCTTTTGGTATGTATCATGCAGACCAGTATGTGGCGCCGGAAGGCCAATACACAACCGTTCACGCTGTAGATGGTACTGCCTGGTATAAGCAGTATGCCGCGGATGCGGTTGAAAAATCCCCCTATATGGCACCGGACGGCTCGATTGCCTATCACGAATCCATCGTGAAGAAACTGCCGCCTACTCCCAAAAGAAAGGACAAACTCTAATGGCTGAAGAACAAAAAAACAGCTCCGCCGAAACAGTAGATGCTGCGGCCTCTGCCGCACATACGGTCAAAGGCGCTATCAAAGCTGGCAAGGCCATCTCTGGAGCAGCGAAAGGCGCTGCCGCCGCCGGCCCCTATGGGGCTGTGGCTGGGGCCGTCTGGGCCGGCCGAAAGCACATCGGCAAAATCATTGCCGTCATTGCCATTCTGCTTTTGCTGCCTGTCCTTTTCCTCCTGATGCTGCCCGGCCTGATTTTTGGAGGGCTGGTCAATGCCTTTTCACCAGCTGATCCTGACACGCCTATCCTCAACAGCGAAACCGCCATCGTAGAAAACGCCAACGACATTACCTTTGCCATCAACGCCATTCTGGGTGAGGCGCTGGATGATGTGATGGCCCGTATCGAAGTGGACTTTGCCTCTTCTGGCGCCGACAAAATGGAGGTCAAAAACCCCTATTCTTCCGGCCTGGTCTACAACGCCAACCTCATCGTTTCACAGTATTGCGCTGCCCGGGATGAAGACTTTGAGAGCATTTCGCTGGATGACCTGTCCACTGTCCTGCGGGAGAACAAAGAGCATCTATACTCTTATACCAGTGTGCGGGAGAGCCGTGAGGTCACATCCGAAGATCCGGAGACCGGTGAGGAAACCATCTCCACCGAGATCTGGATGATCTATACCATTCGCTACAACGGCGAGTCTTATCTTGCCGACCATGTTTTCGCGCTTACGGATGAGCAGAAAGAACTGGCGTCCGATTATGCCTCTAACCTAAGTCTCTTTTTAGGCGACGGCCTGCTGCAAAATGTGGACGAGTGGACAGGGAACAGTATCCCCTCCCTTGGAGATGTAACCTTTACCGACGGCGGGACCCCGGTTGTTTATTACAATCAGCTGGATGAACGCTATGCCAGTCAACCCTATGGCACCGATAACATCGGCGGCTATGGGTGCGGGCCCACCGCCATGGCAATCGTGGTTTCCTCCCTCACGGACGATATGGTAGACCCGGTGGAAATGGCAAAGTGGTCATATGACAATGGCTATTGGTGCAAAAGCAGCGGCTCTTATCACGCATTGATCCCTGCTGCTGCGGAGGAATGGGGCCTTCCGGTATCCGGCTGCACGACTTCCGAGCCCCAGCGGATTCTGGACGCTCTCGCAGATGGCAAGCTGGTCGTGGCAATTATGTCCGAAGGCCATTTTACCTCATCCGGCCACTTCATTGTTCTCCGTGGCGTAAAAGACGGCCAGATCATGGTGGCTGACCCGGCCAGTTACAAGCGAAGCGGGCAGTTGTGGGATCTGTCCATCATCTTAAATGAAGCAAGCCGCCGTGCGGCAGCAGGCGGTCCTTTCTGGATTATTGGCTGACCGCACCGCACCCCGGCATCAGAAACGAGGTAATACATGAGCAACAAGAATGACCATGATATTTATATCATACCGCCGAACTTCATAGAAACAGGCACTTTTTTTGGCGGTATGTTCCGTGCGCGGAATGTGATTGAAGCCGGCATCCTGGCACTTGCCATTGGGACGCCGGTTTTTTTGTGCCTTCCATTTGGGCTGACCGCCCGCATTATTGCTTTATGCCTGACTGCGCTCCCGGTGGCATTGGTTGCCCTCATTGGCATTTCAGGGGAAAGTCTCTCGCAGTTTCTGATCACTTTTCTGAAATACCTGCGGAATCGCCGCGTTGTCGGCGGTGACGGTGAACAGCCCTGTGAAAAAACGGCTCCCTCCAAATCAGCCGGCAAGCATCTCAAACAGAAGCCTCCAAAGGAGAGAAAGCCCAAGGCGCCGAAGCGCCGGCGGTCTGGTGAAGCAGATTTCCCCGCTGAGTTTGATGAAGTCCGCGGATATGAAATCCGTGAAAAGCTCCGGCCCAAGAAAAATGCTAAAAAGGATCGTCCTGCCAAGGGCAATAAGGCAAAAAAGAACGCAAAAAAGCGCCATGAAAAGGAACGCCTGCCCAAACGCCCCGCCCGTGTCAAGGAGCAGAAGCCCGCCTGCCTCAATCCAGTGGCGGATTATCTGCCCATTGAGAAAGTGGAGAACGGCATTATCTATACCAAAGACCATCGCTTTGTCAAGGTGGTCGAAGTTGTCCCCATCAACTTTATGCTGCGCAGCGCCCGGGAACAGAGGAATATCATCTACTCCTTCGTTTCGTACCTGAAGATCTCGCCCATCAAGCTCCAAATCAAGGTTCTGACCCGCCGTGCGGACATCAACCGCCACCTGGACACGGTGCGCCAGGAGATGGCCCATGAGGAAAACGAGCAGTGCCGCTTGATGCAGGAGGATTACCTGAACTTTGTGCAGCAGGTCGGCTCCCGGGAAGCTGTGACCCGGCGGTTTTTCCTGATTTTCGAGTATGAGCCCTGGGCCAATACCCGGCGCTCCGAACAGGAAGATGAGGCAATCCAATCTCTCCAAAGTGCTGTCCACACGGCATCCAATTACCTGCGTCAATGCGGCAACGAGGTCGTTGTCCACGAAAACGAGGACGAATTTACCGTAGATGTTTTCTATAATTTGTTGTGCCGAAATGAAAGTGCGGTCAAGCCCCTGTCGGTACGGGCACAGGAAATTGTGGCACAGTATCTCGACAAGGGGCGGGAGGGCGAGATTGACCGCATCCCGGCGGCTGAATTTGCTGCTCCCAAAAGCATCGACTTCACCCATGGACGGTATCTCTGCATAGACGGGCTGTACTATACTTATCTGCTCGTCCCATCAGATGGTTACAAAACACAGGTGCCCGCGGGCTGGCTGAGTTTGATCGTCAATGCCGGTGATGGCATTGACCTCGATATGTTTCTTTCACGCCAACCCAAAGAGCGCATTATTCAGCGGGTCGGCCAGCAGCTCCGCATCAACCGGTCAAAAATCAAGGATGCCAGCGACACGAACACGGACTTCGATGATATAGACGGCGCTATTCGGAGCGGCTATTTTCTGAAGGAGGGCCTTGCGAATAACGAAGATTTCTATTATCTCAACTTGTTGATTACTGTGACTGCCCCTTCTGTGGAGGACCTGGAGTGGAAGGCCAGCGAAATAAAAAAGCTCCTGCTTTCGCAGGATATGGATGTCTGCAACTGCCATTTTCGGGAGGAGCAGGCATTTTGTTCTGCCCTCCCGCTGGTTTCCATGGAAAAGGGACTGTTCGAGCGTGGTAAGCGCAACCTGTTGACTGGAGGCGCGGCCAGCTGCTATCCGTTCACTTCGTTTGAGATGTGCGATGACAATGGAATCCTTCTGGGGGTCAACAAATATAACAGTTCCCTCATCATCGTGGATATTTTCAACTCTGCGATTTACAAGAACGCCAATATGGCGATCCTGGGTACCAGCGGCGCAGGCAAGACCTTTACGATGCAGCTCATGGCGTTAAGAATGAGGCGGAAAAACATTCCCGTTTTCATCATTGCACCGTTGAAGGGGCACGAATTCCACCGTGCCTGTGCCAATGTAGGCGGGGAGTTTATCCAGATTTCCCCGGCCAGCCCGCACTGCATCAATGTGATGGAGATCCGCAAGGTGGATCGGTCGGTCAGTGAGCTTCTGGACGGGCCGGGAATCCAGCTCTCCGAACTGGCCGCCAAAATCCAGCAACTCCACATATTTTTCAGTCTGTTGATCCCTGATATGTCTCACGAGGAACGACAGCTGTTGGATGAGGCTCTGATCCGCACCTACAATTCCAAAGGTATCACTCATGACAACGCCTCATTGGAAGACCCGGCCAATCCGGGCTACTACCGGGAGATGCCGGTGCTGGGCGATTTATATGAGATTTTGAAGGCCGCCCCGGAAACCACTCGCATGGCCCATATCCTCAACCGTCTGGTGAATGGCTCCGCCAGTACCTTTAACAAGCAGACCAATGTGCGGCTGGATAATAAGTACACCGTACTGGATATTTCCTCGCTTACTGGTGATTTGCTGACTGTGGGGATGTTCGTGGCCCTTGATTTCGTTTGGGACCGCGCCAAAGCTGACCGCACCGAGGAAAAAGCCATTTTTATTGACGAGTGCTGGCAGCTTCTTTCCGGCGCAGGCGCCACGGGTACCAGGCTGGCCGGTGATTTCGTTTTGGAAATTTTCAAGACGATTCGCGGCTTCGGTGGATCAGCGATCTGCGCCAGCCAGGACCTTAACGACTTTTTCAATCTGGACGAAGGCCGTTTCGGGAAAGGCATCATCAACAACAGCAAGACTAAGATCATTCTCAATCTGGAGGATGACGAAGCGGAGCGTGTCCAGGAAACCCTCCATCTCTCTGACGCAGAAACGATGGAGGTCACACACTTTGAGCGCGGCAGCGGTCTGATCTCCACCAATAACAACAATATCATGGTGGAGTTCAAGGCCAGTCCATTGGAAAAAGATCTCATAACCACAGACCGCAGGGAACTGCGGGAGCTTTTGGAGCGCAAGCGCCAAGAACAAGCTGATTCCGCTTAAAAGGCATTTTCTCTGGGAGGTGCGGAAGCGCCTCCCTTTATTGCGCGGAGTAGTGTAAAGAACATGGTTGGATGCTTTACCAACAGACGGCGGGGCAGTACCGTCCTCCGCAACCATTTAGAATTTTATATGAGGTGAGTCCAATGTATTCGACAATAAAGTAATCAAACAATGAATTTAGAGGTGATATAAAGCGAGTTTAAGAGTTTCTTTAAGCAAGTTGGAGGCAATGAAGGCGACAAATGCAAATATAACACCCGTTTAGATACTTACGGCTGCGGCTGTCAACACAACTGTAACTACTGCTATGCCCGTTCATTGCTTCATTTTCGTGGATTATGGGATGCGGCGCATCCTCGTGTTGCAGACATTGAAAAGGTCCGGCGGAAAATCCGCAGTCTCCCATCCGGAAGCATCATCAGGCTTGGAGGCATGACAGACTGTTTTCAGCCCTGTGAACTCCAGTACCGCACTACCTACCAGACCATCCAGGAGATGAATCTATGCAGGGTAAGCTATCTCATCGTCACGAAGTCTGCACTTCCCGCTGCCCCGGAGTATTTAGAGATCTTGGACAAGGAACTGGCCCATATTCAAATTACCGTGACCTGCCTGGACGATGCACAAACCGCCCAATTTGAAAAGGCCAGTCCTCCCAGCCAGCGCATCCGCGCAATTCAGGCTCTGCAAGCGGAAGGGTATGATGTGGCAATCCGATTAAGCCCCATCATCGAGGAATACATGGATTTCGACAAGCTGAATGATTTGGGAATTGAGCGGTGTGTGGTTGAATTTCTGCGCGTCAATTCGTGGATTAAGCAGTGGTTTCGGGGTGTTGATTTCTCTAAATATACCGTGCGGCAGGGAGGCTACTATCATCTTCCTTTGAAAGAAAAGCAGCGGATCGTGGAAAAAATCCATATTCCGCAGAAGACAATCTGTGAAGATGTAACGGAACACTATCAATTCTGGAGGGATTTTGTAAATCCCAATAAAGAGGATTGCTGTAATCTCCGGAAAACGCATCATTGACAGTTCCAATACGCCTATAAGACGCCTTTTTTTCCTACTATTCTCGAAAAACGCCGGATTGACGCTCTAATGGCGTCTTTCCACAATTCCTATTTAACAATGCGCTTTGAAGGCGTCTGATTGGCGCCTTTAATAAAGGAGGTGAGCCCCATGAAGACCAGGGCTGAAATCTATGGGAACGAGGCTACGGACTTGCTACGGATCGTGACGATGTACCCCGGCCTCTGTGAACACCAGCTTCTTTGTTTTCACCCTGGCAAAGAAGATACTACAAAGGCCCTGCTCTCTCATTTGGAGAGGCAGGGCCGCATTTTTCAAACAGACGGCGGTGGTTATTTCCTGGCAGGGCAAACACCAAAAACTGACCATGCGCTTGTCCGGGCAGTGTGGGTCCTGCTGGACTTCATCCGGCAGGTAGATTACCACGCTCCGGCTGATTTTCCCGTTAAACTCGTGTTTTTTGCCGACGGTGAATTATATGAGATTGCTTATATTGCCGCCGGGCAGGAGGCACTTGTCTGCCATGCTCTGCGGGGCAACAAAGGGGGAAGCCGCCGTATCATGCTGGTCGATACTCCGGCGCAAATCGCCCAAATCGACTGTCCGGGCATATCCGGATTTTGTACTGTAGACGAGGAAGGCCAGACAAATTATTTCAAGAAAGCAGGAGGCACATGATTGGATCGAAAACTAATATCCCACCGCATTGGAAGCATTCTCGACGATATATCCCGTCTGAGTAATGCGCTGTACGCGCTGGACACCACTGACATCCAGCGTTACCCCGACAACTATGAAACACTTTCCATAGATGCCGCTTTACGGGCAGAGCGGATTGCCTGCCGGCTGCGGCATCTGATTTATTCCAGCACAACCATCCGCAAAGGTGACTATCTCAAATCCGCCGGTGCAACGCACGGCATCACTGTCAACTGCGAGGACAGGGTGCTGGAGGTGACGTTGCCCTGTTTGCTGCCAAAGCGCAAACAGCGGCAAAGCGATGAGTTCCTGTTGGACCCGCTCTATTTTGTCCTTGATCAATACGCAAGAGAACACCCACTTCCGTATTACCGCGATTGCGTTGTCTGTTTCGCCCAGGTCTATGACCGGGCACTTCCCGACAGGCGGATACGCGATTACGATAATTTATCGGAAAAGCAATTACTGGATCTTCTCTCTTCCTTTGTGATGGCTGATGATACCGGCCTGTTGTGCGATGCCTATAACACGGCCGAACTGGGCGACCAGGATTGCACAAAAATCTATATCATGGAGAAGCAGCGTTTTCCGCAATGGCTGACGGAGCATAAAACGAGTCTACAGTCCATCTCGGATTTTTGACCATTTTGGGCCTTCTCCGGCCCGACATCCAGCGAAGCGGCTGAAACGCCCGATTTTCCGGGCTTTTTCCCCTCATGGGGAGGCCCATTTTTACCGAAGTCCTCAGTCATTACGGTAAAAATCCTGTGCTTTCAAGGGAGGTGACTACTTGGGAAAAGCACCAACTATTTTCCACAGCCGGATACGCTTCCGTTCCGGCTTTTATCGCTGACCGCTATTTCGGGAGAGTTCCCCACCAGCCAGCTCAACCGCCTTCCCGCCAGCCCTTACTACTTGGAGGCGGTCGTGACTGCGCTCAAAAAGGCCGGACTGCTGCGCACCTACTACCGGGATCGGCTCCGGGGCTATCGGCTGGGGATCAAAGCCAAGTCAGCTCTGCTGGACGGATGGCCCGAGCGTTTTACATTCTGCCTTACAGGAGACGCAGAAACCAACCGGCTCAAAAGCGAAGCAAACCGGAGGTTTCGGCTCCACCGCCTCGCGGAAACCTATATTACTATGGGCAATGCCGGGGTATTGCTCTACCCGGATGAAAAGCCGAAGGTCTTTGCCCAGACCGGTTTTGGCGGCGAAACTGTAACATATCCCGCGTTTTACAGTTCACGCGAAGTCAAGGAGTTGGGGGCTGATGCCACCCAGATCCGAAGCTCCCGCTTCGCAGGGGTGCTGCTGGTCCCCACCGGCATCTTTGTGACCTACAATAGCGGGAGCGCTCTGATGAAGTGGCGCTACAAATCCGAACTGCGGGTAAAAACACTCCTCTGGAACATTCTATGCCAGCAGCGTCTGGCCCAGCAGTACCGTGTCGAACAGGTACATGGACTGGTATTGGGGGACAGCATGGACCTGGCCTACCAGATACTCACCAGTACCGGTGGGGCCAAGCATGACTACTTCATGCTGGACGGCAGCTACGACCACTTTTATTTCCTAACCAATGACCATCAGGGGGAGGTGATACTGGCGTTACTGTGTGACCCTGTGAAAACCGCGGAACTTGACCGCATTCTGTCACAGGGCCTCTACGCCGGCAATCCCGGCAGGGCCATGGAGCAGGATGCCGCAGAGCCGGATGGAACGCCGGTGCTGTTCGGTTACTTCTGCGATCTGCCGCGGATCGTGCGTTTCAACACCGCCCTCGAACTGATGGAACGCCCCGGTACGCTGATCTGCTTTGATTTTCAAGCAGATGTGCTGCGCCGCTATTGCAGTGACCGGGTACACCTGCAAACCATTGACTTTACAAAATTCGAGGGGAGGTTGTTCCCATAAACAAAAAGAAACTAATCATAGGCCTGGCAGCAGCGCCGGCCGCCGTATTTGCGATTCTATACGCAGGCGGTTTCCTGGCACAGCTGTTTGGCAATTACGCGGCGTGGAAACAGGGCGGCGGCATCCCCGGAGACGGAACTTCTCCGGCGATGGCGTCGCCTGATTTTTTTACCTGTCTGGCCTCCGTGTTTCATCCACCCTATGGAGTGTACGGTGTCCTGATCTGCATCGGCCTGTTGGCAATTTTGCTGCTCATGGTCATGCGCATGGGCTACAGCGATACCGGCGAATATGATACTGACCGGAATTTCATTTACTCGGCCAAGGGCACTTACGGTACTTCCGGCTGGATGAGCCGCAAGGAGATGGCCGGTGTGTTGGATCTGGTGCCTGACCTGCGCAAGCATAAAGGCGTTGTACTGGGAATGCTGGACAACAAGGCTGTCTGTATTCCCGAAAATCCCCATATCAACGGCAATCTGGCTGTGTATGGCTCCAGCGGCAGCATGAAAACCCGGTCCTTTTGCATGAATCGTATCCTTCAGGCGGCGGTCCGCGGAGAATCCCTGATTATTTCAGATCCGAAAAGTGAGCTCTACGAAAAATCCAGCGAGTATCTGCGGGATCAGGGGTACTGTGTCAAGGTGTTCAATTTGGTCAATCCGGAAAACTCGGACAGTTGGAACTGCCTTTCCGAAGTGGAGGGGCAGGAACTGATGGCGCAGCTTTTTGTAGATGTCATCATTAAGAACACCATCAACAACGGCAAGGGTGACCATTTCTGGGATTCCTGTGAGATGAACTTGCTGAAGGCCCTCGTCCTCTATGTGGACCAGAGTTATGCTGAACAAAACCGCAATATCGGAGAGGTGTACCGGCTGCTGACTTTAAGCGGCGAGTCCGATTTGGACAGCCTGTTTGAGAACTTGCCGCCCACCCATCCGGCCAAAGCGCCATACAGCTTGTATAAGCAGGCCAGCGATACAGTTCGTAGCGGCGTCATCATCGGCCTCGGCTCCCGTCTGCAGGTGTTCCAGTCGGAACTCATCAAGAAAATCACCACCCGGGATGAAATTGACTTGGAGCTGCCCGGCCAAGAGCGGTGCGCCTACTTCCTTGTTACCAGCGACCAGGACAGCACCTTTGACTTTCTGGCAAGCCTGTTCCTGTCCTTCTGCTTCATCAAGCTGGTGCGGTATGCAGACAAGAACTGCGAAGGAGGCAAACTGCCGGTACCGGTGCATGTCCTGGGTGAAGAATTAACAGCCTGCGGCACCATTCCAGACCTCTCCCGCCGGTTAAGCGTCATTCGTTCAAGGAATATCTCCATGAGCTGCGTATTTCAAAATCTGGCGGGCCTGCAAAACCGATACCCGCTCAATCTCTGGCAGGAAATTCTGGGCAACTGCGACGCGCAGTTGTTCCTGGGCTGCACGGATGAATTGACGGCGGAGTTTATTTCTTCCCGCACGGGACTGGCTTCCGTGTCGGTATCCAGCAAATCCAAGCAGTTGGGTACCTGGCGTATCTCCAACTACACGCCGGAATACCGGGAAACCTCCGGCGTCGGCAAGCGGCCTGTCCTCACCCCGGACGAAGTTCTGCGGCTGCCCATCACACAGGCGTTGGTCATCATCCGGGGACAAAAGGTACTCAAGGTAAACAAACTGGACTATTCCAAGCATCCGGAGTCATCCAAGCTCCGTTCCTGCAAGGCATCCGCCCATATCCCCGAATGGCGCAGGCTGGAACAGGAGCAACCGAAACCCTCTGCGGCGCAGCCAAAGCCGCAGGCTCCCGCGCCTAAAAAGCCAGTGAAGAAAAAGCCGAAGGCGGCCAGCACATCTACCAACACCAAGCAGACCGCAGCCGTTCCTACCGCAGAGGCTCCGAATGGCATCATCACGACAGATAAGGACTCGATCCTTTCTTAATACAAAACATAGGAGGTTAATTTTATGGCAACCAAGAAAAAAGTATTGCTGGAGCAGGAAACTCCTGTTCCTGAAAACACCGCCCCCGCGGACGGTACCATTTCTTCCGCCGGCCCCCCGGCTGATGCGGCGGCGCCGCCTGACAGTGACGATTTGAGTGCGCTGCTGGCCTCTATGGGTCAGACCAATGACAGCGCCTCTACGGATCAACCTGATGGCGACGCCACTTTGGAAGGCTCTGACCCTCCCCTTGAGTTTATGGAAACGGAGGCGTCTGATGAAGCTGCCCCCGAGGGTGACGGCACGGCCTCTGGCGCCCCTTCCGATTCGGATGAGCCTGCCGGATCGGCGGCCGGTGAGGAAGAGACTCCTTCCAATTTGTCTGCTGAAGGTGCAGATGACACCCCGGCGGAGACGGTTTCCGAAACTGCTGGGGAGCCGGCTCCCCCCAAGCCCAAGCGGGCACCCCGGCGGAAAAAGGCGGCGCCTGTGGAAGCTCCCGTACATGGCGAGAATGAGGACTCTGCGGAGGCTCCGGCTGCTGAAGAGCAGGCTGTGGAATCTTCCGCCTCTGTTGAGAATACGGCGCCGCCTGATGAGGGAGAAACACCCATTTCAGAGGATACCGCTCCCCAAGAGGAGGCGCCGGTAGATACTGCGTCTGCTCTGCGCCGGACCGCCGTAACACACCGCAGTGACACCTCTATCCTGACCATCCGCAGTCGTGAAGAGGTGGAAACACAGGAAGACCGCGAGGATGTCATTTGGCACGAGATCCACAACGCCTACCGCACCCGCCGCATCCTCACAGGTCAGCTGGGCGGCATTGAGCAGCTGGACAACCGCAAAACTGTGGCCGTAGTGGATTACAAGGGATTCCGCATCATTATCCCCATCAAGGAGATGATGATCAATCTGGGCCGCAGCCCTTCCGGCCAGGAGTATGCCGACCTGATGCTGCGTCAAAACAAGATTTTGGGGAATATGCTGGGGGCGGACATTGACTTTGTGGTACGCGGCATCGACTCCAAGACCCGCAGCGTTGTCGCAAGCCGCCGTGAAGCTATGATGCGGAAGCGCCAGACCTTTTATTTCGATTTGGACGCCGAGGGGAAGTACCGCATCTACGAGGGGCGTATTGTTCAGGCCCGGGTCATCGCTGTTGCGGAGAAGGTCATCCGCGTCGAGGTATTCGGCGTTGAAACCTCAATTCTGGCCCGTGATTTGGCTTGGGACTGGATCGGCGATGCCCACGAGCGTTTCTCCGTGGGCGATGAAGTGCTGGTCCGCATTCTCAATGTGCGGCGCAACAGCCTTGAAGACCTCGGAATCCGTGCCGACATCAAGAGCACATCTGAAAATACCGACCGGGACAATCTCCAGAAGTGCCGAATCCAGGGTAAATACGCCGGAAAAGTGACCGATGTACACAAGGGTGTGGTTTATGTCCGGCTTGCCAATGGCGTCAATGCGGTAGCTCATTCCTGTTATGACTACCGGATGCCCGGAAAGAAGGATGATGTATCCTTTGCCGTCACCCATTTGGATGTGGAGCGCGGCATCGCTCTTGGAATCATCACCCGGATCATCCGGCAGAATCTGTAAACCGAAAACCGCCTGGGAAGTATCAAATAACTGCTTCTCGGGCGGTTATTTTATTATTTCAATCCTAACGCATATACATCCTTCCAACCCTCTCTATTTTTAATTTTATTTTCCGTTTGCGTTGATTTTTCACAAAATACGGGATATAATATATAAAAACACTAGATTAGGAGGTTGTTTATGCTGATTCAATTTAGTGTAGAGAACTATCTGTCTATCAAAGATAAAGTTGTCTTATCCCTGCTGTCCAGTAGGGACAATGAGCATCCAGAGCATCTCATCGCAGATGGAAACAAAAACTATCTGAAATCCGCTGTTATCTATGGAGCCAATGCTTCTGGGAAGTCTAATGTCTTGAACGCATTCTGGTTTATGGTAAACTATGTGCTGACTTCTCATAACCAGCAGCTCCATAAAACGATTGCGCGTTCACCATTTAAGTTCGATCCTGAAACACCTGCTCGCCCCAGTAGTTTTGAGGTCATCTTTACCACAGAAGGCGTTCGATATGCGTATGGCTTTTCTGTAACAGATAAGGCTGTCACGGAGGAATACCTATACTACTATCCCAACGGCAGACAGGCGCTTATTTTTGAGAGAAAAAACACCAAGGATTTCCGTTTTACGGTCGATGTTGATGAGCAAAACACACTCAAGGAGCGCACCTCTGCAAACAAGCTCTACTTGTCAGTTGCATCAAACTGGAGTTACGCCAAAGTGATCCCTGTCCTGGAGTGGTTTGCCTCCTGTCAAATCATCACGAAGAATTCCGTGGCGGATGCCTATGGAATTGAAGCAGAGCAGTTGAAAAATGACGACTACCGGCGTGTAATCGCATCTATGCTGCGTGTTGCAGATTTGGGAATACAGGCGCTCCAAATGCGCGATTCAGACCCTGCGCCTTCTCAACGCAGTGACATTTTTGCAAATATTGATGCCATTCATACGGTACATGACGCCAACGGAAATGCGTGTTCCTATGCCTTGAATATGGCAGAGGAATCTGACGGCACCAACAGTTATTTCAAGCTGATCGGTGTTGTGAAAAAGGCTTTAGACCTGGGGACGCTTCTTGTGGCTGATGAAATGGACGCACACCTCCATCCACTTCTGACCAAGCATCTGGTGTCCCTTTTCGACAGCACAGAATTTAATCCCAAGGGTGCTCAGTTGATCTTCACATCACACAGCACCAACCTTCTTGATTTGGATTTCTTGAGAAGAGATCAGATTTGGTTTACAGAAAAAGATGAGCAGACCGCAGCCACAGACTTGTTCTCCCTTTATGATTTTTCCATTCGCAAGGACACCAAAGTAGAAAAGGGATATTTGATCGGCCGTTTTGGTGCAATTCCTTTTATCAAGGGAGGGCTGTAAAATGGCACGGGGACAGATTGAAAAGCGTGGACAGCGACGCAGGAAATTAAAACCCGTCATTCTGATTGTGACGGAGGGCTCGCAAACCGAGCCAAAGTATTTTGAACATTATCGCAGCCGCCAGACCAACATTGATATTCGCGTGGTCGGCAGCCACACCAAAGGGGGCGAAACCGATTACCTCGCTCTGATTCGGAAAGCTGTGGAATACCAAAGCAAAAATCAGCTTTCTGTATCCAATGGCGATGCTGTATGGGTCGTTGCAGACGGTGATGTGAACTATAATACCCCTGATCCTATCGCGGCCAAAGACAAATTGCTCTCCAAAGCACAGAAAATGGCTGATGCAAAGGGCATTCATATTGCGCTCTCTAATCCTTGTTTTGAATTTTGGTATCTGCTTCACTTTCAGTACACCACTAAGTTTTTCAAGGATTATCCTGCAGTAAAGAATGCCTTGACCACTTACCTTCCGGATTATGAGAAAACCGGCGATGTGTATTCCCAGTTGTCTGCTCATACAACCAATGCTCTCCAGAATGCCAAGCGTGTAGAGCAATATCATCTTCAAAATGGCAGCAGCAAACCGTTTGGAATCGCCGTCAATCCATTCACCGATATTTATCAACTGGTGGAATCGCTGCTGTAATTGGCACAGGATTGTCCTTGCATTGGCACAGCCTTGCCCTTGAGCCGTAAATCCATATCTGTTATACTTGGTACAGTCAAAAATTTGTAATGCAGCCGCTCCGGCCGGGAGCGGCTGTTTTTATTTCTGAGTAAAGGTGGTGGTTTTTATCCATAGCATACTGCAAAAGCTCCGCAGTGCATTAAAAAATGAGCGGGGCGAGGCCAACTACTTTTCCACGGTGGTGTTTATCTTCATTGCCGTTGTTTTGCTGGCCTTTATCATCGACTTGTTCGGTATTATCTCTACAAAACAGGAGCTTGACCATGCAGCCGATCAGATGGTCAAGCAGATCCAGTTGTCCGGCGGCATCAACAGCGAGACGGATGCTCTCTTTGATTTCCTCTGTTCGGAGATCGAGGGGGCCGACAATATCACCTATTCGATTGACGCCACATATAAATCTCCCACACCTTCCGGGATGTCCCGGGCCATCCAGTTGGGAACGCCCTTCTATATTACCATTGAGGGGGATGCCAAGCTGGGCGGCTTCTGGAATCTGGATCTGGTCAACATCACGGTGGTGGCCCGCGGCTCCGGCGTTAGCGAACATTACTGGAAGTGAGGTGGCCTATGAAGCGTTTATTCTCACAGCTGCACCGGCCGCTCCGCAACGAGCGGGGGGAGATCACCTTCTTCGCCTGCTTCTTTGTGGTTGGAGTTGTCATGCTCATTTCTTTCCTGCTACTGTATGCTTCGGTGAGAATTACTTGCATCAACATCCGCAACGGGGCTAAAATGGAGCTGAACAATCTGAGCGCCACCATCTACGCAGATACTTACCGCTCCCAGAGGGAAACCAATTTTGAAGAGTATTTACGCACCCTCTACTCCAGCCGGGACTACACAGAAATGCTGGAGGCCACAGTTGCCGGCGGCCTTGCTGAAAAGGTCCCTCTCTCTACCGATGACTACACGGTTTCCGACATCAGCCTTGAATTCAATGTGGTGGGCGACCGTGTGGAATACATCTTTTACTGTGATGTTGACTTCTATGTGCGGATGTTTGGACACAGTTACCCCACCATTACCCAGCGGGTAGAACTGACCGGCTACCACAACACCAAATTTTAGCCGTGCTGTTGAAAATTCAGCCAGAACTACAGTATAGGCTTTATATAACAGCAAAAAAGGAGTGTATCACACATGAAGAAGTTTTTCCAATCCAAAGGCTTTATCGTTACTTCGCTGGCCGTCCTCTGTGTTGCCATCCTGGGTGTCTGCTGGTTTGCCAGCCGGGATCGCACAGAAGATTTCAAGCCGGAAGAATCCCCGCCCAGCAGCACGACCAGCGATTGGTCGGATGGCGGCACACAGACAGACGGTGAGAGCGGCGCCGGAGCCTATGCGCCCGGCCAGTCCTCCAGTCCTGAAGAGGAGTACCCCAAGGTGACCTCCGAAACTGAGGATGAAGTCGTGATCGACTTCACGGACACGGAGAAACCGGAAACAACGCCTCCGCCCGTGCCAGAAGGGAAAACCGAGCGGGAAGACCCCGGTGAAGATCATCCGGTCAATCCTGACCCGGAAGTGCCCAAGGTCACCACTCCCCCTGCGGAAAAGGAGCCGGCCAATAATGAGCCGGCCCCCGGGGCCAGCAATGGCAACGGTGCCGTATATGATCCAGTGTTTGGGTGGATTGTCCCCGGTAATGGACAAGAAACTATTGGAGATAGCGATGGAGACATCAACAAGCAGGTCGGCAATATGGGCTGACCAATCTATGACTGAATATACCCCTGATTGGCCGTCACAGAATTGTGGCGGCCTTTCTATTTTAAGAAGAACGGAGTGTGATGTATTTGAAGCGACTTCTCGCCCTCCTGTGCAGCCTTGCCCTGGTATTTTGTTTGCTCCCTTCCACCGCGTTTGCAGAGGGCGGTAACGGAAATATTGACGGTGGTGGCGGCAGCATGGGCCAAGGCACATCCTCTAATTTCTGGAATCCTGGAAATGATGGTGTGCGAATCACCGTTGTGGATGCCGATAGCGGAAACGCAATATCCTCACCGATTGATTTTACAAATCGATCTCAAAATAATGTCGTTCACTTTGGAAAAGTGAACAAGTTGCAGTATCTTGCCGGCACTGCACTTACTCCCCAATCAGGCGCAGGTTATGACTATACAAGGCCAATACAGTCTATGCCCACCATCGTCAGCAGTAAGGGGCAGAGCAATATTGAGGCCATCAAGCGGTATTTTTGTTCGGAATATGCCTGCCAGATGGTTGCCCAGGCGGCCGGTGTGGACTATGAGCGGATGATCGCTGGCGACTATAAGCTGCTGATCGAGCCCATTGCATACTTTACGCATAACGGCCAGTATTACTGTATGACCGCTACAGAGGCGGCGCTGTATGACCAAAAATCTGGCGGGGCGCTTCGGAAAACCATGACTTCCCTCACCCACAAGAATCTGCCTCTGTCGATGTTTTTGGAATTTAGCGATCTCGGCCTGCCCGCATGGACAGGCAGCACCACAAGCAAGCAGAGCAACGCTGACATCATCAGCAGTCTGGGCGTCGGCATTGTCTGGTTTGATGAGCGCCCGCCCGAAGGGGAAATTGAAGCGCCCGATGTAGAATATCGGGTAGACACGGATGTGATCACATCCGTTACTCTGCGGACGGATACAGATTTAACACCGGACAATCCGGCCTCGGTGACCTTCCATATTCTCGGCACCACCTACCGGGTCAACGATATAGTCATCCCGGCAGGCGACAGCCAGGTGGTCTGGGTCAAATGGCACACGCCCTCCACTCCACAGTCGGTAACCATCACGGTTTCCGTCAGCGGGGCCTATACCGCACAAGATACCTTTGTTGCGGAGATCGTGGACTTGAACGAACATATCCCTCCAGATCCGACAGCAACGGATACCAACCCCAACTACACCGTGCCCTCACTCCCCAATGAGCCGCAGAAGCTCACTGCCAACTGGGGTGTATGGAGCTGCTACTGGGTACCGGTTTGGGTTTGGTGTGACCACGATGACTGGGGGCACTGGGTCGATGAAGGCTATTGGGAGTACGAGTACACCGGCTATTCTGCCTCCATCAGCGGTGTGATGTCCCTGATGCCGGATGATATTGTGCCCACGGCCTCCGGGAAGTCAATGAAGAGCGGGTATGGCGTCAAGCAGGATGTGACAGCCACCCTTTCCACCGACTCGCCCACCAGCCATATCACCCATCCGCAGACGGCATTTTCCGTGTTTCCCGAGTTCCAGTACGAAACATACTTGCGCCTTCTGCAGCGGGTGTCCAGCGGCCGGAGCGCCAAATTCACCTTCCAGCCCAATGAGTTCTCTACCTATAACCGGGCTGTGCATTTCAGTCCGCTATGGTTCCCGGATTCCACAGATTATACCGTCTTCACCCAGGTCTGGGACACTTGGACCCCTGATGGAATGTTGAGCATCAACCTGAACGACTATGTTTCAATCGATGGGAGCCTTTATGATGATTGGTACACCAACCGCGAGTAGCCTGTGGCCGGCATACCTGCTCACCGTTTTCTCTGTTGTGGCTGGTTTTGCTGTTTATGATATTCTGTATAGGCGGGTGCCGGATCGGGCGCTCGCCTTTTTTATGCCCTTCGCCGCTCTGGCTCCGTTGCTCAAGGTCTGCCTTGCCGGGGACGGTGGGCAGCTCTGGCCCACCGTTGCCGAGGCTTTGGCGGGGGCATTGCTTGGCTTTTGCATCCCTCTGGCTGCTGCCATGGCAACGGGTGGAACTGGGCTTGGAGGAGGCGATATTAAATTCTGTGGGATACTTGGGCTGATTTACGGCCCTTCCGGGATGGCTCTGGTTTTCTTTGTGGCCGCAGTCTTTGCCATGCCGATGGTCCTTCTGTTCCGAAGGCTTTCCCGGCTCCGCCAGCCCATCGCCATCCCGTTCTTACCTTTTCTTGCCTGCGGCTGCTCTGTTGCAACGCTGGCTGAACTATTTTTATGACAGGAGAATGTGCTTATGCTGTCTCTTATACACATCTGACGCTGCCG
>ERZ1027256.136-NODE-136-length-36772-cov-5.466051_pt1 | contig 36772 bp, 35 predicted proteins | sample MGYA00519242_ERZ1027256 | MGnify/ENA primary metagenome ERZ1027256 (study PRJEB26926, sample SAMN06164394) | human gut metagenome | biome: ENVO:00009003; feature: ENVO:2100002; material: ENVO:00002003 | host: Homo sapiens | place: USA | collected 2012 ...
GCGCGCTTGACTGGGGGTCAAGAGGCCGTGAGTTCAAGTCTCGCCACTCGGACCAATTAAAGAAAAAAGCTCGTAATCGTTGAGATTGCGGGCTTTTTTCTATCTACTTTAAGTTATCCAAAGGGCTGTAATTGCTGAAATTGACCACCGTTTTCGCCTGTGTCAAATGAACATACTTTTTAACCATATCAAGTAAAGCATCTCCATACAAATCAATGTCTGTAGGTGTAAAAACGGCGTGAAAGATAATGGGAAAACCGATTTTCTTTATGTATTCGATTTTCGGTTCGGGAATACTATCTAAAACTATCTGCCCATCCTTGAACCAAATTTGCATAAAATCAAAACCGTTTTCTTTGCAGAAGTTAACTTCATCTATGTAATTGTTATACCACCTAATTGTTCTTCCTATTGTAATCATAAAATCACCTTATTACGCTCTAATTCCATAGAAATATTATAGAAGCCATCACATTTTGTTTTTTTACGGCTTTGAAACCAAGTTTTTTCCAAAACGGATATCCACTGACATTGTTATCTTGAACAGAAAGTTTTATTGAAGTGTACCCTGCAGAAAATGCATCATCAATCACTGTATTCATAATCCTTGTTCCGATAGATTTTTTTTGAAATCTTTTGTCTATTAAGAACAACCCCACATACAATGTTGCTGGTTCGGGGTATCCTTCAAGCAAAGACAAAAATGCGACCGGTTGTTGTTCTTTTGAAAAGCCAAGACAATGACACATTCCTGAAGGATAATTTTTAGCATACTCAATTGTATCAACACAATCTTGTTTTGTTGCAGGATGTCCGTCCGTAATTATATAATAATCTTCATTTGAATAAAAAATATTTTCATATTTGTTCAGATTTTCCAATGTCATCTGCTCAATTATGAATTCAGAAAAACTGTTATGAAGATTGTTGCATAAAGAAATATGTTCAGCAAATTTCTTATACCCCTTGTTAAGTTTTTGATATTTCATATTTGCAATTTCTTTCAGGGAATAAGTTTGCATAAGGTGTTCAACAAACCGACAACCGAGGAAATAACCAACATCTGAATGTCCGTTATACGAACACCAATCTCCGAAGAAATCCTGAACACTTTCTTTTTTATCAAGACGGCGGAGATATTCTATTTTTATTTGGTTCTCGTTTTTATAACACCAATCGAGCCACCCATTTTTGTCCTGATGATAAAAGTCATTATCACCGCAAAGGATATGCTCGCAAACCATAGCAACACCTTCCTGATAAAGCTGTTGAATGGCTTTTCTTCGCTTTGTCAAATCAGGAATGTATAAATTGCCGTTCATTTTGTGCCACAAATGACCGATTTCGTGCAGAATTAAGGCGCGCATATTTGTTTCGCTGCCCCAGTTAAGTTCGATAATTTTTTCGATACCCAATAAAACTGTATTTTTACCATCAAGTGTAGTAGCCCAACCGGCACCGTTGCAAAGTCCAAGATAGAGAATTATGTTAATATCAGGGTCTGTGTCAAATAGCTTTGACAAATTGTCATTCAGTGTATCAATTACAGACTGAAAGTTTCTGCTGACAAAATCAATCTTTTCTGCATTCAATGCAACTTCAAGAACAGGAAGAACATCTTTATTAAAATCATAGCTCTTTGCATCATTTTCACATTTTGATGTCAGTTCTTTTGATATTTCTTCTGCATACTTCCGCCATAAATCAATGGTGAATCCGCCAGAGAATACAGATTTGATTTTATCACAGGTATTGATGATTTTCATTGTTTCACCTTATTTCACAGCAAGTGTAGCAATATACTGCGGATAGTATTTTCTGATTTCGTTGCCGCCTTCTCCGTCACGGTCTTCATATAATGCTTTTAGTATGAATCCTGCTTTGAGCTGACCGCCAATCTGTTCATCTAATGTATGGCTGAACTGTATACCATCACCATTTGCAATCATTGCATCACGCTTTTCTTTCGGCATTTTAAGAGGATTGAACGGCAAAGAATTGACAACTTTTAACGGGTCGCTTTCATCAAACAAGTAATCAATACCATTATCAAGACCTGAAAGCAATCTGCCACCTTTTTTGAGTATTCTGTAGCACTCGTTCCATACAGGATAAACATCTTCCACATAGACATTTGAAACAGGATGAAAAATCAAATCAAAACTTTCATCTTCAAAGGGAAGATGTTTTGACATATCACCTTTGATAATTTCAATACTATATCCTTCTCTTTCGGATACCATTTTTTCTGCTTCAAGCTGTTTGTCAGAATAATCAAACACAGTACATTCTGCACCGAGTTTTGATAGTACAGGCATTTGCTGACCGCCACCACTTGCAAGTCCTAACACTTTTTTGCCTTTCAACTCACCAAACCACTCGTGTGGAACGGTAATGCAAGGTGTAAGGACAACAGCATAATTGTCCGCAGTAGTTTTCTCATACTCTTCGTGGCTTATAGGCAATGTATATTCACATCCATCTTCAGCCCTCGAATCCCACGTTTCTGAATTTATTATATTATAGTCAAACATTTAATTTCCTCATTTCTTATGCAGAATATGCCATACATCATCACCGGCGAATCCACATTTTCTATATAATGCTTCAGGGTTAGTCGTGTTATCAACTTTGCCTGAAACGGTTGCAAAATCCGCAATATCTTTCATTTTGGACAGTAGTTCTGTTACTATCAACTGACCGATTTTCTTTCCTCTGTATTGTGGCAATACCTGTATCCATTCGAGTATAAGCTCTTTGGTTTCTATATCAAAATCAGCCATACCACAACCTACATATTTGCCTGTTGATTTTTCCTTGACCATTATCCACAATGCTTTATTGTAAACAGGTGTTTTGGTATAACTTTTGATAAGGTCTTTGTTTACAGATATATCCGTATATGAATCGTTTATTATCTGCACGATTGATTTAATATCTTTTCGTGTTGCTGTGGTAATTTCAAAATCATTAGCTATGATTTTCGGTATTTCTTTGAGATCGTGATGCAACCGAAAGTATTTTTCATCAATATAATCTGATAAAATATCTTCTCTGAAATCCTTATTGTGCTGAATTTTCATATCAGGTGGTATTACAATATTTTTTGCTTTCCAATACGGAATTGAAAGGGCACCGCAAGGGTTATTCAAATATTCGGTAAGTGTAATCATTTTATACCTTTCTTGCTTTTACAATCAAAAATGACGGTTTGATAAACTCATCATATAACGCAGGCCATTTATCCATTGCCCAAGGTTGTGGTTGGGGTTCACAAACTTCCTCAATCTTGAAACCCGATTTAGCTAAAGCGTTTATTGTATCACTGAAAGTTCTGTGATATTTTCTTACACCGTCAACATACCAATAAACGTATCTTTCACCGGGTTCATTGTAATTTGAAAATGTATATGAAACCTTCCTGCCGTTTTCATCTTTATTGTAATGTCCATTTCCGTCTATTGTTGCGGTAGTAAGCGGATGCTCTTGTGAAAATAAAAGAACACCATTTTCATTAAGTAGTGAGTATATATCCTTGCAAAGCTTTTCAAAATCTTCAATGTAATGAAAAGCCAAGGAGCTATAAACCAAATCGAATTTTTGGTTAAGAGTTGATATATCAGTCATACTCGTATTTATGTATTCAATATTTCTGTGATGTGCTTCTTCTTTAGCTACAGAAAGCATTTTTTCAGAGATATCAACACCAACAACACTACTTGCACCATTTTTTATAAATTCAATGCAATTAGTACCGCAACCGCAACCTAAATCTAAAACTGTTTTTCCTGTCTGGTCTGGTAACATTTCTTTCATTGCAGGTTGTTCCAACATATTGTTTGAGTTAATTTCTCTGCTTCTCAATTCACTGTAACCTGCAAAGAATGTATCATTATCATAAATATTCTGATTGCTCATAACAAACTCCTCAAAAAATTAAGGCACCTCCGAGAATACGGAGATGCCTGTAAGTTCAGAAAGATATTTTACATCAATCGCAAACGGACAAAACGGCACTCCAAGTCATAAGATTAAGATTCATTGTCATTTTGTCCACCTGCCTTTCAGTAATTTTATATAATTATACTCTTCTGCACCAAGAAAGTCAATATTTTGAAGGTGATGTTATGTATAAATTAGCTCTGTCGTCACAATCTCTCTTGCTCTTGCTTCAATATTCTGAATACGACATACCCATTCCATCTGATTTTCCTCTTTCAGTTGCTCGGTTACGCATTCACTTTCTTTCATTTGTTCAATAAGAGTATCAAACATCTGCTTTGCCTGATTTTGAATCTCTGCACAGTGCTGATAAAGTTTGCCTTGAGTAAGTAGTGTTGTAAATAACACCTTCTGTTTTTCAGTAGATAATCCTTATGTAACATGCCCCATTTACCGAGCTTAATATTTGCCTCTTCGGGTGGTAATATAAGATTAGGTATGTTGAAATCTCCAACCTGTCTGTATTGAATATTTGTATTGTTTTTCATAATCGCATCATCCTTTCGTATTCTTAACAAATGTGTCGTATATAAATTTTGCCCCAAGTCTGAAGCCTGATATAAAACTGTCAGCATTACTTGTTGTTGAAAATTCAATATAAGCACTGACATAGTTTTGAAACAGCTCCTTATCTTCACCATTCAATCTTGCAGTAAGCTGTCCTTTTTTCTTTGCGAGGTTACTCAGTTTCTTCTTGAGTTTAGGAGTTAATTCCGTATTTAATTCTTGTGGCTCAATATTGCCGTAATAGAAATCTTCAATAATATTTGACATTATGTATTCCTCCGTATCTGAGGAAATATATTAGAGTACAAAAGATAGAATATGTATTGCCGGAGAACTACTTGTGTTATGAACATCCGCACCAGTTAAAAAGCTTTGAAATCTAACGGTTTCAAGGCTTTTTATTTTTTGTGTAGGATTAGAAAGCATATATTTTCTAACACTTTTTATAACACTTTGATATTTCGCTAAAAAGTTTATTAATGCACTTGTTTAGGCAAACCGCCAAACGCAAGAACATTTTCATTATCATATATTTAAAAAGTGCAGAGTAAATACAGAGAAATGCGGACTAAATCCACTAAAAAATTACATAGAAAATCCCGGAACACCGCTATTGATGTTCCGGGATTTTTGTGTATTATTTTATCGCTATTTACTTCACTCTGTCAAGCTCAAACGCATAGAGCCAGCCGCATTTCATTTCGTCGGGATTTATCTGCGGGAAGACGAGCTTTGCTTTGCCGTTGTCGTTTTCGACGGCTATGGGCGCGTCATGCGCTAAAAGCTTCGCCTTTATATCCGGATTGTAATCCACCTTGTCGAGCGTGAGGCTGCCAAACGGATAGGCGTTCGTTATCGCATAGACCTTGTCGCCCTTTCTAGTGTAATATGTACCCTCCTGCGGCGCTTTGGTATAAATGCGCGTGCCGTAGATAGCGTCGCCGTTGACGCTGAGCCACTTACCCATATCGAGCAGGCGCTCCTGCATGATGACAGGAATAGTGCCGTCCGCGGCGGGGCCGATATTGAGCAGGAAGTTGCCGCCCTTTGAGACGAGCGAGCAGAGCGTTTCGATAAGTTCCTTGCTGCTCAGATATTCGTCAACGCCCTCGATGCGGTTGAGTCCGAACGATGCGCCGATACCGCGGCACTCCTCGAACGGGCGGTCGAGCTCGACCTCTTCGATGCGTCTGCCATTGTCGATTATGCCGTATTCGGTGGTGAAATTGCCGCCCAGGCGTCCTCTTGTCTCCGTGCCCCAGCGGTCATTGGGGACTATCGTATCTTTGACAGGCGATTCGTTATAGAGCCACTGGAGGAAATCGGTCGAGTGCCAGACGGAGCTCGGGTGATCCCACTCCCCGTCCGTGAACAGAGTCCACGGCTCGTATTTTGTTATAAGCTCCTTGAGCATCGGGATAAGATGCTTTACGGCATATTCCTCGGGATCTTTGAGGTAGAGCGGATGGAACCACTCATAAACCGAATGGTAGACGCCGAACTTGACATCCGTCTTTTCGAGCGCGGCTTTCAGCTCGCCGCAGAAATCCCTGTGGGGTCCGACATCAACGCTGTTCCAGTTCCACGCATAGTCGCTCTTGAACATGCAGAAGCCGTCATGGTGCTTCGAGACGAGGTTTATATACTTTGCGCCGGACTTTTCAAAGAGCTGCGCCCACTCATCGGCATCAAAAAGTTCCGCCTTGAAGCCGCTGACAAAGTCCTCATACTGCGTTCCGGGGGCATACACCCTGTCGTGAAACTTGCGCGCGGCGCTGTTCTCGTCGCGTATCTGCTGCATATACCACTCGGCATACTGCCCTTTTTCGGTATACGCCGGCACGGAATAGAGACCCCAGTGGATGAATATGCCGAATTTCGCATCCGCGAACCAATCCGGCACATGGCGGCTGTTGAGTGATTCCCAGTTGTTTTCGTAATGCATTTTAACTCTCCGTTTTTGTTATATTTCTGAAAAGACGTCGCCGACGCCATTGAATATATATGTGGGTCTGTAGGGATAGAGATTGACATCCTCGAGGCTTGTGACTCCGGAGAGGACGAGGACTGTGTCAAGACCTGTTTCGATGCCCGCAATGACATCCGTGTCCATTCTGTCGCCTATCATCGCAGCCTCCGCCGAATGGACGCCGAGCATCTTGAGTCCCGTGCGCATCATGAGCGGATTGGGCTTACCGACGAAATACGCCTTCTTGCCCGTCGCCATCTCTATCGGAGATATGAGCGCGCGGCACGCGGGGACTATGCCATCCTCGACTGGACCCGTGAGATCGGTATTCGTGCCGATGAGCTTCGCGCCGTTTCTGACGAGGTTCGACGCATGGACGACCGTCTCATAGTTATAGCTCGAAGTCTCGCCGACTATGACATAATCCGGGTCGATGCTGTTCATTGTGATGCCCTGATCGTAGAGCGCGTTGACGAGTCCGGGCGCGCCGATAACATACGCCGAGCAGCCGGGCTTCTGACTGCTGATAAATTTTGCCGTTGCGAGGGCACTGGTATAAAAATGACTCTCGTCAACATAAAGTCCCATTCTCTCAAGCTTCTGCTGAAGCTCACGCGGCGAGCGTTCGCTCGAATTCGTAAGGAACAGGAACGACTTGTTTTCTTTATACAGCCACTCCACGAACTCTTTGACATCCGGAAGCAGTCTGTCGCCGTGATATATGACACCGTCCATATCACATATAAATCCTTTTTTTGCTTTTAATGCATCCATATTTTCCCTCCCACTAATTGTTTGAAATAAGCTTATCAGTTAACGGATGCAAAGTCAATAATTTACTTTGCGTTTATATTCACAAGCTCTGCGCGGAGCTTTGAATAGACTATTTTCTGGCTGCTGTAGAGTCCGTAATAGCCGGAGAGCAGATAGCTCACGGCGGCAGCGAGCGCAAACAGCGGCATACCCTGCGCGCCGAAGAGTTCTATGCTCAGGAATATAGAAGCGAGCGGACAGTTGACAACGCCGCAGAAAAGCGAGACGAGTCCGACCGCCGCGGCAAATCCGGGATCGAGCCCGATAAGTCCGCCGACCACGCAGCCGAAAGTTGCGCCGACGAAGAAAGTCGGGACTATCTCGCCGCCCTTGTATCCCGAGCCGACGGTGACGGCGGTGAAGATAAATTTGAGCAAGAACGCCTCGGGCTTCGCATTGCCGCCGATGGCGCGTTCAACTATATCCATTCCCGCGCCGTTGTAATCCCCACTTCGGCAGATAAGAGACAGCGCGACGATTATCAATCCGCCGACGACTGCGCGGACAAAAGTATTTTTAAACAGCTTTGCAAAGAGCTTATGCGTGCCGTGCAGACCGAGGCAGAATCCGATGCTCAGCAGAGCGCATATTGCGGCGAGCAGAGCGGTAAGCAGGCAGCTTTTGAGCGAAAATGCAGGGATATTCGAGACTGTAAACGCGACGGGCTCAGTGCCCATAAGAGTCGAGATAAAATATGCGACGAACGCGGACACGACGCACGGGAGCAGACCTGCATAGTAAATGACACCGACGCTGATAACACCGAGGGCGAAAACGGCGGCGGTTATCGGCGTTCCGAAAAGCGCGGAGAACACGGCGCTCATGCCGCACATAGTCATGATATGCATATCTTTTTCATCGAGGCGGGATATTTTGCCTATCAGTCCCGCGATGCTGCCGCCGAGCTGAAGAGCCGCGCCCTCTCGTCCGGCGGAGCCGCCGAAGAGGTGCGTTATAACAGTTGAGACAAATATCAGCGGTGCGAGCAAAACCGGCACGCCCTGCGGCGAGCGCACGGCATCGAGTATCTCGTTAGTGCCGATATCTTTTTTGCCGGAAAGCTTATACAAACCGGCTATCACAAGCCCGCCGACGGGCAGCAGAAATACTATCCACGAATGAGCCTTGCGCACGCCGGTAACATATTCGACGCTCAGATGAAACAGCGCGCCGACCGCGCCGCCCACGGCTCCCGTGACTGCGGCGAGAGCGAACCATTTCAGGAAAGTCAGCAGATACTTTCCCGCCGACTTGCAGTTGTTTTTCAGATTTATTTTGACAGACTCCACTTTTACCCCATCCATTAATATATGTTGATTAGATTTTATCACTTTATCACAGCTTTGGCAACGAGAAGAAAAAATTTGAGCCGGCGGTTGATGTGATTATTGACAAAATCAAAACAATTGATTTTATTCTTGGTAATTCGGAATTGTTATGGCTTTGTATCAGATGCCGCCGAATTTGTGCAGATTTCGCGGGCGGATGATACCCGCCCTACCGTGCACTTATATTACTTTGAGCAAAGCAAAACAATTCATCGGTCTTGGTTTACGCCGAACTGTCTTCCTTTACGCAAGGGAGTCGAAGTAAAATTTATATTGCGATAAAAATTCAAGGACCGCCGGAGCGATCCTTGCTTTTTTATTTTTCTTTGAGCAGTTTTGCGAGCTCGTCCATAAACGTATTGATATCCTTGAACTGCCTGTAGACGGAAGCGAAGCGGACATAGGCGACTTCGTCGATGCTCTTGAGCTTCTCCATTGCGAGCTCACCGATATAGACGGTTGTCACCTCGCGGTCGAGCGAATTCTGGAGCACAGCCTCAATCTCGCTGACTGCCTTTTCGAGCTGTTCCATATAGACCGGGCGCTTTTCGCACGCCTTGAGCATGCTGTTGAAAAGCTTGTTTCTGTCAAAAACCTCGCGCGATTTGTCCTTTTTGACGACGACTATCGGCACGGTCTCGATTATCTCATAGGTCGTGAAACGCTTGCCGCAGCTGATGCATTCGCGGCGGCGGCGTATTCTCTCGCCCTCGTCGGTAGGACGCGAGTCGATGACCTTGCTCTCTTCAAAACCACAGAACGGACACTTCAAAGCTATCACTCCCTGATGAACATATAATATTTATCACACAAAAACGGTCAAATGTCAAGCTTTTCGAGCATATGCATCGAATCGGTCAGCTGATCTATGCGCTCGAAGCCCGAGCGGTAGAGCTCGATAACGCAGTCGCCGGAATATTTGTTTTCTTTCATGAGCGAAAAGAGGGCGGCAAAATCGAAATTTCCGTCAAACGGCGGAATGCACTTGTGATTTTCGTCGTGATCACTCAGATGTATGTGGCAGATATTATCGGAAAACTCCCCGAAAAATTCTATCGGGTCGACTCCGGCGAGGTACGCCTGCTTGATGTCGAGTACCATATGAAAATTTGCACCGAGGCGCGATTTCAGCTCGTTCATAAGCTCCGGCGTCTGCCCGTTATGATGGACAACATTTTCCTGGGCGAGAATTATCCCCTGCTCCTGTGCGTCGCTGACGAGCAAACCTAGTCGCTCGGCGTATTCGTCCGTGCTGATATTCACCGGCAGCTTTGCGCCGTGGAGCACGACTATTTTCGCGCCTATCGCAGACGCGGCGGCATAATATTTTTTGTAAAACTCCCTGTAATCGTCGAAGCGGCGCTCATACTGGCTGAAGAGGATATAGCCCTCGGCGAACGAGGTAAACGGATGTATCGAACGGATGCGTATGCCGCTGTCAGAGGCTATAGACGAAATGCGGCGGAGAAAATCCGGTTCCAACTCCGACGGCGAATTAAAAAACACCTCGGTGACTTTTGCCCCCGCTTCGGCGACGCAGCGCAGAGCCTCTTCGGTCGCTGCGGGATAAAAGCAAGCGGTGGATATTCCGACGGACATTCGTTTTCCTCTCCTTTCCTCAAAAGTAAAAATCTTTGCATTGCGAAAAATCGCACTCCGGGTTAGAATCAAATAAACGGAGGTGAAGATATGCGCGGCATAAAAGAAAAAATCGCAGAAAATTTAAGCTACATAAATCCCGTTTCACGCAGGATGCTGCTCGGCGCGGTTATTATTTTTGAGCTTCTCTTCACCCTTGCCGTCTGCGCGCTGCTGCTCGCGGGGCGCGGATTCGACTACTGGAGATGCATATATCTTGCAAAGGACGCGATAGACTGCATCCGCCCGAGCATGGGAGTCATGCTCTTCGGCTCGCTGATAATGCAGGCTATCGACCCCAAGGGTGAAAATCAGGATTAGTATTGCACTTAATATGTATATGATATCACAAAAAAGCGCCGAATACAATTAAATTCGGCGCTTTTTGGCGCGTCTGCATATGGACATTTACTAAAAAAGTATGATATACTTTTAAAAGCGTTTTTATTTTTGCGCTTCGGAGGGAATATGACAAGGGACAAGCTAATCAAAAAAATTGCGACATGGATAATGATGGCGATAATGCTTTCGGTCTTTTTGCTGGATATAATCTGCGTTGCGATGTGCAACAGATATCAGAATAAAATTGAAATCACCCCGGCGCAGTTTTCGTCGGACGGCACGGAGGACAGAATACATTTTCTAAACACCTACAACTCAGACGCGATACTCATAGAATCAAACGGAAAATTCGCGCTCATCGACTCCGGCGAGGGCGACCGCAATCCGCGCAGGAAGCTCAGCTACAACGGCAGCGAAGAGGCTGTTATAAAATATCTGAAAAAGGCTGCCGGCGACGCAGAGGGCAAAGTAACGCTTGAATTTGCGCTCGGCACGCACAATCACTACGACCATGTCGGTACATTTGAGGCGATAGCCAACGACCCGGATATCACGGTAAAGACATTCTACATAAAGCCCGTCAACCGCGAGATTGCCCACGAATACGAATACAACGGCTGGGGCATCGAGGCAACATATGCAGACACGGTAAAGGCGTTTCAGAACAGGGGCACAGTTGTTACTTCCGAGATACCGAGCGAGCCGTTCAAATTCGGCGACTTCACGCTTACTTTCTACAATACAGCACTCGATGACGCGCGTCTTCACGGACAGGGCGAAAACGCCGAATCGGTCGGTACGATGGTCGAAAAAGGCGAGCGGAGCACATTCCTCGCATCGGACATAACGAGAACAACGGGACTCGAAGAAATTCTTCTGCCGAAGCTCCACAAAGTCGACATTCTCAAGGTCGGACACCACGGCTACTACGGCTCGACCTCGTGGAAATTCGCAAAGGGACTTTCGCCGAAGATAGCGATAGTCACAAACAGTCTCGGGAAGATATATCCCGATATCAAATGGACGCTCACAATGAAGAGCCACAGCGCGATATTCGCGACGGTTGACGAAAACGGAATCATCGCAGAATTCACGGACAACGACGAAATCAAGCTTTCAAACCACGCGCAGGATTAAAAAATATCAAAAGCAGGAGTCCCACGGCTCCTGCTTTTTTATGCTCCGATTCTTTTGATCCTGCGCACGGCATCCGGTGAATTGCTCTCGTCCATCTCCGGGAGCTGATTCCAATAGCGTTTGGGCATGAAGCTCATGCGGCACTTGGGATTATACCGCGCCTCGATAGCTACCGTATCATAGAAATGCTTCCACAGCGCGCGGAAATACAGCTCCTCGTCCCCCGCCTGCGGCTGCTCGAAGCCGTCTAACGGGATAATCATTTTCTGCCTGTTATGCCAGACGAGCGCCTGCGAATGGGTCTTGTCATATATGAGAAACGATTCGTTCGGATATCTGTCGCAGAAATGCGGCGCGAGCAGAGGCAGGACGGAATTTTTCGGCTCTATAATTGAAGTGAGGGTATTATCCTCGCTGATACTGAAGCGGACAAAGCCGGTATATTTATGGCTCTCCTGCTTGAGGGCGCGGACGGCTTTCGTCAGGCGCGAAACGGTATCATCGGCGAGCATACGCAAGACACCCGCGCCGTAGTGCATCGCCATATGCACAAAATCATTGATGAGCGTTCCCCTGTCCTCGACGCAGGTCAGATATCCGAGCCGCACGGCGTTCCAAACATCGGCGCTGACATTTTTGAGCCCGCGGCGGACTCTGTCCGCCTTTTGCGGATCGGTGTCAACGGTTTTGCACGCGAAGAGAGTCGGCACGAACTCATCCTCCGCGACTATGGAACACGGCAGTTCGCGGCTCTCAAAGCTCTCAAAAACAGCCGTCAGAAGTCCCTCGAACGAGCCGTCATATACATATGTTACATCTGACCGTGCAGACATTGTACTACATCCTCTCTTGTTATCCTGTTGTCGAACAGGCTCAGCTGTTCGCCCTGCATATTCGGTAAAAGCGACTGACACCGCTCGGAAATTAACGAGCCGAGGACTCTGTCGGGATTGACATTGAGTCCCGCCAAATGTTTGCCCTTGCAGGTTATAAAATACTGGGCGCGTTTGAGCACCACGCCGAGTTTTTTGAGATCTTCAAAGCTCAGCGGCGAAACACGCCGAGCCGCCAAAATTCTTTGAACACTGCGCACGCCGACGCCGGGTATTCTCAGCAGTTCTTCCTTTGTTGCGCGGTTTATTTCAAGCGGGAACAGCTCCATATGATTGAGCGCCCAGTTGCATTTCGGGTCAACATAAGGGTTTAAGAACGGGTGCTTTTCATCGAGCAGTTCGTTCGCATCGAAGCCGTAATAGCGCAAAAGCCAATCCGCCTGATAGAGTCTGTGCTCGCGCAGAAGCGGCGGTTCCGTTGTCTTTGCGGGCAGAAGCGGATTCTCGACGACCGGGATATACGCCGAATAGAACACGCGCTTGAGCTCGTATTTTTTATAGAGCGCCGCGGACAGCGACATTATCTGATAGTCGCTGTCGGGCGTTGCGCCGACTATCAGTTGAGTGCTCTGACCGCCGGAGGCGAAACGCGGCGCGTGCTTATATCTGACAAGCTCCGCCGAGCTCTCTTTTATCTTATTTGTAATAAGCCCCATCGGGCGGAGTATCGACTCCTTTGTTTTGTCCGGCGCGAGAGTTTGCAGGCTGTTGTTTGACGGCAGCTCGATATTGACGCTCATTCTGTCTGCGAGCATGCCGAGACGGGTTATCAGCGCGTTATCCGCGCCCGGGATCGCTTTGGCGTGGATATATCCGCCGAATTTATATTCTTCGCGCAGGATGCGCAGAGTCTCAATCATACGCTCGCAGGTATAATCCGGACTGCCGACAACTGCGGACGAGAGAAAAAGCCCCTCGATATAATTGCGGCGATAAAAATTCATCGTCAGCTCCGCGAGCTCACGCGGCGAAAATGTCGCGCGGCGGACATCGTTGGAGACGCGGTTGACGCAATATTTGCAGTCAAAAACGCAGGCATTGCTCATGAGAACTTTCAGCAGAGATATACATCTGCCGTCCGCCGCGAAGCTGTGGCATATGCCGCACGCGGCGGCGTTGCCTATCCCCTCGCCGCCTGAGGATCTGTCCGTTCCGCTGCTCGTGCAGGCGACATCATATTTCGCCGAATCGGAAAGTATCTCCAGCTTGTCAAACAAATCCACGCTCTCACCAGATTTCAAACATTTGTTCGTACACATTATACATCAGAACATTTGTTTGTGTCAAGAGCTAATATAAAAAATATCGGCCGCGCCTAAACTTCGGGCACAGCCGATATTATTTTACAGGATGATGCAGATGAGTCCGCTGCACCCCTCGTTGATGACTTTTTCGAGCGTCTCCTGCAGTTTCATGCGCGCCGCGGCGGGCATACGGTAGAGCTTGTTGTGCAGTCCCTCGTTGACGAGCTCATGCAAAGACTTGCCGAAGATATTCGACTCCCATATCTTTGTCGGGTCCTCCTCGAACTCCTTGAGCATATAATTGACAAGTTCTTCTGACTGGGACTCCGAGCCGACTATCGGCGCGACCTCGGTTGTTATATTCGCCTTCATCATGTGTATCGACGGAGCGGAGGCGCGCAGGCGCACGCCGTATCTGCCGCCCTGGCGCATTATCTCCGGCTCTTCGAGGCTCAATTCATCGAGCGACGGCATGACTATTCCGTAGCCCGTCGCTTCAACTTCGTCGAGCGCGCCCTTGAGCCGCTCATATTCGCGGCGCACGGCGGCAAGTTCGCGCATGCAGCTCATCAGATCCTGTTCGCCGGAGATATCGAGTCCCGTCTCCTCGGCGAGTATCTTATAGAAGAGGCTGCCGTCTATCTGCGCCTCTATCCGCGCCGCGCCACAGGACAGATCCATTTTCGCTATCTTCGCGCCCGTCACATATTCACACGCGCAGATATCCTCGGCGAGGTGTTTTACATCGCGGAGGGTGCGGAGGTTCTGCGCCGCTTCGCTCACGGCGCTGCAAAGTCCCGAGCGCAGCCAATGATCGCGGCTGAGAGTCATAGCCCAACCCGGCAGACCGACACTGACTTCTTTGACGGGGAACTCGAAGAGCACCTGAGTGAGAATCTCTTTTATCTCCTCCTCGCCTATCTCGAGGCAGTTCACGGGCATGACGGGCACGCCGTATTTATCGGTCAGCGACGCCGCCATATTTTTGACTTCGTCGGACTCCGGATTCGTGCTGTTCAATAGAACAACAAAAGGCTTTTTGAGCCCTTTGAGCTCTGATATCACCCTGCCTTCGGCTTCTTCATATTCGCTGCGCGGAATCTCGCTTATCGAGCCGTCAGTCGTTATGACAAGACCTATTGTCGAATGTTCGCTGATGACCTTCTGTGTGCCTATCTCCGCCGCCATATTGAACGGTATCTCATGCTCGAACCACGGGGTTTTTACCATTCGCGGGCTCTCGCCCTCGATATAGCCGAGGGAACTCGGGACGATATATCCCACGCAGTCTATGAGCCGCACGCGGAATGTCGCCTCCGCCTGTAGCGATATCTCAACCGCATTTTCCGGGATAAATTTCGGCTCGGTGGTCATTATTGTGCGTCCCGCCGCGGACTGCGGAAGCTCATCGGTTGCACGGTCGCGCACGCTCTGGCTCTCGATATTCGGCAGAACGAGGGCATCCATGAAACGCTTTATAAACGTTGATTTTCCGGTTCTGACAGGGCCGACAACGCCGATATAAATATCGCCCTGAGTGCGCTTTGCAATGTCGCTGTAAATATTTCTCTCCTGCACAGTTATCCCTCCTCAGACTCCGGGTATCAGCAGCATACATTTCTGCGCCACCGTTTCGCCCGTTATGCCGTTTTCCTGCTCCACCGCTTCGACGGTCGTGTTATACCGCCTCGCGATATCCCATATCTCCTCGCCCGCATCCGCAAAATAGACCGTCAGCGCGGCGCCGCCCGTCTTTTTGCCGTCGGAATCGGAGCATTCTATAGAAGTGACGGTCTTGCGGCGGACGCTGTCGAAGATACAGCCCGAGATATTCATCTCGACCCTGACATCGACACTGCCCGAAGCGCAGGCGGCGCTCGCGGCGGTTATCTCGATGCACGGCGAGCACTTGAGATCGCCGCACTTTCTGACCGCCCGGCGGTATTCGTAGTTCGTCTGCCGCTGGGCGTAGCATGGCTGGGATTCGGCATCGGTATAGAGAAAATGGAGCGTCAGTTCGCCGGAGATTATTATTCCGTCGGAGTCCTGCGCCACACTCTTGGATAAGTCGGAGCACCAGAGAGCCAAAATCTGTCTCGCCTCCGGCAGATCCTGCGTGCTGCGGCAGGTGAAAGTATCGTTGAATTTATCGGCGATAACCGCAAAATCAGCATTGCGGCTCTTTGTTTCAAGGTCGCAGCAGACGGAATAGGCATCGGTGACGGTCGGGAAGCTCAGCTCGCGATAAGCCTTGACTCCCGCGCCGACGCGCGCGCTGATATCAATCAGTCTGTTGTCGCCAGCCTGGTCGGCCTTCGGCAGGACTTCGAGCGAAGTGACGGGCAGGCAGACGCAGCAGGTGCAGTCCTCGTCAATGCCCTCGAGATTTATTATCTGGCTTATCGGCATGGAATGGCCGAAGCTGAATATTTCGCCGCCCTCGCCGCGACAGACCGCGCTGACGGTGAGTTCGCCTTTGACAAGCAGTTTGTTGCTGATGACTTTTATCTCCTGCGCGAGCGCCGCCGCCTGCGCGCTCAGCACGCAGGACACCGTCGGGTCGCCGTCGGGCAGAGGCACGGTCTCGCTCATCGGAAACGCAGTCTCGGTGCAGGCGACGAGGCTTGCGGTGCGGCTGTCGCAGCATCTGAGCTGGATTCCCGCGCCCTCTGCTCCGGTTATTATCTCCTCTTCTTTTACTCCGGATATGCCGAACGCCACGCTGACCACGGCGTGGATATCGAGCCTGCGCGGGCTGACGGCGCGGCAGTTGGCATACTGAGTATAGGCGCGCACATTCACGCAGCAGTTTTCATCCGCGCCCTTGAGATCGGCGTATTTCGAAAACGGATATGTCTGCTCGAAGCAGCAGACCGTCCCCTGCTCGTCGGCATAGATGACGCACACGCCGGCTGAGCCATCCGCCGTCGCTCTGTCGCCCGCGGTCTGGACTGCGGTTATGCGCGGAGTGACAAGGCACTTGAGCACGCGCCTGATATCCGGGCAATAATCCGGCAGGGTTATATCGGCATCTATCGGCTGTTCCGCAGTGCAGCTGCCGAGCGTCTCTTCGACACCGACCGACTGCGTTATAACGTTGATTTGCATCGCATTCCTCTCCTTAACAGAAAATGTCAATGCATTTATATTCCGCCCATGTCCCGCGTATGATAAAAACCTGCGCGGTGTTTTCAAACGCATTTTAGCACTCTTTCAATTAGAGTGCTAAGTATTTACAATTTATTCACATGTCACTGTATTCTTTTTTAACAAAGCAGGGGTACTATATAATCAAACGAAGGGAGCGAGAGCCCCCGGAGAAGAAAGAGAGTGAGTCCGATGGAAATCGGAGAGCAGTCAGACAAATAAAACAACCATTTCAACATGAATAACAATAAACAACAAACGGAGGAATCAATTATGTTTGAACTTACACCTTATGAACGCAGATATCAGCGTGCACTCTTTAATCCTTTCAGAGATATGGAAAACTTCGAGAAGAACTTCTGGGGCGACATGGCCGCAACAGACTTCAAGACTGATATAAAGGACAACGGCAAGGAATATGTGCTCGAGGCAGAGCTGCCCGGATTCAAGAAGGAAGACATTCACGTCGACATTGAAGACGGCTACATGACCATCAGCGCAGAGCGCAGCAACGAGACCGAGAAGAAGGATGACAAAGGCAACTTTGTCCGCCGCGAGAGGTCTTACGGCTCGTTCAGCAGGAGCTTCGATGTCTCGTCCGTCAAGGCCGAGGACATCACCGGCGAATACAAGGACGGCGTTTTGACCCTGACGATGCCCAAGAAAGAAGAAAATGTGCCGACATCGAGAAGGATCGAGATCGGCTGATAAAAAGCAAGCGACCCCGGAGGAATACCCTCCGGGGTTTTGTGTTTTATATGTGTTTTTATAAGAGTTACTTCATCCCGTGCTTTTTCATATAATTCGCGATGCAGTCGAGCTCGCTGAAATATATTTTTTCGCCTTTCACTTTCATGAAATGCTCATGCCCTTTGCCGAGCAGGAGGAGGATATCCCCTTTCTGCATATGGTCGAGGGCATATTCTATCGCCTCGGCGCGATCGGTTATCTTGACATACTTACCCGCTCCGCCGCCTTTTTCGACCCATCCGGCTATCTCGTCTATTATCGCATTCGGCTCCTCAAAATCCGGGTCATCGCTCGTAATTATAATAAAATCACACATCTTCGCACTTACAAGACCGAGCTCCTGCCTGCGGATGGTCGCTTTGTTGCCTGTTGAACCGAAGAGCGCAACAACGCGGTTGGGTTTATAATCGCGGACGGTCTCAATGACATTCTCCATACTAAGACCGTTGTGCGCGTAGTCTATAATTACGCTGTAATCATCGCTGACATGGACTATCTGCATTCTGCCGTCGATGCTCACATGTGAAAACGCCTCGCGCATTTTTTCAACGGGTATGCCCATCTTGCGCAGGAGCGCGACGGACGCAAGAACATTGTAGACGCTGAAAAATCCCGGCATACTGACCTGCGCGTGCCACGGGGCGTCGAACCTGCTCTTGCAGTCGAATTCTATTCCGAGGAAGCCCGGGCGGCGCAGAGGATTTATATTCTCTGCGTAGTAATCGCACTTTTCGTCGAGTCCGTAGCTTATCACCTCGCCTTTTGACGCGGCGGCGATATCGTCGAAGAACGCATCGTCGCGGTTGGCGACAGTGAAGCCGCTGTGAACATAGAGCTGCTTTTTCCAATAGGCGTATTCTTCAAATGTCTTATGCTCGTTTCCGCCGATATGGTCGGGCGAAAGATTTGTGAATATCCCGGCGTAGAACTCGACGCCGTAGACACGGCTCATCTTGAGTCCTATCGATGAGACCTCCATGCAGACAGCCTCACAGCCGTCGTCCGCCATCTCGCGCAGAATTTTCTGAAGCTCATATGATTCGGGAGTCGTGTTGACGGTTGGTATTTTTTTGTCGCCATAAAACGCACCGATAGTGCCGATAACGCCTGTTTTTATGCCGCAGTTTTCGAGCGCACTGCGCAGGATATAAGTTATACTTGTCTTGCCCTTCGTGCCGGTTATACCTATCATTTTCAGCTCATCCGCAGGGTGGCCGAAGAAGTTTATGCTCATCTGCGCGAGGTCGCGGCGCGTGTTTTCGCTCATCAGCACAATTGCATCATCGGGCAGGCTGAGCGCCTCTTCCGCAACGAACACGCGGCAGCCGAGGTCATAGGCACTCTTTGCGTATTTATGCCCGTCGGTCGTCTCGCCTTTCATGCAGACAAACGCCGTGCCCGGTCTTGCCTTGCGCGAGTCGTAGACTATATCGCATATATCCGCCTGCGGATAATCACCCGCAACGGTCGTGCCCTCAAGCAGTTCTTTCAGAAACATTGTATCTCTCCCGTGAAGTCTTATTTTTCAAACGGTCTTATAACAAAGCCGAAATTGAGTTTCTTTTCGTCGATACGGCGAAGTGCACGCTCAGGGTCGTTGTGATACTCCGCCTCGCTGATTCCCGTTATGCGCCAATCGAGGCTGACAACGGTATCGTTGAGAGGTTCAAGCTCAAAATCATGCTTCGTATCTTCGAGCATCTGCGCCGTGAAATGCTGGGCATTGAAGCTGAAATGTTCCATGCCGAACGGCTCGAATCTGAGTCCCGCCGCGTTTGAATAAACCTCGGCAAAACGGGTGCCGTAATGCGCGCCGTTCTCCTGCGGGCGGATATAATGCTCAAAATTATCCGTCGCCGTTGTGTTCCAGAGTCCGAGACGCTGAGACTTGTATCTATCGACATAAGCTTCTCTCGGGCCGAAGCCGAAATAGCTGATGCTTTCATTTTCCACAGGCATAAAGAGCCTGTAGCCGACTTTCGGCAGTATCGGGCATTTCTCGATAACGTCGCCGTCAAAGCAGAGCGTCACGCAGCCGTCGGGCGTGAATTTGTAATCGACATCGGCGTGGATAACGGGCGGGCAGGACGGTCCGCCGATTGCTATCTTCGTCTTGATGCACACGCCGCCGTCAGTCTCGCAGACGAGGCATGAATATGTTTTCTGAGCGGCATATCTGAAGTTCTTGAGTCTCCACATTTCCGACGAACCTCTGTTATAGCAGGGCGCGCGCCAAATCTGCGGCTCAACGGGTGCGCTCAACAGCTCTTTACCGCCGCAGGTTATAGAAGATATGCGCCCGTAGGGCTTATCAAAAGTATAGGCGATATTTCCCGCCTTGATAACCGCGAAGCGGTCATTTTCGCTGAGCTCGACTCTGCCGTCTTTTGGCACATAGGGCGTATAGTCCTTGAGTACAAACTGCTCGAAGCCCGTTTCAAAGCCTTTTTCCGCCCAAGGGGTATCTTTTGTCGAGACAAAGCTCAGAGTCAGCAGGCAGGACGGGAGCGAGTCAAAATCCGCGGGGTCAAAAAGCTTTACAATCGTACTTCCCTGCGCGGGTGTTGAAAGCGCGGCGGTAGTGCCCTCTGAAACGGTCTTGCCACTCTCTGAAAGAGTCCAGTGGATCGCCGTATCGTCGAGAGTGGTAAAGCGTCTGCGGCTCGTGACGGTCACGCTGCCGTCGCCGTTATATGCAGCCGAATACTGCTGATAGACACGCTTCATATCGAAATAGCCGGGGCGCGGAGTGCGGTCGGGATAGACGAGTCCGTCAATGCAGCAAATAGAGCTATTCGGGAAATCGCCGAAGTCGCCGCCGTAAAAATAGCGTGCATTGCCGTTTTCATCCGGGACATTGACCGCATGGTCGCACCACTCCCAGATACAGCCGCCGAAATTGTTGTCATACTTCTCGACAAGATCCCAGAACGGATAGACATCACCCGTGCTCATCGAGCAGACATATTCGCACATATAAAAAGGCTTCGTATATTCTTTATTATTGAGATAGTTCTCTATATATTCCGTGCCGGCGTACATACGGCTCTCGACATCCGAGATATCGGCAAAATTCTCGCCCTCGGGGACAGCCTTGAACTCGAGGTGGGAGTTCTCATAGTGGACAAGTGCGCGGTCATCGCGCGAGCGGATATACTGCGCCATCTCTCGGTGGTTGACACCCGCTCCCGACTCGTTGCCGAGCGACCAGAGCACGACACAGCCGTGGTTCTTGTCGCGCTCGAAGAGTCTCTTCGCCCTGTCGACATAAGCCTCGCGCCACTCGGGAGCGGACGAGAGATGCGACCAGCGCGTCCAGTCCCATTCGCCCTCCCAGTCGTAGCCCATGCCGTGGGTCTCGATATCGGCTTCGTCGGTCAGCATTATGCCGTATTTATCGCACAGCGCGAGGAAGCGCGGATCGTTGGGATAATGCGACGTGCGGATCATATTGCAGTTGGCTCGCTTTATGAGCATAATATCTTCGAGCATATCGTCGAGCGTGACGGCGTGACCTGTAACAGGATTTGAATCATGGCGGTTGATGCCGCGAGCCTTGACCGCTTTTCCGTTTAGAAGGCAGATTCCGTCCTTTATCTCAAAGCGGCGCACCGCAGTATCGAGCAGAACGATTTCGTCGCCGACGGTCAGCCAGAGCTCATACAGCTCGGGCTGTTCATCGTTCCAGAGAACGGGAGAATCGACAGATATGCTGAACTTTTCGCCGCCGACGCCTTCGGACACAGTAACTCCGTCCGGCGCGACGAGCTTATATTTTACCTCGCAAGGTATGCTGAGTTTCGCTTCAACGCGAAGTTCGGCAGAATTAAAATCATCGGAGACATAGCTTTTGACAAAGATGTCATCAAGCCTCTCTTTTCCGCGTGCGAGCAGATAGACCTCGCGAAAAATTCCCGAGAATCTGAAGCAATCCTGATCCTCAAGATAAGTGCCGGGGCACCACTTGACAACCAGCACACAGAGGGTGTTCTCGCCGCTGACTGCGAAACCCGTGACATCAAACTCGCTCGTGCAGTGCGAGACCTCGCTGAAGCCGACGAACTTTCCGTTGATCCAGACATAGAAGCAGGAATCCACGCCCTCGAAATTCAAAAACAGATCGAGCGAAGAGAGCTTTTCATCGAGCGTAAATTTTCTGACATAGAGCCCGCAGGGGTTCTCGTCCGGGACAAACGGCGGGTCGGTCGGGAAAGGATATTCGAGGTTGCTGTAAAGCGGGACATCGTAGCCGCGGTCGGTATAGGTCTGCCAGCTGCGCGGGACGGATATTTTATCAAATCCGCCCTCGCCGACATATTCGGGCGGCTCGCGCAGGACATCTTCAAAGCTTTTGAAGAAGCGGAAATCCCACTCGCCGCAGAGCGAAAGAAAATAATCGGACTCACTGCGCTCGCGCGAAGCGGCGGTTTTTTCATCCGCAAAGGGAATGAAATAAGCGCGCGGCTCAAGGCAGTTTACATGGAGCGTTTCAAGAGATTTGTGATAAGCCGGTGTTTTCATTGAATACCTCACAGCAAAAGATTTTATACAACGATAATTTTAATGCTTACAGCCTTCAAAGTCAACAAAAAACAGAGCGTTCGATTGACCGCAGGGCAAAATTCGGATATAATTGAAAAAAAGCGAAAGGAGCGCCTATGGATATCTTTAACCTTGCCGTTATCGGCGGCGGACCCGCCGGATACAGCGCGGCGATAACAGCCGCAAAGAGCGGACTGAAAACGGCGCTCATAGAAAAAGACGAGCTCGGCGGAGTGTGCTTGAACCGAGGCTGCATACCGTCGAAAGCCATGCTCCACAGCGCGAAGATTTTCAGGCAAACACTCGATTTCGAAAAATTCGGAGTTACCTGCAAAGAAGCGGATTTCAATCTCGACGCTGCGCTCGCGTATAAAAATGATGTTATATGTCAGCTGAAATGCGGCATCGCTGATTCGCTCGAACACGCGGGAGTGAAAGTCATAAATGCAGAAGCTTATATAAAAGGCAAGGCGGACGGGCTGTTCATAACCGCCGCAGGCGAAAATGATATATATTCAAAAAATCTGCTCATCTGCACGGGTTCAAAGCCAAAGGAGCTTGAAATTTCCGGCGCGGATATCACGGATGTGAGCGATGTATATAATCTTGACACAATACCGAAAAGCGCCGCGATTATAGGCGGCGGGGCATCGGGGCTTGAAGCGGCGGAATATCTGAACGCGCTCGAATGCAGAGTGTCTGTAATCGAGCAGGCGGAGAGACTTGCCCCGACTATGGACAAAGACATAAGCGCATTTTTGCGGCGCAGTCTCAAAAAGAGCGGGATAAATATTCTCACTTCGTGCAGGGCCGTTTCGGCGGACAGAGGGAGCATTAAATATACCGATACGCGCGGAAAAGAAAAGACGGCCGAAGCGGATATTATAGTAAACGCATCCGGCAGAGCGGCGTGTTATGACGGGCTCGGAATCGAAAATATCGGGCTTGAAAATCTCAATACAGACAACCACATGCAAACTGCCGTTCCTGGCGTTTATGCCGCCGGAGACGCGAACGGAAAAGCCATGTCAGCTCACGCAGCATACCGCGAATCGGCAGCGGCGATAAACAATATTCTCGGCAAGACTGACGGGATAGACTATCTCGCGATTCCGCAGGTCGTGTTCACTTTTTCCGAGGCGGCATCGATCGGCGAGACGCTCGAAAGTGCGCTCGCAAAAGGCTTTGACGCCGTTTGCGGCGAAGCGCCGCTGCGCTCGAGCGGAAGATTTTTCGCCGAGGGCGGGCAGGACGGATTTTGCAAGATAATATCAGAAAATATAAGCGGCAGGCTGCTCGGAGTTCACATTGCGGGCGGCAATGCGTCGGAGCTGATATACGGCGCGGCGGCGATGCTCGCAAGTAAAATGACTGTTGAAGAAATTAAAAATACGGCATTCCCCCACCCCACGGTGAGCGAGGCGATAAGAGAAGCCGTTTTCAGATAAGGAGCACTGAGATGTACGACAAGCAATTCAGATTCAACGAGGACGGAGAGTTCAAAATCCTGCTCTTCGGCGACCCGCACGAGAACGATGATGTCAGCTCGGAAAAAGGCAGAGCGAAGCGCGCGGACACGCTGAAATTCCACGAGACCGCGCTCGACGCGCTCAAGCCCGATCTCGCTGTTTATATGGGCGACATATGCGCGGCGTCGCGCGACGACATCGACATGGAGTCGTTCAAAAGGCAGTTCGAGCGTCTCATTGCACCCGTTGTTGAGCGCAAGATTCCGTTCGCGACAATAATGGGCAACCACGACCACGACTCCGGGCTCGAAGAGGAGCAGACGGAGATTTTCGTGAACACCGAATACTGCGTTACCCGCCGATGCGACGAGGATATCACGGGATATTCGAACTATTACATACCCATTTTAGGCAAGGGCGGCAAGCCGGAGTTCAATCTCTGGTTCATGGACTCGAACAATATTTTCTACGACAAAGAGATTTCATACTACGATGTCGTTCACAAGGATCAGATAGACTGGTACGAGCGAAACGCGGCGAAGCTGCGAAAAGAAAACAAGGGTGCTCCCCTGCCCGCTCTGCTGTTTGAGCACATCCCGGTCGTTGAAGAATATGAGCTTCTCAGAAAGGCGAAGCCCTGGGAGATGTGGAAAGCCGTGCGCGGCTACGGGCATCTCAACAAGAACTGGTATGTTCTCAAGGACGAGGACAACGGATATCTCGCAGAGGGTCCGTGCCCGGCGGACGTCAACAGCGGACAGTTTGAGAGCTGGAAGAAGATGGGCGACATAAAGGGCGCGTTCTTCGGTCACGACCACATGAACAATCTCGCGGGCGAAGTTGACGGAATACTGCTCGCGCAGTGCAAGACCTCGGGATTCCGCGCATACACCGACGGCGGCAGACCGTCCGTCAGGCTGATAACCGTTCACGAAGACGGAAGCTTTGAGACAAGCGTCCATTCGTTCAAGGATTTCGGGCTCAAATGCACCTGCCTGGGACCGATTGAAAGCCGCATAACCGACCGTCAGAGCGTCAACGCTACAATAGCATCGCGTGCGCTTCTCGCCGGAGCGGCGACGGCGGCAGTGATGCTCGGCGCGGGCAAAATCTATCAGATTCTCAAAAACAGGAGGAAATGAAAATGGTGACTCATATAGTATTCTGGGCGCTCAAAGATGAAGCGGAGGGACACAGCAAGCGAGAGAACGCGGAGCACATCAAAGAGATGCTTGAAGCGCTTGTCGGCGTTGTCCCGGGGCTTATCGAAGCGAAAGTCGGAATAAACGAAAACGGCGGCAAATATGACGCGGCGCTCTTCTCGAAGTTCGAGAGTTGGGACGCGCTGCACGCATATGACAGCCACCCGGAGCACCTCAAGGTGCGCGCTTTCGTCAAGGCGGTTCGCCTCGAGCGCGAGAGCGTTGATTTTGAGGACTGATATTATTTGAAAAGCAGCGTGCTCTGCATTATGAGATCGCCGGCGATATTGGCGATATTCGCGCCGTCGCCGCTTATCTCCCCGCGGAGCCACGCAGAATAAAGGCTTATCACCCCGCCGGCGAAGAAGTAAGATCTTGCTTTGAAGTCGGCGGAGTTTTTTATAGAGTCGTCGATAGTATCGATATTTTTGACGAACGAGACGAAGCTGTTTTGCAGCCTGTCGAGCAGAGAATGGGCTATCCCAAGCCCGAGAATCGAGGCATAGAGGCTCTTGTCTTTTTCGAGAAATGCGGACAGATTCATGAATATTCCCAGCGGAGAGCCTTGGCTCCCCGCTTTTTTCATGTCCCCGAGCGCGTCATATAATTCGTTTTCGATATCCTCCCAGACGGCTTTTCTGAGCGAGTCGATATCATCGTAATGGGCATAAAATGTTCCGCGGTTGATATCCGCGCGGGCGACGATCTCGGTGACGGTTATTTTGTCTATACTCTTCTCCCGCAGCAGTTCGAGAAAGGCTCTTTTTATCAGCGTGCGTGAGCGAACCGCGCTTTTATATTCCGCTTTCATTCGCAGTCTCCTTTGCAAAATTGAACAGTCTAAAATATATTTGTATGATTTTGGACAGTTACGGCATTTTTTGACCGTTGAAACATTAAGTCGAGAGTATTATACTCTTTGCAGAGGCAAAATTCAACAGTTGTATGACTTTGGAGGCAATGAATATGGCATACGAACAGAAAGTAGATTTTCACGCGCATTTTCTCTCGGACACATATTATGAATATCTCGATAAATACGAGGGTCCTACACCCGACTCGTTCCCGACCCCGGAGTGGAGCGTTGACGGTCAGCTCAAGCTGATGCAGAAGCTCGGCATAGCGTTCGCTTTTCTGAGCGTGTCATCGCCGAACATGTCCCGCGCAGACAGGGACGACGAGATAAAATATGTCCGCAAAATAAACGAAGAGGGCGCGCAGATAGTCAAATCGCACCCGGAGAAATTCGGGCTTTTTGCCTCGCTCCCGCTGCCGCACACGGACGCCGCAACCGAAGAAGCAAAATTCGCACTTGATGAGCTCGGCGCGGACGGATTCGGGCTTTCGACCCACTACGCGGGAGTTTACCTCGGCGACAGCGGATATGGCCCGCTCATGGAGCTGCTCAACGAACGCGGCGCGGTTATAGCGGTTCACCCCGTGAAGCTCGCCGCACTGCCGCAGGGAATAAACGAAAACATTCCCATCCCAGCGCTCGAATTTTTCAACGACACCACGCGCACATTCACAAACATGGTCATGCACAACATATTCGGCAGATATCCGAACATAAAGTGGATATTCCCGCACGCGGGCGCGTTTCTTTCGATACTCTCGGACAGGATGAACAGCTTTTCGATACAGATGAGAGGCAATCTGCCGAAAGATATTCCGTTCGATTTCAAGGGCGATATGCGCCATGTCTATTTCGACGCGGCGGGCTTCTGCCTGCAAAAAAAGCTTGGCGCACTGCTCAAAGATGTCGGCGCAGAAAATATTCTCTACGGCTCGGATTCGCCGTACACGCCGACGCTCGCCTGCACGGCGCTCAGCGGCGGACTCGAAAAAACCGACTGCATGACCGAAAATGAAAAAGACATGATGTTCACGGGCAACGCAGTTCGCCTTTTCCCGCGTCTCGGAGAAACGCTCGAGCGAACCGCCGACGGCGGCACGGTCTGCTACGCGGACAGGAAGCTCACCTCGGGCGAAAAATTCAGCCGTTTTATCAGGCTGACGGTAGCCAAAGTATACAGCAAGATATTCAAATAAAATATCTATCAGAGCCGGTATCACATGATATCGGCTCTTTGCATTTGCATCGAAAAGTCACACGAAGTCGGCAGATAAGGACACTTTTTGAACAGCACAGAATCTTTTTTTATTATCCGAGTTGAAGTAGAATAGGTATATAATCACAAAACTTTTTATATGTCCAGTCAAAAAGCAGTGAATGTAGACAAAATAAGCTGCGGCTATTGATTGGATAAATCAGTCACCGGCGGACATTTAAATTCAGAGAAAAGGAGGACGCCATATGGATAACTATATGCTGCAGAGGCGTTATGTCGGCAACAACGAAACCGCGGCATATGTTGCGCAGGATTTTGCAGACAGTTTTTCCATCGGCAAATACGGCAACAGGTTCATCTGGGATGTCGTAAAAATCGACTTCAGGATAAACGGCATTGTCACGCTCTTCACCGGCGCGTGGGATGTTATAAACGACATATTTATCAGCGCGATTGTTGACAGGACGCGAACCCGCTGGGGAAAGTTCAGACCGTATTTAATATGGATGAAGATACCGCTGACGATTTTCGGCATGCTCTACTGGTTCATGCCGATGTTTTTCCCGAATACCGCCGCCAACTATCTGCCCAAGCTCATCTATTTCTTTGCGTTCAGCGTTATAAACGAGACCGCGAACACATTCATCAGCATCTCGCAGGCGGGACTGCTCTCAACAATCACGCCAAACCCCGAAGAGCGAGTACGGCTTATCTCGCAGGCAAAGTTTTTCTCGCGATTTCTCGGCGAAAAGATGCCGGAATGGATAATGGGCTTTCTAATCGACCTAATCAACGCTCAGAAGATAGGCTTGTCGCTAAAGAAGCTCTTTATAATAATGGGCAGCGCAACAAGCATTTTCTCCGCCGCGATGACATTCTGGTTCTACATGGTGTCAAAAGAGCGAGTATCTCAATCGATAGAGCGTCCGAGTGTGGCGAAGGGATTGAAGGCTATTATAAACAACAAGCCTCTGCTGCTGATAACCCTTTCGGACTTTCTCTCGGGATTCGGGATATCGCAGAGCCGATCCGACTATTACATAGATGTTCTCGGTCAGGCGTCGCTCCAGACTCTCGTCGGCATACCCGCCTATCCGATACTCAACATCAGCTACTCGTTCGTCTCACCCCTGCGCAGAAAATTCACCTCAAAAAAGCTGTGGATAGCCGAGGATATCTGGACGGATATGTGCTGGCTGATAGTTTTCGGCATAGGCTCGCTGAACAAAAACTTCATGAAGCGCAAGGTCATGATCCCGGTTATGATGATAGAGGAGTTCGTTGAAATGTGGGTATACGGCGTGCGCCATGTCATACCCGACGAGCTCTACAACGAAGCCATGGACTACTGCGAATGGAAAAACGGCTACAGAGTCGAAGCAATGACGGGAGCCGCACGCGGTCTTATACTAAAAATTCAGAATGTTCTGATGACATCGGTTAAGAGCTTTATCTTAGCGAAAATAGGCTACGTTCAGGGCATGAAGATAGGCACTCAGAGCGACACGGCAAAATGGTGGCTCTTCGCACTGGGAACCGGAATACCGATAATCACGAGTGCGTTCGGTATTCTTCCGAAGTTCTTCTATCCCATTGACAAGGATGTACGTACAAAGATGTACGACGAGCTGTCAGCACGCAGAAAGCTTGTTGCCGACGAGATGACCGCAGGTCTTCAGATATCCGACGCAGTTGAGGCTTAACGGCAAATCATAAATACGACCCGAAAATCAAGCAAAATGAGACCCGACGGTACTTATAACTGTATCGCCGGGTCTCATTTTATCTTCTTTCTGCGTCTCTGTATTTCTTCGGCGTCACGCCGTATGTTTTGAAGAACAGCCGATGAAAATAGCTGACATTGTCATATCCGACTCTGCGGGACACCTCTTCTATTCCGAGAGCTGTGTTTTTGAGCAATTCACAGGCTTTCATAAGCCGTTTTTCCTGAACGAGCTGAGTATATGTTTTGCCGGTAAAGCGCTTTATCTGCTTTGAGAGGGCATTGACATCATAATATGTCAGAACGCCGAGATCGGTAAGGCTGCCGTCCGCATAGTTTCTCTCGATATAATCGAGAACCGTAAAAATAAAAGAGCTGTTGCCGCCGTTATATCCGATATCGTCAACATCGTTCATGAGATGGATAAAAAGCAGACTCATCGTAAGCTCGTTTATTTTATCCGCATCACGAGACTCATACAGAAGATTCCACACGAGATTTTCAACGAGATTCTGAACCGTACACATATCGCTGGAACAGAAATGCAGAAACGCCGCCTTTCCCGAATCGCCCGTCAAACACTGGATAATAAACCTGTGCAGAAGAGTTTCTTTTCCACCAAGCATAATGAGTATCTGCTTGAAGAACGCCGGACGGACGATAAAATTTATCGCTATATCTTCTTCACCCGAGGGCAGGTTCTCCTGATGCGAATTCTGGCTGAGGAACAAAAACTCTCCCTCTTTGAGCTCGATAGTCTCGCCGTCGACTATATGGCTGCTGTGTCCGCAGCACATATATACAATTTCTATATAATCGTGTGTATGCTCAGGAAAGCCCGCGGTACCTGTATCGGCTCTGACGGTGATAAGCTGATTTTCATCGAGGAATCTGCTGCTTTCAACAAGTATATGGTCGCTTCCGATCGGTGTGCGCAAAGAAAGTCTCGACGGGTTCAAAGCTGTTGACAGAACCAGTTCGTTTATTAGCTCGGCATTCATTTTTCCGGACCTCCGTTTTTGATACTTTCATTGTCCGCGACAAGAACGGGTTGATACAAAAAATTTTACACTCCGTGCAGACTGTTGTCAAGAACGGCGCAGCGCAAAGCATCAGAGCCGGTATCATTGCGATATCGGCTCCGTGTGTTATTTATCTTTACTTTTTTCGCACTGCGAGCAGCAGCCTCTGCAGCCTGAGCAGCCGCAGCATCCGCCGCGCTTTTTCTGCCTGCGAATTGAAACTATCGCGAGCACAACGAGCAGGGCGATAACGGCTATTATAACAAAATCAACGGGTTTCATGCTATCAGGCTCCCTATCTGATAAACGCCGAACGCGACGAGCCACGCGACAACGCACTGAAGAATGACTATGCCTATCGTTGCAAGGGTCGAGTTCATCTCACGCTTTATAGTTGCAACCGCGGCGACGCAGGGCGTATAGAGTAGAGTGAACGCGAGGAAGCTTGCGGCGGTCAGCGGAGTAAACAGCGACGAGAGCGCACCGCCGAGGGTCGATACGCTCGTGTTGAGCAGGACGGACATTGTGGAGACGACCGCTTCTTTGGCGGTGAAGCCGGAGATAAGCGCGGTTGCGACGCGCCAATCGGCGAAGCCGAGGGGCTTGAATATCGGCGCGATAAATCTGCCTATAGCGGCGAGCATACTGTCTGCGCTGTCCTCAACGGGGTTTATGCGCGTGTCGAAGCTCTGAAGGAACCATATGATAATCGTTGCGACAAATATGACTGTAAACGCGCGCTGGAGGAAATCTCTCGCCTTTTCCCACAGCAGAAGTGCGACGCTCTTGGGCGACGGAATACGGTAGTTCGGCAGCTCCATGACAAACGGCACGGGATTGCCGCGGAAGGCGGTATTTTTGAGTATCAGCGCGAGCAGGACGCTGAGCACGATGCCCGAGAAATACAGGCATATCATGACGAGCGCGCCGTGTCCCGGGAAAAACGCCGCCGCGAAGACCGAATATATCGGTATTTTTGCCGAACAGCTCATATACGGGGTCAGCATTATTGTCATCTTGCGGTCGCGGTCGGACGAGACGGTGCGGGTCGCCATTATCGCCGGGACGGAGCATCCGAAGCCGATAAGCATGGGAACGAAGCTGCGCCCGGAGAGACCGATTTTTCTCAGCGGTCTGTCCATAACAAAGGCGATTCGCGCCATATATCCCGTATCTTCGAGAATAGACAGGAAGAAGAACAATGTCACTATTATCGGCAGGAACGAGAGAACGCTGCCAACGCCCGCGAAGATTCCGTCGATGATAAGGCTATGTATAACGGGGTTGATTCCATAGGCAGTCAGCCCCGAATCGACGAGTCCGGTGAGTTTATCTATTCCGATGCTCAGCCAGTCGGAGAGGGCGGAGCCTATAACATTGAAGGTCAGCCAAAACACGAGACACATAACGCCTATGAACACCGGAATGGCGGTGTATTTGCCGGTCAGGACACGGTCGAGCTTCATGCTGCGGCGGTGCTCCTTGCTCTCGCGGCATTTGACGACCGAGCTCTCGACTACTTTTTCTATGAATTCGTAGCGCATTTCGGCGAGCGCGGCGTTTCTGTCGAGCCCGGTGTCGTTCTCCATCTCGACTATGCAGTGGTCGAGCAAATCGCGCTCGTTGCTGTCAAGTTCGAGCTTGTCCGCCATATCGTCGCCGCCCTCAATGAGCTTTGTCGCGCAGAAGCGGCACGGCAGGTCAAGGCGCGAGGAGTGGTCTTCGATAAGATGCACTATAGCGTGGATGCAGCGGTGGACTGGCGAACCGTCGGAGCAGAAGTCCCAGACCTTCGGCAGAGTTTTGCTCTTTGCGACCTGCAGAGCCTGGTCAACAAGCTCGGACACGCCCTCGCCCTTTGCCGCGCTTATCGGCACGACGGGAATACCGAGCGCGTCGCTCATTTTCTTGACATCTATTGTGCCGCCGTTCGAGCGCACCTCGTCCATCATATTGAGTGCGAGCACCATCGGCACGCGCAGCTCGAGCAATTGCAGGGTGAGATATAAATTTCTCTCTATATTCGTGGCATCGACTATATTTATGATGCCGTCGGGCTTCTGATTGAGGATGAAGTCGCGCGAAACTATTTCCTCCTGCGTATAGGGGCGCAGGGAGTATATGCCGGGCAGGTCGACGACGGAGCTGTCCTTTGCGCCTTTTATCGCGCCCATCTTCTGATCAACTGTGACTCCGGGGAAGTTGCCGACATGCTGATTCGAGCCTGTCAGAGCATTGAAGAGCGTTGTTTTTCCGCAGTTTTGATTACCGACGAGAGCGAATATCATTTTGCATCCTCCCCGGTTCTGACTTCTATCTTTTTCGCGTCGTCAACGCGGAGCGTCAGCTCATAGCCGCGCACCATTATCTCTATCGGATCGCCCATCGGCGCGACCTTTTGAAGCGTCACACGGGTTCGCGGGATGAGTCCCATATCGAGCAATCTGCATCTGAGAGCGCCCTCGCCGCCGACGGCGGTTATGACGGCACTTTCTCCTACTTTCAGTTCATTTAGCGTCATATTATCCTCCCGGAAAAGTTAGCCTTGCTTAACTTAAATTTTACACTCCGATCGAGCACTTGTCAAGAAACGGCGGTATATTTGACGAAGGTCGGCGAGAAAAATAAAAATCTCCCGAAACGGCAAGGCTTCGGGAGAATATATATTTGCTGTCACAGCGCGTAAAAATGACACATCCCGACAGGAAATACCCGCCGGGATAGAATTTGTTTTTATCAGAATGAGCCGCTGCTGCCGCCGTGGCTGCTGCCTGAGGATGAACTATGCGTGCTCGAACCGCCGCCCGAGCTTCCGAGATCGTTGTCGTTCGACTTTGGGATAGCCGTGCGCGTGACATGGGAGCGGATAAACTGATCGTTGCTCACGGTTATAATCATGCTGCCGGGGACGACATAGCTGTTCGCCTCCGCTTTAAAGCGGACTGTTTTGAGCTCGTTTTTATAGTGCATGCCGACCAAGAGCGCGACGACAAGCGCGATAACAATCGAGAGCGGAATCCAGAAGAGCGGAAGCATTTCTTTCGACTGAGAGTCCTGCGGTGTTCCGTCGGCATCGTAGCCGTCGGGCATATTGTTCACATCGTAGGGCTCGCCGTTTTCCGCCTGATCGATGCAGTCATCGCAGAGGGAAATGAAGCTGTCAAATGCGTCATAATATGTTCCGGCGGAGAGCTTCGGCTGAACGGTGCTCATAATATAGTTCTGACCCGCGTCGGCAAATATGTTTATGGCGCTTCCAGTTGTGGTTATATGCCATTTGCGGTCGCCCATGCTTATGAGGAACATGATGCCGTCGTGATTATCGCCGCGCCCGTAGCCGTAATAGTCATAGAAATCGTCGGTATAAGCTTCGATATCCCTGCTGTCGAGATTCTCTATCGTGACTATCGCGACATCCATATCCCACTTTGTGCTTATGCTCTCGAGCTTTGTGAGAAGCCGCTGTTCATCATAATCGCTGAGGATATCCGCATCGTCAACGAGCAGAGGATAAGCTCTTTCGTCAGCGACCGTCCCCGAATATGGCGGCGCAGGCACAGCAAAAGCCGGAAGAGCGGAAACAAGCACGAGTACACAGGCAAAGACAATCGCTGTTATTCTCTTTTTCATAAGCTGCTCCCCTCCTTATAAGATGCCCAGCAAATGGACGAGCCACGCGATGCCATAGATGCCCACGCTGCCTGCCGCCGTGATAATGGCGACGAGTCTTCTGTATGCGGCTTTGTCGAGCGGCAGATCGCCGACAAATTTGCCCGTCTGCCCGTTCATCGCGAATGTGTACTGCTTACCCTGGTAGGTGGTGTTGAGCAGCCACACGGGGTAAAGCGCATATTTTGCAGAACTGTGGCTGAGGCTGACGGAGCTATCGCCCTGACTTACGGTATCGTAGCCGGTGACGGTATCCCTGAACAGCTCTTCGATGCTGCTCTTGACGCGCTCGTTGACTCTGCCGATGCTCTGCTCGGCGGTCACATCATATTTATCGGCGAAATATCCGGCAAGATACGCCGTCTGGAAATCAACCGCTTCGGAAAGATTATACGGCTCGATTGACTCCATGAGATCGTCCGCCATCTTCTGCGAGCCGTCAACCGGAATAGCCGCAAAATCGGTATATCCGCTTCTGTAGGCTTTATAATATTTTGTCTCGGTATAGTTATAGTCGCTGTCGCTCCATGTTCTGACCGTTTCGGCGTCATATGTAACAGACGCGTCGGCATGGGCATCGAAGAGCCAGAACGGGACATATATGCCCTTTATCTCGTCGATATGATTCTCGTCTTTAAATGTCTTGGGGAGCAGGCGTTTGCCGCTGATATGCTTTTTAAATGCCGCCTTTGCGTCATTCTTGTCGAGTTTGAAGGGAATGACAAGATCGGGTTTGAGCATACCCGAGAACTGCTCCATCATAACCACGGGATTGCCGCAGAACGGGCAGGCTGTCGCGGCGGTTGTAGCATCGCCGACTATCTCGCCGCCGCAGGATTGGCAGACATAGGAGCGCAGCCCGCTCTCCTCATTCTCTGTCCACTCGTTTCCGACTTGAGTCTGCTGCTCACCGTCGGAAGCTGACTCTTTGTCAAGCCCGGCGTCGATGCTTTTGAGCTCCTCCATGGTAAACTCGGAATCGCAATAGGGGCACTTAACTTTTTGCAATTTGCTGTCGAACTCAAGCGCGCCGCCGCATGCGGGGCACTTGTATTCCTGCAAAACAGCCACTGTATCATCTCCTATATGAATCTGGCGGGGTATCTGTATTATTTGATATCGTTATCGTCAAAGATATCGCCGCACTCAGGGCAGAACTTCGGCGGGTGCGCCGGATCCTCGGGCTCCCATCCGCACTTGTCGCAGCGATAGAGCGGAGCGCCCGCGGGCTTCTTTGCGCCGCAGTTAGAGCAGAATTTGCCCTTGTTGACAGCACCGCAGGAGCAAACCCAACCTTCTGCATCGGCGGGCTTGGGTGCGCCGCACTCGGAGCAGAACTTGCCGGTGTTTGTGGCACCGCAGGAGCATTTCCAGCCGTCCGCCGCAGGTTTAGTCGCCTGCTGAGCGGATGCCTGCTGCGCTGCCGCCTGCTGAGCCTGCTGCTGTTGACCCATGGCGAAGAGATCCTGAGCGTTCATTCCGTTGCCGGCATTCATCGCCATACCCATGCCCATGAAGCCGGTCATTGCGCCCGCCTGGTTGCCTGCCGCAGTCTTCATCGCGTCCGCCTGAGCGCCGACGAGGGTCGCAGCCGCCATGGTGGGATCGCGCATAATTGCGGAACGCTGAGCCTGCTTGATGAGCTCTGCATCTTCTTCGGGAAGAGTGACGGAGCCGAGGGCTATTGTGACGACCTTGAGTCCGCGAAGCTCGCCCCACTTTGCGGAGAGGGCGGCATTCATCGCGTCTTCAAGTTCGGTGTTGTGAGCAACTATCTGATTGGGGCGAAGCTCGAGCTCGGAGAGACGGGCAAACGCGGGCTGAAGCGCGCTGATGAACTCGGTCTTGAGCTGGCTGTCTATCTCATCGCGGGTATAATCCTGCTCGACATTGCCGCAGACATTGGCATAGAAGAGCATGGGATCGTCAATTTTATAGGAATAGAGACCCGAGCAGCGGACGGCGACATCGATATCAAGACCTATCTTTGAATCGACAACGCGGAAAGGAATGGGATTCGGAGTGCCGAACTTGTTATCCATTATCTCCTTTGTATTGAAATAATAGACGCGCTGATCCTTTGCGGTATCGCCGCCGTAGGTGAAACGCTTACCGATGGTCTGGAATGTCTTTTTAATGCTGTCACCGAGAGAGCCCGAGAATATCGAGGGCTCCGTGGAGGCATCATATGTAAACTCGCCGGGCTCCGCGCAGAACTCGACTACCTTGCCCTGCTCGACTATCATCATGCACTGTCCGTCCGCAACGGCTATACCCGAGCCGTTTGTGATGATGTTGTCGCTGCCCTTTGTGTTTGACGATCTGCCGCTTACGCGCTTCTGTCCTTTGGTAACAAGAAGCTCCTTCGGCATTGCCTCACAATAGAAAAATTCCTTCCACTGATCGGCAAGAACGCCGCCGACTGCGCCTACACCGGCTTTAATAAGTCCCATAAATAAAAACTCCTTTGCAATATTATTTTATTATATTATTTCGCGGGGTGAGTCCCCTTTTTGACTGTTTATCCTACCGCTTCGTCAAAGAGCAGCGGCTCGCTCTTCAAAACATAATCGGTTTTCCCGTCGCGTCCGTCATAGGTGAGCACTTTTCTCGCGGCCATGCCGCCCTTTTCGGCTTCTATGGCGGCGGTGGGAACAGTCTCGGCAAGGCTGCCGTCGAACTCATAAACCTCGCCCTTTTTGACCTTCACCGAGAAGAGGATACCGTCCGACTCCATCTCGTTATCGGCTTCGTTATACTTGAGCTTTACGAGCGTGACGATGACTCCGTCAACATTCGAGACAAAGCGTATCCTGTCGTTCGGATAAATCGCGCTCCCGGTCTTAAAAATCTGCACCGGGTCGCCGAGAGCCCTGTATGACGCGGAGCTTGAATCGGTATAGAGCGAGAGCTCAAACGCATCCTTCGTCACATCGTACTCTGTCATAACTTCCTCGGTAGTCTGCATATCCCCGTCGCCGGTCGTCTCATCGGTATTGCCCGTTTTACCGCAGGCAAAAAGGGTGAGGGCGAGGACAAGGACCAGAAGAACCGACAGAATTGCCGAAATGCTTTTCTTCATTTTCAAACCTCCGTTCACGGCAGCAAAGTCCACAGGTCGGAAATTGCGTCATATTCATATACCACCCTGTCAAGGTGGTTAAAGCACACATTTATCTCGCGCACGAAGCTGTCTTCGCCGCTTGTGCCGAGGGCATAGATATTGTAGCGGATTCCGTCCTGCTCCATATACTCGCCCTGTCTCTTATACACATCTGACGCTGCCGACGAAGAGGATAGTGT
>ERZ1027256.149-NODE-149-length-35197-cov-9.852655_pt1 | contig 35197 bp, 42 predicted proteins | sample MGYA00519242_ERZ1027256 | MGnify/ENA primary metagenome ERZ1027256 (study PRJEB26926, sample SAMN06164394) | human gut metagenome | biome: ENVO:00009003; feature: ENVO:2100002; material: ENVO:00002003 | host: Homo sapiens | place: USA | collected 2012 ...
ATCAACTTTTGGGGCCGGGGGTCCCACTGATTTGTAAACAATGAAACAATGGTTTTATCAACTTTTGGGGCCGGGGGTCCCACTGATTTGTAAACAATGAAACAATGGTTTGACCAACTTTTTGGGCCGGGGGTCCCACTGATTTGTAAACAATGAAACAATGGTTTGACCAACTTTTTGGGCCGGGGCCATGGGAAAATTGTAACCATCAACTTTTGGGTCCGGGGCCCTATTCACCCGTGGACCCGAAGCCCCCCGCTCCTCTCTCAGTCGATTGCGGGAAAAGCTCGGCCTCCGACTCGAGAACTTCCACCCCGGTATAGAAGACAGGCATCACCAAACCCTGAACCAGCTTCATCCCCGGCTTGAGGATGACGACCTCCTTGCCGACATTCATGACGTGCAGATGGATTTCTCCTTGGTAGTCTTCGTCAACCACGCAGGCTCCGACCTGGAGCTGGTGCTTGGTGGCAATACCGCTCTTGTTGAACATGATGAGGGCACACCCCTGGGGTATTCGAGCTCGAATACCCGACGGAATGTTGATGCTTTCGCCCGGCCAGATCTGTTTGGCTTCGAAGTCTTCCGGGATGTAGAAGTCCAGCCCGGCGGACAGACCCGTTCCTCTGGTCGGGGTCTTGACATTTCTTACTTTTACGATTTTCATTTTTTAAAATATTTTTCGAGACGAGCTCGGTGTGATGTGCCTGATGAGAGTGATGCTCCTTCTATGAAATTATACCGAGTATGAAGAGGCAGCTCCTGGAATGCCTTCTTGAACGGTTGACCATCCGATTCAAATATCTTGCCTGCGGGATTTCCGGGGGTGACGTCTTTCATTTTTCGGGACTTGATCCACCACAGAGCCTCTTCCCGATTTATAGAACGGATGGAAGGTCTAACAGATCCCTTCCGGAGCGTCATTTTGAACCACTGAGCCTCCGTGTTGGAGTCATCTTCTTTAAACCATACCCGGTAATATCCGATAGCTATTGCCATAAGTTGTAGAATATTTCGTGACACTTCTTGCGGTACGCCATCGGATCCTGCCGTATACTTTGGCACTTGAGAGGCTCTTTGGGTCGGTCGAGAATCTCCTGAGGCAGGACGTCGCTGAAAGCATCTTTGAGAATGCGCTTGTGAGTTCTGTCCTCTCGGGGCAAACGGAGAGCGAACCTGACAACGTCATGCCCCAGGAATGGTGACCGGAGTTCAACTGTGCTCCTCATGGAAGCCCGGTCAAGCCGAGGCATGTGGTAGAACGGAAGCTCTTGGAACACGTCTGAGAGCTGGGAGTCATAATCATCAACTCGGCGATAGCCTCCGAAGAGTTCGTCAGCTCCATCCCCGGTCAGGATGACCTTCTCCTTGACCTTCTCCATGAGTCGGAACTGGGGGATCATGGAGCCCAAGTCGATGGGGGTTTCGTTGTAGCGGAGACACCTCTCCAGGCAATCATCATCGGGGATAGGGCCAAGAGAGGTGATAGAAGCCCCTAAGAGTTCGGACAATAGCATGCCAAATTTTGATTCATTATTCTCCACCATATAGAGATTAACCCCCAGGCCCATTCGATGAAGAATAGAGGCAACTATGGATGAATCCAGTCCTCCAGAAACCAAAGCTCCGACCGGGACTTTAGAGTACATTGCCCGGCGTTTTACGGACTTCTCGACCAAGCCCCGGAGGACTTCGGCGAACTTGGATTTTGCGAAATGACTCCGTTCCCCTATCCCCCATCTGTAGTAGTCCCTCCGGATAATGGTGGGCTTCACCTTCATGTCATCGAAGGAATAGACAGTATTCGGCATAATACGCTTGACGTTGTTCCATGGAGTTCTGTCATCCCAGTTGTACCCCCATTTGAACACTTCCGACTGATAGTACCGGTCGAAGTCTCGGAAGTCCGACACCAACGGGGTTATCTCCGAGCAGATTTCTCCGAATTGGTTGTAGTAGAGTTGCTTCTTTCCGAGAGGGTCGGTGAAAGCAATAATTTGACCCTTCCTGTACCAGCATATTGCCCACATGCCATCCCAGTTGTTGGCTTCATAGATGATGTCTTCGAGACACGAGGATCCAAACAAGTCGCGAAGATACTCGACGTCGCTGGAATACCTCGTAGGATAGTTGTAGATTTCCCCGACATAAAGGAGCCACCCGTTGTTTCCGGCTAGCTCTATGGGCTGAGCCATCCGGTCACCTGGCTCAGTCTGAATGGGCAAACGAACATGACCGAGGAACCATCCTCCTTCGGCAATCTGGACGGACTCGATGCCCCTATGCTGTATCTTGTCAATGGCGTTAATCCTTCTTGTTATACTTATTCCGCACATACCACTTGAGTTTGTTTTTGAGAGCGTTCATGAGACAAACGATCCCTATTCCGATTATTACTGCTATTGCCAGCCCGATGATGGTAGGCTCATCACTTCCTCCTGTCATGACTTTTCTTCGAGTTTTTGAGGATTTGTTGTGCCTTCTTCTCGGTCCAGTTGGTGTAGCACCTGCTCTCCATGTGGAGCCCAGTCAGGAGCTTCGAGCATCCCGGACAGAACATGCAATCGTCATATTGCTGATGAGCTTTAGCTCTTGCTTCGTCGATAGTCATAATTTAGTAGATTACCCATTTGGAAAGATCTTCGTTGTATGCATGGAGGGACCCAGCGAAGTAATGCAGAGATCCCTTCTTGAGAGAGGGATAGGTGGCTGCGAGGATGTTGAACACGTAGTCCATCATGGCCTCCGTCAACCAGATGTCAATTGCGAAGTGCTTGAAGAAGTCATTGCTCCGGATATAATATATCACGTGGAGTCGATTGTTCCGGATGAGGAACTGGTAGCTGACGGAGCAAGGTACTCGGGTAAGAGCCCCGGCTGTTGCCCGGGTGTCCTCCGGCTCGAAGATCATGACCATTGCTCGTCTGGAGTGCGGGTCGTCCCGGAGAGTCATGATGACATTATCCAACTGGTGGATCTCGGGACCCTTGTGGAAGATGTGCAGACGCTCCGAATAGGTGTAGTCGAAACGACCCTCCTGCCGAGTCTTGCTCACCAACTTCTGCCACAAGTCCTGTCGGATTTCCCAGCTTTTACCGGGGTTGACTCCGTTTCGGTCAAGCCGGTCGGAGAGCTCTGCTTGGCAGTACTTCTCGATGAGCTCGGCCTCGTCTTTGAACATGAAATCGAGCATCTCACGTTTGCCGAGATACGGCTTCGAGATGACAAAGCTCACTCCGATGAGTTCCTTGGTGAGCCGGTCGTCCCCGCTGAGTTCTTGGTTTTGGTAATGGTTGACCGGGACCGTGATGCCGGAAACCTTGAGCTCCCGATCCATCTCCCGGATCATTTCGAAACAGTCTTTAAATATTCTACCCATATCAGTATTTGGATTTAATGCGAAACAGATTTACTTGATACTTCAACGACCAGAGCTCTTTGACTCGAGTCTCTGAGAGACCCAAATGCTCGAACATTATGACGAAGTAAGTCCATATCCGCTTGAGCCGGCCCTCGAAAATTATCAAGTCAACCATGTACTGAGATTGTCTCCACTCTCTGTTCTTGAGACAGTTTGCTGTCATGCCGATGTTTCCGATTAAGGTAAGCAGATCTCCCGCAAAATCTTCGTCTTCCAGAACCTGTGCCCATTTAGGCAGCGTCCAGACGAAAGTGGGAGTCATGCCATAAAGCTGGTAAAGCTCCAACATGAAGTTGAATGCGTCAATCAGCTCCTCATTAAAGTGCTCGCCATCGAGTTCCCCCTCGATAGCCTCCCTTGCCTCAGCGAGTTCCTCGACAATCTGCCAACAGAGTTTCTTGAATAGTTCTTGATCCTCCAAAGTGTTAATGTCAAAGTTCGCGATGCGCTCCTTGAAGTGTGGCCTGTACATGAGCTGGAGCTCCCCCTGGAGGGCATAAATCTCTTCCCAGCTCTTAATGAATGGCTTAAAGTCTTGTGTATTCATGGCTTGATGTTTGAGAATGTATCGTACTGTTCCGGATCTTCTTTGTGGGAGTAATATACAGCTATTCTGCGTCCCTCTTCTGTGAGAACATGTTTGATCTCATGCACCTCAATGGGACTGATCCGGATGAAGTCTACAGCCTCCGAAATGGTTGAGAAGTACGTAGGTACCACCTCTGGAGCTTTTAACGGCTTGGGGTCCTCGAGTTCGTTATTGATGGCCCCGATTGTAGCTACCATGTCAAGGAGGTTGTCCTCCTTGTGTGCATTGGATTCACGTGCCATTTTCACTGCCACTTGGACCCAAGAAACATCGAGAGCGGTCAGAGGCTTACCGGTAATGACCGAAGCGATCTCTGCGGCCTTCTGGTTGCATTCCATGAACGGCCCGTATTGTCTCTCCTTTTCCTCCGCCCGCTCATTAATGATTTGGTCAGCGTGTTTAAGTATGTTACTCATAATTTTTAGTATATAGGTTATGCCCCCGGGGAGGGACTCGAACCCTCCTAGACCACTCCGGGGTGCCCAACGGAGTGACGGCTCCATTGGGCGAGGAGTTCTGACTTACTCCTCAGCCGGTGCGTTCTCCGGCTCGTTCTGTTCTGCTTCGGGAGCTGCTTCGGGAGCTGCCTTCTTCCGGCCGCGCTTCGGCTTCTCGGTCTCTTCGGGAACCGGTGCCATCTCGCCGAGCTTCAGGTCCTTCGAGTCGATGCCCTTTCCCCAGACGTGACCGTCGTTGGTCTTGATGCGGTACTGGATGAAGTTGTTGCGGGGGTCGAGACGAGCTCCGATGATGATGCCGTCGGTCTGCTCCTTGGTCTTCGTGCAGATGAACTTGCAGAAGCGACCGATGTTGGCTTTGGCATTCTCGAGGTTAGCCTTTGCCTCCTCGTCCGAGATCTCCTTCTTCAGCAGGCGAGGTTCCTTGGGCTCCTTCTGGGTCTTGGTCTTGCGAGCCTTTTTCGGCTTCTCCTCGGCGACTTCGTCGTTCTCCTTGATGCCGTTCTCGGCTTTGTACTCTTCCGTTTCGGTAGCGTTGTAGACAGCGCCCTCCTCTGCCGGATGTTCCTGAGATGCTCCTCTCGATGCGAGGATGGATTCGATGGCGTCAAGCTCGTCACCGGTCTTGACCTTGGCCAACTTTTGAAGAACTTTCGAGCTGTAGCTCTTGTACTTTTCGATAAACTTTTCCATAGTGTTTAGTTATTAAGTGTAGTGTAAAAGTAAGAAAAATTGAAAATATTTCAGTCCAATTCGATTGTGATTATGTCCAATATGTTGGAGGTCCTCATGCTATTGACTACCAGTAAAGCCCTTCGGATCCCCAAGTCCTTCATTGCTCGTTTTGCTTGAGCAATAGCCCTGGTTTTGATTCTTCCGTCGGGGATAGCTGCTTCGTAGCTATTGTAGTCCTCGTCCATTAATTCGTAGTAATACCGTTTCATTGTCCTTTTGTTTATATCACAAATATAATACTTCTGCGACAAATACTACGATGTTTTGCGATATTTTTTCAGATATTTCAGTCCAATTCGACTGTGATTATGTCCAATATGTTGGAGGTCCTCATGCTATTGACTACCAGTAAAGCCCTTCGGATCCCCAAGTCCTTCATTGCTCGTTTTGCTTGAGCAATAGCCCTGGTTTTGATTCTTCCGTCGGGGATAGCTGCTTCGTAGCTATTGTAGTCCTCGTCCATTAATTCGTAGTAATACCGTTTCATTGTCCTTTTGTTTATATCACAAATATAATACTTCTGCGACAAATACTACGATGTTTTGCGATATTTTTTCAGATATTTTTCTACCCTCGCTTTTACAGCTTCCATGAGAGCATCCTGCCCCCGGGTCTTCGCTTTCTGGGCTCTTATGACGTCCTGGTCCACTGTCTTCGAGCATACCAGTTTATTGACTATCACGACCTCCTTCTGTCCTTGTCGGTCAAGCCGAGCATTGAATTGTTGCTCCAGCTCGAGAGAATAGGTCTGCCCAAACCAGATGATGCGGTGTCCTCCGGCTTGGAGGTTGAGCCCGTGACCCCCGGAAGCCGGGTGCATCAAAAGAACCTGAATTCTGCCAGCATTCCAGTCAACGATGTCCTTCTCCGTTTTGAGTTCCCGGGGCTTATACTTGGCGAGAGCCTTCATGAGCCGGTCTCTGTCATGCTGGAAGGTCCAACCTATGAGGACTGACTGTCCCCCGGCGTCCTCAATGAGTTCCTTCGTGGCTTCGATCTTCAACGTGTGCACCTCATGGGCCACTCTCTGTTCATCGTACACTGCTCCATTGGCAAACTGGAGGAGCTTCGTGGACAAAGCTGCTGCATTGACAGCTGGTATCTCTACGGCGTCCCCGAGCTGATCAATCATGCTGAGAACTTGTTCCTCCTCGAAGGAGTCATAAGCTTTTTGGATTTCCGGGGGCATCTGGATCTCCACTATGTTGTTGATTCGCTCGGGGAGATCGAGGTAGTCCTTAGCTTTCATGCTCATGCAGATGTCCCCTATCTTTGAGTATATGCGCTCCTGATTCTCTTTGGATATGTCGTACGAATATACAATATGCCCGTTTCTACGTCCTGGCTTAAAGTAGTTGTCACGATAGTGTGATATGTATTTGCCCAAGCGCTCTCCCCGGTCCAGGAGGTACATTTGGGCCCAAAGGTCCATAAGACCGTTGGGTGCCGGGGTACCAGTCAAACCTACTACTCGGGAGAGTGAAGCCTGAACGTGCTTAAGAGCTTTGAATCTGATTGACTTGGGGTTCTTGAAACTGCTGAGCTCGTCGATGACCACCATGTCGAATGGTAAGCAAAATCCCCCGTAGAGCCCGCATAGCCAAGCCACGTTGTCTCTTCCGATGGTGTATACGTCTGCCTTCTTGGCAAGAGCCTCACGACGTTGACGTTCTGTTCCAATGATGCGAGACACTTTAATGTGCTTCAAATGGTCCCATTTCTCGACCTCCTGTGTCCAGACTGATTCGGCTACTCTTTTGGGAGCTATGACTAATACCCGTCGGACCTCGACCTCTTTAAACATGAGCTCGTTGATGGCTGTCAAAGTAGACACTGTTTTACCCAATCCCATGTCCAGGAACAGAGCACAGTGCGTGTGGCTTATTATGTGTTCAACAGCTTGTAGCTGGTATTGATGGAGATCATTTTCGGTCATATTCCAATGCTAACATTTTACAACCCATGGTCGTGTCTATTACCTCTACTCGAAAGCCCATTGCTTTCAGTTTCTGGTGCATTAATGTCTGTATTTTTCGGGGCTTTTTACCGAATGCTTTCAGCTCAACGAAAATGACTTCGCCACCGGGGAACAGACAGAGCCGGTCGGGGAGGCCAGCATTGTGAATTGCGGGGAGTTTCAAACACCAGCCACCAACTCTCTCCACCTCAGTGACGAGCCGTTTCTCAACCGAGTTTTCGCACGTAATATTTTTGCTTTCCATAAATGGGGAAATTTTTAGTAGACTTGCATGGCTCCCATTCGGGCATACTCTTCAACAAGTCATTGATTTCTCGGGTCCTATACCGGTCCATGTCCTCCCTGTTCCGCCCAAGACATTCGCACCATATTTCAGCAACACATACGTAGTCTCGGGGGGTGGTCCCTTTGGGGTTTAACTCATCGACCAGGAAGTCTCTTCTCTGGTAGAGGTCCATTGAGTCCCAGTTGTCCGGGAGTTGACGTTCCAAGTACGCCTCAATGATGCCTTTCCGTTCATCCAACTCGCTGTGCGAGCTTTGCTCATTTTTGGCTATTTTTTCTGCTTCATGGCTCAAATAGAGTTTTTCCTTGGATTTGTACAGGACAACTGCCTCAGCCCATATCTGGTCTATCTCGTCGTCCAGTTCCATGAATACGTCTTTTTTGGCATTGTTGGGGACCACGTCCACTGGCATGAAGCGTCTGTTGCCAGTGGGGTCTCTCAGGAATTCGCTGTCGTTGGTGGTGCCGAAAAAGACGCATTGCCGGGGGTATGTCTCAGAAGTTCTGGCATACGCTGGTCGGAATGAGTCTTCGGACTTAGATATGAAATGCTTCACTGACTCAACCTCCGCTTTGCGGAGACCTGAGAGCTCAGCTATTTCAATAAGCCATGCCCCCTGGATCTGCTCGAGAGCCTCCTTTCCTTGGACTGTCAGGAATGTATCGCTAAACCAGGATTTTCCCAATTTTTTGATGAACGTACTTTTGCCGGATCCTTGAGGTCCTACGAGCATAAGCACAAGGTCGAATTTGACCCCGGGGTTCATAACTCGGGCAACTGCTCCAACCAGCATCTTGCGGATGGCTTCGCGAGAGTAGATATTGTCGTCAGCCCCCATGTAGTCAATCAGGAGTTTGTCTACCCGTTGGATCCCGTCCCATTTGAGGTCATTGAGGTAGTCCAGAATCGGGTGGAAGTGGTTGCGTTCAAATTCCAGAGCCATGGCATCGTCGATCTTTAGCGAGGACGTTATTCCATATACGCAACCCAAATAGTTCCGGACCCCGGAGTAGTCTACGTTCTTGACCGGCTCCGGCTTAACAACCCGACGCCACGGGAGATTCCCAAAAACGTACCTCTTCCCGTCAAAGTCGTTTTGTCTGAACAGTCTTTTGAACCGGGGATCGTTTGCAAATATGAGGTTGAGGTTGGCATCCGACGAGAGGTACGCTCCCCGAGTATCAACCTCCAGCTCCTTCATCCACTCGACGCTCTCAGCCTCCGGGTCAACCTCCTTTTCGACGACTTCTTCCTGAGTCCGATCATGCTCTGGATTGGCAAACTCGTACTTGGCACTGTTGATGTGGTCGTTGGCAATGGTTGTCTTAGTGTCTGGGTCATTGCGTACGAACTCCTCCATTGCTGACACACTTGGCAACTTCGACGAGGGATCCTTGACCTTGTCGTCAAGGTGGCCGAATTTGTGTATGCGGACCAGGTCAAACGCATTGCAAAGTTTACCCCCACACGGGTCAGTTCCATGATGGGAATAAGCGAACTTGTCCTCATACACGATCAGACCAGCCGAGGCGCTGCCTTTTGTGTAAGTGTATCGGTCTTCCAATGCTGACGGGACATAGGTGTCGGAGAGGAAGGTCTCTATTGCTTCGGGTATGGAGTACGTCCTACAGAACGCTCCTATGAGCCCCCTCTTTATGGTTGGGTCCTCCTGCTTCTTAACGGCTCTGTCGACAGCTTCGAAACGGGACGAAGCTATGGGCCAAAGTGACGAATCTTTCCAGTCGGCATAGGAGTTGAGAATCTCGTCAGCATCAATCCATGGGCCGTCTTGGACCTTAAAATAGTAGTCCATGTCCTTCGGCGTAGAAGGCCAGAACATGAGTCGGTTGGTCTCGAAGGTTGAATTGTCGAAAAGGTCTATCCCGATTATCCCGGCAATTTTTCGGCTTATGGCCACATACTCATCAGCCGTGACCTCTCTGCTCAGTGGCATTATTAGTCGGTACCGAGGAGACGCATCTGAGTGTTTGTGAGTCCCGTGCAGAACAGCTGCATTGTCAAACTGGAGAGTGAAGTCATCCCAGAGGTCTTTGTGGGCAAAGTCCAAGTCGAGTGTCATCAACTGTCTGTGGACCACATTGGCCGGACTTCTTTTGCCTCCTTTCAGGTAGCCTCCAACGTATCCACCTACGTCCTTTATTTTGAGCTGGTCCTCCTTGCTTGCAGAAACAAATTCCTTGAATGTTTCAGTGGTCTTATTCTCCTCCCCGAGTCGACTGACCAATTCAGACCATTTCAGTTTCTTGTTGCTCCATACTTTTGATCTTGCACTCAGTCCGATTGCAATGTCAAGTTCCCCATCGTATGTCATTAGTCTTTTTTATAAAATTTAGTAACGTATCCGTCTGCTTTGAGAGGCAATCCCATTGGCAAGCAGTTCAGCCAAGGAAGATCCTCCCCCATAACTCTACACATAGTCTCCAGACAATCCCCGGCTCGGTCTTCATCTACCTCTGCAATAGCTTCATCATGGACGTGCATTACTATTTCGAAGTCTTTCATAATGCTTAGTCTGTACATTGCTTCGGCGAGAAGATCCCGGGAGATTGCCTGGACTATGTTCTCCACCAGTTTGCCCCCGTAAGTCTCTACCTCAGTCCATCCTACTGACTGGACCATGCCGTCATAGACAATGCCAGTCTGCCCGAACCTGTTGGGTCTCACCCGGGGATTTCTGTAGTATAATTTTCTCCCCGCTGGGAGGGCTATTGTCAGATTGGTTCCGTCATGTTCAAATACGAGGCAACTTACCTTTTTAGTCTTTCTGGTCTGGACGCACTCAATGGCCTTTTCGTTCACCTCAGCCCAAAACTCAACGATTTTAGGATTGGCTCGACGCCAAAGAGCTACGATGGAGTACATTTCCTTTTTGGACAGCTTCTTCTCTTTGTCCATCTTCTCCATTGCGTTGACCGACCCCTCATATCCGAGTGCCAATTCTGCCGTCTTGCCCCGCTGTCTGAGGTCCGATCCTTTCGTAACCTGCTCAATGGGGACCCCGAACATGAGTGATGCTGATGCCTCGTAGATCTTGCCATGGGTGTTGAAGACGTCGAGTCGCCATTTCTCCTGGGCTAACCAGGACAGGACCCGGGCCTCAATAGCACTAAAGTCGGCTACTGCAAACATTTTCCCCTCCGGGGCTATGAAGGCTGTTCGGATGAGCTCGGACAAAACATCCGGGATATTGCCGTAACACATTTCGATAAGGCCGTAGTCTCCTTTCTCTACTATGCTTCTGGCGAGGTCCAAGTCCTTCATGTGATTCTGGGGGAGGTTCTGGAGCTGAATCATTCGGCTCGACCAACGTCCTGTTCTGTTGGCTCCGTAAAACTGGAATAGTCCATGGGCTCTCCGGTCTTTGGCAGCGCAGTTGAGCATTGCAATGTACTTCTTAGTTGAGGTCTTGGACAGTGCAAGCCGACCAGCGAGGACCTCCTTGACCAAGTCGGGAGCCTCCGGATTGTTTTTCAGATACTCGAGAATTTCGGGCTTTCCCAGTGCAGGGAAGTTGAGCCCGAAATTAGTGCTAAGCCACGTCTTCAACTGGACCAAGCTGTTCGGGTTATCCAAGCCTGTCAGTTCCTTCATTCGGTCAGTCATCTCCTCCGTGTATACCTCGTCGAAAGAGATGGCGTTCCCGGCCATGTCGAGATCTATCAGGATCCCCCGGTCGTTGATGCTTTGGTCTACGAGGTAGTTCCGACGTTCGAACTCCGGGAATGGGAATTGGTCCAGCTGTTCCACGATGTCGCGTTCGGCAATCACGTCATATTCGGCATACGTCTTGAACTCGTTCCACTTGCCCGGGTCGTCGTCCGGCATGTTCCGAGTCCTCATCCCGTTGGACTTGGTTGGCTTGCACGGGGAGCAGAAAAACCGGATTAAAGCTTTACCGGTCGACTTCTTCCCGTGCTCCCCGAGGACCAAAGCTTTGGAGAGTTCATCCAAAGCCAAAGGCAGTCCGCAATAGGCTGCTTTGGTCATTGAGCAATACAATTGGTCAATTGGGATGGGTAGTCCTATACGCTTAAATACGAGTCTCTCAAATACTGCGTTATGCGCCCATTTCTCGATCCCCGGATCAGTTAAAGCAGAAACGAAGTAATCAGGGAGCTCCTCTCCTTTGGCCAGATCTATCACCTGAACGGGAGAGGTGTCAAAGGCGAAAGACACCATAAGGAGTTGAAAGTTCCCCGATTCTATGTATTTATAGGCGCCCGTGGATTTAATGTCCTCCGGGCTATATGTTTCTGTATCGAAATACAAGCGTCTCGGCATGTTGATTACTGTTAAATTTGTTGCTGGGTGGGGATTCGAACCCCTAATCCCAAGTAAGACCCAGCATACCAACCTACATAAGGTCGTCGTCCCACGGGTTCTGGCCGAAGTCCTCTTCTGCCGAAGATCCCCCGGAGAGACGTTCTCCGTCAGCCAACTTCTGGAGGTTGTTCAACCCGCAAGCAACGCCTTTATTGCCATTCGTGTTGAAGACGTAGAAGTTGATCGACGCCCGGCCATAGCATCCGGAGTAGAAGTCCTCTCTTTCGATGATCGGGTTGAGGTTGATGTCCACGATGCCAGGACGGTTGTCCGAGTTGGCATTGACGAACATGTGCCCTGCATACTCCGGATTGTCAGGTCTTTCGGTGTCCCCATCACGGAGAGGATTCTTCCACGTGGGAGGAATCTTGCCACCCAATTTGGCGATGCCTTCTTTGAGAGCCGTGTCGATGGCTTTCTTGACCCGAACCAGAGTTGCCGAGTCAGTCTTCGGGATGAGAATGGACACCGAGTATTTTGCTCGGTCGGAATCCTCCATTGCACGGGGTTCCCATACGTTGGCGTAACTGAACCGGACTTTGCCGGTAACTACTTTGGTTGTTGCACTCATAATTGTTGGAGTTTAGTTATTTGAAAAATCGAGTTTTGCTTGTTCTATGCCCATTGCCGGACGTTTGTCAGACTCAGGGACGAGAGTGGGTTTGCCAGGAGCTTTGATGACGAGGTCCCCGACCAGTGAATCGAAGTCCTTTTTGAGGAGCTTCTCGATAGCCGGGATTCCAGCCAGTTTGACAACTTGGAACTGCTCCGGAGTGTAGTCGCATGCGGTAAGAACTTCCTGAACTGCATTCTCGTCAGTCCATTTCCGCATTGACCTTCCTTCTACTACCTTATATCCCGGGACCTTCTCGCCCGAGATGGCTTTGGAGAGCAGGTGCTCAGATACAGCATTTACCCATTCTTGGAGCATGGGGGCTTGCTCGAAAATCTGAGCGAGCTCCTCAGTGGTCAGGAGTTCAGGCTCTTTAAACTCGTGTTTGGCCAAGTCAAGATTGTGGTCTGCCATTTTGCGGCACAAAGCTTTGACTCTGCACCACCTGCACCAGTGCCCGACTTGGAATTCCCCCTCCCCGGAGTAAGCGAGAGCTGCTTTGGGTTTCACTACCTCCTCACCCCATTTGTAGAGGTCTTTGGGGGTAATCTCCCATGACGAGATTCGATCCTGCCGGGGCTGGACGATAGTCAACTTTACCATGTTGATGTCGTAGACCATCTCAAATTTGGACAATGCCCCAAGAGCATACAGCATCAGCTGAGCATTGTTCTCAGCGAAAACCGGCACGCCAGTGCCAAACTTGAGGTCTATGATCTCCATGACCCCGTCAGCGATAATGCAAGCGTCTCCAGTGCCGAATCCTTGTTCGACCCAAGCCGAGAAGTCCAGTCGCTCCTCCAGAAGAACGAGTGCGTCTTTGGTTTTTCGAAGAGCTTCCGTATATTGGTCCGTTACGTACTGGCAATAATCCATTACGGGCTCATCCATGTCCTCAGTGTAGAGGCCGTTCTTCTTCAGCTTCCGGAGTTCAGCAGACGTAACGTCAACAGGCGTTATGCGGAACCTTGCTCGGAGGTAACATTCTGCCATCTCGTGAGCCAGAGTACCCTCTTCGGCATACTTGGAAGGCTTACCGGTTTCCTCAGCCTTTTCCTCCAGTCTGGCACTGGGGGTGCAGTTGATCCACCGGTCTGCCTTTGATGCCGAAAGCATAGCGTGCTTACGAGATGAATGATCCGGGGCTCCCATTACGCAAGGTCTTTGAGGAATTCGTAGAACGAGTCGTAGTTTCGGGCATCCAATCCCGTCACATTCTTCGCTCCCAATTCAGTGAGCTTTGCCCGGATGGTTTCGCGGTTGTTGTCCACCTTACTTGCAAGGAGAATCCGGATGTCCTGAATGGAGACAGCGGGGTCGGAACCCAAAGAGGAGTTCGCATCCATCGGCATGGGTTCGGGTTCCTCCGTCTTTCTGGGGGCTGGAGCCGGAGCTGGAGCCGGAGCTGGCTTCTTCACGTCAGTCGTCTTGACTGTTACAGGATTTGATCCTATGACCTGACAGATTTTGCGGGCCATTTCGAGATCCTGAGGCTCTTCGAGGTTTGCCTCGAACTTAATTTCTACTTTCATTGTCTTGATGATTTTTAACTATGGTGTTCAGAAGTTCAATGTACTTGCTGAGAGGTATAGCTGGGTCATGGAGAACAGTTTCATGAAACAAGGACCCGAGATGGAACACCTTCGTCTCTCCTGTTTTGACTGATAACTCTGCTCTGTAGTTTCCGTTTGTCAGAATACATGTCTCTCCATTAAATTCGGAGCTCCATGCTCCTTTGTAGAGGTTGTCGACTGATACTCCAAGCCAAGCTGCTAACCGAGAGACTTGCTCCGAGTTCAGCAATGTCTTTCCGTTGAGGACCCGGTTGAGAGCTGCTCGGGGAAACCGGTTATCAGGGAACAGAAATTCTGCCACTTCTTGAAGTCTTAGACCCCTCTGTTCGATTAGTTCTCTGAGATTGATAGTCATTGTGTTGTCCATGTTGTTTATCCCAAATATAATCAATTTTTCCCACGTATAAAAACTTTTCAATCTTTTTTGTGAAAATTGTTTACTTAGTGAGGAGGTATACCACTTGAGCAATAAACATACTCCTTCTGCTTGGACTGAGGCGATTGTATGCTTCTCGTATAGGCTCAATGGCTTTCTCGAGCTTGAGGTCTTTTCCTTTCCTCTCCAGTTCCTTGATGGCTCTGTAAACCCTGGTCCTTTCCTGCCACTCCAGAACGTCTCCCTTATCTGGCCACCAACCCGCCACGGGGACGAATTTGGAGTTGAGCACATAAGCCGATTTGCCGTCCTCCGAAAATGGCTGACGAGTGATAGCTCCCGGAGTACAGTTGGGGTTGATCTTCTTCCCGAACGAGATGGGCTCCATGTATGTAGGTCCCTCTCCTGGAAGCTTGTCCATTATCATGTAGTGAAATCCGAACTCGTCTTCGTACTTGAACACTACGTATTCTTCAATCTTTTCCATAATAGTTACATGTTTAAGGTTCTTGCTGATATTCTGCATTTCTTGCCGAAGTAAGTGAAGGTCTGACCGTTAACTGCAATGTCTTTCAGTTCAGTCTCAGTGTAAGGCTCGTACTCACCTTCAATGTTGATTCGAGTGGCTCCCCGGGAGTTAGCCAAAGCTCTGAAGGAAGTGAAGACCCCCTCAATGTATCCCATTCGAGTGACGATGAGTACTGATTTCATTGCTCTCATAGTTGTGTAGGTTTTTTGTTTACACTACAAATACAATACTTCTGCGGTAAATACTACGATAAAATCAGCATTTTTTTCCGTTTTTAAGAATCCCCGTAATGACTATTTTGATTGGGTCGGGTGAAGCTGATTCTGTCCGGATTACCGCCAATCTCTCCCATATTAAGCCAGCCTTAAACCCGATGAAAGCCAGGAGTTTCTCCTTTCTCGTGAGGGGCTTGTCGCTTTTAATGCCTAACCTGTCAAGGATGGTCTCAATCCCTTCATTGACAAAATCAGCCTGATTCTTGACTGACTCTCTGCGGGTAACCCCAAGGAGGGTCTCCGCTATATTGCTGGAGTCTTTCAGCTCCTTGGATACGATCCCGTTGTAATAGTTGTCCGGTTTGGGGTCCGGGTCTGCCGGGAGGTCCCAGTTGAATTTTTTTTCCATAGTAGTTGGCTTGAATTTATGTTCTACGTGTTCTATTTTTTCAACTCCATTACCTGTTTGAGGGTTAACATTTCTGAAAGTTATTTCTCTGGAGGAAGTCCTGGAGCTCCTCTTGTGTGTAGCAGGTGGAGATGATCCCGTTACTGAAATAGAGGTCGAAAGCACCCGAAGGAAGCTGAGCAACCATAAGTCTTAAACCATTGCTGTCGATGTAACTTGTAATTGCCATTGTCTTACCCTTTTGTTTGTATCACAAATATAAGAAAAGTTTTTTGAAGTGAAAAATTTTTTGATTGAAAAATGAGAAAAAAAGTTGGGACCCCTATTTTGGGGTCCCGGGAATTAAAACTGTTTGAACCCGTAGTGGTTGAGTTTATGCTCCAGGAGCTGGGGTTTCATGTAGCCCATGTCCAACCCGGTTCCTATCATATTTACGAACGGGATTCGGCTGGTGGTGAAGACCTCCATCTCGGATCCCCGGGGATCCTGTACCTATTAATAAGTACGTGCTCCTCCGTGAGGGGGTCAAACCTGTCTTTTACATTGGCTGCCCATTTCCGGGTCATCCCGTTTTTCAGTAGGATGGTCCTGAGTTCCGTCATGGTGTAGCAGAAGGTGTGGACTCCGTTGTTGAAGGTAAGGCTGAATGCCCATTTGAACTGCCCGGAGGAGAATTTGTTGATCTTGAGTTCGAGTCCTTGATTGTTGGTGTAGGTGATAGTTTCCATATTGTAGTTTGTTTTTGTTTACCCTACAAATACAATACTTCTGCTGCAAATACTACGATAAAATGCTGGAAAAATAGCAGAGAAACAATAAAATTTCTTATTGTTTCTCACCTAAGTGATTGATATTCAATTGATTAGGTCCCCAATTCTCCTCTCGAGAAACAATGTAAACAATGTTTCTGTGCACTCTATTTTGTGATTTTTCATTTCCTAAATTGGTCATAATTTCCCTCATATTTCCTATTCAGGTCTTCCTCCTAAATTATTGTTTACATTGTTTACAAGGGCCTAAATCATTGATATTCAATCGATTATCGAGAAACAATGATTGTTTATTATTGTTTCTCATTGTTTACTGCTGTTTTAATTTAAGTGATTGATTATCAATGATTTGGGATTCTTTCCATTGGAACAATAAACAATAAACAATAGGGGTCCCCCGGATTTTGGGGGAGGGGCTGTCGAGATTTTTGCCAATAAACAATGGAACAATGGTTTTATCAACTTTTTTAGGGGCTCATCCTCTTTGAGAACCCATATTCCCTACCATTGTTTACTGCTGGTCCCTGCCACGGGGGCCAATATCCCCGGCTTGTGGACACAAAAAACCCGGACTTCCCTAAGCCCGGGACGGAGTAGTTTCCTAAAATTTCCAGCTAAAGCCGACCTCATACCCCGATCGGGTCAGCTCGAAGTCCCGCATATAGGATATATCTACTCCGAAATTCCTGTAATATATGCCTCCCCCAACCCCAACCTGCCCGAAGGAGTTAGCCGAAGCTCTCAGAAAGGGGGACCATTTCCGGGACCTCGTTTCTTTGATCTGTTCTCGGACGGGGGTATACTTGTACGTAAGATGCTGGAGAGTGTTGTATTGGACTGTAGCCTCCCAGTCAAATTGGCCAATTTTGGGATCTTTGAAGAATGTTCCAGCGTATTTCCTGGTCGTATTCCAGTCCAACATTGTCCTTTTTACGCTCTCCAGAGTATCCACCTCCTTTTTGTCCTCCCCAAAACCCCCTCCATTTGTGATTTCTGGGGGTGTTTGGGGAACCTTTTCCTCCTGGCCCTTATAGATATATATCAATTTGATTGGATTCCTAAAACCCTCCCATTTTGGAACCAAATCCGGGACTTTGACCTCCCCCTGAATTGGGGGTAAATCGACGTACTTTATAACGGTCTTTTCCTCGACTGTTTTACGCCCGATTATAAAGCCTATACCTACAAGAACTATTGTGCAGAGTACTCTCTTTAGTAAGTCCATATCGTGTCCTGCGGGAGGGTTTTAGAAGCATCTACGTGGATAAAATTCCCGTCGATGCCTATCCTCCGGATCCGCAATGCAATGGCTGCCCGGAGGATCTTCATCCGATTGGGGCCCGAGGCACACCGGATGTCCACTGCCAAACCTTCTGTGTGAGCACTGTTGCCGGACCGTCCTTTGGCCTTATCGTGTTCTTTGGAACGATAAGCGCAATTGAGGACGAGAGGGATGCCTGCCTTTTCACGGAGGTCATCCAGTAGATCGAGAAAATCCTGGTCCATGTCTTCAATGGAGCAGGACGGGTTGCATCGCTCGAATTCTTCGGGCTTAAAATACTTACTTGTCTTCATGGCATTCAAAGTCTATTTGAGTTTTTTTTCTGACCGATCTCTCCATGTATGACCGGAGAGCTCTGAATATGGGGTGATTCGAAATGATTGCGGAGTTCTCCAGAAAGCTCCAAAACTCAGTCCCGACCACAAAAGCAGCGAAGAAGTTGGCAAGGTTGAGACCCCCCAAGTTCGGGAGGACAAGCACGTCAAGCATGTAGGCCATGCCAATACCGATAATGCTGAGCCCCAACTTCCAACACGTGTCCCACATTTTCTCGCTTTTGAACACATATTTTTGATGGGCTCGTTTGTGGCGCTTGTAGTCAGCAATATTTCCAGTTATGAAGTCGACGATAACGGCAATACAGACACAGAGGATAAGGACCTGGACCGGAGCTAAAAGCCCCCAAAACCCTACAATGCTCCCACATATCCATTTTCCCGCTCTCATGACTTCCTCCTTCATATCTGTTAAACTTATAATTTATTACGTCCTATAATCATTTTACGAGACGGGGACTTCTTGTATTCAGTACAGGGAGTCAGTAACCGCAGAGCTTTAAGGTGATTTATAGCCTTCTCGAGGTAGGCTTCCCCGATGTTCCGTGCTTCGTTCGAGCTACGGACGATTATGTTGTCTTCTACTCGAGTGCTGAATTCGCCATCTTTGTACCTCACACCGAAGGCAGTGGGATTGATTGGATTGTTGACGATGAATCGGGAATACGCAATGTATGCAATGGCGATCTTGAGTCCTTCGCTTCGACCATCCCCGGAACAGCCACCATCATAATACCCGCCTTCCATGGCGGCAGTGTACTGATCTTTTGTAATGGTTACGTCCCCGTATTGGAAAGGACCGGGGCCGGAAAAGTCTGTCTCGTCGAGCCATCTGTAGAGATTGGCTCCTATGGCATCCACCAGTCTGAGAGTCTCAGCCTCCCGGACATATGGCTCCAGTCTGGCCGGGTCGTTGATGTTCTCGGCTATCGGCCGAACATTCCGAAGGTCGTTAGAGTTGAGTATCATCGGGCATGAGTTTTATAATCTCCTCGTCGCAAAGCCCATAGATGAGCTTGAGCATGTTTCTCTTCTGAACAGTGGAGAGCATCTGGTCCCGGATAATCTCCAGTACCTGAGTCATGTTGTCCTTGCCAATTCTGTCTGCTATAGACTCGCCGGCATTGTAAGTGAGAGACTGAATAGCGAAGTCGGGATTTTCCAAAGGAGCCCACCAGTACTCAAAAATCGATACGAAAGTCTCCTCCAGCTGCTGACGCTCCCGGACTGTAACAGAGTTGTAGTACTTGTAGGCATTGGTCATGAGATCAGCCCCAAAGTTAGCCCCCACGTCAACAGCTCGAAGAATGGGAGGCTGCTTGAAGGCTTGACCAATGTTCTCCGGGATGACTTTCTGCGTTACTTCGAATGCTTTGTCATAGTTCTCCCCGGAGAACCTTATGAACTGGGGCACTTCATCTTTTGACTTGCACTGGATGTACCACAATTGTGAAGTGTTCTCATCTCCTTGAAATTTGTTAAGTTCTTCTTGGGTCTCATTCACTTGAGACTCATCTTGAGTCTCGTCCTTGATGTCTACCAAGATCCCAGCTGACAAGAAGTTGGAGCATGCGTTTCTACCGGCTACATTGGCAAGTGCTTCCTCAGTTCTCATGTCCGTCATCTCAGCGATGAATATGGGGATTGGGTAAGAGGGGCTGCCTTCCGAGTCCCCAGAGAAGTAGAGGATCTGGCCATTGTAGTTGTCCCAGCCGCCAGCCTCTTCTACCTGGTTGAGAATGACCTCCGGATCCGGGTTGAAGAGGTGAAACCACTCAATGTCAGACGGTGACCACCGGGACCTCGTCTTGTCTCGGTGACCCCAATCCGGGTGGTATGCCGTCCGGCCAATAAACCCATTGTCATCCGCCTTCTCCAGTCGGAGGGATTCGAATGGGATGTGGTGGATCGAGCTGACTCGGAAATTCATGTTATAGTTAACATGAATTGCAAATCCATGCCACACCGTAAAGTCTTTGCAAACCATGCGGAGGATCTTGTCAAGCTTCTCCCCTTCTTTGTTTACCCGTAATCTGTAAATGCCGGGATCTTTGAATCCGTGACCGTATACGAAGTCATTGTATATGCTCAAGCAGGCATTGCCGGTCTTTGAAGCCTGAACAATCTCGCTGACCGTCTGGGGAAAATCATTGGTATCTCCGTATGTCTGGATGCCATATTGCCTCCAGTCCCGGGATACGAACTGAGGAGCTGATTTGATCTGTGCAACTTTCATACTGGCGTAATTTTAATGGTAGGAGGGACGGGAAGCGACCCCGTCCTATTACCAGTCCTATTTGGACCCTCCTTTTTTGGCTCACTTCTTGGGAGTTTCCGAAACGGGATTGACTACACGATTGTAAGCCTCTTCGATCTCCCCGGCAGACATTTGCGAGTCTGCATAGGCTTCTTTGATGGCTTCCAGATCCATCCCGGCGTCGATGAACTCCTTCACCTCGGTGTCGATGTCGGCGGGCTTCTCCTCGGTCTTCTCCTCGGTCTTCTCCTCGGGCTTCTCCTCGGGCTTCTCCTCGGTCTTCTCCTCGGCGGATGCTGAGTCGAGAATGGCATGGATTGCCTCCATGGCTTTGAAGTACTCATCGAGCTTGGCGTTCAGCTCGATCTGTTTCTTGTTCAGCTCTTCGAGTTCGGCTTTCACGGACTCGATCTGCTTGCTCAGAACCTGAGCCTGACGCTTCTTGATTTCCATGTCCTCGTCCGGCATCTCCTTGCCGTAACGGACCATGAATTTCTCCAGCCGGACGTTCAGATCTTCGGGGACCCGGGTGAAGTACGAAAGAGCATCCTTGTTGAATGCGATGTGATACAAGCAAAGATCCTCCGTGATGTTCCTCGGGGTGAGGATCTTGCTGAACTCTTTGTTGATCGGGTCATGGAGCAGAGTACCTGCTCTGAGTTCGTAATCGGGGTGTGCTACATTTTTCATTTGTTGTTCTGTTATTCGTCTTAATGCTAAGTCGGCTTCGATCAGGCAGAAGCCGCATCGGGAAACTGACTTATTCAAAAAGTATCGAGAAAGTTCATCTACTTCTCGATGGAGAGCGGGGTTCTTTTCCAACTCCAATGTATGGGCCCGATAGGCTTCGCCTTTCAGGGACCCATACTTGGATTGGTAAGCTCTCAGTCTTTCGAGCATGTCAGTCATGAGTGCTACGGTTTAGATCCTTTGGTCAGAAGCCCGTTTACCATGAGGTCTGTGGTGACTTCGTCCGTGTCGAAGAGGCTCATCGGGAGCGAACCTTCCTGAGCGATGGTGCCGTTGGCCAGAGTTACCTGGTATGCGACGCCGTCGGTCATTTCGGTAGTGACAGTGATTTCGGTGAGCTCCAGACCCGAGTCCCAGCCATACACCTCGTACTTGGTGTCCCCGTTGTCTCCGGTGTCGTTGTTCTCGACGATAGCGATGACGCGGGCATTGGTCAGGCCGTTTACGAACTTCTTGGCTGCTTCCGACTTCTTGAAGATTCGGACAACTACGTTGTGCTGGTGAGTCTTGAGGTACGTGCCAGCATTGATGGTGTCCGAGCCTACAGTTGCGTTGGGCAGCGAGTCGACTTCGTAACCAGTGGCACCGGTCTTAAGGATGAGCGAAGAGATAACGTTGTCAGTTACAACAGACTTCGATTTGTCGACGTCCGAGTAGCTGAGGAGAATCACCCTGGCGGTGGTGCCGGCGATTGCCGGCTTACCACACTCCTGGTTGATGAATCCTGTTTTGATTTTAGAACAATCAAGTCCTGCCATTTTCTTAGATTTTTAAGGATTAGATACCTACCGAGAACAGTTCCGGGTTAGTGAGCTTGGCATCCGCCCGACCCATGAGTTCTACGTAGACTACGCGGTCTTTGTATTCGTACCAGATCCGCATCTTCTCGAAGCTGTCGATTGCATCAACACCTATGCCGAGCACGCTCCTCGAGGTGAAGAGAATTCGATGGGGGTTGTTGAGCTTCTTGCCAGTGTCTTCCGACGTAGCGATGATCTTGTCCCAGATGGGCATTGCGATGACAGGGATGCCATTGAAGCTGAGAGCCTCCATGCCATTCAGCAGAGCCAAGCGAGCCGACTCGAGGCAGCAAGCGTCCATAAGAGACTGCTGATAGGCATCGTAGACCGACTGGGTAACGAGGATAAACTTGTCAGACTGCTGACGGAGCAGAAGCGGGGCACTGAACACGACCGACTGAATGTATTCCTTGGCCTTGTCCGGAGTAAGCTTCTGATCTGCGTAAGATGTCCCGGCATTTTCCGCAATTATTGCTCCGTGCTGGGACGGATTGGCTGTAGCCTGTGCGGTAATCTGTTTCCAGAAACCGTCGATGATGGTGAAGAATTTCAGGTCGAGACCATTCGTAATGATACCGCTGTCGGTAACGTTCTTGGCGGCCTTGTCGTTGAACCAGAACAGGCGGTACCAGAAATCCATAATGGAGCGCTCCAGAACCTCGATGACAATGTTCATGTAGTCCGTGTCCGTGAAGTCCGGAATGTCAACGCCGGTGCGGAGAGAGTAAATAGTTGCCGACTGTTGGAGGTCAGTGTAACACTGGGACAGAAGGATCTCCCAGACACCGGGCTCCCACTTCAGCTTGCGGGTGTTGATGTTCCACGGCTGAGGAGTCGGGTTACACCCGGTGTTGACCACGCCGACCATGCCGCCCTCGCCGATGTAACCCACCTCGGTGTTAGTGACGATGTCGGGGAAGACTGTGTGGATGGAGTTGATGTCAGGACCCTGAATGGTGTCCTCCATAATCATCTCCGAGATTGCCTGAATGACACGTCCACAAAAAGTGAACTTATCCATGTCAAGGAATCCGCTTTTTTTAGCTGCCATAGTTCTTAAAGTTTTTGAGTTTGACTACTTGAGAATCTTTTTGGCAGTGTTGACCTTCTGGAGCTTTTCGCGAGCTTCGTTCTTGAGGTCAGCTGCCGAGGGTTCGGACTTCTTGCCTCCGGGCAGAACCGTCTTGCGGTTCTTCGGGCGGTAGTTGCTACCACGGAGGTTGCGGAGTTCGTTCTCCTGCTCCTCGATGAGGTTCGTTGCCTCGTCGAGCATCGCCTCCAGTGCTGCAACGCGGTCCTCAAGAGACTCGGTGTCCTCCATCTCGATGCTGGTGACGGTGTTGTCCTCGACAGTAACCACCCGGCCGTCTTCCAGAACGACAGTGCCCGACGTCTCGCCGTTGGCGAGAGTTGCCTCTACACCTTCGGCCAGATTGTCCTCTTCACCTACGGTCTGGAGAACGACCTGACCCTCAGCATCCAGATAGTCGAAGTTGGCGGGAGAGCCTTTCTTGCCATTCCGGAAGGCCTTGACTTTGCTCATGAATTTTTCATAAGCGCTTTTTTCGTTTTTTGCCATAGCATTAAAAATTTGGTTTGTGTTGTATGAATTGATTTTGGAAATGAATCCCAAGTCAAGAAGTGATTTGGCGTCATGGATGCGTTCCTCATGCATGACATTGCGGAGCCGTTCCCGGTCCTGACCTGTTCTCTCGACATACACGTCAAGAATAGCCTCCTCCTCCAGAGCAAGCTCTTCGGCAATGCTACGAGCATCGTCGGAAGTGAGCCAATCCCCGACCGGCATGTATACCCGATGGATGAGTGCCCGGCAATTCCTGTTTGCCGACCGGTTCTCTGCCGGAGCTGCCAACAGGATGCACACTGCCATCGAGTGGCATCCCCCGACAATATTTGTGTATATAGTCCTCCCACTCATGCGAAGAAGGTCATAAATCTTGAAGCCCTCCTCAACAGAGCCCCCGTCACAGTCAATGTTGATGCACACCTCCTGTTCATCGGGGTGTTCATCAAGTACCCCGCGGAAGGTCTCCACGGAACAGATCTTTGAGGTCCCTCCCCAAAGCTCCATCGTGACCCGATTCTCTTCGGAGTCAATTGCGCCTTTTAAGTTGATGAATATCATGTGCCAAATTATTTCGATACAAATATAGTTATTCCTAATAGATATTGAAATACTATTTGTGCTGGACTATTTAAAAATTAGCCCGGTCTTGAATCTGCACGTAGTTAGCATCTTCCCTCCGAATATCTTCGATTGTAGCAATCACTCTCACCTGGCCAAATGCTTTTTGAATTGCCCTCTCCATGTCAAGCCGATTCATAGGTTCCGACGCCTCAGCGAATGATCGGATAGCATATCCCCCGTCCGATCCAACTTTAGTGAACGGTACTCCGCCACCGAGTTCGTTTATGGCTGACAGAAGAGGCAGGAACATGCGGCTCGACTTCTTGTTAATGATGGTCTCGCCTCCTTCCGCCTCAATGTGCACTCCTCCAGCGGCATGACTGGGTCCCTCAATGTATTTACCTCTTGCGGCTTTCGGCAGAGGAGCTGCCCAAAGAGCTGCCATCTGAACTGCTCCCAAAGCCGCAGCTGCTGCAATGAACGGGATAGCCAAAGGGAATCCCATTTTAGCCGATGACATGATGGAGATGGCAGTATTGATGCCAATCTCGAAGGATCCCATTGCCCTCTCCCGGATAGCTTGTTCCCGTTCGATTTTGGCCAACTCCTTCTCCTTCTGTTTCTCCATCTTGACTTTCTTCTCGTTGTACTGGGCCTCCGTGATTTGACCATTAGCGTACATGTTTGCCAATGCCTGCTCCTCCCGGCTGTATTGTTCTTCTACCTCCTGAGCCCGACGCTCCCCGAGAGCACTGGCCAAATCGTTGAAAGCAGTGGCGAAGCTAGATGCTATTCCGGCATACTCCTGGAGCTTCTCGATTCGCTCCTCCCATAAAGACTCCTCGTTCTCGGCCATCTCGAGTTGGATCTGAGCAATGGCGTCCTCGTTTCCTTGAGCTGCTGCCAACTCGGCCTCCAGATACCTTTTCCGGATCTCATACTTGGACTTGTGATTTAACTCGGCTTGAGTGAGCTCCTTGTCGAGGTCCATTTGTTGGAGACGAAGATTGTTGGCTCGGAGCTGGGCCTCCTGCTCATAGATTTTCTCCCCGGCAGCTTTCCTGGCTTCGATTTGCTTCTGGAGCATCTCATTCTCGAGCTCCAGCTTCTTCCTTTCGTTGTCCGCTGCCTTTGAGAGATCTTCGGCATACTGTTCGTTGAGAACTTGGTTGAACCGGTCAAGTTGCTGTTTGGTAGCGCCCTCGCGGATCTTTTTGATTTCATCCTGGAGGTTCTGCTGAATCTGTTTCTCGAGTTCGGCTCTGTTGACCAGGAACTGCTCATAAGCGGCATACTCTTTCTGGTATTCCTCCTCGCTCATACCTCTCACGAACTGGGGAGACTGAATGTTGGCCAGCTCCTTCATGGCGTCCTGGTACTTCTGAGTAACCTGAGCAATCTGCATATCGACTGTGCCTCCGGAAGCTACAGCCAATATGTTTGCTCTCACCCCCGCAAGGTAGTCATTGAGCTGTTTGGCTTGGTTCTCGTAGAACTGCTTGTCAGACCGAGCCATGGCATTCAGAGCCGTCTGATACTCCTTATTAGTAATTTTGCCGTGAGCTTTCTGGAGAGCCAGACGTTCCCGGGCTCCATCCTGAGCTACCTTGTAGAGCTTTTTCTCATACTCCATCCGGATGGCAATGTTCGTAGACTGGAATGTTGTTTGGAACCTGAGATCGTCTTCCCGGATCTTCTGCATGGCTTCCGAGTTCTTCAAAGCAACCTCCAGAGCCTTATCGGCAATGGTCTGCTGAGCCTCCCGGTTGGCTATTGCAATCTCAAGAGCCAAGTTAGCAATTGCGGCTCCTTCATTCTCGATTGTCCGGAACAGTTCTTGGTGTCGGCCTTTCAAATCGTCGAGTTCCTTTTTGGCCTCCTTGTATTTGGCCAAGCTTCCTGACCATGTGTTGAGCTCCTCCTCCTTGGCTGCAATCACCTTCTTCAAGGAGTCGAACTCATCCATTGCAGCCATCTGTCTTTGACGAGCTGCACTCATCTCAATCTCGCGGAGCTTGTTAGCTGTTTTAAGCTGAGCTTCGGCGATCTGTTCCGACGTGGCATGATTGGCTTTGAGATTTTCTATTTCTCTCTTGCCCCGGATCTCCTCGGCTTTGGACAGAGTGTTCCGCTTGGTCTCGGTCTGATCCAGTACATACGTGGAGGCTTCGGCAGCTCGATTGTATTCCTCCATTGCCCGGGTTGCTCTCTCTTGAGTTTCCGTGTTACTGTTAAATGCGTTCGTAAGAGCAACCACTCCAGCCACCAATCCGCCCACTGCTGCTGTCACCAATACAACGGGGTTGGCAGCCAAAGCCGCGTTCCAAAGCCATGTGGCAGCTGCTGCTGCTTTGGTGAGGATGTTGCTAGCTCCTTGTACGGCATTTTTAGCAGCTATCGCTTTCGTCTCGGCGAGAGTCTGGTTGATGCCAACCAGCTGAACCAAGTTAGATGCAGCTCGATAAGTGGCTTCGGTCTTGGAGAGAGCTGCTTGGAGAGAAGACAAAGAGGAAAGAGCCGTGATGATGGTTATCATCTTCGTCATGGTAGCATTGAGCTCCTCGTTCTCGCTCCCCAGTACCTGAGTGGCTGTGGTCCAAAGGCCCCATACGGAAGTCAAAGCTGACGTGGCGCTGGTAACTGCCTGTATGGTTTCAGTTCCTTTACCAACGTTGGATATAGCTGTATTGACCAGGTCCTCAGCTCCTTTCAGTTCACCAGCTCGTTTAATCATCTCCTTGAACGTCTCAGAACTCGTATCCCCGGACTGAGCCATCTGGATGAGTGTCTGGGTAAGGTCGGAGAGTTCCTGCTTGAGGTTCTCCGTTGCCTTCTCGTAGTTACCAACTGACCGGCGATAGTCCCCGAGTGCCTCCTCCTGAGCTTTGAGCTCCTCGGTGGTTTCTGCAATGCGCTTGCCGAGCTCGGCTTTACGAGCCGCGTCCTGCATTGAGTTGCCCAGCTCTGCAAACTCGGCATTGTCCAAAGCCAGCTGGGTTCTAAGTTTTGCTAAACTTGCCTCCTGTTGGTTCTGGAGCTTAATGTTGTTCTGGATTTGCTTCTGGTACTTGTTCGCCTCGCTGTTGATTGCCTTGATCTGGTTGTCAAGCGCATAGTATTCTTGAGCATTCTCCTCAGTTACTTTGCCGAGAGCCTTCTGCTGGTCTCTCAACTCCTGGGACCGGAGTTTCAATTCGGCTAACGTCTTGAGGGCATCCTCAGCTGTTACACGGACGTTGTAAATTGTATTTTTCTGTTCTTCAGCCATATCACATTCGTACTAGGTCTACTTTGGATATCTTTCCAGCTTGGAAGTTGTTTATTTTCGAAACGTAGAACCAGAACCCATGCTCTTCCAGCCATATCGGGTTGAACAAGTCCAGACTTTGAATGTCGAGCGAGTCCAAAAGAATTTGGACCTGTAGGATCTTTGGTCTTTTGAGTATATTGTTGATGAGCTTGCCGTAGTACTTAGGAACGTAGTAATTCAAATTTTTGAAATACGCCGTGTATAGTCGTACCTGGGTAAGGGTGTGGCCTACCCTCACCTTGGGCCGCATATAGTCAGACTTATCTATGTGGACGACCATCGGCTTACTTAGAACATTGTACTCCCAAGTCGTCTCGGTCATTTCCCCGTTCTCCATCCGACCTCTATTGACGGTCCAGATAGGGTAGTTAGCAAGTGTATGAGTCTTATTTGTAGTGTCCACATCATTGAGGCTTTGGTTGAGCCCTGCCAAGAACCCAATTTGGAACAGGAGTTTGGTGGGCTGGAGGTTGACGTCCGGGATGCTGAACTTGTACGAGTCAGTAACGTTGTTGTCCCTATTATCCTCTAACTTCATCTCGTTGGACTGGGCATAGCTGGACAATTGGAACGTAAGTTTGGTGTCCTTTCCTTTTATCAGCTTGTCAGACCAATTCTTCCCGGACGAACTTCGTCTGTTGTAAAACTCCTGAATAGAGTATGCTCTTGCTACCTTTGTGTCGGGATTAACGTCGACGGTTAGACCAAACAGCTGGACAAATGCTTTGACTATGTCCCCCAAGCTTTTGAATCCAGTAGAGGCCAGGAGGTCATAGGTTAGTCCGGGTTGGGGCTTATCCCCCGGTGAAGTTTCAGGCACAGGAGGAGCAGTAATGCTGACCGGAAATCTCAGGTCAAACGAACTGACAGGTTTAGTGACTATGGTGAGAGTTCCAGACACCAGTATGTGCTCCCCTGCCTCCATCTGGATGTCGACCGAAGTGCTGCCAGAAGACCCCGATGACCAGGACCTTGTCAACACTACAGCACTGGTTCCGTCGTTCTTGTAGTGGGTAACTTTGACTGCCACACTACTCTTTTGGAGGGCAGAAATATTGGACCACGAGAATCTAAACGTGATGGTCGTGTCCCATAGAGTCATCCAGCTGAATGTTCCGGATGCGGGGCCTATAGTCAAACGTCCGGCGACCGGGTCACTGAGAGTTACCCCGGGGGAGCCTGTCCATATCACCCCGGTCGGGGTGCCAACCGAGGGATTCAGGATCCAGCCAGTTCCGGATGCTCTCGGAGCCTTGGGGTTGTCTGCCAAAACGGGGTAAGTGCAAGGCAAAAACATTTCGGCTTGGTCGACGGGGTCCACGTCGGTCTCGAGACTGTAGCCTGCTCGATCGAAGATCCATGTCACCAAGTCATACCAGTTGAGGTGGGGGTAGAACTTGTCCATCTCCCTGACTTGCCTGATTGCCTCCATGGCGAAAGGGGGAAAGTTCGGGTTCTTTTGTAGAGTTGCATACAGCCAAAAGTACAGGACTTTAACCCCTCCGGGGCCGGAGAGGTATCGCTTAGTCTGTCCCATTGTGTCCGTGTACCACTTGAGGAGGAACATACCATCCCCAGGGTCCTTCGCGTCAGTGTTGTTTAGTGTGTCGAACAGGTCAACGGTTGCCCCGAGGATCTGGACCCCGATCGATGTATCTGATACGTCTACGATGTTCAATACTGCTCCAGCCGGGGATATGAGTGCTCCCTCATAGAATAGTTGGCAAGGAAACTTCATGTATGGCACACACGAACCTGAGCCAACTACAAAACTGAATTGGAATGCTTGCTCGTTATGGGTCGTCCTGGGCAGACTGATCCGCTGGGAGTACGAGGCATTCCTGTCTTTCAGCTCCGCCAGATTGTTGATCTGGTAATTCATCGCAGGAGCATCCAGCGGGAGGTCCAGGGACCAGACCTCGCCGTCAATGCCTTTCATGAGTAGTTCGTAGTTCATATTACCACTGAATTTGTTCGTCAATAAGCTGGAACTCGTAGCTAACAGTGTTCCTGGGAGTCTTGGTGTCCCAAGTTAAGTCCGTGTCATTTACTAGGACTCGTTGCCATACCTTGACTGAGTAGTTGTACCTTTGAACAAGAGGCGAGAGAGCAATTCCTTTGAGCAAGTTGAAGTCGTTCTCATCAAGCTGTTCTGCTCCTGCTTGGACTATGTTCTTAATCTCCGGAGCTAACTCGCCTCTCGTCTGTGAGGCATAGGGGCCTCTGGAATTCGCTAATACGTATTGGTCTCCCCGGTCAACCTCCTGCGTATACTTCTTGTGTTGCTCAAACATGTAAGTGTCCCATCCGCCTTTCTGGTTTATCCAGCGAATGTAGAATGGGTTGCAAGGTACCTCCGTATCGACGAATATGATGTTCCATGCTTGAGAAGAGTATGCTCCTCCAGAGGGTCCGAGTTTTACGTAGTCTGCTTCATTCCCAGATTCATCCTCAAATTCGTACACAAAGGGGATGCTGAGTCGGGTAGAAATATCAAATTGTTTTTCGGCCTCATCATAAAGTTTAACCCGAACGTCGACCGATGTAACGACATTTGGTGACATCAAAAACCCTCTCGGGAATAGGGTGACGTAGTACGGATACCCGTAGTATTTTTTTACATACAGATTCCTGTCGTTGTCAGGAACCCGGTCAGTCAGTACGGGTCCTGAGTATGTCTCGGTGAAATTAGCGCTGTAGCCTCGAGTCCTAACTCCCCGGGAGGCATATCGAACATTGAAGTTTCGTTCGCCGATGCCTCTGTAAGCATATGCCGATATGAGACTGTAGTCAATGGCAAAGCCGATGGATTGGTTTATGTACGGAAATGTTCTCAATCTGTCGTCCCGGAATCCGGCTTTTGCCAAGAACCTGAGGTCGTATTTCTTCGTCGTCCCGAATCCCGAGTCTCTGTAGATGTCGATGCTTTCAGTTAGTGAGTTCGCTGCTTTAACTGGACTGGGGCTATAGTCGACAAAGTTATTCCCGTAGGCCAAACTCATACCTGAGAGAGTAACCTTCACTCCAGCTGTTGCTCCTTCAATACCTGCAAAAATGACAAGTATATCGCAGGGGGATCCTACTGTAACAATGTGCGGTACCTGAACCTTCCACGTCATGTTGTCACCAATTGGTATATTTGTTTTAGCAATCACAGTGGTAAGATTACCCGAACTGGTTGCTTGGAACAAAGCAACGGTGAGTGAAGTGGCACCCACTCCAGCCCCGTGATAAACCCTAAAAGCATACCATTCCCCGGGTACCACCTTTCTACGGAGAGGAAACTTCACAGAATAGTTGTTACTACTACCTCCACTGTTATCAATTACTTCGACCGCCTCATTGTCTATAATGTTCAACGAGATCATATTGTCCTCGTCAAAGTTCTGAGTCTTGATCTCAAGCCCAGGTGTTGAGTTGTCGGTCTCAACTGGTATTTGCGAATATGCTGAGTATAAAGAATCCTCAGCCGGTTGATTGGTAATTGCCATATCGCGCTATATTATATATCCGTGGTCCATATTGTTGTCAGGAGTGAATGCCTCTTCAATGAGGACCTCCATTGTCTTGTCCAAGTGCTGAGCCAGGTACTCCTCGAAGTTATCAGCGGGAGTGTCGACCAAGTCAACGTAAATGTGATTGCGGTAAAGCTCTGAGCCTTCTCGTTTTATCTTCCATGCAGTGGCATTTCCGAATCGGACCAGGTCCTTGGGATCCGAGAATGTGATGCCTTTGAGCTTTGCCCACTCCATGATGATCTGTCCCAAATTGGCGGGGATCTTTCCAGGACCTCGTCCCCGGATGAGAGTGTAGAAGTAGTTTGGAGCTTCGATCGTTCCCCAAACTGTTTCCCCTTCTCGTCCCGTCTGGACTGTTATCTGAGCATAGGTTCTGCCGGAGGCTTCCTGCCCGGCGTCCTGTGATGCCCGGATGATCTCGTCCCTCATCTGGGTGAGACCCTCAGCCAATATCTGTTCCAGTCCTACCGCCATTTGTTTCTGGGTTTGCGAGCATTGGCTTTCTGCTGAGCCTTACGCTCCAGTTCCTTGTTCAGTCGCTCCCGGAAGAGGTGACTCTGCAAGTTGGTGAAAAGGAGGTTGTACACCTTCCCGTATTTCCATTCCAGAATCTCATCCGGGTCTTTCGAGTAGTCCTTGGCCAGTGCAGTGATGGTGGCCATCTCGCCAACCACCAAAGAGAATTGAGCAATGCCGGCTGCCTTTTCCTCGGCACTGGGCTCGTACTTGAGCTCAGTCTGTTCTCGCTCGATCCAATATTTAATGCCCAGAAGAACCTCATACCAGTACTCGACAATTTCGGAGGTGTTCCTGAGACTCCATTTGACGCCGAGACATTGCATGCCTTCCTTCATCTTGTCAATGTCGGTCATCTCCTTGTCAGTGATGATCCGGCCAAGCTCTATGCGTTGGCCGAACGTCATCTGACCGCCTTGTATGTCGATTCGCTGTATCATACCATTGTATAAATATCACGGAAGGTCCAGACGTCGGGGAACTCGCCCTCAGGTTTTACCTTGATTTCAGTTACAATTAAGTCTTCTGTGTCCGGGAATGTATACTCTTTGAGCTTCCATTTTCCCTCTGCATATGCTGGGGTTAGGGGTCTTCCGCATAATATGGCTCCATACGGGTACAATGCCGTGACCGGGATCTTCGGATCAATGTTAGCGCATATATATTCGGAGCCTGCAGACTTGTCAACGGGTTTTGATTCAGTATTTTCAAAGGTTATCGTAATTCCCCGCATATTAAATCCTTCGTGGATGATGTCTACCAGCCTGACAGGTTTAGGCTCGGGTGGAGCAGGAGGAATGGGCTTATACGCATCGAGACACCATTCTTGCGTTACAGTTAGCTCCAGTCCTACGCTGACCTCGTTGGCATCGAACCGAGGAGACGGATACATAATTCTAATGGTGTTGAATATTTCTGGATGTCTGAGACCTAATTCCGAAGTCTTCAAGAAATACAGGAAAGGCCGGACCATCTGCTCCTCGATTTGGTTCTTTAACTCCAGTCGTCCGATGGTGGGCGAGTTCTGGCTGAACTTCGTGTCGCCTTTGTAGGCATCGTTGGCCATCGGCTCGAACTTGCAGAAGTATATCTGCATGATGGTCCTTTGCTTCTGGTGCCCTCTGTAAGGAATATCATAGTAGCCAGTGGTGGGCTCCTCAACATATACAAAGTCAGACGATACCCGATTGCCGTCCGAGTCTGTTACGAATCTTTCCATCGTGTCCACTTTGACGTTCAGCATCCGAGCCTGGTCACACTCAAAGACGGCCAGAGGATTGACCATCTTGACCATGTCGCGGATGAGGGTTATGATGTTCAGTATCATCGTTTTGTGGGGATTATTATTTTGGCGGACTTCATGCCAGTCGCCTTCGGCTTGATCTCGAAGATCATTCGCATGATGAGCATGTCCAGGAAGTCCGGGGACCTTCCGAGGAGCTGCTTCATGGTGTCCTTGGAGATGAGCTCTCGCTTCTGCTCAGCGGAGTTCGTGTTCTTGGACTTGAGGACCGTCATCTCCTGCTTGATTTTCTCCTGAACTTCGGGAGAGCAGATGATGTGGATCTGGCGCTTGTTGATGAGCTCCGCCAGCTTGAATGCGCACTCCGACTTGATGTTGTTGTACGTCTTGGAGTCAATGGCTGACTGTCCTCCATGAAACTCCCGGATGCCTTTCAGGTAGCTCTCCAAGTAGAACCCAAGTCCGTCAGCGTCAGAGACGATGCTGGACCGGGGGACTTTCAGACCGGTGGCCAATTTGGCGATCTTCTCCTCCATCTCCTTGCCTTCCGAGAAGCTTTTGGCGATGGGGATCCGACAGACCATGCCGTCCCAGGTTCCAACCACCCAACTGTCTCTACCTTTCCCGGCAAGGTCAGTGCTAATGAACCGATTGCCCGTCGGGAGTACGAACTCATTGCTGAACATGTCGCACACTGCATCATAGTCGACCAGCCAATTCGGGTCATCGTCATACTCCCAGTTGCCAAAGACCAGTCGCTCGATCTGCGACTGGGTCAGGTTCCGGAGAAGCCCCTCAATGTACGTGTCTGGGAGAGTCTTGTTGTCCTGGGGCAGAGCTTTGACGAACCGACGCCAAGGAGGCAGCTTGTTCTCCTTCCATGGCTTGTAGTAGTCCGTGTAGAGGAAATTGTTGGACGGGTTGCAGGTGATGAGGAGTTTGGGAGCCAGCTTGTAGACGTCGTTCTTCCATCGACCGATAGAAGCCTGGAGGTTGGTCTTCGCCTCGCGGATAAACTCGCCACCCTCTTCGATCCATCCCCGAGTCATCTGCATGGAACCGAACCTCTCATACATGGGGTCACTGGGGTTATACTTGGCATCGATGAGGTAGATGCGGCTTTTGTTGTACAACTCGAAGAAGTTGTATTGGCCATTAAAGTGGTAGTAGTTCTCCGTGATGCCCCAGTGGGTAAATACCTCGTAGATGGAGGGGATTGTGTACCGGACCAGGTCGGCAGCCGTCTTACGCGCAATAAAATAAAATGTCTCTGGGTAGGTGAGGGCATCGCCGGCTATCAAGGAACACCCGAGGTAGGATTTGCCAGCACCTTTCGTGCCGGCATACAGAATGTCAGTGACCGAGTCATCAAGCCATAGTCGAGCCACTTCCTTCTGCTTCTCGTTGCCTTTGGTGTCAAATTGAAGCCGGCGTCCCATTTTATTTTACCTCCATTCCTGTTATCTGTTCGAGAGTGATGCCTCCCGTCAGGTTGACATTTGTCTTGCGTCCTTGAAGCACCTGGATGAGGCTGGCAGCGTACTTGCCAACCAGGGCTCCCTCAATTTGCTGGGAATTGATGGCGTCCTCGATGGTGCCACCAATTGCAGCTGCTACCGGGTCCCCCGTGAGTTCCCCGTACTCAACAGGATTGATCCCAGCGAACAGCCTGAATGACTCGATGGTCATCGGGCGGGAAATGTAGACGCTGCAGTCGTCGCCATTCTTATTCTTGTGAGCCTGGGAGAAATAGTTATCCTTCATGAATTTGCAATACTCAATGAATGCAAAATAAAGCTCCTCCGCATCGGTGGGCTTTACAAAATCTCCGGCGTCTCGCCTTTTCTGGCCCTCCTCCATATAGGCGAGCGGACTCATTTTATATGTACTTCGTGCCATGCCTCAAATATAATTAACCCTTATACAAATTAAAAATTTATTTCTGCACAACAATCCCCGGAGCGTTTGGCCCCGGGGATCTTTGATTTATTCGCTTACGTGAATGAGGGTCACACCGAACCACAGGAACTTGACCGAAATGCCGTTCGGCCAAATCATGCCTTCGTGGACCGTTGCGATGGATGGGGTCCAATTACAGTACTTGGTATTGACTTCCGAGTACAAAGCCCAGTTTTTCCCGAGCTGCTTAAAGTGTTTTGCTTTCATGCTTGTTTGGTTTTAATTTCGTGTACGCGAGGGCCGTCCAGTATTTGTGGGTCGAGAGAAGTCCCAATTTGGCACCAGTTCTACTGACTCTACTCGCCTACGACTTCTTTTTGAACTTTTGGATCCGTCTCTCCGTTCTCTCCATCTGCTTGATAGATCGGCTCAATATCCGTTTGGGACTATTCCACCATTGGCGGATCCCGCCGAAAATCGCGAACAGGCCGATGATGGCCAACAGGTAAATTGCAATCATTTTCTACGCCTCCTTTCTAATTTGTTTTGTAGTTTGCGGACCTCAACCCAGTCCTCGTGCCGCATCCATTCCGGACGGGATAACAGAGTCAGCTGACCCCGTGCTATTTGCATGGTTGTCTTTTTCAATTTGCGGGCGTAGTCCAGGACCTCCCGCTCCTCTTTTGAATAGATCCCCAGCCATCGCCGGAACACTCCAAGTTTCCCAGTTGGGGGTAGCCCCAATTTCTCAGTTTTTTCCATAATAAACAATATTTGACCAGTAGTAAACAATAAAATTTCTTATTGTTTCTCACCTAAGTGATTGATATTCAATTGATTA